>Ga0181520_10005347_pt1 | contig 20549 bp, 18 predicted proteins | sample PEATcosm2014_Bin_29_FD_132451 | JGI IMG/M metagenome (GOLD analysis project Ga0181520, IMG submission 132451) | Peatland microbial communities from MTU Mesocosm Facility, Houghton, MI, USA - PEATcosm2014_Bin02_30_metaG | ecosystem: Environmental > Terrestrial > Soil > Wetlands > Peat | place... | reverse complement strand
GCCGTCACAAATGAAAACACCCCCGCCCCTTCGAGTATAGATGAACAATTTGTCATCCGGGGACCAGGGACAAACATTCAGATCTGGGTGGTCATCCGATTCGCTTCCTTGTTTTTCCACCAGGAGCTGTTTCTGTCCCTTGGTAAGGTCATACAAAAAGATGCCGGCGCCATTGGTTGTGGATCGGATAAAGGTGAATTTGTCGCCCGCACCGTTTACTTGCGGCGCGCCGCTGATAATGCCAACCGAGTCGAACGCATCCGCAATTTCACGCAGATGCGCCGGCCGCTGGCCCTGAATCCAAATCAGCCGGCCCCCGATTACCGCCACCACAAAAATGACCATCAGCCAGCGCACCGGTGGAATGAAACTCCAGAAAGCCCTGGATGCTGGCCGGGGAAAATATTTTTTTGCGGATTTTAACCAGGTTTCAATCATGGTGAATCGCCTGTGTTTAACGTGTGGTGCTGCATACCAGAAATCCGCCCGATAAAAAACCTTCCCTTCGCCGATTGAAGACACCCTTCAATGGCGTCCCCTCCTGCCTTCACGTTGTAATTCCTGATCGTCATTCACGCCTTGCACCTGAAAACCTGCCACTCTAGCTGTAGACTCCACCCCAAAACTCATCCCCCGTCCTACTCACGACGGTTGCTGCCATTCGTTGGTTTTGCCTGTGTGTTTAATTTATTAAAACAGACCAGTGCATCTGTCAAGCGCACAGGAAAATTATATTCTAATAACCCAAAGCCCAGTGCGCAAATAGAAGATTCCCCGTTCCAAGTAAACATAAATGCGGGCGTCCCACCCGGCACGCACAATCAGTTGTCCAAGCCGAGATATTCATTGAGCCTGCCGAAGCCGTAGCGCCCGGGTTTGCCGGCCACCGGCCGCAAAAAAGACCCCTCAAACTGATCGGCTTTGGAATCTTTCAGGCGCGGCTTTTCCAGAGAGAAAAAAGTGCTGCTCCCGTAATGGAGCTGAGCGTGGCAAATTATACAGTTGTACCTCATGGTGGTAAGCCCGGCATCCAATGCAGTGCCAAGATCTGGAACCTCTGTGTTAAACCCAAAGAACACTGGATCGTCATCCAAATGTCGTACCAAGCCAAGCGAGGCGGGATCCCGCAGCAGGAGACGGCGGCTTAATTTATACTCATAGAAGTAAGTTCCCCTGAAATCGCTGCTATTCAGATCGAGTCCATCTTCGCTCGTTTTGAAAGCGCGAATTAGAACCTCCTCGGGAATGCCAGAGTCGGCAAGAGTTCCATCTGTAAGCAGGACGGCAAAAGTACGGACCAGCATCAACTGCGTCCCTGCCGGCACTGGTGGCACGTCAGGGCTGACGTGAACCGCTTGGCCAAACTTCTGATTCACTTCATCCCAATAAGCATATAATTGTTCTTGAGACCATCCGGGTGTCCGCGCGAACACACGCACAAAGCTTCTGCCCCAAAAATGATTAAAGTGCCGGTTACCAATCGATCCAAATCGCATTTCATACCAACCGGTTCCATCGAGAGCATGGGGCAGCGGCAGAAACTTGTGCGAAAGGTCAAATGGATTCTCTAATTCAAAGCGATGTTGGTTAGCGGCTTCTGCCATATCCTCTGTGAAATTGTTTGTGAGCTCCTGATAATCACTTTCTTGAAGCCGAAGACGTGTTAACAAACTCTTTAATGCTGCCTGAGTCCGGTCTCGGGCAACGAGCACCGTTCTGTCCATGTCCACCTTGGAAAAGTTCGTGCAATAGGCGAAAATGTCATAAAGTTGAAAGACATCCCTCTGAAACAGCGCCTTCTCGGTGACTGACGGAAATTGCCAGCTTCCAGATACTAGATTGGAGCAAACCACTATTATGTCCTGCGTATTCGTTGCCGACAGAAGTTGAGCTGAAATCTGGTCGGAAGAATGTGCAAATCTTCCAAGCAAAGACAACCAGTAGCTTTCGGTAACATCATTTTGGATCTGGAACGAGCCATTAGCATCCACGAGTTCAACCCAGGTATTGTTCTTGTTTAGAATGTCATCAAAACTTACGGGAACGAACAGGTTTGTCCGCTCAGCATAAGCGCGCGTTATATCAACGCGAACGTGCGGTGTGGGAAATGCCAGTCTTAAAAAAGCGTCCGCATTGGTATTAAACCGGTAAATCGGTTGTGCGCTTATAACTTGGGCAAGGAAACACAATAATACGGTGGCCCTTCCGCACCCAAAAATGGAGGCAAACATAAAAAAATCCGTTGCCTCAATAGGCAGCCACAATTGTTGCACCGGCGGGATTTGGAACCGGCTCGGCTGAAAATGGATTTATGTTTCGCGATTTTACATCGAGGAACTTTATCATCCCGTCTTTTGAATCTAGGAAATAAACCCTGGAGCCATCAGCGCTAGGCTGGAATGTGGTTGTACTTGTTCCGATATCTTTGCGTAACAATTCGCGCTTCGAATTCCAGTCAAAAATGACAATGTCGGACACCGCGCTATCCTGCGATTCCGGATCCGCCTTTTCACCCCAGACCAGACACGGTTTTCCATCCGAGGTCCGGGCAAAGATTTCGCTGGCGATAGCTGACACCGGAATTTCTGCCGGAATCAGCCCATTCGTCGAGAGCGCAGAGTCTGTCAGTTGAAAAAGCGCAGGGTGTCTATGCTCGGCAATTTCCATGCCTGCCGTTGGCACACGAGTTCTGTTGGGACTTGCCAAATTCGCCGAAAGAGCAGCATTTGTTGACCTGGTAATAACGTCCAGACTATATTGAATCAAACCCACGGTCGGCAAAAACAACATTTGCCCGATTCCTGAACTCTTGCCATACGTATAAATGAGCGGCACCAGGCGGTGCGTTTGTGTCGCCGCATCAAATAAAGCCGCAGTAAGCCTGGGAGTGTCTTCCTTATGGTCCAGGAAACTCATTCCGAATCCGGACGGAATGGTTATGACTGCGTATGGAAGGCTGAGATCTTTGTAGGAGTTTGTATGAATTTGCAGCATTCGGGTCTTCCAGTTTGCTTCCGCAAAACCAAAGGAGTTGGGGGCTTGATGATCAAAAGTGGGGATGTATGCTTCAGAATTCTTTGCGTCAACCGCCATATACTGACCTAGAGGGGCTCTCATCGGCACTGGAACAATGCCGTTTAAATCCAAATTGGTAATTATTACCGATGCCATGGTATCTATGATCAACAGACTGCACTTAAAATGCCAGCTGTCATCAGGTGCGGGTGCATTTGCAACATCCAAAAACGCCAGTATCGAACCGTCTTCTCCAAATATTCGAGCGCCGGATAAATCTGCGATACCCGCATGACTATTTTCGGTAATGGTCATAAGCTGCCGGGGCCGGCTGCCATAGGATGTCTTATCTCCAAGAATAATAACAACGTGGGGTGAACCTTGAGCATAGGTCGAACAGCATGGCAAAATGGATGCCAGTGTAACGGAATAATATAGGATACCCAACTTCGAGATACCATGGCGAGTTAACATAATTTTCCGATTGCAATTATCAAGCGCAGTCCGGGCCAGTTTTTAGACCGAGAGTATGCGGCCCACATTTTTTGGCGCAGTCACTTGCGCTTGCCCATCCCGAACCACCTGGACCACCGGCAACACTTACGAGCGTACAGATAATGGTGTAGCCGCCTACGCCAGATTCAACTGCAGCTTCGCCCGTTTGATCAGTGCACCATGCAATACCAGTAGTGACTCCCCCTCCAGTTGGAGTGCGAGTGTACCCAGTGGTACATCCAGCAGGAGTCGTTTTGGCGCAAATGTCCGTGTATGTGACACAGAAATAAACAGTACAACAACGAAGACCAGTCTTAGGGTCTATTTTACTTTTTGAACAACAAGTTGTCCACGAATAAGAAGGCGATGCGACGGCTGTGCAGCCAGTACTGCACGCCGTACCATTGAGGCCGCAATACAACCAGTTTCCAGTTGTGTCATCCACCGCCGGTGGACCTGCACTGACGTCTGGAACAACAAACAAGGGCATTTCCCCTGCCAAAGAAACTCCCAACACGGCAAATGAAGCCTTTGTCAAACGATACAGAAAACTCCTTCTGCTTTGGGAGGCGTATCGCTGAGAAAGAGCGGCCGCGATTCTATCTTCGGGATTCAGTCTTTCGTTAAGTTGCATAATTATTTCTTTTGTGTTAATTCGAGCAGACTTTCGATATGACTCATCTCATTGACGAGACCTTTGCCAAGAACGACTCCTGCAGGATCTACAATGACCCCAAACGGAACAAAACCAACGCCCACTTTTGTCCTCATGTCACTTCTGATGATCGGAACCTTTCCGCCGTTGTCTTTTTCGTTTTTTGCGCCTGGCGGCAGCTGGTCATATATGAGGACTATGTCAGCTTTGGAAGCCCAATAACTTGCAAGAGAATCTACGTCGCGCCTGATTTTTGCGCAGACCCCGCAACCATTGTTTCCCAAAATTAATAAAACCGGTTTTCCATTCCTGCCGGGAATATCAATCGAATCAATAAGTGGTGTCAGGTTTTCCCCAACGCGCGGACCAACACTCTCTGAGGAACGTGCGCCCACTGGCCCCACTCGCCCGAGAATAAGGCCAACCTGTCGAATTGTCAGGTATAACATGGAAGCCGTTATAAAGAGTCCGACCGAATTAATGATTAGCCAGATTTTCATTAGTTGTCAGGTGTCAGATAATTTTCAAGCTTCGTAGTTCAGCAATCGTTTTCCGGTTTTGAAGAATTGTAACCAATGACAATCCAACCACCAGCAAGACCGCCCCGGTAAAAATATTCAGTGACACTTCTTGTGCCTGTTTGATTGGAATTCCGAGGCAGATCAGAGCAATAAACCCGAAGTTTTGTGCGATGGTCCATGCCGAAAACAACCGATCCCCAGATCCGAAACAATTGCAGGGCACTTTGAGCTTGGCTTTCAATACCACCATCGCCGTCAAACAAAAGGACAGCAGCAGCGCAATGGCAGCCCATTTGGCAAAATCCCAGCACCACATCAATCCGATGGCGATTCCAATTTCAACCGCTGGCAATATCAAGGTTATCGCCGGGACCAATGCCGCAGGCAAACGTGGAATGTTCCATAATGTGATTTTAAAATCATCTCTGGAAGCCAGTTTTGAAACAGCCGCCCACAAGAATACCAACCCCACCATGGCCAGCCCAATCTCCTGCATTTGATGAATTGCGTTCATATCCCGGCTTTATTTAGTACAATGCCTTTAATCTTAATCAACACCCAGGCGGTGGCACTAAAGTAGAATCAGGAACGCATGCAATAGTAGTGCCATCCCCCCCGCCGCAGCAGCAAGTAGTTGAGAGATTATAGGTTACCAGGCCGTCGCAGCAGCCCTGCGTGCATAAATTGTAGACTCCGTCGTTGCAGCATCCTTGGGTGCTTGGATAGTAACCTGCGGAAGTGGCACAATCCCATTCTGGAGATCCGCCTGGGGGCGTGTAACTGCTGCAACTATACTCACAACACTGCAGTGGGTTGGTTTCGGTTCCCAAGCCTATTGGCCCGCTATTACCACAGCATTGTTGTGTGAGGGGGTTGTCTAAAAAATAATTTATCGTTCCTCGGTAACTATACGCACAACAGCCCTCCACCCAGGGGCAAGTACCATATGCAAGAGGTCCACAGCAACCGACACAAGAAGCAGGGGTGCAGCCTCCCTCTTGGGCGTGTGTATACTTGGCTGCGGAAATAAAAAATATGGCGGCGCCAGCAAGACGTGAAATAAATGTCCGGCGCGACCAAGGTTGAACCGTGGCCTGCGCAATTCTTCCAAAGATCGCATCAGGTAATGAAGGTTTATTTTGCATAGGAAAGTTGGACTTCGGTTTTGACCTTGATTTTCTGGTAAAACGAGGTCGCCATCATGTCATGCAATTGATTCTCCGCTTGGAGACGCACGTCGGGCTTCAAATCCGTTCTTTTTAAAAATGATTCGATATTGCGCTTCACTTCCGAAGCCAACGGTTGTGAGACGCCCTCGGCGGATAATACCCCTAAACATTGCAACTGCAGACCATCACTTTCTGTAATTAAAAGCAGGTTGCAAACCACTTCGGAATACGCCCGCATGCGTTGCGGGGTGGTACTGATATAACCTAAAGCTGCTCCTAAGACCGAACTGTTGTTTGAGTGACTTACCAAATACATCAACGCGGTCGTAATTTCAGGCGAGCAAAGCTTGTCCTCCGCCGTCCCTTTCCCCAGTCTCGGCAGGAAACCAAGCGTTTGCATCTGGACTTGAGGATCTGGATCGTTGCAGAGCTGGGCCAGAAAGCCGCAGTCAATAGCATTTGTCATACTATAAAGCCGCGCCAATTTGGGTTGCCGAACAAACTCTTCCTCGGATGCCTTGACCGAGGGGCACGCCCTGACCGCAATTGCGATTTCTGAATCTGACACCTTGAGACCAAGCCGACGAATGTCTGCATAAGCGGTAATTTGCTCTGATTGATTGCCAGTCGTTAGCAGGGTTTTAAGCTTGGTTTCAATTTCTGAGTCTTCAATTTCTGATTTTTTATAAATCTCGCCGATTATGATCAAGGCCTTCTCCTGATCCAGAAACTGCCCACCGAGCTTTTTACCCAGAAAGGGGAGCGAAGTCTTTGCCCCCATTTCGTGAAAAATCTCCGCCTGCTTCTTACTATCCTCCGAACTGAACCACTCCTCAAGGGAATGCCCCTTGTAATGCGGCCCCTGCTTATGCTTATTAATCGTAACTGCCATCACCAACACCATGAACGTAAGCGTTGTGGCAATTAGCGCAATTTCGAGCGAATGCCTGCCCATGTCGTCTAATTAATCAAATAAGCGCAGCTTTGTCAACGCTTTTTTACGGAGAGCCGTCCGCAAGTTGCAAGTGGCTGCTATAATGCATGTTCGGCTGCAAATAGCGCTTCCTGCTGTTTCTGGTGGAATAGGATTTGTCGTCACAACGATGTAAATCGGGCCGTGGGACAACTTTAGAGCCACAGCGCCCGTCTCGCTGAGATGAGATACCTGTATTGCCTGTAGGTAATGAGGTACACCATAATGCTTTCTATAACTTTCACCGTCAGATTGTGCGGCTGCCACAGGCTCTATTTCGGTCCGTCCACAATCACTTTCCACCTCGCGTAGCCCACTCCCAAAAGCAGTTTTTATGTCTTAAGATGCCGGTGACCAACAAAAAACAGGCAATTGGGTCTTCCTCTTCTCGCTTCGGCCCATAAGTTTGCTGGAATATAACAGCTGGCCCTGCCCCAAATCGAGCCAAGGTAATTTGACGGTTGACAATCTTGTAGACTGGGAGTTTAGTGTCGCTATGCCGCTGATTTCCGTGATCATTTGCACCCATAACCCCCGGCTATCCTATCTGCAACGCGTATTGGATGGGCTGCGGGCGCAAACCCTTCCAACCAAGGAATGGGAATTGCTGCTCATTGACAATGCATCCGAACAGCCGGTTGGTGAGCATGTCAAACTGGAGTGGCACCCTGGCGGGCATTATATACGGGAAGCAAAACTGGGGCTCACGCACGCCCGCTTGCGCGGTATTGCCGATAGCAACGCCGGGCTGTTGGTTTTTGTAGATGATGACAATGTGCTGGCGCCCGGTTATCTAAAACAAACGTTGGAAATTGCCCGGCAGCACTCCATGCTTGGCGCCTGGAGCGGTCAAGTTGTTCCGGAATTTGAAATTCCCCCTTCCGAAGAACTGCAACATTTTCTTGGCTTGCTTTGCATCCGCAAACTCGAACGCGACTTTTGGGGCAATGAACTGGTTTGGGCACGTCTCCCTTGGGGAGCTGGCATGAGCGTCCGGCGGGAGGTGGCCCAACATTATCAACAGGACGTAAGTGGTAATGTTCTGCGTTTGTCCCTCGGCCACGCTGGGAATCGAGCTTCATGTCATGATGATTTGGACCTTGCAATGACCAGCCTTGACCTCGGCTTGGGTACCGGTCTTTTCACCTCATTAATGCTCACCCATTTGATACCTGCACGGCGCCTGAACGAAAGCTATCTGCTACAACTTGCAGAGAATGCCGCCGCTGCCTTTGTTGTTTTGAGAAGTTGCCGTGGGTTAAAAATTGACGACATGCCAGCCGGTGTTCATCGCTGGATCCAACAGCTCGAATACTGGCGGGCCAGCCCGGTTCAAAAAAAGGCTGCTGATGCACAACTGCGCGGCATTAAAACAGGGCGCGCCATGGTTGCAGATCTGGCAACGCCTCGCCAAAATACCATGCCAGCACGTTCCATCTAGAGACCGCTGCTCGTGCTAAAACCGACAAATGACATCAACACGCAGAAATCTGGTTGTTGTAAACGCCGGAGACACATCACTCCATCCGCGGTGGCTGAATGAAGCCAGTTCGCGAAATTTCGACATGTTCGTTTCTTACTTTGGCAATGTTCCGGATAAATTTCGTGCCGGAGCTGATTATTATGAGAACCTTGCCGGCCTAAAGTGGCCGACCCTTGCCCGGCTTTGTTCGCAAAGGCAGGAGTTGTTCTCCATGTATGATGCTTTCTGGTTTCCTGACGAGGATATTTTAGCGGATACCAGGACTATTTGTCGTATGTTTGATTTGTTTCATGCCAGCAATCTCTGGTTGGCGCAGCCGGCTCTCGGCGCCGGCAGTTTTGCCACGTACAAGGAGTTGCTCCAGATTCGCCACGCAAGGTTAAGGTTCACTGATTTCGTTGAAGTCATGTGTCCTCTTTTTAACCGGCAAGCGCTGGCCGTGCTCAATTTTACTTTCTCATTGAGTGTTAGTGGTTGGGGGCTTGACCTGCTTTGGCCTCATTTGCTGAATTACCCGGAAGACCGGATTGGAATTTTGGATGAAACGCCAGTCATCCACACACGACGAGTAGGAAGCGGCCCCCTATACCTGCATCTCGCTGAAATTGGAATCAATCCTCAACTGGAAGTTTGCAGGCTGATCAGGCGCTATCATATTCCCAGAGGTCCAGGCCAAAGCGCAAATATTCAAGTTTATAAAACTTTCCGAAGCGCTGGTGGCGGGGCGGAATTAAGCCATTGAGCCGGCTCGCGAAGATTGAGCCATCCAATCCTTTGAATGTCAAAGTTGTTATAGGTCAATAAGTCCAAGTCAGGACAAACGAAAGCATATTTTGCCGCATATTGTGCGTCAATTATGCCGACCCCGTAATCACAGTCCAAAACATACATTTCATAAGGACATTGACTTCGGAATTGCACCCACGCGCGCCAGCAGTCTCCCGTCCATTCCATTTGCGTTCGTGGCACCTTTTGCATTTCTTCACTCTGAGGATTTAAGTCATGACAAACAACCACGCCCCCAGTCTTCAAACTTCGAAGCGCATTCTGAATGTCACGAAGAACCTGATTTGCATAATGTAATCCATCAATAAATATAATGTCGAAAGCCTGCTTGTTCGCGGCGAAGAATTGATCTGACGTCATTTGAAAGGTGGTTGGACGATTCGGGTCAACCGCAGTTTTTCGCACACACTGGATTGACCTGAAGTTTTGGCCATCGCCGATGCCTATTTCAAGATAGTCTGCGTAGCTCCGCTCTCTGGTCAAGTGATTGATAATCTGAGTCCTGTTCATGGTTTCGCCCGGGCAACAGTGTCAACCTCAGGCTGGACTTTATCATTGGTGGCCAGGATGGGAATGTATGAATTGGCAAAAAACATGTGTTTTTTGCCGGTTGCGGATTAGACAATTAAATATCATACGGATAAAACCTGTTGACAGCCGGCATCGAGATTATCTGGATATTGCCTCGGATTGAGGGCAGTGCATTGGTGGAGATAATCAAAATATATTCCAGACAGACATCTAAAAATTATAATTTAACAACCCAAATCGCTAAGTTTTAAGTGGGTGCCGGCCGCGAAATATCAGCCGGCGCGGATAACTTGAAATTTTATGCTTGAGGCTTCTTTGAAGTTTAAGCTCGAACTTGCCGTCCCGCCCGCCCTCAAGCCTTGAGGTTGAACTGCAATTCCGCCAGGTGACGGTACAGACCGTTTTCCCGCTGATGCAACTCGGCATGAGTGCCCGATTCCACCAGCATCCCCTCCCGGATCACCAGGATGCGGTCCGCCCGCCGCACCGTGGCCAGGCGATGGGCGATCATAAAAGTCGTGCGGTTTTCCATCAGCCGGTCCAAGGCGAGCTGCACCAGCCGCTCGCTTTCGGAATCCAGCGAACTGGTGGCTTCATCCAGAATGAGAATCGCCGGGTTTTTCAGGATCGCGCGCGCAATGGCCACCCGCTGCCGCTGCCCGCCGGAAAGTTTCACCCCGCGTTCGCCCACCAGCGTCTGATAACCTTCCGGAAACGGCGCGATGAATTCATGGGCATGCGCCTGGCGCGCGGCCTCGATAATCTCGGCCTCGGTGGCGCCGGGGCGGCCATAGGCGATGTTTTCAGCAATGGTCCCGCCAAACAGCAGCGCTTCCTGCGGAACAATGGACATTTGATTGCGCAGCCAGGCCAGCGGATATTCCGGCGCCGGGCGCCCATCCATCAGAATTTCGCCCGGCTGCGGGTCGTAAAACCGCAGCAGCAGCGAAATAATGGTGGATTTCCCGGAGCCGCTGGGCCCAACCAGCGCGATTTTCTCGCCCCGCCGGACCGCAAACGAAATACCCCTGAGCACTTCCACTTCCAGCCGCGACGGATAGCGAAAGTGGACGTCGCAAAATACCACCTCGCCACTCAAGGTGGGGCGCGCATCGGCGATGGGACGCGCAACTGGTGTTTTGGCATCAGGCCTGGCCAGGACGAATTCAGGTTGTTCCCGCAACAATTCCCGGACCCGGTGCGAGGCGCCCACCGCCTTCTGCACCTGGCTGTAAAGATCGGCAAACTGGCCCATGGCGCCCGCCACAAACGCCGTGTAAAGCACGAACCGGGTCATCTCACCGATGCTGATGCGTCCGCTCTGCAACAGCGAGGCCCCGGACCACAGCACCACGACAATGCAGCCGAACAGCGCAAAAACGATAAAGGCAATGAATGCGCCGCGCAGCCTGGCCCCGCGCAACACCACCCGCAGATAATCATCCATGCTCCGGCCATACCGGCTGATTTCAAAGGATTCATTGACGAAAGCTTTTACATTGAAGATGCCCTGCAAGGTTTCCTCCACAATGGTGCCCGTCTCGGCCAGCTTGTCCTGGGCCTCGCGGGAATTCCGCCGGAGTTTGCGTCCGAACACCACCGCCAAAACAATCACCGGCGGCACCGCGCTCAACATGATCAGCGTCAGCCGGCCCGACGTGCTCGCGATCAGGATGATGCCGCCCAGCAGCAACAGCGATTGCCGCAGAAATTGGGGGACCACCATGATCAGCGTGGATTCGATTTGGGTGAGGTCGGCCGACAACCGGCTGTTCAATTCGCCCACGCGCCGCTGGCCAAAAAAGGACATTGAAAGACAAATCAGCCGCCCATACGTGTCCCGCCTCAAATCCGCCACCGCCTTCTGGCCAATCTGGGTCATGGACGTGGAGTGAAAGTAAGAACTCGCGGCCTGGACCGCCAGCACACCCAGCATGAGGGCTGCCACCAGATTGATGCTGTGCGGCAACCACGACGGGCCATGGACGGACGTTCCCGACATCGCCGCGTCCATAAGACTGCCAGCGAGGAACGGAAAGCACAGACTCAGCAGGCTGGACAAAATCAAGGCACCGCAGGCGGCGATAAGGAGGCCGCGATAGGGTCGCAGATAGGCGAAAAGGACGGCGGTCTCGCGCAGGGTTTCCCGGGTGAGTTTCGCTTTGGGCAAATCCAGATCGGGGCGGCCCCGGGAATTGTATCGCGGCATAAAGAAGCATCGTGGCAAAGGGCACCGCAGCCTGCAAGCGGATTGGGGACGGCGGAAAGCGGATTGCCTGTTGCCGATTTGAAAAAGGCAAACTTTTTATGTTCTTTGCGTTCTTTGCGGTTAAAATTTTGCCGTGAAACCGCTCACCTCGCACACCTGCAAGCTGACCGATGGTCAGGCTCTGGCCCTCAATGCCGCGCTGCTGGCACGGGACTGGAAACCGCGCACCGTGCCCTACGCGCGGTTCGCCTTCGAGTCGGACAAGTGCAACATTGTTTTCTATGAGAGCGGCAAGCTCGTCGTTCAGGGCAAGGGCACGCAGGAATTCATCGAATTCCTGCTGGAGCCGGAAATTTTAAAAGAAGTCAAACTCGGCTACGAAACCGTCTTGAATCCCGATCTGCTGCTGCCGCGTTTCGGTGTGGACGAAAGCGGCAAGGGCGATTTCTTCGGCCCGCTCGCCATCGCCGGCGCTTATGTAAGCGAAAGCGTCATCAAGGCCTGGCAGGACAAAGGCATCCGCGATTCCAAAAACATTTCCAGCGACAAAAAAATCCACGAACTGGCCGAACTCATCCGCAAAACGCCCGGTTGCGTGGTGGACACCGTGGTGATTGGCAACGAAGCCTACAACCGCCTTTACGCCCGGATGAAAAGCGTAAACGCCATGCTCGCCTGGGGCCATGCGCGCGTGATCGAAAACCTTATGGGCAAGCGTTACCAGATGAACCCGCCGCCCGTGCGCGCCATCAGCGACCAGTTTGCCGCCAGCAAAACCGTGATTGAAAAAGCCTTGATGACCGCCGGGCGCGAAATCGAACTCGTCCAGCGGCACAAAGCTGAAGAGGACATAGCTGTCGCCGCCGCCTCAATTCTGGCACGCGATGGATTTGTGAACGGCATCGCCAAACTGGAGCAACAATTTCAGATGAAATTTCCCAAGGGCGCAAGCGCCGCAGTGGACGCGGCAGCGAAGCAATTCGTGGAAACACGCGGCGCGGATGAACTGGCCAAAGTCTCCAAGCTCCACTTCCGCACGGCCCTGCGTGCCCAAGGCCTGCCGGAGCCGCCGAAAACCGAATGGCGAAAGCGGTGAACGATGGGGCCGGATGCTGACAAGTTAATTTTACAGGCGCAGGCAGTCATTCAAAACGAATGGGCGGCCAAGGTGCCCGGACTTTCGGTGGCGGTGGCGGTGAACGGAGCGACGGTCTGGTCGCAGGCCTTCGGTTTCGCTGATTTGGAACGCCAAATTCCCGCCACGCCCTCCACCCGTTTTCGAATTGGCAGCGTTTCCAAACCCCTCACCGCGGCCGGACTGGCCTTGCTGGTGGAACGCGGCCAGCTTGATCTTGATGCGACGGTTCAAAATTACATTCCCGATTTTCCGCTCAAAGAGGGCGTCATTACTCTCCGGCTGCTGGCGGGTCATCTGGCTGGCATCCGTAATTATCGTGGTCTCGAAACTGTATCGAACAAGCCGTATCCAAATCTGCGGAGCGGCCTGAAGATTTTTGAAAACGACCCGCTGGAGACGCCGCCCGGCGCGAAATTCAGCTACGCCTCTTATAACTGGAATGTCCTGGCTGTCGCCATGGAAGCCGCCGCCGGATGCGACTTTCTGACCTATACGGAAGAAAATGTCATCAATCCTCTTGGCCTGGGAAATACGCGTCCTGACCGGGCTAACATCGCCGACGCGCAACGGGCACAGTTTTATGAAATTAGCCCGGCTGGAAAATTCTTTGTCGCCCCGAAAGTGGACCTCAGTTACGCCTGGCCATCAGGCGGGTTTCTTTCCACGGCAGAAGACCTGGTTCGTTTTGGCACGGCCCATTTGCAACCGGGGTTTTTAAAACTGGAATCTCTCAAATTGCTTTTCACTTCGCAGCAGACCGCCGCTGGAAAGCCGACCCACTATGGAGTCGGATGGTTCGTTCCGCACCCTGTTATATGGTATCACGGCGGCGATTCTGTTGGCGGGACTGCCATGCTATTGTTGCTGCCCGCTGCGCGGGTGGTGGCCGCGGTCGCTTGCAACAGCGGCCAACTTGTCCTGCGCAATGCCATCCGTCGCCAGCATGCAACTGCGGAGGCCCAACAGCTTCCCTTCAACAAAACGGCCATTGCGCTGAAAATTGCCAGGCTATTTGCGGGCTGAACACGCGCTGCGGCGGGATATAGTGATTGCCATCAAGCTGGCCATTTCTCGTCCCAGCTAAAAAAGCTTCAAATTTGCAAACCTGCATCCGGGTTTTGCCATTCAAAATTGGTGCATCCGGCAGGACTTGAACCTGCAACCCTTTGATCCGAAGTCAAATGCTCTATCCAATTGAGCTACGGATGCGACCTTAAATTTACAGGCAGTTTATCAGTTCTGCCCAGTAGCCCATTAACGATCTGATACCGATTTCCAATACTACTTGCATGTCAGACATTCCAACAGAGCCAAAGCCTGCCGAGTAGCAGAATGCTCAATACGCAAACTTGGTTCGTTACATTGCATCGGGCATCTACTTTGCGCGAAATCGGATACATGGCAAGCTGATTCGCAAGAGCCACAAGACAGACGTTTTGACGGTTGCCAGACTGCGGGCCGCGGACTTGGAAAAAGCGGAACGGGAAAGAGCTCGTCACAAGCAAACATTACCGGAGGCAAAATGAAGTTTGAAGAGGCGGCAACCATCTATAAACAACGCATCGAAGGTGACATCAGCCCCAAAAAACACGGCAAGGAGTATTATTTTAAAGGACTCATAACCGATTCAGCTTTAACGATTCTACAGTGCGCCGATGCCTCATTGTTGTATGGTGCTAATTCTCTCACGAGCACACTGTAGGATTTTTTGCGGGATTTTTGTTGCTATTGATTTTTATGCCCAATGGCCCTTGACTCCGCCAGCGGTATACCCAGCGTCAGGTTAGCGAACAACGCCATATTCTTATTAGGGTCTTCCAAACAGCAGGTGCTGCCAGACATTTCAGTACACGCTCCGAAAATAGGGGTCCAAAAACTGTTGGTAACAACTTTGGTGATATTGGTAACGCCGGCGGTAACCGCCAGTCCAATGTAAGCCTGTGAATTGAATCCAGGGATGGTTGCAAATCCGACTTGTGTCCAGGCGACGCCACCGCTGGAGGTGTAGAAGAAAAAGTTGTCACCACTACGAAGCAATCGCAGCCAGCAGGGAGTGGAAAATCCAGCGGTGACCGTGGTCGTTGCAGGTGAGTTGCTGACGGAACGACTTTGAAAGACCAGTCCTTTGCCCGGGGTCACTGCCATGAAGGCGTTGCGTGCGGAAGCATCCAAGCTTTCACTAACCAGGATGCCGGCTTCGGCCAGCGGATTGGCCGACGATTGATTAACAAGTTGGACGGCCATCTGAACATTTGTGCCGCAAGTTTGATATAAAAAATGGAAACCATCATTTGTACCCCAAATGCCGGCGCCACCGCCGCGCAAAAGCCAAACGGAATTGGAACTCGTGGAGGCGCCCTCCACCACGTTGCCATTGACTCCCACGGCCCCAATGTCGCCGCAAGTCCAGGGACTGCTGGCTGAAACGAAGCTGGCGATGATGAGATTGCTGGTTAGGACAGAAGTCTCCGGCAGCGTAATTTCAAAAGTGTCGGCATCGGGCGCACCATTGTCCGCTCCCAGCGGCATCGCGGAGGAGTTTTTAATTCGGCGCAAAGCAGAACCAAGGGTCTGGCCGTTGAGCGTGATTTGCGCCGGGGCCAAATTCGATGTCCAGTCAGGCGGACGGCGCAGACGCAGCACCCAGGACCGTTGGGCGGGTGCATTTGGGTAAATGCCAACCGCTGCCCCAATGGACACCGAAACCGTCTTGTTCGCATCGTTTGCCCAAGTGCTGATGGCCGTCGTACGGAACTGGCCCCACTGGTAGGCTGTCGTCAATGTGTCATCTTCATATAAGGAGGTCGAGTCGGTTTCAGTGGTGCTGGGATAAACATCCAAAGTGACCGGATCCCAAGGCGACTGGCCGGTATATTGCATTTGGGGAGCCAGTGCAAAAATCGAGCCGGAATGGATATATAATGGAATTTGCTCCAGCGGAGTATTTCTAGAAATCGTCGCCGGGCCCTTCAACAGCGCACCACTCCAAGCATCGATCCAATTGCCGGGTGGAATCCACACAGACACTGACTGTGACATCTTTGCCACCCGCCATTTTAGGCTGACGAGGGCATTGCCGGTCAGTTGCAAATACTCAACACGCAACCGATGGATTCGACCCGCTGTCACCGTCAACGCTGATTGTTTTGTCACCGACTCGTTTGGTCCCCAGTTGTCAATGCAGAGTTGATTGTCCAACCAGACACGGACGCCGTCATCAGAGGTCGCAGCCAAGACAACATCACCAATTGAAGCCGGAACGGTGATATTTCCCACCCAACGCGCGCAAAAATATTCATGATCAACCGGTCTACCGGGACCGCTGGTTCCCCAATTGAAATCTATCCTGGCATCAACCCGCGTCAATGCCGCCGGGCCCGTGAGATTGGTATTGGAGAAATATGTTGCACTCAGGCCAGTTCGCCCGTTGGTCGTGGTCAACCATGAGGACGGTACGATGGTTACACCGTCTTGGGTCACGGGCGCGACCAAGAGCGAGTGACCCAGCAGATACTCGCTTTCGCGTTTGGCTTGGGAATATTGCGGATAGTCCAAATCCAGCCGCCGGAGAATCGGCTCGCCCGCATCATAGTTTTCCCTGGCGGCGGCATAGAATACCGGCAAGAGCCGGTAACGCAGATTGATCAACCGTCGCGCCATCCATTCGGCTTCCGGCCCGAATGTCCACGGCATCCGCGTCAGGCCCATCGTGCAGTGCGGACGATAGATCGGGGAAAGTGCGCCATATTCAATCCAGCGAATATAGTCCTCGGGAGTTGGATCGGAGCGATGGCCCCCAAGGTCGTCGCTTTCGTAGGGGAAAAGCGACTGCACGCCGGAATGCACAGCGTTCTGAACCGCATAACCCAGATAGCTCATATAGGGTTCAATATCTCCGGTCCACTGAATCGAATAGCGGTGAGCGGCGACGTTCATCGGACGATGACGGAGGCCGTTGTCTATGCCATCTACGTTGGCCATTATCATGGGACGCAAAGCCGCATTCGTGGCCTTGGCAGCATCTTGATAGACACCCATCGCCCAAACTTCATGCCGCAATTTCGGCGACGGCGAGTTCAAGCTGATGTTCCAGTTGCGATCATACCACCAGATGTCCACGCCCTCGCCCAAAAGCTGTGTAAGGTTCGTATAACGATAGGTTATTTCGGCGGGAGCAAGCGCACCCGGCGCAACCGGTTCGGGATGATCGTTGAACATCAAGTGAACATGGTTCGAGTGCGCTTCCGAAATAAAACGCGCCATGTTTGGAAACAGATTTGTATTTGGCAGATAACCCGTGGAGGCGTTTTGCCGCCAGCCGGTATCAATGACCATTACGTCAAGCGGAAGTTGACGCGAACGATTTTCGGCGATTTCCTGCAACGCCGTCGCCTCACTGTAGTCGTAATAGCGGCTGTCAAATGCGCCCAACGCATACAGCGGAACCATTTCCGTCGGTCCGGTCAGCTTGAGAAAATCACTTCGCATCTGGGTGTAACTGCCATTCGGCACAAACACATAAATGTCCGGCGCATCATTGTTGGTGTCCCAGCCACTGGTCGAGGCCCAGGGTGACCCCGCTGGGGCCGGCGCCACTCCGCCCTGCGGCGGAACCATTCTGGGCGTGTCGGCAAAAGACAGAACCGTTGGATTGTCCGATGGCCCCGGCAGCCACACGCTGTTGTTGAGCATCCCATTGAACTGGTAAAGAACCTGGCCGGCTGGTGAAGCGACGCAGGTTCCATTCAAAGCAGTGGCCCCTTGCGGAACATTGACAACATAATTGGGCGTGGTGATCACCACCATTCCGGAAACCAGATTGCTGGCGAACGAAGTCCCTGGCCAGTTTCGATTGACCACATGAAACGTGTTCCGGTCTTCAAATCCCTCGTTCCCGGCCACTTCCAACCGGACCATGGAGCCGGACAGCATTTGCACCCGAACGGAACCCACTACGACTGTGTCAGAAGCCAGAAGCGCTTGGCCGATCCCACACAAGCAACATATGGAAACCAAGCAGAATGGCAGTTTTATCAGTCTCCGGTTGCAACGGTGTGAGTTCTTAATGGAATTAGTCATGGGCATTGAATGCAATACAGAATTGAAGATATGAATTTAATACCTGCCAGTTTAAGGGTTTTTAAGAGCTAACCTGATTAGGTCACGGGTTGAGCACGGTCGGACAATGGCTGGCCACATAGTACAAATCCTGCTTGCCACCCAACTGGGCGGCCCGGCCCTCCGCTCCACCCGTGATCAGATATTTGGAGGGATTCATGCTGTTGGCAAAAGTGATGACCGCACCGCTGAGCCACCGATGAACCTCAGCGTGGCCGTCGGCAAAATTGAACGTGCTGTTGACGCCGTGATATGCAGCCGGGGAATCGCCCCATTCGGCGTCCACAAAATTCAGGGAGGGCGTGCCGGAATTCATGTCCCATGTGCGCACGTTTTCACCGCAGGTCTGGCCAGCCACACTAATTTGCTGCGAAGCGCATTCTTCCACCCAAAGAAACCGTTCGCTGGGATGGAACACCTGGGTCTTTTTGATGATAAAGGAATGCAGCGGCTGATACGCGGTGTCGCCGTTCACGAAACCGTTGACGCCCGAGTAGCTGTCCCAGCAAAAGTGGCCGGCCACCCCCACGCGAAAGTCGCCTGGACAGTGAATGATGTCCGGGTTGGGCGCATATTGGAACAGCGGCCCAGTTCGATAGCCGGTCTCGAAGAGCCACGTGAGTGCCTGCTGGCCGCTGTAACCGGACGGCAAGGGAACCGTGACCTGATCCGGCTCAATCCGCCAATTGGGTGTGGCAGCGCCCGCGTCAGTGCTGAAACCGATGACTTTGTCCAAGTTGTCATCGGCGTACATCACCCAGGCGAGGGCCAGTTGCTTTTGGTTGCTCAAACAGGTTGCCGATTGGGCCTTGCGCTTGGCGAGGCTGAGCGCCGGCAGCAGCAAGGCGGCGAGAATGGCGATGATCGCTATGACCACCAGCAGTTCGATCAGGGTGAAGGCGTGTGGCGACGGCGGGGAAAGCAATGTCGACCGCCGACATCTGCCCGAACCATGTCCAACGAATATGCCGGCCAAGTTTGTGCCCCCGCCGAACTCCGGCACCAACGCGCGCGTTGATTTCGGGTTGCCTGTAGAGGTGGTTGTTCCAAAAGCGTTCTTTTCCATGTTCATTTATTTAAAAAAGTGGCGAGGTTCCCGCCTCGCCACTGCCGATCCATGTCCACACGTTCACTGATTTACCCAACCCCAAATTATTGCCGCAGCCGGAAGAACTGGTTCGTGCTGGTTGCGGAGATTGCCTGTGGATTAGCTTGATTGGTGCTGTCCGACCACGGCCCCGTCAGCGTTGGAGCCGATTGCAGCGTGCCGATACTGGTCCAGGAAAGCTGAAGGTTCGGGTTGAGGCTCAGGACCGCCTGCGCCGGCTGGGCCGCCAAACCTACTCCAGTGGCCGTGGCTGCGAAGACAATGTTGCTATATACAGCCTGGGCGGAACCGTTGCCGGCGCGCAGATGAATGTTATCAAAGGTATTGTCAAAGGTTAGTACGAGCGGAGGATTGGGCTGATTTCCTTCGGTCTTGGTAAGATCGGGATCCAGCCAGACTGAGACCGCGTCATTGGTGCCGGCATAGACGCACTTTATCAGGAAGGTATGCCATTCACCCAGCACGATCGGGGTCACCGGAGGGATGTCGCCGCTGGTGAGGGTGTCAACACTCACGCTCCAGTTGGTCGAGAGCCAGTTGTTGCCGATCAGGAAATGCTCGGTGTTGCCCAGGTAGAACTCCAAGCCGCCATAACCGCCACCACTGCCAGTCTCGCCGTTCAAGCTGACGAAGTTCATGGTGAACAGCGTATACAAGGTGTTCGTTGAGTTGGCGCCGTAATTGCCGCCAATCCATCCGTTCTGCGAATTGTAAAGAATAACATCCGAACCAGTGAAAGCGGTATAAGTCGTTCCCGCCGGGGTCGTCACCGGCAGTGTCGGGTATTGATCCACCGTGAAGCCCCAACTGGTCGAGTAAGGCGTGCCATTTGAATCGGTGACACTCAGCACGACCGTGTGCGACGAACCTGCCGCAAATGGCGCGGGTGGCTGATAATTGACCGTAATTGTGTTGGTGGTAACCACGAAAGTTGGCGTGACCGGACTGCCGCCATCCAAAGTCAAAACCACGGTCTGGGTGCTGATGCCGTAGGTGCCATCTACCACCTCTGCGCTGATCGGCGTGGTTACATATGCGGAGGAATCGGTGTCAGCAGGAACCAGATTTAGAAATTGAGGGGCCGCCGGAGCTGCAAAACCCGCTTCCGCCGAGGTAGCCGAATTGAGACAAAAGTATTGTTACCCGGGGTTGGGGCAAAAGCTGGGGAAAAGGATACGTTGTGCCAGAAGTCGGGTTACCGTGGCCGGAATGGATAAAGACATGAATCAACCGACACGGAAACAGGTTTTGGAGAAGTTGCGGCGGCGTCATGAAAGTGCGGGCGCGGAGCATAAACGGAAGCTGCTGGACCAGGCGGTGGGGCTGCTAGGCTGTCACCGCAAGGCGG
>Ga0181520_10005346_pt1 | contig 20550 bp, 17 predicted proteins | sample PEATcosm2014_Bin_29_FD_132451 | JGI IMG/M metagenome (GOLD analysis project Ga0181520, IMG submission 132451) | Peatland microbial communities from MTU Mesocosm Facility, Houghton, MI, USA - PEATcosm2014_Bin02_30_metaG | ecosystem: Environmental > Terrestrial > Soil > Wetlands > Peat | place... | reverse complement strand
GTGCCCTTGAACAGCCACGCGCCGCTGACTTTTCCGGCGATGCGTTCCACCGCGGCACATTTGCTCCAATCCAACATGACCAGACAATAACTTTGAATAACCACGGCGGCAAGGGCTGACTTGTCGCGTCCAAAGGAAAAAATAAATTTACGGAATGCAGAGACGATTCGTGGCGAGCGGCTGGTTTTGAATAAATGAATTCAAATTGCCATTTTTGCTGCTGCTGAACTCAACGTGGCCGTCGGCAAAAGCCAAACTCCCGCCTGAAAGATGAAAGTTTGGCGTCCAACCCACGTTTGAATTTGTGTTGAGAACAAAAAGTCCCGGCTGAATCGGCTGTCCGTTCAGCTGCAAAAATCGGTCGCCAGCCAGGATTGTGCGCGTAGGATTATTTGTGGAAGCATCCGCATTGAGAAAATAGCTGATGTTCAAATCGTTTAAGGCTTCAAAGCTGACGGCTGCCTGCCGATTTGTTTCAAAAGGACAAATGAAACACCAAGTATTGTGAATATAATCTTTTATTTTTTGATAATGCGGGAAAGTGTGTTCGCTGTAGATGAATTCCATCGTGCCGCCATTCGCCACCGGGATTTGCATTGGAAAGCGCTCCTGGTTGTCGTCTGCAAATACTACAAAGCTGATATCAATTCGTTGGAGATTGTTCATGCATGTGGTTTGATAGGAATGATGTCCAGAACTGCGGAGCGCTGGCAGCAGTATTGCGGCAATCACAGCAATCACACCCAACACCAAGAACACTTCAATCAGCGTGAGTCCGCTGGTTTTTGATTTGGCGGAAGGCATTTTCATGGTTTGAAGCAAACTAATTCCAGCCGCCGCCGCAGACAAGCTGATTTATTTTCAATTGTGTCAATACGCGGGACTTCACGACCCTTCATCGTTACGCCACGGGAAACCACGGTCGGAAGAAAACTCCGCAGACAGAATGATTGATGGCGGAATGATTTTTGTTTTCATCATTCTGCCGTCAATCATTCTGTCTTTGCGCCCGGCAGCGTGAAGAAAAACGCCGCGCCCCTGCCCGGCTCGCTTTTCACCCAGACCTCGCCGCCGTGCGCCTGCACGATGTGCTTCACAATCGAAAGGCCGAGGCCGGTGCCGCCCTGCTCGCGCGACCGCGCCTTGTCCACGCGATAAAACCGCTCGAAAATGCGCTCCAGCGCCTCCGCTGGAATGCCCGGCCCGTCGTCCTGCACGAAAATTTCAAGCTTGCCGTCGTCACGTTTTTCTCCGCCGACGGTGACGCAGCCCTGCGCGCGGCCGTATTTGATGGCGTTGTCCACGAGGTTCGCAAAAACCTGCTCCAGCCGGCTCGCATCCGCCGCGGCGGTGAGTTCGGGCAATTGATTGACGAGCGTGATGCTTTTGTTGTCGGCGGGAGGTTTCAAATCGGTGAAAACTTTTTCGACCAGCGGACGCAGCGCGACCGGATGCAGGCTCAACTTCATCCGCCCGGCTTCCAGCGCGGAAATCGTCAGCAAATCCTGGATGAGCAAATCCAGCCGCTGCGTGTTGCGCTCGATGATTTTGAGGAAGCGCCCGGCCACTTCGGGATTGCCGCTCGCGCCATCGAGCAGCGTCTCGACGTAGCCCTTGATGAGCGAGAGCGGCGTGCGCAATTCGTGGCTGACATTGGCGACAAATTCCTCGCGCGTGCGTTCGAGTTGCTTCAGCCGCGTGAGATCGTGGAAGACCAGAATTGTCCCCTCGCGTTCGCCGGCGGAATTGGTGATGACGGCGGCGTTGACCTGCAGCCAGCGCTCGCTCAATTCCGGCAGCTTCAGCTCGTGATCAAAAACCTGCCCCTTGATTTCGGCGCGCTCCACCAAATCGGCGATCTCGTGCAGGCGCAGCGCCTCCATGATGGTTTTGCCGCGCAATTCGGTTTTGATGCCGAACAGGTTTTTGAACGCGCGGTTGGCGAGGTAGATTTTCCGGTTGCGATCCAGCAAGAGCAGGCCTTCAAGCATGGAGTTGAACAAAACCTGCTGCTGCGCCCTGGCGTCAGTGGTCGTCTGCTGCTGACGCCGCTGGAAATCCTCGATGTCCGCCAGCGACTGCCTTTGCTGGCGGCGGAACTTTTGCCGCCACGCGAAATGGATTCCAACGGCGGCGGCGATTGCCAAGATTGTGAAAATTGGCCACATACTCAAAAGGCGGAAGGAAGAATGCAGAATGCAGAAATCAATTGCGAGCGGAAGAATTGCGCGGATTTTGTTTCTTCATTCTGCCTTCTTCATTTTTATTCGACGAAGCGGTAGCCGACTCCGCGGACGGTGTCCAGATGCTTCGACGCCGGGCCGAGCTTTTCGCGCAGCCGCCTCATGTGCGTGTCCACCGTGCGCGTGTCAATCAGGCTGTCGTATTCCCACACGTCGCGCAGCAGGTGATCGCGCGATTGCACGCGCCCGGCGCGCTGGGCGAGCGTGGTGAGCAGCTTGAATTCCGTTGCCGTCAGCTCAATCGCCTTGCCCTTCCAGCTTGCGATGTGGCGCGGAATATCAACGAGCAAATCGCCGAAACGCAACTGGTCGCGCGGCTTTTCCCCGGGCTGGCCGCGCGAAATGATTTTTTTGATGCGCAGCAGCAGTTCGCGCGGGCTGAACGGCTTGGTCAGGTAATCGTCCGCGCCGAGTTCGAGGCCGAGCACGCGGTCAATCTCCGCCGCCTTCGCGGTGAGCATGAGGATGGGAATTTTCGCCGTCGCCGGGTCGAGCCGCAGCGTCTTGCAAATCTCGAAGCCGTCCATTTCCGGCAGCATCACGTCCAGCACGATCAAATCCGGCGTCTGGCCGCGCGCTTTTTTGAGCGCCTCGGCGCCGTCGGCGGCGGTGATGACGGCGTAACCGGATTGTTTCAGGTTGAACTCGACCAGCTCAACCGCTTCGGGTTCGTCGTCCACCACAAGAATTCGCGGTTTCACGGTTCTTTGAATAGCACGCGCCCAATCGTCACACAATTTCAATCGCGTGACAACCCTGTGACGAATGGGTGACGGTTCCGTTTCGTAATCATAATCCTAATCATAATCGGCGGCGGAAGAGATTAAGATTACGATGACGATTAGGATTAAGGCTCAAATCTCCTTTTGCGCCAGCGGAAATTCTGCCACGCTCCTGCCATGTCCGTTCCGGTCATCAACATCGCCCAAATGCGCGAATGGGAGAGCGCCACCTGGGCCGCGGGCCAGACCGAGGCCGAGGTCATCCGGCGCGTCGGCAGGAAAATCGCCCGGCGCGCGCGCAAGCTCACGCGCTCCGACGATCTCATTCTGATCCTTGCCGGCAAAGGCCACAATGGCGACGACGCCGTCGCCGCGCGGGAAGTTCTGGACAGCCGCCGCGTCGAATTGCTCGCCGTCACCGGTGCCGAAGCCGATCTGCCGAAGCTCGAACAATTGTTGCAACAAAAACCCGCGCTCGTCATTGACGGCCTGTTCGGCATCGGCCTGAACCGCCCGCTGGACGATGGCTGGAAAAAAACCATCGCCGCCGTCAACGCGTCAAAAATTCCAGTTCTGTCCGTGGACGTGCCATCCGGCCTGAACGCGAACACCGGCGAAAATTTCGGCGCGGCAATTGAAGCCTCAATTACTCTGACCGTCGGCGCGCCAAAAATCGGAATGCTCGCGCAGGCCGCGTGGCCGTTCGTCGGGCGGCTTGAAATCGCCGGCGATGTTGGCCTGATTCCGTGTCCGCTGGCCGGCGAATTGAACTGGACGCTGCCGGACGATTTTGAAAATTTCCCGCCGCGCCGCGCCATCGCCGGGCACAAAGGCACGTTCGGGCATCTGGCGATTGTCGCGGGCAGTTTCGGATTTCACGGCGCGGCGGTGCTGGCGGCCCGCGCGGCGCAGCGCGCCCAGCCCGGCCTCGTCACGCTGTTCACGCAGGAAAATGTCTATCACGCCGCCGCGTCGCAATTGCAGTCCGCCATGGTGAAATTATGGACGCCGGAGACAAAGCTGCTGGAAGACGCCAGCGGGGTGTTGATCGGCCCCGGCCTGGCCGCGTTGGACGTGACGGAGCAGATGAAGACCATCATCCGCCGGTTCTGGCGCGACTGGAATTTGCCGGTGGTGGTGGACGCGAGCGCGCTCGACTGGCTGGCGGCGCAGCACACGATGGCGCGCAACGCCATCCGCGTCGTCACGCCGCATCCGGGCGAGGCCGCGCGGATGCTCAACACGACCGTCGCCTCGGTGCAGGCGGACCGCCCGCACGCGCTGCGCGAAATCTCGCGCCGGTTTGGCAATTGCTGGGTGGTGCTGAAAGGCCACCAGACTTTGACTGGCCGCGCCGAGGGCGGCATTTTTGTGAACCCGTCCGGCAACCCGCATCTGGCGCAGGGCGGCAGCGGCGACGCGCTGGCGGGATACATCGCGGGACTGCTCGCGCAACCGGCGTTGCAGGCGGACGTGGAAAAAACCATCCGCTACGCCGTCTGGCAGCACGGGGCCGCGGCGGATGAATTGCAGGCCAAACGCGCCAACTGGGTGGTGGAAGATTTGGTGAACGAACTCGGCAATGCGCGGTGAAAAGGGAAGTTCAGCGTGGCCTCTAATTAGGGCACATGGTCATCACTGTTTCCTGTCTGGTGTTGTTAATGCCTCTCCAGCTTTATTTCTCTTTTCAAGTTGCTCTGCTTTGACAAAAAGGCCACTTGGCATAATCGCAGAAATTATAAAACCGTTTGTGTCTTCCTGAATCACATATCGGTCTTTCCATTGGTCATGCAATATCAGATCCAATAGGTGCTTATTTTCAGGGTTCGCTTCCGCTGCTATCAAGTCGTCCAAAGAAGCTGGATATGCTCCTTTATCCGTTCGATATCCTTCAATGAGCACCGGAAGATGTGAAAGTGCGCTTTGAACCGCCGAATGCCGAACACTCGTCTCAACCCCACAAATCGCTAGGAATACAAAGGTAAAAAATATCAAAAATACTGCGCCTATTAAAATTGGCTTCCTGTATTTCATTGCGTTTGTGTGATGTGGCTAACATTTAGTAGATGGCTTGGTATTCAGCCTATCCATTTTCGTATTCCGTCTTTCCTGTTTCACAAAGGGCATTAGAAGTCTGCCTGAAATCGTTGTCCAGCATATTGTGACTTTGAAATGAGCGGCGGCCGCAACTCAATTTTTGGGCGGGCGTTCGGTTCCGAAGGAACCGGCGAAAATAGCCCGGCATTTCAATGCCGGGACCGGTTGGCATCAATGTCAAGTCCCGGAGGGACGGCAGAAAATCATTGCCGAACAACCGGAATGTCTGCCGTCCCTCCGGGACTCATTTGCGATCCGGTCCGATTCCCGGCGTTGAAACGCCGGGCTATTTTCAAAATGTCCCTGCGGGACGCGCATTTTTCCGGCAAGCGGCACGCGGACGTGATGCGAGCGGTCACCGAGATCAAGGCCGAGGGTGAACCCGCTGACGACGGCAGCGGGCGAAGTGAGAACGACAGACGGAGTGGTTTTAGTTTGTTTTTTCATAGGCAGAGAACTTAACCCATCTTTTACGACGGGCCTCTGCCTTCTCATCTAATCTTGTTAGGCGGCAAACCTTGGAGACCTCGCACAACAGGCGAAACAAATAAATAGGCAACTGCCGTAGCAACCGCAATCAGCACCAACTCCGCCAAAAGCCGCCCGCCATTAACATCAACGCTGTAATAATTCCCCAAACCTTGCTGGAAATGAAATATCTGAAAGTCTGGAGAAAACAAAAACTCATGCGTGGGGATAATTCGAGCGTCCGACATGCTGCCAACATACTGACGCGGCGGGAAAAGCGCGCAAATGCCACACCAAACCGCTCCTAGAACCAGAACTATCTTTTGTGATATGCTCATATATTTGTGATGTGCGTATGCCGCCTAACAGATAATGGACAGCCCGGTATTCAGCCTATCCATTTTCGTATTCCGTCTTTCCTGTTTCACAAAGGGCATTAGAAGTCTGCCTGAAATCGTTGTCCAGCATATTGTGACTTTGAAATGAGCCTCAGGCGCTACCCATTTTTTGGGCGGGCGTTCAGTTCCGAAGGAACCGGCGAAAATAGCCCGGCATTTCAATGCCGGGACCGATTGGCATCAATGTCAAGTCCCGGAGGGACGGCAGAAAGAACATTTCCGCATAACCGGAATGTCAGCCGTCCCTCCGGGACTCATTTGCGATCCGGTCCGATTCCCGGTGTTGAAACGCCGGGCTATTTTCAAAATGTCCCTGCGGGACGCACATTTTTCCGGCACAGCTTTTCCAATTCTTCCCGGAGCAGTTGCGTGAGCGGCCGGATGGTCCGGGCGCTGAATTCAAACCGGCCGCCGGCGGCGGCAAACAGTTCCGGCAGCGGACGCGAGCCGCCCAGCGCCTTCGCCCGGTCGCGCTTTGAATTGGCCCAGACCTGCAACGCGCCGGGCTGCGCGAATCCCGATTGCGTCGCGCAGAGTCGCACTCGTGGCGATATGGCGGGTTTCAACCCCGCGCCACGATGGCAGTGCCGCGATGTGCCAGGGGCGATGACGAGAAGGACTTGAATTTGCGATTCCGCGGAAATTCCGCAACTTTTCCCGCTTCCGGCTGTTATACCTGCGAAATCGCATGGCATTTGGTCCGGCAAAAAATTTAATAGCGACCGTCTCGGGAGCGACGCCCGCCCGGTTTGACGACTGGCGCAAGGCGTGGCGCGCGGCGGCGACCGGCGGCTCGACCGAGCCGCTGCTGACGTTCATCGCCCGCGAAAGCGGCATGGCCGAGGATGTTTTCCTGCAAAAGCTGGCGGCGGCCATCGGCTGGCCGTTTGTGGATTTGCACAAGCACACCGTGCCGGTGGAGGCGCGCAACAAGATTTCCACGAAGGTCGCGTTCCAGTATTCCGTGCTGCCCGCCGCGGTCAACGGCGGCATCCTGCAGCTCGCCGCCAGCGATCCGTTTGACGCGGCGATGATGAACGCGGTGCGGTTCGACGCGCAAATGCCCGTGGAGTTCGCGCTCGCGCCAAAATCCGAAATCGAGAAGTCGCTGAAAAAATACTACGGCGTCGGCGCTGAAACGCTCGACGAACTGGGCGAGGGCGAGGCGATGGATTTGGATCTCGCCGCCGACAAGGAAATCACCGAGGACGACCAGGAGGCCAGCGTCATCAAGTTCGTCAACCAGATCATCTGGGAGGCGCACAAGGACCGCGCGACGGACATCCATTTCGAGCCGGCGGAGGACGAGCTGCGCATCCGCTACCGCATTGACGGCATTCTGCACCAGACGCCGATGCCGCCGCAGTTGAAGCGGTTTCAGGCCGCGCTCATTTCGCGCATCAAGGTGATGAGCGGGATGAACATCTCCGAAAAGCGTTTGCCGCAGGACGGCCGCATCAACGTCCGCATCAAGGGCGAGGAAATTGACATCCGCGTTTCCACCGTGCCGACGGTTTATGGCGAGAGCGTTTCGCTGCGCCTCCTCACGCGCGGAAAAATTTTCTTGAGCCTGGACAAGCTCGGTTTCGCGCCGAAGGACGAGGCGATGATCCGCGAAATCATCATCAAGCCGCACGGGATTTTCCTCGTCACCGGCCCGACGGGTTCCGGCAAATCCACGTCGCTCTACGCCTTTCTGGCGGCGATCAATTCGGTCCACAAGCGCATCATCACGATTGAGGAGCCGGTGGAATACGAATTGAAGGGCATCAATCAAATCGCCGTGCGGCCGGAAATCGGCCTGACGTTCGCGATGGGCCTGCGCCACATTTTGCGCCAGGACCCGAACGTGGTGATGGTCGGCGAAATCCGCGACATGGAGACGGCGGAAATCGCCATCCGCGCTTCGCTGACGGGCCATTTGGTTTTCAGCACGCTGCACACGAACGACGCGTCGAGCGCGTTCACGCGGCTGATTGACATGGGCATCGAGCCGTTCCTCGTGGCGTCGTCGGTCGAGGCGGTGATGGCCCAGCGCCTCGTGCGCACGATTTGTCCGCATTGCAAAACCGAGCAGAAGGTCGAAACGGATTTTCTGCGCAAGATCGGTTTTCCGGAGGATGAAATCGGCACGGCGAAATTCTGGCGCGGCATCGGCTGCGAGGATTGCCGGCAGTTCGGTTATCAGGGGCGCAAGGGCATTTACGAGCTGCTCATCGTCAACGAATCCATCCGCCCGTTCATTTTGAACCGCGCGCCCGCCACGACGATTGCCCAAAAGGCCATCGAACAGGGCATGCGCACGCTTCGCACCGACGGCTGGACGAAAGTCAAGAACGGCGAGACGACCATCGAGGAAGTCCTGCGCGTCACGCAAATCGAGGAGCACATGGACGCGCTGGCCGGCGGCGACAAAACGCAATTCATCACGCGCTCATGAAATTTCAAATTTCCAATCCGCAATCCGCAATCCGCAATTGAATCATGGCCCGCTGGAATTCATGCAACGTCCTGCAAGTCGCGCCCGACGCCAACCGTCTCTGGCGGTTCGCGGCGAAGGGCGGTAATTTTGTCCTGGACCGCGAGCAGAAAATCCCCGGCGGCGAACCGCTGCCGTCGCGGCTGGTCGCAAAATCGTGGAGTTCGCTCTGGCAGCCGAAATTGAACGTCGCGTGGCTGCCGCCGGAAAGCGTCTTTCTGCGCGTCATCGAGCTGCCCAAAAGCCCGTTCGAGGAAACGCAGGCGATGGTGGAGTTGCAGTTGGAAAAACTCTCGCCGCTGCCCGTCACGCAGATTGTCTGGACGCTCCATGTTCTGCCGGAAGCGCCGGTCACCGGCCCGGCGCCAACGAAACCCGCCGGCGAGACGCCGGCGTCCCCGGATTTGCAGCACGTCGTCGTCGTCATCGCCGGGCGCGCGGCGGTGGAGGAATTTCTCGGCAAGCTGGAGAAGGACGGCTATCTCGCCGACCGGCTCGAAGCGCCGATGCTGGATCAACTGGAGGCCGCGCCCGCGACGGCGGACGGCGCGTGGATTTACGCCGGCGCGCGCGGGAAGGACGCCGCGCTGGTCGCGTGGCGGAGCAAGGGCGCGCTGCGGAACCTGTGCCTGTTTGTCCTTCCGCCCGAAGTCGGGCGCGCCAAAAGTTTGAAAGACCAGCTCACGCAACTGTGCTGGGCGGGCGAGATGGAAGGCTGGCTGACCGAACCGCCGCAGTGGCATCTGGTGGCCGACCCGGTCAACGCCGCCGAATGGGAAAAGCTTTTGCGCGAGGCGCTGAACGAGCCGGTGCGGGTGGTGGAGCCGCCGCCGCCGGCGGAACTGGCCGCGCGCACCGCGCGACGTGTGACAGGCGTGGCTCTAACGCCAGCCGAAGCGTCTTTAAATAAAGTCGTTGGTGATTCATTTGTGCGCGCAAGTTTGTTGCCCGCGGAATTTTCCGGGCGCTACCGGCAGCAGTTCGTGGACCGGCTCTGGCTGCGCGGGCTGGTGACGACGGGCATTTTATACGCAATCGGCGTGGTGATTTATTTTTGCGCGACCCGGGTTCTGGAATACAAGACCGTCGCGGTGGAGCAGCGGGTCGCGCAACTGGCCGGCGGCTACACCAACGTGCTGCAGCTCAAGGCGCGTTACGCGGTGCTCGCCGAGCGGCAGCAGTTGAAATACGCCGCGCTGGACTGCTGGAAGATTGTCGCCGAGCAGATGCCCCCCGGCCTCACGCTGCAACGCTCCAGTTTCGCCGACGGCCAGAAGCTGACCCTGTCCGGCGTCTGCCCGCCGGACCAGATCGGCCAGATTTCGGATCAGGGCAAATTTTACGACGCGGTGCGCAAGGCGAAGCTGGACGGCCAGGATGTGTTTGAGCCGACGGCGGTCGAGCCGTTCATCTACGGTCAAAGCGCCAACCAGGCGAACTGGCATTTCACGCTGCAACTGAAACACGCGGAGGCCGCGCCGTGAAAAAATTCTTCGCGCAACTCCGGCCGCTGGAACGCCGCCTCGCCGTCGGCGTGCTGGTGGTGTTCATCCTGGTGTTGAACTGGGTGTTCATCTGGCCGCACTTTTCGGACTGGAGCGATCTGCGCGGCCGTTTTGAGGTGGCGAAGCAGAAACTGGCGCTGTATCAGACGACCATTTTGCAGACGTCAAACTACGAGGCGCAGGTGAAGGTCTTTGAAAGCCAGGGCGACGTGGTCGCGCCCGAGGACCAGTCCATCAATTTCCTGCGCGCCATCCAGGCGCAAGCCACCGCCAGCCAGGTCCAGATGGGCAGCATGGGGCGGCCGAGCACGCGCACCAACGACGCGTTTTTCGTCGAGCAGGTTCAAAACATCAACGTCACCGCCACGGACGAGCAACTGGTGGATTTCCTTTACAAGCTCGGCTCCGACGCCTCGATGATCCGCGTGCGCGACCTGGAGCTTCAGCCCGACCCGCCGCATCAAAAACTCAACGCCAACATCCGGCTCGTCGCCAGTTACCGTAGAAACGCCCCGGCCAGTTCGAAAACCGCAACCGCAAAGGCACCATGAAAACGACCCGCCTTCGCCACGCTCCGGCGCGGCGAGCCATAAAAACTTTAACCCAGTGTAAAATGAAAACGATCCACCTTCGCAGCGCCATGGCGCGGCACGCCACGCTCGTCCTGATCCTGTTTTTAACCGGCCTGAATCTTTGGGCGCAGACGCCGACGACGCCGCTGCCAGGCCCGGTTCGCCCGCGTCCGCGCGCCGCGACCAACAACCCGGCCGGCGCGCCGGCAACGGGTCCCGCCATTGCAACGACGGCGCCGGGAGCGGCGGTTTCGCCCGACAACACCGGCGGGCCGGAGGGTGAAGGCGCCGGCATCGAATTTACCTACGACGGCGTGGATGTGGAGCAGGTGCTCGACGTGTATTCCGATCTGGTGGGGCGCACGCTGATAGCAGGGCCAGTGCCAAAGGCGTCCATCGTGTTGAAGACGCAATCGCCGCTGACCCGGCCCGAGGCGATTGAGGCGTTGCAGGCGGTGCTCGCGCTCAACGGCATCACGTTCGTCAACATCGGCGAGAAATTTGCAAAAGTGGTGACGCCGGAGCAGGCCGGAGGGGCCGGTGGATTGGTGGACACCAACGATGCGGTCAATTTGCCGGAGATGGGTCCGTATGTGACGCACATCGTGCAGTTGAAATACGTCAAGCCCAGCGTGATGGGTCCCATCATCCAGCCCTTCGGCAAACTGGCGAACAGCATCACCGCGATTGACGACAATGGCATCCTCGTCATCCGCGACTACGCCGAAAACGTCAAGCGGATGCTGGAAATGATAGCCAAGATTGACGTCAGCGTGCCGGCGGTCTATGTGTCGGAAGTCATCCCGATCCGCTACGCGCAGGCCGAGGACATTGCCAACGCGCTGAACAGCCTCGGCGGCGGCGGCGGCTCGACCGTCTCCGTCGGCGCTGCCACCAGCACCCCGACCATCAACGGAATTTCGGGCAACCGCACCGCCGGAACGACGTTGGGGGGATTGGGATCCACGACTCAACCCGGTGGTGTCAACAACAACAACAACCCGGCGGCCAACCCGCTTGGCCAGCCGCGCACGACGACAAATCCCAACGGCACGCCGTCCGGCTCGCCGTCAACCTTGCAGCAGCGCCTGCTCAACATTGTCAATCAGGCGAGCGGGGGAACCGGCGGGCCGGGCAAGCAGGAGCCAATCCAGATTTTCGGCCAGGCCAAAATCATCGCCGATGTCCGCGCCAATGCCCTGCTCGTCTTTGCCACGCGGCAGGACATGGACATGATCAAGCAGGTCATCGGGAAACTGGACGTGCTGCTCTCGCAGGTGCTCATCGAGGCCGTCATCATTGACTACGAACTCGGCCCCAACACGTTTAGTCTCGGCGTCTCCGCCGCGCAAAGTCCGCAAACCTATTCGCCAAGCCTGCCTGCGTCTGGCGCGGGAGGTTTCAACAACGGTCAGTCGTTCTATAATTTTGCAACCGGCCTGCTTGGCAGCGGCGGTAGCAATACAACAACCAGTGCCAACAGCGCCTTCGGCAACGGCCTTCCCAGCGGTTTGAGCTATTTCCAAAACATTGGCCCGAACTGGAACGTGGCGTTGCAGGCGGCGGCGGCGGACAGCCACGCGAGCGTCATCCAGCGCCCGCGCATCACGACGTCGCAGGCGAAAGCCGCAACGTTCTTCGTCGGCGAGACGGTGCCCTACATCACCAGCTTTGGCAATTACGGCTACGGCAACCAGTCCACTTACTCGCAGCTTTCCGTCGGCATAGAACTGGATGTCACGCCGTTCATCAATCCCGATGGACTGGTCGTCATGGACGTCCAGCAGGAAATTGACGACATCATCCCGAACGGCGGCGTCGAAATCAACGGCACTTCCGTGCCCAGCACCACCAAGCGCACGCTTAATTCTGAAATCGCCGTCAGGGACATGGACACCGTCATGCTCGGCGGCTTCATCAAGAACGCAAAATCCACAGGCAGGACCGGCGTGCCGTTTTTGCAGGACATTCCCCTGCTCGGCAACCTGTTCAGCCAGCGCAGCAGTTCCAAGCAGCGCGAGGAACTCATTGTCCTGATGCGGCCCACCGTTTTGAAGACGCCGTTTATCGCCGCGACGAACACCATCATCGAAGGACGACGGCTGCCGGGCGTTTCCGCCTCGCTGGCCGAGGACTCCGAGGAGCAGAGCAAATCGGTTGCGGCCGAGCGCAAGACGGAATTGAAAAATCCCAAGACCATGTCCGGAGGCTTCTTCAACACCCCCATTCCGACAAATGCGCCTTCGGAAGAACTGCCCCAGCCGCAAGACCAGGGCGACAGCTTTTTCACCCCGGTTCCGCCGCCCGATGCGCCGATCGTTGTTCCGGCGGACATCAACAACGCCGCGCCGCCGCCGCCTTGACGCGCCGCTGGAGAATGACTAATGACGAAAAGCGCTAATGACTAAAGAATGACGAAGTTCAAATGACCAATCAGCCTCCGCTGCGCGAACACTGGATTCGGAATTTGTCATTGGGAATTCTTTGGTCATCCGGATTTAGGAATCAGGCTCCTTGACGTTTGGAATGGGTGAAAGTGTGGTGGCGGAGCGACCTTGGAAATTAGCCAGGGACAACGTCCCTGGTTGGGAGCCAAAGGAAATCCGTCCCGCGGGGGACGGTGGAAAGGCCGGGAAGGGAACCGCCTCCAGCGTCCTTTCAGGACGCATGGTTTTACCGGACATTTTTCCCGGCACGTTGTGCCGGGCTGATTTCCGATGTCGCTCCGCGACGAATTACTTTTTGGCCGCCGGTCCGTGGGATGAATCCCACGGCTACCATCATGCGTCCGTTCGCGCGGCGCAAATGGAATCGCGTAGCGATTGACCGGTGGCAGCCGTGGAATTGATTCCACGGACGGGCACGTCAAAATGGAAATGCGTCGCATCGCGACGCTTGAAACCGGAACGGCGGCGCATCCTTCAACCGTCAATTCCCCGCCGCCGGAGCGTTGGTGTCATTGCCGCCGCCGGGAATCAATTCCTCCAGGCTGCGGAAGGGATGCAGCGGCAGTTCGATGAATTTCGGGATGAAGCCCGGCACATACACCGGCTCCTTTTTCGGATTGTCCAGCGTGCCGGTGACCTGGTATTCAAACACCTTTGTGAGGGGCGCGGTGAACAAACTGATGGCCCAACCCACGCCCCAGACGTTGTGCAGCAACTGCGCGGTGACACGCGCGTTCACGTTCCCGCGCAAATCCACCGTGCCGGCGTATTGCAGGCGCGTCAGGTCGGTGTTGATTTCCAGCGGATTCGAATAAATCACGCCGTTGGTGACGGCAAATCTCGCCTGGGCGTCCCTCGCGCGGCTGTTGCCCAGCCCCGGCGAGACGTAATTCAAAACCGGCGACAATAGGCCGAACATCGGGATGTCCCAGATCAGTCCGTCGCGCAGATGCGCCTGGCCGTAGCCGTCCATCGTCCGCCAGTCCCGCGTGTCCGCCTGCGTCACGACCACCAGCCCGGACAGCGCGCCTTCGAGGTGATTGGTGGACGACGCCAGATCCGCCGCGAGCGCGTGCAGGTTGATGTTGGTGACCTCCGCGGTGCATTGATAATCCGCGCCCTCGTGCGGCACGCGAAAATCGAAGTCCGCGGAGCCGCTGCCGCTGCCGTCGTAAAGTTCCGCCTCGATGTTCGTCAAAATCAGCGTCTCGCCCAGCCAGTGGATTGTGCCGGTCACCCGCGATGCCCGAAGCTTGAGGCATTGGAACGGCACGCCTCCCACGATGTCAAAGCGCAAATCCGCGTCGTCCACGTCATGCACGCCGTTGATGTCGTGCAACGGCACGCACCCCTCCACCAAAACCGTCGGCGGCTGCAGAAAATGATACGGTTCCATGATGCGGGCGGTTTTCGGGCCGATGGCGCGCGCGATGGCCGCCGGGTCGGCGGTGCTGTGGCCGTTCTTGAAGAAAATCAGCTTCCGGTTGAAATCCAGAGTGACCATGCCGGCGGTCATCTCCTGCGCGCCGCGCCACGAATGCGGATTGGAAAATTCCAGCGCGCGGTTCGTGTATGAAAATGAGCCCGCGACGCTGTCAAAGGACTCGCCGCGGACGGTGAAATTCGTCAGCGCCACGCCCCCCGCCGCGCCGATGCTGTCGTAATCATCCATGCGCCCCCGCGCGTCCGCCTCGAATTGCGCCGGCGCGGCGAGCCGCACGATTTCCAGACCGCGCGCGGCGTTGCCCGCCGTCAAAAACGGGCGCAGGCATTCCGGGTCGAACGCGCCGCCGACGTGCCAGCGGTATTCCTTCGTGGCGTCATCCTCGCTGCCGCTGATTTCCAGCCGCGTTTTGGATTGCGCGACCGTGGCGGCGGGCAGCCGCCAGACGAGGTTCGAATATGAAAATTGCGCGCGCGCCAGGTCAATGTTCGCGCCGAACGCCGCGCCGTTTGTGAAGGCCAGTTCGCCGAGCAGCCGGAGTGTCGGCTGCACCTCGGCGCGCCAGCCGGGCTGGCGGTTTGTCCACGCCGGCAGAACCAGCAAGCCGCCGACGCGCAGCGACGGCGGCTGCGTCCACGAAATTTCCGCGAACCGCCCGCGCGCCTTGTCCGTGAGCAATCCGGCGGCCGCGTGAAGATCGAATTGCGAGGCGTTGGTGAATCCCAATTCGCGCGTGGCCACGTTCAGCCAGGCCCGGTCTTCCAGCCCGCCGCCGCCGAGCCGGGCGGACAGATTGGTGACGGCCAGTTCCGGCGCGCTCCAGAAACCGGCGCACGAAATCGTGTCCGCGTTCAACGGGTCGGATTTCAACTGCGCGAGCCGGGCCGTCCAGACCAGCCGATACGGCTGCAGGTTGGTCCACCACGACCATGAAGGATCAAAATGGATTGCGGCGTTGGTGGGCGCGGTGAGGGTCGCGGCGGCCTCAAAATTTTGCGCGGTCAATCCCGGCGTCCATCCACCCTGCCGCGCCGTGAGTTTGGTCACCGTCAATTCCGGCGCGCTCCAGACGCCGTCACATTCAATCGTGCTGGCACTGGCCTGTTTTGACTGCGCTTCCGCGGCCCGCGCCGTCCACGCGAGCCGGAATGGCTGCAGGTTTGTCCAAAAACCGGTCAACGCGGTGACACTTGCCGGGTTGTTGGCGGGCGCGGTAAGTCTGGCGATAAACTGGACATTGCTCGCGCCGGCCCACGGCGTCTGGACCCCGGGCGCGGTGACGGCCAGATGGACAATGAAGGAATGAATGTCGCGCGCGTCACCATCCACCGTCAGGCTCAATTGCGGTGTCCCGGTGAAATGGATTTTGCCGAGCGTGTCGGAAAATGCCTGCAACTGCGCCCGCGAAGCCGGCGCCCCGCCGGCGCCGGCGCCGCGAAAAACCGGCCAGTCGCGGATTTCCGGCGCGTGGGCGATGTCGCCGGACAGGGCGAATTTTGCGCCCGCGAAGACGGCCTTGAAATTGTCGAGCGACCACGTGTCATTTTCCTGGAACCGCAGCTCGGTCTGGATTTTGTCGAGCGTGAGGGCGTTTGTCGGCGAGAGCGGCAGGGTGAATTTGCCCTGGTTCAGCGTGAAGCCGTCAAGTTCCAGCCGCCGGTGCAGCAGGGCGCGGTAATTCAATTCCAGCCGGACTTCAGCGGCCGTCAGCGCCGGGCTGCCGGGTTCCGCCCCGGCGGGTTGTCCCGCGCGGACGTTGTCCGCGATCAACCCGCGAAAAAGGCTGAAGCGCAGCCGGGAAAATTCCAGCCCGACGCCGCGTTCGCGCAGGGCCGCCACCAGCCGCCGCTGCAAAAAATCCGGCACGCCGGCGCGGTCGAACCAGACGAGCGCGCAAGCCGCCGCGACCGCCGCGACCATCGCCGCGCGGCGGGACCAGCGGACGAGCAGGCGGCATTTGCGCCAGAAACCGGATTGCATATCGCGGGACGTTTCTGGAATGGTTGGCAGAAACTTCAACGGCTGCCAATGCTGAAATTTTCAGGGCCGGAGGAAGGGTCACGTCTTAACACTGTTCTTAAACTTTCGGCTGAAACGGCGCCGGCTTCCGCCGGCAGCATGGTGGCACATCATTGACACCCGCAGCGTCGTGCCGCAGCACCGCGAACGCATCTTTCTGGTTGGCTTCAAGGAACGGCGCGTGTTCGAGTTCCCGGATTTCCCCGCCGAAGGGCCGAAGCTCGCCAGCATCCTTGGCCCGTTCGTGCCGGACAAATGCACGCTCACGGATTACCTGTGGAATTGAGCTTGTCACCAGCAGCGCCGTAGGCGCGAAATCTCTGTAGAACCAGACCAAATAAAGATTTTCAAGCTCCGCTAGGAGCGGCAGGCAAATACCTACACACAAATCTATCTCCATGTCGTGTTCGCCGTCGAAGGCCGGCAAAGCCTCATAAAACCAGAACATAACGACGAACTTCAAAAATACATCACTGGCATCGTCTCTGGACAAAAGCAAAAGCTGATTGCGATAAACAATATGCCGGATCACCTGCACCTGCTCGTCGGCATCAAGCCGGACATGGCGCTTTCAGATTCGGGGAGCGCACGCGTCCCGCGTGCCGGTTTCGGCGTCGCGCCGCAACCTCCCGCCCACCCCACGCTTCCGTCCGGCGCGACGCCGGACGGGGCAACCGGGACGGTCGCGCTCCCCGCAAAAACCGCCACGCTCGCCGGCCTTTACGACCCGCTCGCCATGGCGCCCGCGCTTGCCCCCAGCCGCTTCGGTTTGGGCCTGCACCTTGCGCGGCTTTCAAATCTGCAAATCTTTCTTGCGTCTTGATTCAAACGCGGCAAATTGCAAATGCGAATATGAACTCGATTGAACTTTTTGCCGGAGCAGGCGGGCTAGGCTTGGGCATTGAGAAAGCTGGGTTCGACCATGCCATCGTCATAGAACGCGACAGCGATGCTTGCTCCACAATTCGTTTCAATTTCGGCAAAGCGGCAAAAGGACATTCGCGTTGGCCGCTGCACGAAACGAATGTTCGTTATTTCGATTTTTCCGCGTTTGCTGACAAAGTGGAATTGGTTTCCGGCGGCCCGCCTTGCCAGCCATTTTCCATCGGCGGCAAACATCGCGGCTTCAAAGATTCGCGGGATATGTTTCCTGAAGCCGCGCGGGTTGTTCGCACGATTCGCCCCAAAGCTTTCATTTTTGAAAATGTTCGCGGGCTGCTTCGCCGTTCTTTCGCCAAGTATTTTGAATACATTCTGTTGCAATTGACCTACCTGGTTGCCTAAACCACCAGTAATTATTTTCGCATGAAAACAAAGTCTCTCCCCTTGGTTTACTTGAATGCGGATTCAACGTCGGAGCGCGAAACTCTCACACAACTTTTGAGTCCTTACAGCTGGGCTGATGGCGAACATGGAATGATGTTGACTGACGTTGCTTTCGCAAAATGTGTGAAAGAAAATGAAATGATCGTTTCTCGCTCGCTACACAAATCTCTTCAATTTGCGCTCGCTGAAACCATTCGGACTGGCGCGGGTGACGTGTGCCTGAACACGCTCTAACTAATAAGCGCGTGTCCGACTCGCCGACATTTGAGATTGGCAAGCGATACACTCACGAGGAGGTTTATCGCGGGCTGAATGTCGGAAATGCTGGCGGAGTTCGTCCATGCTTGGGCAAGGATGGAGAAATCAGGCGGCTCGTTCTGATGACTTCCGCACCCTCGGCGCGAATTCTTAGCGAAAATCCCTATCACGACCGCGTGGAAGGTGACGTTTTGGTTTACACCGCAGCCGGTAGACGCGGTGATCAAGGCTTAAGCGGTATCAATCGCAGGTTGGTCGAGCAATTTGCAACTCCGTTTCCCGTTTATGGATTTCTCAACATCGGAAACCGACGCGACAAGTCTCTTGGCACTCGGCGGTGGGAGTTTTTAGGGCTGCTCGAATTGTTGCGACACTTTCAGGAAAAACAAGTTGATACCGGCGGCCAAACACGCGATGCCTTTGTGTTTGAATTTTACATCCATAATAAATCTCGAAAGGTCGAGTCGGCGAACGATCTGAAAATCTCAACAGAACTTTTAACGATTTCAACTGCGAGTAAAAACAAACAGGACGACCGGGAGATTGCAGCATCGCCACTTGTTCAACCGCTGAAAATCGCAGCGATTCCACCAACAGAATCAGAACAGATTCGTCGGCAATTACTGCAATTGCCGCCGCAGAAATTTGAGCACGTCGTCAAGAATGCGCTGGAACGCACCGGATTTGAGCGTGTTTCGGTCACGCGTTTCAGTCAAGACGGCGGCGTAGATGTCAATGCTCATGCCGGAGAAAATATTTGGCCGTTGAAAGGTCTTCTTGTCCAAGTCCAAGCCAAACGTTGGTTGCATTCTGTCGGGCGGCGCGAAGTTGCGGAACTGCGAGGCAGTCTAAAGACTTTCGCGCGTGGCGTCGTTGTCACAACAAGCCATTATACGAAGGCTGCCGTCGTCGAAGCGAACGAAATTGGGAAGAATCCCATTGTGCTTGTGGATGGTTATGGATTTGCGGGCATAATTCATTCTTCCGGCGTAAAAATTGATTGAACGCTGCCCCGACGGCTGCATTTATGGCCGATATTTGGACAAAGAAAAAACGCTCCGCCGTGATGTCTCTCGTCCGTGGACGCGGAAACAAAGACACGGAACTTGTTTTGGTTCGGCTTTTCCGTCAGCACAAAATTAGCGGTTGGCGCAGGCACATTTCTTTGCTTGGAAAACCGGATTTCACTTTTCGTAAACGCCGGTTGATCGTTTTTGTTGACGGTTGTTTTTGGCATAGTTGCCCCACACACGCAAGACAGCCAAAAAGCAACCGGGCTTTTTGGCGGCGAAAATTATCCGCGAATACTGCGCGTGACCGTGTCGTAACGCATACATTGCGTTCAAACGGCTGGCGCGTATTGCGAATCTGGGAACATGAACTTGCATTCAAGAATGAGGCGAAACTTGTTCAACGAATCCAGCGAGTGCTTAAAATTTAATCACTGCTTGAACAAATACGTCTACAACAATTTTCCGTGGCCGGAAAATGCCACGGCCAGGCAGCGCGAAGCCATCGCCGAAAAAGCGCAGGCCGTCCTCGATGCGCGGGCGCGGTTTATGGATTCGGGGAGCGCACGCGTCCCGCGTGCCGGTTTCGGCGTCGCGCCGCAACCTCCCGCCCACCCCACGCTTCCGTCCGGCGCGACGCCGGACGGGGCAGCCGGGACGGTCGCGCTCCCCGCAAAAACCGCCACGCTCGCCGACCTTTACGACCCGCTCGCCATGGGGAAATGATGAAGGCTGAATGATGAATGAAAAAATGCTGAAACCCCGATAAAATTAGACATTGCCAAACAGAAAACATTGAAATATAAGTGGATTGTGAAATCGAGATATACCGCGAAAGTTCCATATAATACATAGTTATGGCGGCGGGAGATTGATTATGAAAACGAACGAAAAGCAAATATGGTTTCCAGCCAAGAAGTATGGTTGGGGTTGGGGGCCGCCTTGCGCGTGGCAGGGATGGGTTGCAATGGCGGTTTTTGTGGTCTTGATTGGCACGGCGGGTGTGCTCTTGCTTCCCGGCAGGCATTTCGGCCTTTGGATTGCGGCGATAACAGTCCTGGTGGCTGCCTTGATTATCACTTGCCTCGTGAAGGGAGAGAGGCCGCGCTGGCGTTGGGGAAAGGATTAGCTTTTGACCACGACCGTGCTGCCTTCTCATGGAAGTCGCCGGAGCCGCCGTTGGCGCTGTTCCGCCGTCGCTGCGCCATGGCGCGACAGGCAGTTCCGCTGTCGCGGTTCACGTCGCGGGTCGGCGGTGGTTCAGCTTTCTACATTCAGGCGGATATGAACACCAGGCTGCTCGCAACTGTCTTCCGCTGGATTGCACGAATCATTGGAACCGTGCTGGTCGGGCTTGCGCTGATTCTCGCGATGGGTGAAGGCGTGCCCAATCTGTTCACGCAGCCGTTTCTCATCCAGCTTGGCTTTCTCGCGCTTGCGCTGGTGCTGTCGGGCATTCTCCTCGCATGGCGCTGGGAATTTCCAGGAGGCATTTTGTCGCTCGTTGGATGGGTTCTGTTTATTGTGGCTGAAAGAGTTCACTGGCGGCATTCTCTTTTTTT
>Ga0181520_10005344_pt1 | contig 20552 bp, 17 predicted proteins | sample PEATcosm2014_Bin_29_FD_132451 | JGI IMG/M metagenome (GOLD analysis project Ga0181520, IMG submission 132451) | Peatland microbial communities from MTU Mesocosm Facility, Houghton, MI, USA - PEATcosm2014_Bin02_30_metaG | ecosystem: Environmental > Terrestrial > Soil > Wetlands > Peat | place... | reverse complement strand
GGCCCCTGGCCCGTCGGCGGAACCTGGAGCTGGACGGGACCGAACGGCTTCACCTCGACCTCGCGCGAGATAGATAACATCGCGCTGCCCACGACAACCAGCACTTACACGGCGACTTACGTCTCCGGCGGCTGCACTTACACGCAGACGTTCACCGTCACCGACTGAACGGCCAGCCGGCGAGTAGACCGCAACAACGCGGCGGAAGGGGTCTCTCGACCCTTCCGCCGCGTTTATGAGCGGTACTCTGCCTTAACCCCCTGTATGTATCAGTCGATTTCCTTCCACTCTTCAAACCTGACTGGACCCTCGCGTGTGAAGACCGAGTGCTTGCGGAAGTTCCGGTCGTTGCGGTTCGTGAAGTCGTTGCGGAAGTGGGCGCCGCGGCTCTCGGCACGAGCCAGCGCCGAGTGAAGGATTGCGCGGGCTACGCGGTTCAGAGCCTGGGCCTCGATAAGTCGACGGCTGGATTTGCTTTGTTCCGCGAACCGCAACAACGCGGCGGCACAAGCCTCCTGCGCGAAAAAGCCCGCGCGCAACGTGGACTCCTGCCGCAGCAGCCCGGCGTAGGACCACATGGATGCCCGCAGACGGTTTATTTGACCTTCCACAAGGGCTTCTTCTTCATCGCTCAGAGGAATGTAAACAGGCGGTGGCGCGTCATAGACGAGCAGGGGCAGATAGTCCTGGAGCATGGACTGGGCCGCGCGGGCACCGAAAACAAGACCTTCGAGCAAAGAATTCGATGCGAGACGGTTCGCGCCATGTACGCCGGTGCAGGCCACTTCCCCGGCGGCGTAGAGACCGGGTAGATTGGTGCGTCCGACCAGATCGGTCTTGATGCCGCCCATCAGATAATGGGCGGCGGGACGGACTGGAATCAAGTCGCGGGCCAGGTCGAGCGAGTGCAGGGCGAGAAAATCGCTGATTCCGGGGAAGCGGCGGTGTAGGTCGATGTTTTCGATGTGGCGCATATCGAGATGGACCAAACGAGCCTCGCCGGTGATCGCAGATATTCCGCCTTCGCGGGCGATGGCGCGGGCCACAACGTCGCGGGGCGCCAGTTCCAGTTGTGGGTGATAGCGATCCATGAAGCGTTCGCCGCGGTCGTTGCGCAGGTATGCGCCCTCGCCGCGCAGGGCTTCGGAAATCAGAAAGCGCGGCACGTTGGGAAGCGATAGGGCCGTGGGGTGGAACTGGTAGAACTCCATGTCGGCCAGTTCGGCCCCGGCCTCGAGGGCCAAGGCAAGGCCGTCGCCGGTGGCCACGCTGGGGTTGGTGGTGTCGGAGTAGACCTGACCCGCGCCGCCAGCGGCGATGAGCACGGAGCGGGTATGGACGCGCTGGAAAGTGGGATAACCCGCGAGGGGACCGGCGGGGGCCAGATCGGCGGCAACCACTCGCCCGTCGGCGACGACGAGGCCGGTAACCATGGTCCATTCGGCAAAGCGGATACGCTTGTGGACGCGGGCAAAGGCGACCAGGGAACGGCTGATCTCCGCGCCGGTGGCATCGCCATTGGCGTGCAGGATGCGGGGCAGGGAGTGAGCGCCCTCGCGGGTGCGCAGAAGCTGGCCGCCTTCCTTGTCGGCGGCATGATCGAAGGCCGCGCCCCACTCGATCAACTCAGCCACGCGCACCGGGCCTTCGGCTACCAGGGCTTGGGCGGCGGGTCTGTAAACGATTCCATCGCCGGCGTTTACGGTATCCTCAAAGTGCAGTGCAACGTCCTCGTCGCCTTCCATGGCCACGGCGATGCCGCCTTGCGCATAGTGAGTGTTAGACTCGCTCAGAGAGTCCTTGGTGACTACCAGAACTTCGCCGTGGCGCGCCAACTCAACGGCAGCGCGTAGCCCGGCCACGCCCGCGCCCATCACAAGAAAGTCCACCTGAATCGAATCTGTCATAAACATTCAGGCTACCACCGATGGCGCGGCGAACTACTCGCCCATCGGCGGTCGGCGGTTGGGCGGAGAAAAGGATGCGGCCGCGCAGGCGACAGTGCTTCCTATCGCTCAGACGCGGACGATTGCGTCGCTTATCCTCAAGTATGCAAGGGTAGATAGAGTGAGTCCCGGAAGCGCGGGAAACCCACGCACAGATATGGCACTGTACTCAGGCAGCCACCAAACTTAATTTCTTTATTCGTTATCGTAGTTCAGCTACGACAATCTAATACCTGTCAAACCAGAGGATACTCGGATCCCGCAGGCTTTTGTAAGGGTGGTTGTGGGTGTTTTTATGGCGTAGTGCATAATAAGCTAACCTCAAATCGACACAATAGGCTAAAATCATTGCAACCGTAAAAGCTAAATGGAGTCCGCCATGCCGACGCCCGCAGAAAAGCTAGCCCAGTCGCTGGAAGTTCTGGGCAAACTCCAGCAAACGGGAGGCAAAGCCGCCATCCGCGCCAAGGACCTGTCGCGAACACACCGTAAGCGGCTGGTCGCCAATGGCTTTTTGCGAGAGGTTATAAAGGGATGGTATATCCCGAGTCGGCCCGAGGAAATTGCTGGCGAAAGCACACCCTGGTATGCGTCCTTCTGGAGATTCTGTGCGGCGTATTTGGATAAGCGTTTCGGCGCGGCATGGTGCCTTTCGCCGGAACAATCCCTTTCGTATCTCGCGGGCAATCGTACTGTGCCGCGCCAGCTCATGGTGCGTTCGCCCCGCGCCCGCAACCGGATTACAGCACTTCCGCACAATACGTCTTTGTTCGATGTTCGCGCCGCACTTCCCAATGCGAAAGATTTGGAACTGCGCGACGACCTTCGGCTCTTTTCGCCGGAGGCCGCTCTGATTGGCAGTTCTCGGCGATTCTATTCAAGCAATCCGACGGACATTCGGGCGGTATTGCTGACGCTGCGCGATGCATCCAGCCTTCTTTACCGACTGCTTGAAGGCGGCCATTCGACCATCGCCGGAAGACTTGCGGGCGCTTTCCGCAATTGCGGCCTGGAGCGCATTGCCGACGACATCGTAAAGACGATGACCGCCGCCGGGTACGATATCCGTGAAAGCGATCCGTTTGCCGACAAGCCCGTGCATTCCTTTGCTACGCGGGAAACGTCTCCCTATATTCACAGAATTCAACTGATGTGGCAAAAGATGCGAACGCCCGTTTTAGAGTCGTTTCCGCAAGCTCCAGGTCGCCCTCCTGCCATTGAGGCGTATCTGAAGCGAGTAACGGATACGTATTTGACGGATACGTATCACTCATTGTCCATTGAGGGGTATCGGGTCACGCCGGAACTCATTGAGCGGGTACGCACCGGCGCATGGAACCCCGATACCAACCCAGATGATCGGGAGCAACGAAATGCCATGGCAGCGCGGGGATACTGGCAGGCCTACCAAGCAGTTCTCGATAGCGTTCGGAAAGTGTTACAGGGTGAGAATGCCGGTGAAGTAGCGGACCAGGATCACGGTACATGGTACCGCGAGCTTTTTGCCCCGAGTGTGGCTGTGGGACTTTTGAATCCAGCCGATCTGGCGGGTTACCGCAACGCCCAGGTCTATATCCGCAATTCGATGCACGTGCCGATGAACTCGGATGCCGTGCGAGACGTGCTGCCAACACTTTTTGATCTGCTCCGCGAAGAGCAAGAACCGGCGGTCCGGGTTGTTTTTGGACATTTTCTCTTTGTCTATATTCACCCCTACATGGACGGCAACGGACGCATGGGGCGCTTTTTGATGAATGTTATGCTGGCCTCCGGGGGGTATCCATGGACGGTGATCCCGGTCAGTGAGCGCACAGCATATATGTCAGCTCTCGAACAGGCTAGCGTTCAGGAAGCTATCGTACCCTTCGCGCGTTTTGTTGGCGGACTCGTCGATAAGAGCCTTCGTGGGGAACCGAATCCTCCCTTGCCATAATCATCGGATTTTTCGTATTGGCCAATGCCGAATCAGCTCAGGATGAAATGTATGAGTTCAAAGCAAAAACACGCGGTAAAGGGCAAGGTCCAAAAGGTCCCCCAGAATCAGGGTTGGACTGCTCTGAGTTGGGACGATCTGACCGAATGGGCGGGCCCGCGCTCCGTTGAACGAGGCAGAGCCTATCAGAAGCAAGGGCGCGTACATGACCTCGCAATCTCGGAAGACGGCTGGCTGCTGGCCACGGTCACGGGCGGAGAGCGTTACGCGGTGACCGTCTGGTGTGAGCAATCCGCGAAAAAGGGTGGAGCACTTTATTCGCGCTGCACCTGCCCGGTGGGCGCCAGCGGCTGCAAGCACGCAGTGGCGGCAGTAGCCGAATATCTTGAGATGTTAGGCGAAGATGCGGAAGCTCCCGTGGCGGACCAGGACGATGAACGCTGGGAGCGGCGCGCTCCTCTGCTCCGCCCCAGTCCTCTCGCCGTCTCGATGAGTCGCAGCCGACTATTCCTCGGCGGGTTGCACTCCTGCATTGCCCGCTTCCGCTTCGCCGGCCGAATTCATCTTCGCGCCTGTCGGCTGCGACTGTAAACCCGCGGATTGGCAGAGTGGGCGAAAACTAGGCTATGATTTCATACTCCAAATTGGGCGATTCAGGGGGGCAGGGCAAAAACAAGCGCAGCAGAGATGCGGCGCACACACCAGCCGCCAAGCAGCATTCTTCAGCCAGCGCCGCCTGAACTCACAGCAGTGTAACAATGCTGGGAATAAGCTGGTCCTCGACTATCTCGAGCAGGCCCAGAGTTACCGGAAGTTCAAACCGACGAGGCCCGCACGATCCGGGATTGAAGTAAAGCACTCCCCGCTTGCGGACGAAGTTGGGCACATGGGAGTGGCCGTAAAGCACTGCGGCAAACTTTCCCGCGGCGGGGTCAAGATGCAGCGTACTCAGGTCGTGGAGCATATAGACGTAACGGCCCCCAACAAGCGCCACGTCGGTCTCCGGCAGTTCGGCGCACGGGCCTTCGCGGTCGGTATTGCCGCGCACCGCTGTCACCGGCGCGATTCTGCACAACTCCTCCAGCACCGAAACCTTGCCCACGTCGCCCAAATGCAGGATGCGCTCGACCCCGGCGAGGGCGGGTGCAACCTCGGGACGAAGCAGGCCGTGGGTATCGCTGACGACGCCAACCTTCATGGAATGCCGAATCCTGGGAGCCTCTTGCCAAATCCCGGAAAAAAACGATTGTAGTGAGGGAATCCGAACGTTAGAACAGGGTTATGGGACGATAACTAACGTAAAGGAACCCTACTGTATGCAGATGTGTCAACCGTCCGTTGCGACCATACGCTTATGGCGCACTTCCATGACGATGAGTGTGAAAGACATTCGTCTCCGATCGCGCCAAGAATGGAACTGCTCCCGCGGTTCAATCTGACCAACAAGCCGATCGGGAAACCGATTATGAGCGCCGCCCGGAAGGCAGCGGTGGATGTGCGGATACCCCCCCCCCGCGACACTTTTGTGGGGCCTCTTCTACGATACACGATGACCTACTCGGCACGGCCGTCCCATGGCTCACGGATTACCCTTGCTGTATCGGAAGACATTCTTCCCTTGCTCCTGGCCGGGTCAGTGTCACTCATGTCGAATTGGCCCATGACCAGATCAAACCGCATTCCAGTCGCCCTTCGGGACCGCATTTGTCTCTGCATTTGCATGGAAGATTTCGTGAAGACCGTAGCCTCCGCTCTCGCTCGTCTCGACAGATCGGACGTCTTACTCCTTGTCCCGGTGTGCGATCACGGAATCCTTAATTCGGTCGTAGACCGCTCCGCTCACAATCCCATAATCCACCAGATCCCGCTTGCTGCGATAGGGTCGGAAGCGAACAATGCGCACAGCCCAACTCCGCGTCATCCCTGGCACCTTCAGCAACTCTTCGACGCTGGCACGATTTACGTCGATGCGCGCCTCTGGAGGGAAGACCGTTGCCGATCTTTGGGGAGCGCCGCGCGAGTCTCGATCCTGAGACTGCGCTACCCCAGCCAGACAAACGCCCAGCATCGCAACCGTCAAAACCGCCAATCGCCCTATCGTTCGCACCGCTTTATTCTCCCTCCGCTCGCCGTCCTCCGCAAGAGAAAGATTGACAGCGCAGGGGAGTATCCCGTAAGGTTTCTACAGATGCAGAGCCACCGCCATCACGCTCATCGTCACCACCACCAAGCCTCCATGCCGGCGGACTGCCATGGCCTGAACTGATAGGCCAGAGAGATCAAGAACCACCCAAGCCCGCCGGCCACTCTCCCGGCGGGCTTTTTGCGCGAACACCCACAAATCTCAAACCAATCAAGGAGAACAATGACCGATACGAACCCAAAGATCGACTTCGAAAAGATGGATGGCCTCGTTCCCGGCATCGTGCAGGATGCCTGCACCGGCGAGATGCTGATGTTGGGCTTTCTCAACTCAGTCAGCTACGCCAAAACTCTGGAGACTGGCTTTGTCACCTTCTGGAGCCGCACCCGCCAAAAGCTCTGGATGAAGGGCGAGACCAGCGGCAACCGCCTCCGCGTCGTCTCCGCCGCCACCGACTGCGACAACGACGCCCTGCTCTTCAAAGTCGTCGTAGAGGGCGACGGATTGGTCTGCCACGAAGGCACGGTCAGTTGTTTCACCAAGCCCCTGACTCTGGACGCAAGAACTAACTCGGAAACAAGCAAGACGGAGGTTACTCGTGGCTAACAGACTAAGACTCGGCATTCCCAAGGGAAGCCTGCAGGATGCGACCATCGCGCTTTTCAAACGCGCGGGGTGGAATATCTACGCCGACGGACGCTCATACTTTCCCTCCATAGACGACGGCGAGATCGAGTGTATGCTGATCCGCGCGCAGGAGATGGCGCGATACGTCGATCACGGCGTACTGGACGCGGGACTTACCGGCATCGACTGGGTCGTCGAGAGCGGCCTGGACCTGACCAGCATAACTTCGTTGACTTATTCCAAGCAAAGTCGCCGCAAGGTGCGCTGGGTGCTGGCCGTTCCCGAAGGCAGCGGCTTCGAGAAGGCCGAGGACCTGGAAGGCAAAATCGTCGCCACCGAGTTAGTGGAAGTCAGCAAGCGGTACTTTGCGTCGAAGGGCGTGAATGTAAAGGTCGAGTTCAGTTGGGGAGCCACCGAAGTGAAGCCTCCCACGCTGGCCGACGCCATCGTCGAAGTGACCGAAACCGGCAGTTCGCTCAAGGCCAACCGTCTTAAGATCATCGATACGATCATGGAGAGCGAAACTCATCTAATTGCTGGCAAGAAGTCCCTTGCAGATCCGTGGAAGCGCGAAAAGATAGATCAAATCGCCCTCATGCTGCGCGGCGCGATCGATGCGCAATCGCAGGTCGGCCTGATGCTCAACGTCAAGCGCGAAGATCTCGAAGCGGTCCTACGTGTGCTGCCGGCATTGAACTCGCCCACCGTCTCCGAGTTGCGTAACTCCGAGTGGGTCGCCGTCAACACCATCGTCGAAGAGCGCGTGGCGCGCGACGTGATTCCCAAGTTGAAGGCAGCTAGAGCGACGGGCATCGTCGAGTATCCGCTGAATAAGGTTGTTCTCTGACCGGCAATTGGTAGGAAGAAAGGAGGAAGCGCGAATGCCGACGAAGGAGTCAAGGAAAGAATCCATCAGGAAATTCAAGGAGCGGAAACCGCTCCTCGGTGCTTACGCCGTGCAATGCACCGCAACTGGGCGGGTATGGGTAGGCGTATCCAGAAACCTGGATGCTACGAAGAATGGGTGCTGGTTCTGCCTACGTGGCGGATTGCATCAAGACAAGTCGCTTCAGGATGAATGGAACGCTCAGGGAGAATCTGCATTTCAATATGAGATTCTCACCACGCTCGATGATGAAGTGAATCCTTTGAATGTCGAGGACCAGCTCAAAGAACAAAAGAGTAAGTGGGTCGCTCGACGGAACGCACAACCGCTCAGGTAATCTGAACTGGCACGATTGTATTGTTTTGAACGTGCGACCGAACAATCTGGAGAACGGGATGAAATTGATCCGGACGAATGGTCGAAGCGCGCGGTTGGCTGCGGAAACGCTTGCGAAGCTGGAACGGCGCGGTGGCGCGGCGCTAGACAGTGTGCTGCCCGCAGTCAAGCGCATCGTCGGCCATGTGCGCAAGCGTGGCGACGGCGCGTTGCTGCGTTACGCCGCGAGATTCGACGGGCTCGCGGGCGTGACTGCACTGCGCGTTCCTCAGCGAGAGATGGCTGCGGCGTGGGATGCGATCGAGCCGGCGATGCAAGAGGCGTTAACGACGGCCGCCGAGCGGATTCGCAGCTTTGCAGTCTCTCAACTGCCTGCCTCGTGGAGCGAAGCTCCAGTTGAAGGACTTACCGTAAGCCAGTTGGTGCGTCCGCTTGGTTCGGTGGGTTGCTATGTGCCCAGCGGCCGTCATCCGCTTCCCTCGACGCTTCTGATGACTGCAATTCCAGCTCAGGTTGCGGGCGTACCGCGCATAGTTGCCGTCTCGCCGAAGCCCGCGCCGGAAACTCTGGCTGCCGCGCATCTGCTTGGAATCACCGAGTTCTATCGCGTGGGCGGCGCGCACGCTGTCGCCGCGCTGGCTTATGGCACAGCAAGCATTGGGCGCGTGGAAAAGATCGCGGGGCCCGGCAATCTTTATGTCACCGCGGCAAAACGGCTTGTAGCTTTCGATTGCGCCATCGATATGCTGGCCGGACCTACGGAAATAGTAGTCGTCAGCGATCTTGGGGATGCGTCCGATATAGCATCCGACTTAGTGGCGCAGGCCGAACACGATCCTGAAGCGGTGGCCATCTTCATCACCACGCGCGAAGAACTTGCCAAAGAAGTGATTGCGGAATCAAAGCGGCGCAGCCGCAAGAATGCCGTTGCGCGCGATGCATTGAATCGCAATGGCCTAGCGATCATTGCATCCAGCGAGGAAGAGGCTCGTGCGATCGCCAACGGACTTGCGCCCGAGCACCTAACTGTGGATGCGGCAAGCGATCTCAACTGGGTACAAAATGCCGGCTCGGTTTTTGTGGGTCGCTGGTCCGCGCAGCCCCTGGGCGACTATATCTCCGGTCCCAATCACACCCTGCCCACCGGGGGGATGGCGCGCGTCCGCGGCGGCTTGAGCGTGAACGATTTCGTAAAGCTCATTACCGTGCAAGAGTACACGGCGCAGGGAGTGCTGACTCTCGGCCCCCCTGCCGCGTTGCTGGCCGAGGCCGAAGGACTTATCGGTCACGCCGAGTCCATTCGCGTTCGCCTGGAGAGGAGGACTCATGGCTGAAACTGCCGTGATTCCAACGCCGCGCGCTCGTGTGCAAGCAATGATGGAGTATCGCCCCCCACTTGGTTGCCGAGACGCATTGCGACTGGATTTCAATGAGAATACGCTAGCCTGTTCGCCTAAAGTGCGCGAGGCGCTGGCGCGTATCTCCGCTGGCGCACTGACTCGCTATCCTGAACGCGCGCCTGTCGAAGCGATCGTTGCCGCGCATCTTGGCCTTGCAGCGGAGCAAGTCGCGCTTACCAACGGCGTGGACGAGGCCATTCACGTGCTCTTCGATACCTTTCTCGAAGCCGGCGACGAGTTACTGCTTCCTGTGCCCACTTACACAATGTACGAAGTCTACGCGTCGGCAACGGATGCGTGTGCGGTTTCCGTGCTCGCGGCGGACGATTTGCAATTTCCTTTCCAGCGCCTGCTTGCCGCCATCACTCCGCAAACCAAGATCATCGCCATCGCCAATCCAAACAGCCCTTCCGGCTCTATAGCCACGCGAGCGCAATTTCTTGAAATAGCAAGTCGGGCGCCCCACGCCGTTGTGCTTGTCGATGAGGCCTACTTTCACTTTTACGGCGAAACAGTAATCGATCTGGTTGGCACAGTACCCAATCTCATGGTCGCGCGCACCTTCTCGAAGGCTTATGGCCTGGCAGGCATGCGCCTCGGTTTGCTTGCCGGTCCGGTAGAATTGATGCGATGGGTTCGGCGCGTTCTTTCGCCTTACAGCGTGAACTCGCTGGCATTGGCTTGCCTTCCGCCGGCGCTGGAAGACGCGGCCTATCTCGATTGGTACGTACGCGAAGTGCTGGCCGCGCGCGCGGAGTTTGAAACTGTTCTCGATGCGGCGGGAGTGCGCCGCTGGCCAAGCCGCGCTAACTTTATTCTAGTCGAGATAGGCTCGCGCCATGCGGAGTTTACGCGATCGATGAGCGCCGCGGGCGTGCTGGTGCGCGACCGCTCCAGCGATCCCGGCTGCGATGGCTGTGTGCGCATTACCATTGGAACGTGCGAGCAGATGCGGCAAGCCGCGGTTGCTCTCAACCAAACACTGGCCACACTGCGGGCCAGAGATGAGGCTCAATGACCGGCAATGAAACCATAACAATCGCTGCCAGCGAGTCCAAGCGCACAGCGAGCTTTGAACGCCATACTACCGAGACGCGCATCGCCATCAAGCTGACCATCGAAGGCAGCGGACAATATAAAATTGCGACAGGCATTCGCTTCTTCGATCATATGCTGGAATTGTTTACGCGCCACGGCGCCTTCAATCTTGAACTCACCTGCAACGGCGACCTCGATGTGGACCAGCACCACACCGTCGAAGATGTGGGCATCGCGCTCGGCGAGGCCTTCGATCGCGCGCTGGGAGACAAACGCGGCATCCTGCGCGCCGGATATTTTCTGATGCCGATGGATGAGACGCTCGCCATTGCCGCCGTGGACTTGAGCGGACGCGCGGCCTTTGCTGTCGATACCAAGGTGCGTGTGCGTCTGGTGGGCGACCTGCAAACCGAATTAGTCGCCGATTTCTTTGAGGGCTTTGCCCGCGGCGCGCGCGGCAACGTTCACGTGAAGACTATGTATGGCCGATCCAATCACCACAAGGTCGAAGCCATCTTCAAGGCCTTCGCGCGAGCGTTGCGCGTGGCTTGCTCGAAAGACAAACAACTGGGAGAGATGCTGCCCTCCACCAAAGGATTGTTGTAATGCGCGTAACGGTGATTGATTACAAAGCGGGCAATCTTACCTCGGTGCTCAAGACATTGCGGCATCTGGGCGCGGAGCCAATTGTGACGGACGGCGACCTATCGCCGATTGAAACAGCGGAACGGTTAATTCTGCCGGGAGTGGGTCACTTTGCGGCCACCGAACGGCTTGACGCAACTGGCCTCACGACCGCGATTCGAGCGGCGATTGCGCGCGGCGTTCCCTTCCTCGGCATCTGCGTGGGAATGCAGTGGCTCTATGCGGGATCGAGTGAAGCGCCCGCGCAGCCGGGGCTGAGCCACTTCGCCGAATCCTGCGCGCGCTTCCCTGAAGGCAAGGAAAAGGTGCCGCACGTCGGCTGGAACTCGCTTGAAGTGCGCAAAGATTCGCGCTTGCTCTCCGGAGTCGAGCCTGGTGAGTATGTCTACTTTACACACTCTTACAAAGCTCCGGTAACTGCCGATACAGCAGCCATCACGCACTACATTGAACCATTCGCGGCAGCGGTGGAGCGCGGCAACGTGATGGGGGTGCAATTTCATCCGGAGAAATCCGGCGCAACCGGGTTGAAGATTCTCAAGAATTTTCTGGAGTTCAAATGATGAAGCTTAGCTATACGCTCACATTGACCGACTTCAAAGCGGCCCGCCGTCTTCACAGGAGGAAAAGATTTAGCCGCCAAATCATGCATTACATTTGGCCGGTTCTTTTGATTGCATTTTTCGCCGGAATAATCGTTTCAAGCGGAAACTCGCACTCCCAGCTTTTCTCGCAGTGCTTTGCATTAGGCACAGTATCGCTGGTAATGTCGATCGGTATGCCCATTTCTCGATTCTTCAGCGTCCGCAAGAGCTTCAATCGTCTGTTCCCGCCAGGTCATAAGGATCGGACAAGCACCATCGATATAAATGATGAACGGATTATCAGAGAACTATCAGGAACGAGTGAGTTCAAAGTGTTTTGGAGCGCAATTTACAGCTTTGCAGAGGATGCGCACGTGAGTCTATCTTACACAAATAAGGATTGCTTTCTAATCATTCCTGCTAGATCGATGTCCCCTGTACAGCGCACCGAACTCAACGACCTAGTCGCCCGCAACCTCGTGAGGAAACAGAAATGATAACCAAACGCATCATAGCCTGTCTCGACGTGCATGGCGGACGAGTCGTCAAAGGTGTGCAGTTTATTGACCTTATTGATGCGGGCGATCCGGCAACGCAGGCGGCGCGTCATGCGCGTGAAGGCGCGGATGAGATTGTGCTGCTCGACATTACGGCAACGCACGAAGGTCGCGCCACGCTGCTCGATACCGTGCGCAGAACAGCGCTGGAGTTATTCGTTCCGTTTTGTGTCGGCGGCGGCATTCGCTCGGCGGACGATGCGGCGCAGGTCTTCGAGGCGGGCGCGGACAAGGTGAGCGTGAACTCCGCCGCGCTGGCCGATCCCACGTTGATCGATGCGATTGGCCGCAGCTTTGGCGCGCAGGCTGTCGTTGTTGCCATCGACGCGCGGCGCGATCCGAAAGCTGCCGACCCGGTACGCGACGCGCGAGTTTTTGTGCAGGGCGGACGCAAGCCTGCTGGCCGTCGCGTGGTCGAGTGGGCGCGCGAGGCAGAGCAGCGCGGCGCGGGCGAGATTCTTCTCACCTCGATGGACTCCGACGGAATGCGCACCGGCTTCGATTGTGAGCTAACTGCCGCGGTCAGCGAATCGGTCGGCATTCCAGTTATCGCGTCGGGAGGCGCGGGCGCCGTCGAGCATTTCGTCGATGTCTTCGGTCGCGGCAAGGCCGATGCCGCTCTTGCGGCAAGCATCTTTCACTTCGGCGTTTCGAGCGCGCGTTCGCTCAAAGAAGAGCTGGCCGAGTCCGGCGTCTCCGTGAGGCTTCCATGCTGATTCCTTCGATCGATTTGCTGGGCGGACGCATCGTTCAGCTTGTGCAGGGTGAAAAACTGCGTCTTGCCTTCGACGACTTTGAATACTGGATCGATAAGTTCTCGAAATATTCATTGGTCCAGTTGATCGACCTGGACGCGGCAATGCGCCAGGGCGATAACTCTGAGTTAGTCGCGCAGATTGCCAAGCGGCTCCCGTGTCAGGCAGGCGGCGGCATTCACTCTATCGAACGCGCGCAACAGGTGCTCAATGCAGGCGCGAAGCGCGTCATCATCGGCTCCGCGCTTTTTTCCGCCGAGGGCGCGGTGAATGCCGATTTTGCCGCCGAGTTAGCTGCCCGCATCGGCGCGGAGCGCATCGTTGCGGGCATCGATACCAAGAGCGGTCGCATTGCCGTCAAGGGTTGGAAGGCGCAAGTCGAACTAACTCCCGACGATGCGATTCCGCAACTTGATAGCTATGTGAGCGCATTTCTCTACACGCATGTGGACGGCGAAGGAATGATGCAGGGCTTTCCCATCGAGACCGCCGCTCGCCTGCGCAAACTTACCAAGAAACAACTTATCGTTGCCGGCGGCATCCGCAGCCGGCAAGAAGTGGATAAACTGGACGAACTGGGCGCGGATGCGGTGGTAGGAATGGCGGTTTACACCGAGTTGCTCGCAGTGTAATGGAAGGCCTTCAAAACCGGTCATAGAGAAGCTGCCTGAGACATTCTGCCCGATGGGGGCAATTTGCCTCTGTTGGCATGGGTAATGTCTTGGAAAAGGCGAAGCCGAAACAGGCGATGGCGCTGGGAAAAGTTGAGAGCGAAGTCGGCAATACGCGGATGACGCCTCTGAAGGGCAAGAAGTTCGAGAGCCTGGAAGAGTCGAAGCCCTCTGGCCCATCGCTCCAGAGAATGCAAAGACATGGTTCACACTGTATCAACAGTCTACGGCAATTCCTAAAATGCTCCAAGCGGATTTATGCGAGGGGATTCCGAAAGGCGCGTGGGAACTTGTTGTGGGGACGGAGTCAAGGCGGCCGGCTTCATACCAGTTCCACTTGCAGAGTATGCGGACCGCGCCCTTCAACCTGGACCATTGCATATACAGTCGTCTCGATCGTCTCCATTTTCAGATCGAGAGTTCTTCCATTGAGAAGCCCACTTATCGCGCGGCCGCCGGGTGGCAATGGCATTCGGAGCGTGGACTTATCCGCGCAACTCGTGTAGTTCAAAGAGATGGTCTTGCCAGTTTGCCGATAGCGATAGAGGACGTAGCCGCGGGAGGCAGGATAGCGCACACTGACTTGAACTTCATTTACACCGGCGGCGAACCATCGCGGTGAAACCCGCGCGAAACGAAAACCTGCGCCGACGTCTTCTACTCCGGCAAGCCCTTCGAGCAACGCCGCGGTCACGCATCCGGCTCCCCAGTTGTTAGGCATCCCAGTCGAGACATCGGTCCAGGGGGGCAAGAATGGCGGCATATTCGAAAGAGTTATGCCGATCACAAACCACTTTGCGCCGGTTTCCATGCTTTCGAACTCCAGCGAAGCAATCGGCAGGTCGCTCTTGTCAGGGACGAAGCTTGCGATCCAAACGCCCACGTTGGCGATAAGTCCGGAGCTTCCCCGCCACGCGACCTGTATGCGTTCCGGTTTGTCGGTTCCGTAGCGGTTGTTAAACTCAATATCTTCCGGAGTCCAAAAAGAACCCGCATTGACGCCGTTTTCGATGTATTCGACCTGTTTGCTTCCGTCCTCAAAGTGAATCGTCAGTTTGCCCACAGTTGAGCCGGGACCGGAGGATGCGTGCAGCAAGTAGAAGGCGCGGCAGGCTCTATGCACGGGAACCTGCGTTCTGGCCGCATAGCGCGGCGAGGAAGAGACTCCGATGCACACACGGCGACCGTTCTCCTCCGCGGAGGCTATTTTGAAGGGCACTCCTCGAAAGCTCTGCTCTCCGGTTGGGAAGTCGATGAGATAGTTGTTCGGTTCGTCTACCCAGCCCGGGGCGTCGTCGTTTCCCTTGCCAGTGTCGCAGTTGGCTTGTGCTCGCAGATCGAGCGAAACAAAGTCGGTGGGCGGACGCTCCGGATGATTGCCGCGCAGAATGCCCGGAAGGAAGTCTCGATGGCGCTTTGCGATATCGTGCAAACGCCTCAGAATATCCACCCCATATTGCTCGAATCCATGCTGGAAACATCCGCGCGCCAGCTCGCCCGCCGCGCATGACAGCACACCCCCGTTCACGTAGTCCCACATACTCTGTTCTCCGCCGAAACCCTTTGAGAACGGCGGATAGATCGAGTAAAACTCTCCCGGCGAAGTCTTGGGCATCTCCTCTCGAATTGCCTTGTAACTCTGGATGATGGCCCGCGCTTGCCGCGGGACAATGCCGCGATTCAACGAGTAGGCGTTGGAGAGCGAGATCTGGCTGCTCATATCGACGCCAAGATCGGGCCGGAACTCGGAATCTTCCGGCACCCAGTGCGTATAGAAGCGTCCATTCCATGAGATGCGATTCAGCCGGGCTTCCATCTCGTTGGCAAGTTCGCGCATATCTTTCGCGTCTTGGACCCGCTCAGCCAGATCGAGCATCTCGGCTAGATAGCGGCATCCGGCGATGAATCCGGTATTGTCGCCGAAGAAGATTCCGAAGTGCGTCTTATTCAGATCGACGACCATGAAGTCGCCGCCAACCAGAGCGGCTTCGCTCTCGCAGAGGAAGTCCCAGGTGTCTATGGTGAGGCCTCGCTTGAGAAGGCCAAACTTTTTCGACCACCTGTAGGGATCGCTCGTGCCGTACCGCACGGCATGCAAGGCATGATCGAGATGCTGTTTCATCCATGCGTCGTCCCCAGTGGTCTTCCACACCAGATACAGCGCTTCGAGGAAGTACATTTCCACGTGATTCTCGACGGGCGCCCGGCGCAGGTTGAGAAATCCGGCATCGACGGAGCGCGAAAAATCGCCGTACTTGAAACGCCGGTCCCAGTCGTTCTCCGGCGGCGTCCGCTCGAAATGGTTTTCCCAGATCATGCCGTCTTCGCGTTGCGTCGCGGAGAATATCTCAAAGCTCCGGCGAACCTCGGGCCAGAAGTAGCGCATCCCTTTCAGCGTGTTTGTATTGTCCATGAGCCAATCGTTCCAGTAGGTGTAGACCCGCCCATCGTAGCGGCGCGCGCCCACCGGACCGTCCGAAGCCATGGTCCAGTACAAGGTATCGAGCAGATGTTGAAACTCGCCGCTTGGCTCGCTGATCTCGGTGCGCGTATCGACGGAAAAACTGGCTCTGCCGATCAGTTTGTCGTTTGCATCGAGAAGCAGTGCCGAATGCGTACCCAATGCGCCGCCGAGGTGAGCGGAAGCCGGCAGCGTCACTCGCCGATCGAAATAGGTCTTGCCGTCCCCATCGAGAAGAAGGAGACGGCCCTCTCCGAAACCGAGTACAGTAAGTTCATCGAGCGGACGATACGTGGCTTGAGTTGGCGCTATGGCGAGCGACGGCTCGGCAGATCCCGATTCCGGTTGCGCGTGGAGCGACGGCGCACACCCAGCGGCGAGAAGGCTCGCCGGCAGTATCCCAAGAAACTCTCTTCGCGACTGCACCAGTGCCGCTCCTTATCGAGGCAGGGAAGAATTACAGTCTAGCGCACCGAATAGAGGACTTCGTGTCTTTCACACTCGCGCAGTCAGTTTCTTAAAACTCGAAACGTCCGCCAATCTGCATGATCCTTGGATTTTCGGCTTGATAGGCTTGGCCCATGGTGCCATTTGGTGCGCTTCCTATCTGGAACGATCCGAAACCATTGAGGTTCGCGTGGTTGAAGGCGTTCAGGGCTTCAAACCTCAAGTTCAGATGGCTTTTCCGATCGCCAAACCAAGGCAGCTCGATTTTCTTCTGAAGATTGAGGTCCACGTCCCAGTAGCCGGGGTTGTTGAAGGCATTGAATCTTTCATTGCCCTCCAAGGTTTTGGGATTAGGCGAGGTGACTGTCTGGAACGGGCAGTTCGGGAGAGTAGCACTGTATAGACTGCCCGCAGTTGTAGCGCCCGTCGTGGGATTAATTCCGCAAGCCCCGTTGAAGATGCCCGTTAACGACTTGAACTGTGAATTGGAGTATCTGCCGTAGTGTAGACCGCTGCCCGGCTGGAAGACCACGTCGGGCAGATTAGTCCCACCATTGCCACCGGGATTATTGTCGTGGGTGCCTCCTTCGTTCACATTCTGACTCGTGAAGACAGTGAACGGAGTTCCATCCTGGCCAATGAAGATTCCGCCGAGGGACCATCCCTTGCCAAGAAATGTCTCGCCGGCAGGCAGTTGATACGCACCGGAAAATGTAATGCGCTGTCTAACATCCCCGTCAAGATTCCCGTACTCCGCTGTTGCAGTGTAGGGACTCGCGGCTTCACCCGTTCCGGGATTGCCGAGAGCATGAGACCACAAGTAGGAGGACTCCCAGCTCAGGTTGCCTTTGCGCTGTGCCGCAGTCAGAATCAAAGCATTGTAATTTGAACTGAGCGCGTTGCGAATAAGGGTTACGTTATTCACCGCGGCAAAGGGCGGCGCCATGTACCCAGCAACTGTTGAAGCAAGAGCGCTTCCCGGAGGGGCGTTGTAGTTGTTGCTCTCATATATCTGGTCGTAAGAGTGCGAGCCAGTGTAGGTAGCGCCCACCACTAGACTGTTCGGCAATTCCCGCTCGAGACCAAAGCTCCAAACGACCGTTGATGCGGACTTCAACTGGGGGTCGACGCCGTATAGGTTGACAGAATACGGTGTGCCGTTCGACTGCAATGCCAAGCCTTGCGCATTGAACCCGTTCACGGCAATCGCGGGATAAGGAATCCCATACGGAGGACTATTTCCCTGGGTTCCAGTCCAGGCGAAGGATCCCGGTTGCCCGGCAACGCCGCTCTTGCCGGTCCATGGCGTTCCCTGTGCGACGCAATAAAAGTTGCCGCAATTGAAGTAGTTGTCGCTGTCGTCCAGGGTGAGTGTCAGTCTTGCCGGAGTTGTTGTGGGCAGGTTGGCCGTAATCTGATTGAGGCTGATCGCATCCTGAAAAAGACCGACCCCGCCGCGAACAACGGTCCCCTTGGCGAATCCCGGGGACCAAGTGAATGCCGCCCTGGGCAGAAAGTTCCACGTCTGGCCGCTTGTAAACGCTTGGGTGGTTAGATGAGAACCTGCGCCGGCGACCTGGTCGTAAAGACTGGAGCCAGAGCCCAGAATCGTATTGGCGAAGGGCGATGCTTTGTCGCCGTATTTGGTGGGATTTCCGAAATCGTCCCACCGAACGCCGAAGCTCAAGAGCAGATTCGGCTTGATCTTCCAGTCGTCTTCAGCGTATGCGCCAAACTGGTTCTCCTGCGCGCCAAAAATCTGACTTTGATACAGGCCTGTTTGGGCCGAGATGGTGTAGAGGGTGATTGAATCCGCCTCCCCTTGCAGCATCTGAAGAAGGTCTGTGAATACGGGAAGCCATGGCGGCGCTAGCTTTGCCGCCGCGTTGTCCCAGTAGTTTCTGATCTGCGTCTGAAAGCCTAACTTGAAGCCGTGCCGGCCTTTGAACCAACTCACATAGTCACGCAGGGCCAAGATATGCTCTTTTGTATCTTCGCCAACGAAGGGAACCGATGGACTTTGCCCGGTGGCCCCGACAAAACCGTCCGGCGTTCCAGGGTCCTGCCAGAACAGGAACCCCAATGGGGACTTCGGATAGATGGCGTAGTTGGGATTGGCGGAGCCGCCGTTCCAGTAACGGTTCAGGCCGGCATTGAACTGGTTGAGGAGATTCGGCGTAAAGATATGCGAGTAGCCTGCTGAAAAGTAGTAAGTCTGGCTGGGCGTTTTGGTGTCGAACGCAGGCCGCGGATCGATGTAATCCGAGTTCTGCTGAATTCCGAAGTAACTCACGTAAAACTTGTCTTTGTCCGAGTTCAGGGAGTGATCGAAACGCAGGTTGTATTGCTGGCCGGTGATTCCAGGATTCTGGTTGAATTCGCCGCCTTCCGTTACCGCCAGGTCGCACGGCAAATTGAAAGTCGAAGCTGTTCCGCATTGCTCGCCGAAGTTCTGCGCGGCGGTTCCGGTTGCGATGTGGGCGGCATTCGGATAGAAGCCGCCGGCAGTTGATTTCACAGTCTTGTTTGAAAGGCCGCTGTCAGGGTAACTGAAGAGCGAGGTGTATGCCGTGTTATTGAACCCACCTGTCGCGGTCTGAGCCCACCATCCTATACCGACGTTGGGATCGGCGTTGATTCCTGTCCCCAGCCCGCCGAGCGCGCTCAGGTTCTCTATTCGTTCGATCGATCCGAAGAAGAAGGTGTTTTTGACGATCGGGCCGCCGAAGGAACCCATGAAATACTTGCGGTGAAAGGGCGCCACCCCGCCGAAGTCCGGAGCGGCTTCAAAGGGTTTTGAAGTATAGCTGAGATCGAAGTCGCCATGATACTTGTTGCCGCCGGACTTTGAGGTAAAGTCAATCTGCAGAGAGCTGGTCGCACCATTGTCAAGCGAATAACTTACGGTCTGCAAAGCTGTCTCTGCGAGCATATCCGGATTGGGTACCATGTTGACAGCGCCCGTGTCCGTGGTACTGCTGATCGGAATGCGATCCAGGAGATAAACGTTGGAGCTATTGGGACGTCCATTGGCGCGCGCGTCGGGGGCTGCCTGGCCGATGGGAATGTTGGTGTTGGTGCTGCCTGTGGTCTCGATGGTGCCGACGACGCCCGGCGCAACGCGGAGTGTGGTTAGGGTCGCCCGGTCAGGCAGCGGCAAATCCTCGATATCCTTGGCTTGCAGCGTGTATTCGAGACGGGTTTCTTCCGGGTTCAGACCGGTCTCCGCGCTCGTAACCTCAACGGTCGACGTTGCAGCGCCGAGTGTGAGCGCGATGTCCACGCCCGCAGTCTCATCCGTGCTGATATGCCGGTTGACAAGGGCCTTCTCGAAGCCTGCCGCTTCGACAGATATCCGGTAGTCGCCCGGTAAAAGGTTTACAAAGTGGTAGGCGCCAACGTCGCTGGTGGTCGCCTTGTCGGCGATGCCGGTTGCAGCGTTGGTTAAGGTAACGGTTGCATCCGAAACTACGGCTCCCGATGGGTCTGTTACTGTACCTTGAACGCCGGAGCTAAATTGCGCCAGGCAGGGTTGTAAGATGCAGATCAGAACCGCCAATGCGCTCAACCGGGCAACTGAAATCAGCTTAACCTTCATTCTGTGCCTCCGAAAGATTTCTGGCGATTTTTGTACGTTCTTCAGATTCGCTGGGGAATGATTGCACAGGGCCTCGCCTTGAGCCATGCGCTTTGTCGCTCGACACTTCTTGGCGATGGCCGCGCCACCGCCGCTTGCCACAATCTCAATGAGGGCATAGATGCCTCTTCCGCCCGCTTCACCGGATTGAAACGCCGGAAAGCTAGACGTGGCTGACACGACTCTAACTTGAGTCGTCTCTTTGACCTCCTCCTTGAGGATCGCTGGCTTTGGTTGCACCGTTGACGGCTAGCGGTTTGCCATCGATTCATTCCCGCAGGGGTATGGGGAGCGGGATCGCGTCATCTTTGCTAACAGACATTAAACCTATTTTCTCCTTAAAGTCAAGCGGAAACCTGCTATGCCAGCAGTTCTAAATGGGCGGTGCTTTTCCTGATGCGACCGTATTGATGAGGCTATGCCAGGAAGGAAATAGGACGTAGGCGCAGATGGTATGCAAATCCTGAAAGAAGCGGGCACGCGCTC
>Ga0181520_10005342_pt1 | contig 20554 bp, 11 predicted proteins | sample PEATcosm2014_Bin_29_FD_132451 | JGI IMG/M metagenome (GOLD analysis project Ga0181520, IMG submission 132451) | Peatland microbial communities from MTU Mesocosm Facility, Houghton, MI, USA - PEATcosm2014_Bin02_30_metaG | ecosystem: Environmental > Terrestrial > Soil > Wetlands > Peat | place... | reverse complement strand
GGGTCCCTTATCAAGGCACGCCTGTCGTTCTTGCTCGTGAAAATGTGCATAGCCTTGACTATGTGGACGGCGGAGCGATTGTCCTGTTTGGTCTCGCTCACATGGGGTTTAACTATGGCTACGCACTCAAAGTCTTGCGGAATGCCGACGGAAGCTGGGAACAGAAAGAGGTCGCCCGACTGCCCGGTGAACCGGAAGGGGAAACCCGCCTAGATAACGACCAAATCGCAGTACTTGCAGGCGGCAGAGTCGTTATCGTGTCTGCCAATGACGGAATCCTCGGCGTGGCAAGCTGCGTTGCAAAACCCTTGATTCGGTAGAGTGATATGCTATCAGTCATCCTGCAGTCGAATCGAACGGACGCATTAAGTTCTTTGCGGATCTTATGCGGTGAAGGTAACCAGTGATGGTCTCTGTGGAAACGCGAGCACTGACGCGCAGTTTTGGGCGCATCCAGGCCTTACGCGAATTGGATCTGACGATTGAGGAAGGCTCTGTCTATGCCCTGATGGGTCCAAATGGCGCGGGCAAGAGCACTTTAATCAAGCTGTTGATGAACCTGATTTCGCCTTCGAGCGGCTATGCGCAACTTTTAGGGATGGAGTCGAGCAGACTCCGCGGACGGCGGCTGGAGGAGATCGGTTACGTTTCGGAGAACCAAAAACTTCCAGAGTGGATGACAGTTGAGCAGTATTTATGCTACTGCCGTCCGTTTTATCCCAAATGGGATCGAGGGCTTGAACAGCAGTTGGTGGCGCGCTTCGAACTGAAGCCCAAGCAGCGATTGAAGCGCCTGTCACGCGGCTTGCGGATGAAGGTAGCGCTGGCAAGTGTGCTGGCCTTTCGGCCACGACTTTTGATTCTCGACGAACCGTTGAGCGGGCTCGATCCCCTCGTTCGCGATGAGTTGTTGGAAGGGCTGAACGAGTTGAAGCACGAGACTACCATCCTGTTGTCGTCGCATGATCTGGCTGAGATCGACAGCTTTGCCAGTCACGTCGGCTACCTGGATGGCGGGCGATTGTTGTTATCGACGACGATGGAGGATCTGCGGCACAGGTTTCGGCGCGTCGAGGCGACCATCGGGCGATCGGTTGAGGGGCCCGCGACGATGCCGTCTGAGTGGACGAACTTCACGTCGACGGCGACTGGCGCATGCTGGGTGGAGCGCGAATACGACGAGATAGAGAGTGTGCGAAGAGCCGCTGTTCTTTATCCAGGGGCTGAGATAACCGCAAAATCACTGAGTCTGCGCGAAGTGTTTCTGGCCATCGCACATGCTGAGCGCAAGGCGAAAGGCGGCGCACGATGAGACTCATTCTGCATATTCTGCTGAAAGATCTGCGGCGGCAACGGTTGGAGATCCTGGGCTACTGCACCGCAGTCGTGATCTGGGCTTGGCGCGAGGTGCATCCCGCTGCCTTCGAGTGGTTGCGAGAGCGGGACTTACTGCCGATCTTGATGTTCGGTCTGTGGATTCTAGTCACGATTCGCGCAATACAAGGCGAGAGCCTGGTGGGCGATAAGGAGTGGTGGCCAACCAGGCCGTATCGCTGGGGGCAGTTGCTGGTGGCCAAGGTGCTCTTGTTCGTGATGGTGTTGAACGGACCGCTTCTCGTAGCGCAACTGTATCTGCTCATGCATGCCGAGATTCCACTCACGTGGTCGCTTGTGCCAAGGCTGATTATTTTGCAAGGCATGTTTCTCCTGTTCGCTACCTTTCCCACCGCAGTGCTCGCTTCGGTGACGGCATCCATAGTCCAGTGGGTGATGACCGCCGTGGGGACCGTTCTCACGGTTTTCGTTTTCTCGTGGCTGCCGTGGGGCAAGCTACCACGGACATTGTCAGGACAAGGGGAATTGTTCAGCTGGGCGATGGCGTTGGTGCTGCTTCTATCGATGTTGGCAGCATTGCTCTGGCAGTACGCACGGCGGCGCGAGTGGCCTGCGCGCATCGTACTGGCTGCTGGGCTGGCGTCGATTCCATTGCTTATCTTGTTTGCCTCGACGGGGCTGGCGCGCCGGATTGCTTATCCGTGCGCTGGATCTGGCAGTTCTATGAAACTCGCTATCAAGCCGGCTGATAACGGAGTCAGGGAGTTCGACTGGAGAGATGGAAACGAGATTGAAATTCCGGTGGTCGATCCGGCGCTTGGAGGCGATGAAGTGATTGATGTTCACGGCTATCGTTTACACCTTGCAGGTTCTGGATGGCACTGGGAATCGGTATGGCAAAACTCGGGGCACCATCTGGTCTTCTATGATCCTGCCTTCAATCTAGTGAATTCCCTCCCCAAATGGGTTTACGCGAAGGTCAAGCAGGGACACGTTACAGCACAAGTTGATGTGGCCTGGGAATCTTATCGATTCAATCCGCCGGTGCGCGTTCAAGCCGGTGCCCCCGATTATGGATTCGCAGTGCCGGGCATCGGGTATTGCCGAAAGGAGACGAGCGCGAAGTATGTGGGGTTTGATTGCGTCGCTCCGTTCACTCTGCCACCGGTCTATTTGCTCACCATTGCTGCGGAAGGGAATCGATGCACGGAACCGGATGGCGAATCGGAGGTTCCGGTCGGGCACACGGCCTATGCATTGGAGTTTAGTTCTTCCGCTCCTGCCTATTTTGATCCCAATCCGGTGCGCAGCTTTTCGTTGATGGCCAGCGATTGGGTTCCTGCACTGCCGCAGAAATCCGGACAATATGAATATCGTAGCGCTACAGTCTGCCCAGGCGGTTCATTCACTGTTCGCACAGGGCAACTGCTTGGCCGCCAACGGGCGACGTTTGAACTGGGCGATATTGGTGTAAGCAAAACATACACACCAAGCAAAGCCACTGAAGAGGGGACTGAGAAATTCGACACGGACAACGAGTAGTGCCCGAGTAACCGGATAACCATCTCCGACCCGGCTTTTGGTCTTTCCAGGATCTTCGGAAGGCTCAAACTCGAGATGAGGATGATTGGCCGAATATCTCCTGAAGGCAGGCACTACCAGGAATGTGCGCAGCGTTCCCCAACATCTTCGGCTCCGCTGAAGCCGAAGCCGTTCCATCGATAGACAGCCGTGCGAGTTGTAACGGAATTCCTGTTCAAAGACAGAAATGAATCCCCTCGATGCAGCGCGCAGATTGTTCCGGTTGTGTCATCGACCACGGCATCGAGAAGCGGCCATGCAAGAGCGGAGCCGCGCCAGCGCGCGATCAGCCCGTGCTCGCCCACTGCGTAGATGTACGGACGAACACCTTCTTCGTGATCGAGCGTTGAGGAGTGGCGTTCAAGGATGAGAAGCAGTGGTTCGGCATCGGGGCCGGCGAGTCTGCCGGAGTCGATGGAAAGCAGCTTGCGCCGAGGCGTATGCCATTGCAGCACTCCGTTCTTCCAGCCAGTCAGCGCAACGCCGTCCTCGGAGGCATCCGCCGACCACGGCTCTGGCCGGATCTCATATCCGCCAATCTCTAGAGCTGATGTCAGGGCGGGTGAACAGTTGGCGAGTACGTTCGCTGCTTTCGAGTCGGCATCAGTAAGAGCCGGGATATAGTTTCCGGGTTCCGTGTGGGTGCGGATGGCGTCGCAACTCAAGCGTCCGGCGTGAATCCGGCAGTCGGCGATCATGCCGTCTTTGGTCTCCAAGTACTTCTGGTCGAAGACGTGGTTGCCGAGGGAGAAGAAGACCGGCTTGCCGTGAACGCACTCGGGTGACTGCACGACGTGAGGATGGTGACCAACGACAAGGTCCGCGCCGTGATCGACCAGCCACTCGGCCTGCCGGTGCTGCATTTCGGTGGGCCAATCGATTAGTTCCGCTCCCCAGTGAATCGAGACAATCACGATATTGGCGAGCTTTCGAGCCGTGCGCATCTTTTGGGCCACTTCGACCGAAGGGATGGTCTGCACGCGCCCATCTGCTGCTCGGACCAAGGTGATTGCAACCAGCGCAACGGTGGTATCTCGCAGGCGCAGGAACTGCGGCGAGGAATCGAAGCTGACCGGCATGAGTCCAGCCTGCTGGAGAGCCGTTCGTGTGGCCTCTCGTCCGAGTTCGCCCACATCCCCGGAGTGGTTGTTTTCAATGGTTAGTCCACGCAGCCCCGCATCACGGAGAATCGGGAGGATGGAGGCCTGCGTGGTGAAGCAGTTTTTCAGCGAGAGGCAATCGGAGGGGTTGCCAATTGCTCCCTCGAAGTTGCCGCTTACCCAGTCCGCATCAGCGAACAGCGTCTTCAGGTTGATCCACGGTGAGCGCTTGCGAAGCTGGTACTGCGTTTGCACCTGACGAGAGAGCATGATGTCTCCCGTGAAGAGCAGACGCAGGTCTGGTTGCTCCGGCTTAATCTGCGCCCGGCAGATGGGAGCCAGCAGGATCGCTGAAACAAGCCCTAGAACAAGCCTTTGAGAAGACATGATCCTCCTGGGCCAGAAACGTAAGGTTGAAGCCAGGCTGGGCGAGCCTGCGCATCGACCTTCTTTCGCCACTCCTCGTCGGTCATCGGTGAGTTCGAAGTGAACTCGTAATAGGAATATGCGGCGCCTTTGACGATCTCGCGGCGGCCAAAGTAAGGAACAATCTGATCCCACTCCAGCGGATTGCCCACCGCCACCTCCAACAGTTTGCCTGCGCCGTCACTGGCCACATCGGCGACCTTGGGCAGCGGGTCCGGGACTGAAAGCGCAAGGTCCTTGTTGGCAAGGCTTTTATAGACAAGAAAATGGTGCTCGGCGACTCGCCCGACGTAGAGAATCTCCTCGTAATCGGAGTCGCTCAGAGTCTCCCCGCGCAGCTCCTTTTCAGCGATGGTCTGGAAAAGTCGAGCCTTTGCGGCGCTCTCTTTCAATCGGCGCAGCAGTCCCTGTCGCAGCGGTTCCGACTGATCGTTCTCCGGATCTTCCAGCTTCCCTTGCACATAGCTGGAAGAGTTGACGACCGTCTTGGCAAGGTCATCGAAGAGGTCTGCAAGAGCCGCGAAGGTCGCGGGATCGGGCTCTACGTATCCACGCGGCGGCTGCGTGACAAGCTCCTCAAAGCCACCCTCGCCAGCCTCGGCATCGCTCCGCTCGTTGACCAGCACCGTGGCGTGGCGCAAGGTTGCCCAACTCGCTAATCCGGTCTGCAGGCGCTTCGCCTTCCAAAGCGCGGAATCCGGCGCTCCGGGAAACTTTGCATCCTCAGCCCATTGCGTTCCCAGCGCTTCGATCCAGCGGTCATACAGAGTGTCGGTGCTGCTTCTCTGCGGTGCGCGAGCCTTCAGAGCCTCTAATGCTGGCGCAAGATGGGGTTGTTTGTCCAACTCATCTTTCAGCAGCGCGCGAGCGAAGTCACTGCCCAGCACAGTCGCCAGATCCAAGCCAGAAGGAATCACACGCTTCAACTCGCCGTTAATGATCTGCTGCTCTTGTGGCCATTGGCGGTGGTAGACCGTGGAGAAGAGAATCTCGTTATCGAAGCCCCAGGAGAGCGGGAAGATTCGGGCCTGCCCCGCGGAATGACGCGTGTAGGCCGGCATAGCGGTAGCCGTCGGGTCCCAAACCAGCGCGCCGCGACTGGGTGCGATAAAGCCGGCGTAAACATGAATCCAGTCCATGGCTTTGGCTTTTACATCCGCTGGCAGGCTGGCCAGCTCCGCCGGATCGCGCACCGATCCAAGTTGAGTGAGGTAGTGCATCGCCTTGAAGTAGGCAGACAATTCCGGAGAAGAAGTGTAGTGACCGCGCGGGGTCAGCTCGACGTAGTTGAACTCCTTGCCGAAGACTGGTGAGTTTGTACGCTCGCTGGCGCGAAGGATGCGCTCGGCTTCGGCGTTGCCCCCGGCCGCGCCGGAATGTACTACGGCAACCGCGTCGAAGGCCGCGGTCCAAGGAGACTTGGGGTTCTTCACGTGTAAGCTCTCGCGAGCCGCCGCGACAAACTTCCAGAAGGCCGGAATGGCGCGATGGCGTTCCTCGACGATGAATGTCCCGTCGTAGGCCGCCCCCAGCAGCTCCCAGAAGATGTCGGTTGTGACGAGGTACGGCCGCGCCCCCGTGCTCACATCCGCATCGCAGTCACCATATAATTCCGAATCGTAGAGATCGTACAACTGGTTGGCCTTGTAGGGGCGCAGGAGTCCGGAGTCGCGCTCCAGCCGCGTCTGCGCATCGCCTTTGTCGAGAAACATCCATGCGTTGGAAACATCGGCGAGAGGAACAGCAATGGGAGCGTAAACCAGCTTCCGGCCTTCAGCGGACTCCACTAGGCCGACCAACCCTTTGCCGTCAGGAGTGGAGGAAGGCGTGGAGATGAACTCATAGTCTGTCGCTTGCTCAGACTTCGATGTGCCGAGGCGAATCGTCACTCCCGGTTTACCCTTGGCCCATTGGACAAGCGCTGTGCCGTTGGGAGTAAAGGTCAGCGAGCCATTGCACTGCGTAACTTTGATGGGAGCAACTTTGCCCCAATCTTCGAACGCGTAGGGAAGCTGTTGAAAGCAGCCCTTCTGGTCCTGCCAGAGCAGAATGTTACCGGCCGGGTGAAAAGCCGCAGGCAGCGCAGATGCAACCGTGATCTCTTGGGGCTGGTCGGAGTCCGGTATCGGCGGCGGAAGCGCGATCTTTGGTCCGATCACCTGGTACTCGCGTTTGCCTTCCTCCGTGACTGAACGTATTCCGAATATACCGTCGCCAAGTTTGACGCCGAAGAAGAGGCGGTAGCGGACGATGGACGTGGCCGACTTTTGATCCCAACCAATCGAGAAGGGCCGCGGACCAACGAGCAGGCGGCGGATAGGATACTGAGAGCTATAAACTAGATGCGAGTGCCAGGTGCCTCCCTTCGGCTCAAAGGCAATGATCTGCCACTGCTGACCAACCCGGCCGGAGATGAAGATGCGCCGTTCCGCAGGATGCAGTGCCAGAGCGTGGGCCTCGAAGTTTGCAGGCAAAGCCGCAAGAACCTCGGCCGCAGAGGCTCCGAGATTCCAACTAAGCAACTTGCTCGTACCATCCGCATCTCGCACCAGGGCGACGGATTCTCCCCCGGTGGACCACACATCGAAGTCGATCACCTTTTGCCCTGCGTCCAGCTTGAGTTCACGCGCGGAAACGGGCGACGGCGTGATCGTAACTTGGCGTTCGGCAAACGGGTTGTCTTTTGCAATGGCGGGGATCGTGAACGCAATCAAACAGACAGCAAGATGAAATCGCCGCATGAATACAACCTCACTCTATGAATTTCCGAGTCCCAGCAATTTTACTCGAAGAACGCGAATTGCCAACGATCAACATCCGCGTTTGACGATCTGGCTTCAATTCGCGATTCTTACGCGGCCTTCAAAGAAGGATGGATACGATCACTGCTACTTGATCTTGCCTACAATCTCTTTGGCGGATTTTTGCGATACGTCTGCCAACTCGGCATAGCTTGGCCAGTTGGCCACGGCACTCTTTACCTTCGCCAAAATCTCCGGCGCGTTTTTTATCCCATGCTTTTTACCCAATGCCTGAAGTTGAGCTGTGCCTGGATTTCTTCCCTCGCCCATGACGAGCATGCTTTGCTCGCCGCCCGGGCCATAGGAAAAGACCAGGTCGTAAGCGGGCGCGAAAATCCATTCATTGCTCGCGGTCAGAAGGAACGAAAAATTCTTCACGTGATCGTCGCGGTTATAAGTGAGGACGTTGAAGCAGGCCAGCGCATAAGCCTTTTCCGCATCCTGGATATTTCTGGTCAAGGCCTGTGTCACGCGCAGAACCATATCGTAATCGAGGCTGGGCGTACGATGATCGGCATGGATCAATCCGCCCAGGCTGTGCATATGGATGCGTGTATCACCATCTCTGTCGAAGCGTTTCGTGCCGAAGTATTTGTTCTTCTTTGTGCGGAAAAGATGGGTTCCGGGCATCTCCACGCCGGCATCCTTTGCCATCAGGCTATAGGCGTATTCAATAGCCCCCACGTCTCGCGCGTCTTGCGAAAACGGAAACTTGATCATCCAGTGCGCGAAACCCTGTTGCAATTCCTGCTGGCCGTGGATGATCTTTTTCTTGTCGGCGCTCACCTGCGCCACGATCTTGGGCCGCGCGCCCGAAGAGGAGCCATTGAGCCGCAGCAACTCTTCGAATACCTCGTCGTTTTCTCCGGCCAGCACGGCGGCTGATTCCTCCGCGAGTTTATCGAGCGCCAGCGGGACATCATCGGTGCTTTGCTGCCCCAACTCCGGTTCGTAACTGAGAGCGCCCATGCCGTGCCGTCCCACATAGGCCAGCCGGTCGAGCGGATTCAGTTGGCCGCGATGGATACCATGTTTTTCCACCGTGCGATCGAGCAGAATGCGGCCCCATCCGTCCGGTAGGCTGTCATTGAATACGCCATGCAGGCCGTCGAAGATCGCTGTGTCGGCAAGGTATACGCCAGGGCTGAGAGGAAGTTTGATCGGCGAAATCTCAATGCCTGAAGCGATGAAGGCGGTGTCATACTCGAAAAGAACTTGCCTATCCTTGAACGCTAGACGCCCAACCTTGCGGCGTTGGTTGCGCGCGTCCAGATAGACCGTCAGCAACTCTGTCGGGCTATACGCCATGGCGGCTGTGTCCTTTACTGCCCGTCGCTCTCTTCCGCCTCACCGGCGTAGCCAGCAAGGCGTCGAGCGATTGGGCGATTGGGATGGGCTGACGTTCCACGGCCAGCTTGTCGAAGTCGTCAAGGCAGTCCAGCACCAAGGCTAGATTCAGAAGCGAATCCAGCGCGATCAATCCTTCGCGCTCAAATCGCTTCAGGGAACTCCAGGTCACGCCCGAGCGCGCTGCCAGTTCCCGCTGCGTTAGATTCATGGCTAGACGCCGGGCCTTGAATCGTTCGGCAATTCCCGCCTGTACCTCTTGCACCGTTCTGAGATAAATAGCCAATATACTACCTCTTTAATCATATTATACATCACAAATGTTAATATATTGACTATATTTATCAACTCAATCACCATGTCCCGCGACCAGTGCTCTATGTCTCCATGACGGTTGGCATTCGCTTACAAGTCACTGCTGACCGGCCTCCACTACAATGTCGCCATGGCCGACACTCCAGATACTGCCGAATTCCTGCAGGCTTTCCGCATCACATCGTGTTTGGCCTTGTCCGTTGGGCTATTCGTGTCTTCGTTGCTCGGAATATCCATACCCTCAGCCAAAGCCGCGAACAATCAGGGCGATCTCACGGTGACGGCTGTTGGGGACGTCAGAATCACTGCCGGACTTATGGATGGCGGGAGTGAGCGACTAAGAAAGATCCACCTAAAAGGCGATCTGGTCTTTGCCAATTTCGAGGGTGTCATCGGAGATTCGATTGCTTCGGACCCCTGGAAGTTCGCTGTCCCCGCAGATGCGCTGGATACTTTGCGCCGGATGGGCATCAACGCGGTGAGTCTGGCCAACAATCACTCCCTGGATCTGGGAGAGGCAGCCTACAGCAAAACTCTTTCGATTCTCGCCCACGATGGATTTCAGGTCTTTGGAGACGATCCGCAAGGTGCGGTTGCGGAGTTTCACGGAAGCCGGGTGCGCGTATTCGCCTATTCTTTCGTCGCGACGCGCAACAACGTCAATCGTCCCGATGCCATACCTGCCTCCTTTCCCCGCGAGCATGGGGAGATCGTCATCGTCTCAGCCCACATGGGTGGAGAAAGTCCTCAAGCGAGTTGGATTCCGGGCACAATGGAATACTTCGGCGATGAACAGCGAGGCGATGTGATCGCATTCAGCCATCGCTGCATCGATTCCGGCGCCGACCTGGTCCTGGGGCATGGGCCTCATCTGCCGCGCGGCATCGAACTTTACAAGGGCAGGTTGATCGTCTACTCTCTAGGGAACTTCGCATTCGATTATCCCGGAGCGGCCATTCATCCGCATGCGCCGGGATTCTCGATTTCGATTCAACTGAAAGCGGATGGTAGTTTTCGTGCGGCTCGTATCGATAGTTACGACTTGCGCAACGGAGTGCCGGTTCCTGACCGGGGCGAAAAGGCATACCGCATCATACGCGACCTGACCTTGCAAAATCTGAAACAGACTACGCTGACATTTCCCGGAGATGGGCTGGTTGTGCGAACCACAGAGGAACGAAGATGAAGATCCAGATCGTTGTTGTTGCAGTCGTGCTTGCTTGCGCTCTGCCCGCATCCGCAAACTGGGGAGGCAGCGCGGGCGGCAGCGTTGGCACCGGGTCCTTCAAGCCCTTTGGCACGGCCCAAGTGGAGATGCAGAGTGAAGACCTGAACATCCTTCTCTATCACGATCATGCGAAGGTTCGCGTTCAATATGTGCTGAAGAATACCGGTGACGCCGTAGATGTGAAGGCTGGATTTCCCTGCCTGGGCGCGAGATTGGAAAAGAAGGACTATATCGAAGTTGAAGATTATCGGTTGACGGTAAACGGACAGGCTGTTCCATACCGCACTGAGCGGGGTGAACTGGGAAATTGGAAGACGCTCTTCGACGAAGACTACAAGCGTGGCGTTTGGGAGGAGCCGGAAACAGAAAGCGCTGCCGCTCAGGATTCCTCTGACTGCGCAAACTGCCGCATCTGGTGGCTCACCTCCACTGTCCATTTCGACAGGAACGAAACCAAACAGGTCACCATCGAGTATGAATCCAACTACGAATACAGCGATGGCGGATACTCTGATGACTCCGATTACAGCAACGATATGTTCCGTTATCTGCTTTCAACCGCCAGCGCGTGGAAAGGCCCCATTCAAAAAGGCAAGGTGACGATTCAAGCGGCTACGATCGATCTCAATTCAATTCTTATCAAACCAAAAGACCGCTTCAAGCGAATGGGAGATAGTTACGTATGGGAGTTCGCCAACCTCAAACCGACCCTCGCGGATAATATCGAAGTCTCGCTGAACAATGCGTTCTCCACGATCTATGACTATGCCAACGCATCGGAAGAGAACAAGAGCTGGTATTCGTTCGAAAAGAACAAGTATTTTTTTGACTTTCATAACTACGCAGCCAAGGCCTCTTCGGATAAGCCCAACTATCCCGTTAAAAACCTAGCTGATTTTTCCAATGATACCGCGTGGGTCGCGGGAAAAAATCATGGCATCGGCGAAAGCGTCACGCTCACCTTGGCCAAGCCATCGCATGTCGACCAGATCGGCATCATTCCCGGCTTTGCAAAGAACCACCAGGTCTACTTTGCCAATAATCGCATCGAGCAACTGGATGTCTCTGTGAACGGTGGTCCTCCATCTATGGTCACGCTTCCCGATGAGTACATTTCCTTCTCTCCCTACTCTCAGAAGGGCTACCATCTCATCGATCTTGCTCCCTATGTCGGCCCTGCCAAAACAATCACGCTCACGGTGAGAAAAGTTTATCCCGGAAAGCGCTTCAACGATACATGCATCAGCGAGATACTGCTGCGCAAGCGTCTGGTGAAAAAGCCCATGGTGCAACATGCTCGGTAAGTTGCTGAGGGCCGCATTGCTTCTTGCGGCTCTCCCTACCGGATTTGCTCTTGCACATAGCCCGGCCACGCTCCCGGTCTATATCGAAGACGCGCACAACGGCAGCTACTACTGGATGATTCAGCACCTTTCGCTGCAGCACGATTTTCAACTGGTTTTGATCGATGCCCACAGCGACGCCAGCGCCATTCTGGGCAGCGATGCAATCCGCCGGCGAGTTATGGAATCCGCTGGAAGCGGCCAGTTGGAGTCGCTGGCGCGGCAATGGCGCAAGAAGGGATCCATTCAGTGCTACAACTGGATTGAGCCTCTTCTGCCTCATCCCATCACGAAGGTGTGGTGGATTCCCGCTGAATCGCTGTCCAATTCCGAAGTCGCGCACAGACAGCAGGAGGTTCGCGATGAAATCGATGCAAATCAGGAGGCTGAGCCGCGCGAGGATGGCGAGTTTGCTAACAAGTACGAGATCGCCGGTCTAGATCGCTTTCCGTGGAACAAGCTTGACGGCCCCGTGGTTGTGACCGTTGACCTGGATTATTTTGCCGGCATTTCTTCCGCCGATGAAATCAGGCAGAAGCTCGACCGGATTCTGGATTCCGTGTTGCAAATACCTGACCTGCAGGCGCTGACATTTTCCATCTCGCGCCCCTACCTTGCTTCGCAGCAGCAGGCCGATCAACTGCTAATTGAAGCGCTCCGCTACACCACGCACATTGTAAATGCAGATATACATTACGAGCCCTTTGAGTCTACCGGCCCCGACTGGTCCGAGAAGGCAAAGCAACTCTACCGGCAACGATTGCCTGTGCCGCGGTACAACGTGGAAGATGCGCCGCCTCGGCTGAGAACGCTGATCCTGCAGAACGCCTCGCGCATCCGGATGAGCTACGACTCGCCGCGATGGGAAGCGCTACTGAGAATGTGGCGGCGGGATGAATCGGTTCCCAGAGTCACGCTTAGTGTCGATCACCATCCGACCAAAGCGGGAGCGGAGTTTACGCTCGCGGCGGAACAGCGGTTTCAACTCAAGGTCGGAACGCGGAAGCTCCTTCCCGGCGCGCAAATCCGATGGAAGGTTCTATCCCCTGAGCACAGCGCATACAACCTCACAGGCGAGAACAAGGAGTTTGCCATCGGCGCTCCCAGGTATATTGTGGATCGCGATCTGCCGGTCGATTCAGCCGACGATCATGCAGTACTGACGGACGAGCAACTCATGCCGTTCTTCGACAAGAAGACAGCTCTCGGCACGCTGCGTGTTTTTTGCGAAATCACGGATGGCACCAATACCTATATCTCCAACGTCGTCACGATTTCCCGCTTCCGGGGCAATGGCTATCTCGGCAAGCTCACCGAAATATTCAATCTGCCTTACGTGTTGGGCAGCGCTTTGTTGAATGTCGACGGGCAAACCAGCGCGGACGCACGCCAAGGCGCTGATTGCAGCCACTTCATCATTTATGGGCGGAGGCGCGAGGGAGCAAATATCCCTTACGTAAACCCCAAAGACCTGTTGCCCTATTTAGAGCTTATCGACGAGTTTCAGGGCTTCAAGGATGGTGTTGCCTACGGCAGGCATGGGCCGATTCAAGTCACTCCTGCACTTTTGAAAAGGGGCCTTCTCTTGCACTTCGGAAATCATATGGCCGCAGTGTATGGCCCGTCAGGGCAAGACGACGTGCTCACCGGGGACACGCTGGTGGTTCACCAGTTGGAAGGTCCGCCGGAGATTACAACCTTCGCTGTCATGGCTGCAAAGTACTATCGGATTCGCGTTATGACATTCCGGTAGTGCTCGGCTCATACCCAACTTGGGCCTCAGCGGCTACTAGTTTGGAGCAGCGCTCACCACAAAGCTCATCGGGGCAAGCACCGCGTTGAGGTCTGGGTTATAGTAGTCGGTCAGCTTTGCCGGCGCGGCCTTTGCCCGGATTGCGTACCTGGGAGTAAAGCTGAAAGAGAACTTTACTCCTTCAGCGGAAGACGGCCAGAGGTAAAAGACGATCCGGTCGGGCTGAATCTCATAGCGATCAATGGTCCAGGTATCCAAAAGTTTGCTGAGCGCGGCGCGGTCCACGTCGGCTCCGGGCGGCAGGCCCACCTCCGCTAGCAACATGCCGTAGCCTTGCGATCCGATTCGGCGCGCGCTCACCGTGCATGGGATTGGCTGTCCTACCTTGGCATTCTCCGCATCGCATGAGTAGCCGAAGTCGAGTCCAGAGCTTTTGCCGGGGACGGTGGTGGAGTTAGTGCCCAGAGTGGCCGCGCTCCATGGAAGATAGAACCAAGTTGTGATCTGCGCATTTGCAATTGCCGCGTCACCCGCTCCGGAAAACTCAAGCGTATTCGTCCCTGCGTGAACCATGGCTGTCAGGTCCAGTGTGCGCGGCGCGTCAATCAGACGGCTGTCGGACTTTATGCTCTGAGCCTGCACTGCGCTCAAGGACTGGCCGTTGACCGCAAGTGTAAAGTCAGCCGGTGATGGGTTCTGCAATTGCTTTACAGCAACCGGCAGCAGAGCCTTGAGCACGCGCACAGTCGCCTGCCCACTTAGCCAAACGCCATAGCCATCGCGGTTTTCGAGCAGATAAAGCAACGCGTCATCCTCAAGTTTTGTATCATCAATATTCGCTGCCGCATCAAGCGCCGAGAGCGCCATCGCTGTAGCTTCCAGCTTGCCCCCTGTGCCCCAACCGTAGAAGGGCGAGTAACCGTCAAACTCCCAATGTGCGCCATTGCGTCCGTGATCCGCTGTAGCCACAAGTTCCTCACGCAACCGCACTACCGCGGCTTTATCGCCGGTCTTTGCCGCCAGTGTCAATCGCAGCGAATTGGCGTATGAATCGTGCAAGGCCGCCACAGAGTTCGCCGCATACGCCTGTGCAATCGCAATCGCCTGCTTTATACGGCCAGGAAGATCGCCCTTCGCTTGAGAGCCAAAGTCTTTTGCCTCAAGCACCGTCTCCAGAGCGCTCGCAATGAAGAGTACCTGCCGCGCGGAAGGCTGACCATAATGCGGCTTCCAAGAGCCATCGGCGCTCTGCTGATTGAGCAGCCACTCAATCGCGCTCGTTATGCGCGAGCGGTCCACATCAACGTACGGCTCGGCCTCAGTGAGGAATTCGATTGCGTAGGCAGTCAGCGCCACGTCTGCCTCTTCGGAGTCATGGCCCCAATACGTCAGCCCGCCCGCTGCGTTGAAGTAGCCCATCAGCCGGTCATATCCCAATTGCAGGTAGTCTTGTGCCTGCGCCTTTGCCGGACTCTCCGTCTTTGCCGCGGCGGCAAGTTCAAGGAACAACAGACTCGGATACGTGGAAGAGATCGTCTGCTCGCCGCAACCGTAAGGACGCTCCAGAACGGCCTTCATCGCGTGAAACACGTTGGTTCCAAGATTCGGATAAAGCAGCATCTCGGCGTGTACCGACCCCGGAATGGTCTCCGGCGGAAGATCGAAATGAACGGTGCTCTTGCTGCCGCGCAACAGTTCCGAGGCCGTCACCATTCTCGGCTCGCCGTCGGGATGAACCTTCACCTTCTTCTCCACGGCATCGCCATCGTGCGCGTTCGCAGCACTCACATTGAGCGCTCCAGCATCGGTTCGCGCTTTCGCATTCAGTCCCAAAATCATCGCGGATGATCCACCCGAAGGAACCGTCATCTGCGTCACGGCCGGCGTGGAAAGCGTAAACCAATCGGCCGCCTTCACGGTCACCGGCAGAGTAACGGCGTGCGGCGTGTAGTTGCGCAGATTCACAGGAAGTGAAATCTCGTCACCCACAGTCAGTACCTGAGGCGGATCCATATCCACAAAGAACGGCTGGAAGGTGATGAACGTGCGGTCTATCGAAGTGACTCTTCCATCCAAGGTTGATCCAATTGCATGCAGCTTCCACGTCGTCAGGCTATCGGGCAGCGTGAACTTCAAAGCAGCGTGGCCCTGGGCATCGGTTTCGAGCGATGGCGTCCAGTACGCTGTCTCCTCGAAGACATGGCGCAGGCGCGGCGTGAATGCGGGTGCGGAGGTTTTGGCGTGTGCGTCTGTGCCGGGGTTCTTGACGATTGTGGAAACGACACTGGAATTGGTCTGCACTTGAAGCGCATCTGCCGTGACTGAAACCGTTTGCGTTTCAGCGCCGAGGGTCAATTTTACATCCACAGTTGTCAGTGTTGACCAAGAGACGCTGACCTCCGTCAGTATGTAGGCTTCGAATCCCTTAGCGGTGGCCTTTACGGTATAAAGGCCGGGAGTCAGATCAGTAATCTGAAACAATCCGGTCGCATTTGTTATTCCCGCGGCAGTAAAGCCTGTTGCAGGATTGACTACTGAAATATCGGCGCCTTGAACAATGGCTCCAGTCTGATCGGTCACTACGCCCACGATTGCGCCGGTGTTGGCAGTGAATGTTCCCTCATCGACGGCATGCGGCTTCAGGTCGCTTCCGCTCTGCTCAGTATATGGATGCTGAAACTGAGTCATCATATTCTCTATCCCAGTTCCACCGGAGAGCAGAACTTTAATGGCGTGCATTTTGTGCGTGACGTACTTGCTTTTCTCATCCAGAGCGGCTCCCGCCTTCACGCTTTCTACGCGCGTATATATCATCTGCGTGGTTGCGAGCAGCTTGTAGGGATGGCCGAACGGATCGCGCAGAGAATCAAAATCGATTCCGGCGGCTGCAAAGGCCTGCCGCGCTTCTGCTTCTGTCGCCGGGAAAAACTTGCCAGCCTCATTCCATGCGTGCAGCGCGGCACCTAAGCGAGTTTCAGTTTGAGAGAAATAATCAATGGAGGGGCTATTCCAGGCCGCGCAGCAATCATAGTTTCCATCCTTTTGCACAACCGAATCATGCGGAAACGCTTGAATCGTGTATGCTCGGACCCGGGCCTGCAATTGATAGTGGTAAGGCTTTCCCTGCGGATCGAGCGTTGTATCCAAATCGAACCCATCCGCGCGAGCAAGCGCTTTGAGTTCCTTCTCGTTGGCCGGTAAAGGCTCTCCCGCTTTCACTGCATTCCGCACCAGCGCCGTCAGACGCTCGCCGGGCAGTTCGAAATAGTTTCGCGTAGTCAGCTCGAGAGTGAAATCGTCATCCGTGCCGAAGCGTTTATCCGGCCCCGCGCTTACGAGACTCACCACCTCGTTGCTCCACTCTACTTTGGTTGCGACGTGGTAAGGCGTATTCCATGGATCGAGCAGAGCATCATCGAGCTTGGCCACGCGAGCAATCTTTTCGATGACTTCGCGCGTCGTGGGCAGCCGCTCCGGCTTGGCGGACAGAATCGCATCGCCCAGCGGCTTCAGAGCCTTTTTCATCCCCAATTCGTAAGTGTTCCGCTGATTTTTATATTCGTCGTGATTGTTTTGAATGGTAACTTGCAGGACGGAACTGTTGCCGATGAGATCTTCCGCAACCAGATCGAGATCCGCAGGAATTGGCTTTGAGGTGTCGATGCGGTTCAATTCATCCTCGGTCACACCTTCGACATTGTTATCATTTAGCCACCATTTCGATCCAGACCAGCGATCATTTTCATCCTCCTCGGTTTTGGCGCGCTGTTCGACAGCTGTGTCGAAGACCGATACGCCCATCACGCCTGCCGTGCCCTGAAGATTCACGCCAGCATTCACTTCGGCTCCAGGCAAGTACGAGTGCTGCAAGCCAGTAAGCCGCACCTTGAGCGCGCGATCTTCAGGATAGAGAACGCTCTTGGAACTGCACGACTCCCAATTGCTATAGATGCCGTTCATCTGGCAGGCAGTCAGCGTAATCTTCCCATGGAAGGCCGCGCTTGCAGGGATTTCAACCGGCTCCATCGTGTGCGACATGTGAATCTGCTGATGACGAAGCAGGCCATCGCGCGAGTACGCGTCAATGTCCAGTGTTATGCCCTGCGGTGCGTGAACCACCGCTTCAATCGGCTGGCTGGGCTTCAACAGCGTGTGCGTGACAGAAAACCATATGGGAGGGTAATCCGAATCCACGGAGTCATCGAAGCGGGAGAGGTGGCCCTCCGCATCGCGCGCGGTCAGGCGAATCTTGTATGAATGGTAGGAATTGTCATTAGGTTGCCGGGGAAAGTGAATATACACCTTGGCCAGTCCATAGCGGCTGGTGACGGCGCTGGCGACGGGTGTGGTGTGTCCGTTGTCATCCAGCCAATCGAGCGTGACTTTGCAGGAGACAGGCCCACCCTCCGCATGGCTGGTGGTGACGACAAAGTCGCCTTCGCTCATGTCCCCATCCAACTGTCGAATATACGTATGCACAGGATCGTGAGAGAGACGGACTTTGAATTTGAGCGGCTCGCTGCGCCCGCTGCTTGTGTCAGTCACAATGGCGCGGAACTCCACGTCCTGAAAGCGTCCATAGGCGTAACTGCTTTCATTCTCCTTGAAATCCTTGTAGTCTTCCTTCACATCCAGGCGGACTTCTGCGTCGCCGTTTGCGTCCAGTGCCGCAGTCTCTTCCAGTTCGTATTTTGTTTCTAGTTGGCGTGTATTAGGATTCCACTCTCGACCGCTGGCATGAGCCACGCGCACTTTGCCCGCGGCCACTGGCTTGCCAAAGAGATAGCCCGCGTGAATATGCGCGACGGGCGTTTGGCCTTCCAGATAATAGCCGCGATCCATCGCAGCGGAAACGGCGAACTCCGGCAGGTCATAACGCTGAATGCGAATGTCTTGATTGCTTAAAGTGCCATCCTCCGCTTCATCCGCCTTGAAGGCCGCGCGATAGTCTCCGGTAGCGAGCTGCGCGCTGGTCTTCCAGTCATAGGCAGCAATGCCAAAGCGATTCGTGGTGAGCGGAACTTCAAGAAGCGTCTTGTTGTCTGGATCTTCAATAGTCAGCGACAGCGCTTTGTTGACCGCAGTCTGACCATAAATTTGAACCAGTGCGCGCAGGTGTACGGTTTCTCCCGGCTTGTGCAGCGGCTTATCTGTGTCGATGTGAATCTCCGTGGGATAATCTGTTGCCAGATTGGAGTAAACAGATGCTTTGGCATAACCGCCATCAAAGCTCTTCAGGCTTCCATCAACTGTAATGGATACCTTTTCGATTACAGCGCCTTTCTTCGGAAAGGTGAGTAGAGCCTCGCCGCTTCCATCCGTAACGGCCTCGCGAATGATTGTTTTCTTCGAGGATTCATCTTCGTCGGATGAATTGCTCTCCAGCTCCAGCGTCGCTTTCAGATGCACGCCGGAGAAAGGCACTCGTGTGATGGGATTGCACGCATAGACGCGAAGTTGGATCGGGTTGCCCGCTACTAGCGAAACAGGCTTGGCCAGCCGAAGTTCCATTAAGTTGGCGGCGATCGCGCCCACGGAGAGAATTCCATGCGCTGTTTCCGCGCCGTTCGCGTCGATGCGATACATAACGCGATACCAGCTCACATCGTCCACGCGCTTCCCCTTGGCGTCGCTTGGCCAATCAAGCGTGAGTGTCGCCGCGCGTTCTCCCGTCCGGATCGCAATAGATTTTTCCCCGCTGCGCGCATCGTTCGGTGCGGCCAGCCACGCTGTAACCTGAACGCCGGAACCCGCAGGCGCGCTGAACGGAAGAGTTACCCGCAACCCATCCTCTTCGAACCGTGCGCTGGCTTTATCCTCCAGCACACGAAATCCGGAATTTGTAACTCTGGGATTGGAGCCGCCCTGCCCTTGTCCCATCACCCCCACAGCCAAATGTAGAAAGAGGACCATATAGCCAATCATCCGAGTCATCGCGTGCCTTCCTTGCGTAGTGTTAGGTTTCACCTGGTTCCTGTGCATCGGCCCCGGCATCAACGGCCACTGATTTCTGCCACGCCAGAGTCTGTTATAGCGGAATCAGGATTGGTATCCCCAGAGCCGGAACACTCAAGTTGACGCGACCAACAGGGAGCGGCAACCTTCCACTGAACTCCATTGGGCACAGCGATTCTGATTCCGCTCTGAACGATGTCGATCCTTCAGTCCCCGCCAGAGTACCAGACGCATTCATCGCTTGACTACATCTATGGCGAGGCTGCTTGCCCGACGAACGTATACGCGTCAATTACTTGCACGGTGCCAGGGGCTGTGTTCGTTGCGGCTTTGGCATACAGGCTGGCGCGATCTCGGCTGATCACCTCTGTTCCAGAGGAGCAACTAGCCAACGCTTGGTACTCGCCGCACGGCGGTCCGCTAAAAATCGATCACATTCCTCGACCCGAGGTGTGCCTTCCAGCGGGACATCATCGGCCTACATGATATATTTAAGCATATAATATAAGTATCTCAATACAGTTAAACAGATCACTTGAAATTCAAAATTATATGCTATACTATATATACATGAGTACGCATACTCCAAAACATATCAGACCTTTGCGGCTCAAAGGCCTGCCCGCCGATCTGCGCCAACAGATAAAGGATGCACGAGCAAAGCGAGGCTGGGGGCAACGAGAACTCGGCGCGCAAGTGGGCCTACCACAGCCGCACATCTCCGCGATTGAATCTGGAGAGGTCGTGCCCCGCTTCGACACCTTGCTCGACCTGGTCCGCGTGCTCAACCTGGACCTCCTGCTCGTCCCGCGCGCGCTCGTGCCCGCTGTTCAATCTCTCATCCGCGCACAACAGGAGCCGGAAGGGTCCGAAGAGCGATCCCTCTATGCCTACGGCGATGAGGATTCGAGCGAAGAAGGGAAAGTGCTCCGATGACGTTCGACCCTAAAACTCTGAATGCTCTCGCAGTGAAACTGCATGGCCGACCAATCGGCATCATCAACAGGCTGGGCGGCGACCGCCACCTGTTTTCCTTCGAGCAGAGCTATATCGACAATCCGGAAAGGCCGACCCTCAGCCTTTCCTACAAAGGCCAGTCGGGCGGGCTTGTTGTGCCGACGCGCGCTGTCAGCACCCGCCTGCCTACCTTCTTTTCGAACCTGTTGCCGGAAGGGCATCTGCGCGATTATCTGGCCGCGCGCGCGGGCGTCAAGCCGCAGCGCGAATTCTTTCTTCTCGCCGAACTCGGTGTCGACCTGCCCGGCGCGCTCGTGGTTGAACCAATGGATGGAAACGCCGCCGTCCATGAGGGCGAGGATCATCAGGAGGGACAACGCGCCGGCGAAACCGCTCTGAGATTCTCGCTCGCG
>Ga0181520_10005341_pt1 | contig 20555 bp, 36 predicted proteins | sample PEATcosm2014_Bin_29_FD_132451 | JGI IMG/M metagenome (GOLD analysis project Ga0181520, IMG submission 132451) | Peatland microbial communities from MTU Mesocosm Facility, Houghton, MI, USA - PEATcosm2014_Bin02_30_metaG | ecosystem: Environmental > Terrestrial > Soil > Wetlands > Peat | place... | reverse complement strand
CTGCTGAAGCAGCACCCCGACGAAAACAGCGTTGCCATGAAACGCCGCGACTGTGGTTGGAACGATGAATACATGCTCCAAGTCCTTACTGGAACAAGCCTTTAGTACGCGCTGGCCCTGCCCTCGGGATTCATCCTGGCGTGGCGAGAGCGTGGGGTAGAAAAAGCGAACGCCCGTGCGCTTTCACTTCGTCAATTTGACAACCTGAAAGTTCAGCCCGTTCTTGCTTCAGTTGTCTTTCTGCGGCCCTGTCGTCGTTCCTGCAAACAACTTTGCCAGGAACTCGAACTTCTCACGATCAAAGGGACTATCAATGTCCCCTGCCGCGTACAAGCCCTTCCACATCTCGGCCATTTGCTTAAGCGCGTCGTTCTCCGAACGACGGTCGTGCTTGCACGACGTGTCGGACCTCACCGTCTGATTCTGCTTTCGACTTGGCCGCCTCATCCTGCCCGTGAACTCATCGTCTTCTCTTCGTTGCATATTTTCCTCCTCGCTATTGATAGTTGTGTCTCTCTATGCCGCCATTTGCAGCTTCGGCGGTCGCATAATTCGCTCCAAATCCTCGTATTCCCACTTCCGCAAGAGGCATTCGAGGTTCGCCATCACCCGTTCGGGCCTGATAACCTCGATAGTTTCGGTCTTGCTCCTAAAGTCGATGCTGCTGCGGTTGCTGATTGTATTACTATCGCAAGAGACCACTGTTTGGGCGGTATATTCCGCCATACAGTCCATCATGTCGTCGGAAGCCTTCCACTTGCAGCACTTGCCCTTGATACCCTCGCCCTTGCTGCCAGGGATGTACTTGCGGTCGATCCACTCCACGCCGCCTGCATCCGAAATGAGATTGCGCAAGAAAGCGAAACGCTTGGGATCGAAGGCCCGCGTAATGTCGCCGCACTTGAACATGGCCTGCCAAAGCCCCTGCCAACGGGCGACGGGATTCGCATTCTCGGGCAAAGGGTTCTTCGTGAAATACTCATGCAGGGCAAGGAACACGGCGGCATCATACGCAGTGACCCAGACCCGCGCCTTCCTATTCACGCAAATCGGCTGCGGCACGAACTGCGCAGCCAAGGGCATCAGTTCCTCGATCCGCTTGGGGTCGATGAGTTTGCCGAACACGGACCCCGATGCTTTTGCTGCTTTGACCACTTCCGCCACGGCCATCGGGTTCTTTTCGATGATCGCTGCCAATTCCTCGACCGTTAGCTTCGTGGTGGCCTTCCATTCCTCGAATCGTTCCCATTCCCGAGGCAGTTTGGCGAGAAAGCCGAACTTGTAGTTGAGCAACTGCCGCCTGTACTCCTGGCCCCAACTGACTTCGGGGCAGGTTCCCTTGATCTCGATGTTCTCGACGTCGAAGTCCGTGGTCTGCACAATATCCCGCAGCCACTTTTCGAGTCGTTTCAGGACCAGGTTGTAGTCATGGTCGTTGCAGATGCTCTTGTCGATGAGGATGTAGCCATGCCCGCCGTTGCCGTGGGTGGAGACCTCATGGTAGAGATTGGGAAAGAAATGCTTTTTCAGGTACTCGGCAAAGGCGAAAGCACCCTGGCGACTCCCTTCCTTCTTGCAGTCAATATCGAGATTCAACAGGGTGAGATCGCCCCTGGACCCTGTGAAGTAGCACGTTTCCTTGCCTTGGAAATGCTCCATGAGGGCGATTTGGGAAGGGCGGCGGGGGTAGTAGTATGACGTCCCCTTGAGAAAGCCGCTGACGACTTCGCCGCAGTTGACGGGTCGAGGCTCAATCGTGCCCGTTTCCGTGATGAACTTTTTGCGGCCCCAATCGAGATCGTTCATCAGGCCGATCAGCCACTTCGCGGCGGTACGCTGCGTGTGAAGAATGCGCCTTTGTGTTGGCGTTGGTTTTTGTCTCTTCTGTTCTTTCAGCCTCATGAATAAAAGGAAAGACCGCCCACTTAATCCATTTAAGGCACAGGACGAAGCAGGGCGGTCTTGTTGAATGTCGTTGTTATCTTCGTTCTGTGCCTATACCTATTATAGTAGTTTGGAAATCAATTCTCAATCTTTTTGGGAAAAAAGATCGTAAGTCCACCTTTGGTTGCTCGACGGCCCTGTCCCAACAGATTGGCGTAGTACAGTAAGACGACTTGGCATAGCAGAGTCAGTTTGGACGTCGATCACGAAAGTCCATCGACTTTTTCAGATTTTGGTTTACGAACGAGAGGAAAGGGGTAGAATCCTACTGTTGTAAGGACCGTTTCACCACACCCCAACAAGTGACGTAAGAGATGAAAGCGCACATTGAAAACCTGATTGAGCAAGCAACACTCTTCCACGGATGGAAAAAATGCCGCATAAAGGGCGTCCCGTTTGTAATGGACGATGTAGATAGAATAGAGGCCCATACGGAATTGTGGTTTTCGCCCCGATTCCAGGATACCGACCCTTACCTTATGGTTGCCGTGGTTCTCTCTGCCTTCGATGAAAACAATAATCGGTCAAGGGATTTGCTTTATTACAATTTCTGTTGCGAAGATTTTGTCTCATTGGATTCAATCAAGACGTCTACGGCCCACAGTCTCGCAAAGCGAACGGAATCGTTACGCCAAAGTATGAAATCGTATTTGGCGGCGGAAGATGAAGAAGGGGAAGATTTCGCCTTCTCGGAACTGATTGATGACGTACATGGCGTTGCGGACTGGAAAAACTGGAGTGAATGGATAGAAACCTTGCCTTTTGGCGGAATTAGTAGTCTTTATGAGTAGTTTAGCCCGTCGGCGGCGGCGTGGGTTGGCTGCGCATTCGGCTTTGCGGCCTTGCGGCCTGCCTCTTCGCTACGGTGGCCGCTTCGCCCGCAAGGGCCTTCTCCACCTTCTGTAGAAAAGCGGGATCGCCTGACTCCATAGCAAAACGATGGGCCAGCTTTTTGATCTCGCCCACTTCCCTCTTGATAGAATAGACGCTCGGACTGCCTAATTCGGGACGGCCCACCATATCCTTCGTGTCGCGTCCCTCCATGCGCCAATCGAGGATTTTTGCGGCCAACTGACCCAACCTGTCGACCACGAATTGTCTGAAATCGTCCAACACAGCCGAATAGGCTTGCCTCGCGGGATTCCTCTCGGCCATGACCGCAGGATCGGTGAGCGTCACCACTTTTCGTCTGTTTCGGATTTTCTCCACGATGTTCCTGATCGCGTTCCACACGCTGGCGCGGAACCTTCTTTCAAGTGGGCCGTGCCTTGCGGGGTTCCAAGCCCTGAATACTTTGCCAGGGGAAAGCAAGAGTTTCATTACGAGGTCGTGGAAGTATTCCTGCACGCTGTCGCCTCTAAAGCCTGCCCGAACCAAGGATCGAGCGACGTAGTTGCCGAAGTCGAACCCTCGCAACGCTTCGATCTGCTTCCGCACTTCGGGGTCGTGGATTCTGTCAAGCAGCTTCGCCAGTTCGCCCTCAAAGACGGGGTTGTAGGCAACGGGATCAAAGTATTCCGCATTTTCCAGAAGCCGCAACAGGGCTTCCGTCGTATTTTGAACTATCAACCAATCCAAGAAAGTAATCATCATGACTTATTTATGCTGCTCGCAGGCTGTTTTCCAAAAGTCGCATGAGACCTGAGACCTCTTGCTGTAACTCGTTCTTGCCTTTGGACTTCCGACCGTCTCACTCGCGGTGTCACCGACAGGCTGATACTGCCTTTCACAATTTCTTCGCCCTCGTTTCGCCCGTGGCGGTCCTGTTCATTGAAATGAGATTCCAAGTGCAAGTTCTTGACGTGCAGGCCCCGTGGGGATGGAGCCGCCATCTCAAGGTTCAACGAACCGATGGGAAGGACGGCATCACCTGGGACGAATTGCAGCAGATCAAGGACGAGTACCTGGGTCCCGAGGTTGCGGCAGTCGAGTTCTATCCGCCTGCAAACAGAGTCGTGAACGACTTGAATATGCGGCACCTTTACGAAGTTCCTGAAGAATGGCTCCCAATGTAGGAAAGTCTCAAAGTCTCAGGTCGCAAGGAATGTCGCCCTCGCCCTGCGAGTTGGCGGTTCTGTCTGTCAAAAGGGACCGAACAATGAAAACCACGATCACCTATGCCGAGGATGTTTTCGACACCATTGAGTCGAAACAAGACGACTGCCCGCCGACAGGCCAGAATGCCGAGGGGTACGGCAGCAAGATTCACATGCCGTATCTGGTGCGGCTCAACGGCGAAGACCCCTGGCATCGGGTCTATTGCGCCATTTGGAGCAATGTCGGTTCCGTCTACATCATCGTGAAGCGGAAGAGATACTTTTTCCGCCACGATCAGAACCTTCGCCTGACTGGCGTTTGGCCCAAATAACTGATTTCTTCGCCCTCCATCACATCGTCGCGGTCAAGTCTTCCAGAAAAGAAACGGTAGAAGATGGACGTCTATCGCGCTTACATCCACATGGCCGACGACGAATGGGGCAACGGGCTGATGCAGGCGGTTGCCCAAGTCTACGCCGAAGAACACGCCGACAAGCGGCCCCTCATCGTCACCGTGCATGAACACACGGGCTGGTTCTTGTCATTCCTCTACGGTGCCCCTGGCATCAGCGACGGCACGATCTGCGCCACGGCCAATGACGATGCGGTCGTGCCACGGGGAGTGCTGGAATTCGGCAAGAAGATCGACGGCGAAAGATTCTTGGAATACATCCGTCGCCCGTGATTTTCTCGCCCTCGACTCGGCCTGCTGCGGTTCTGTCTCACAGAAAGGAACCACGCGATGAAGAAGAAAGACCGAGAACGCTTCGTCAAGCAGGCCACGCAACTGCTTTTGAGTTTGGGTGCCGCGCACGAAGAGGACGGGGCTTATTCCTTCACTTTGGAAACCAAGGCGGGCCTCTTGCGGCTCCAAGTCACGGAAAACACGACTTCTGGCCCTGGCACTGTCTTTACTCGTTTCGATGATCCCGAGGCCGCACGGGAATTGGTGGACTGCAATCCTGCAAGCGGCAAGTGGAATCACTTCTTCTTCGATGGGACGGTCGAAACAGCCATCGAGAGCCTCTCGTTTTGGCTGAAGATAATCATGCCAGAACAATCTCCGAATGACGGTTGCGCGGGCACGACGTGATTCTCGCCCTCCGATTCACCCTTGGCGGTTCTGTCCGTCAGAAGAAAACGATGAGCAAGGTACGGGAGGCTAGAACATGAAAGTCCAGTTACGAGAAGTCATAGGCGACGGCGCGACAAAGACCATTTGCGTCGTGCCCGAGAACATTCATGGCGGTACGGCCAGCGGTCTTGCGATTCAGTTGGAGAACGAGGAATTGCCCGTGCTGGTGGAACTGCATGAAGGGACACTTCGGCTTGTCGTGTGGGGCAATGGCGTCTGCACGGACGATGAGCCAACGCACATCATTCCCTTGGAAAAGTGAAAAAAAGGACGCCCTCGGTTTCACCCTTGGCGGTCATGTATTTCAGAACAGAACGATCAACAAGAACAAGGAGAAAAGACATGAATAATTACAGCGACCAGTTGGCGGCGATGGGGCTGACGGACCTTCAGATCGGCACGATTCTTTCGGGCTGGTCGTGCCAAGGCATCGAGGCCCTGTTGCGAGGCGAGAAAGAGCCGCCCTCCGAAGAAGGCATCGTGGAGGCCATGTTGGCGTGCTGCGGAGATTAGCCACCTGTCAAGGATAGTGATTATTCGGAGATCATCATGCCCAAACCGCTGGTCGTGAAGGCCCCTCGCACGGGCAAACGGGAGATTCAGGTTCTTGGGCATCGTGACCCGCGCGGGCCTGACAATAGCGTATTCGTGTGGGTGGACGAGCAAGACCGCCTCCATATCGAAATCTACAAGGCCAATCGCTGCTATCGGTTCAAGGAATTGATCGAGCGGGAAGGCAGCGTCGAAATCATCGCGGATTGAGGAGAACAAAATGTTCGTTATCAGAAAAAGCAGCCTGTCCGAAGAGCAGTATCTCGACGGCAAAGGCAAGTGGGGGCCGTATCCCAAGGCCAAGCGATTCTCGACACAGGATGCCGCCGTGAAGTTCATGTTGTGCAAGCACAACAGTTGTTCGGAGAACAACATGGACGCTCACAACGCCAGCGACAGTGGCATCTTCCCCTGCTGGCGTGCTAGGGAGTTGTGGGACCGCCGCAATCGCTAGGAAGAATCCGTGATTTTCTCGCCCTCCATCGTGGCCGTGGCGGTCCTGTATTTCAGAAAGGACCGAACGATGGAAACCACAACCGTGATCTTCCGCAAGGATCGTGAGGGCACCGTCTTTGCCCTCTTTCCCGAATTGCCCTCCGACGACCAAGGCTTGTTCTGCACCGCCTACCAGCACGTCGGGCAGCATTGCGCCGCCGACTTCCAAGGCTGCGTTTCCCAAAGTCGCCCTGCCAAGGCCGACGAATACGCCGACCTTTTCGAGGAACTTGAGCGGCGGGGCTACCATCTGCAAGTTCATCAGCGGGCCACTCCCGTCATGCACGAACGCCGCCGCAGGATCGCGGCTGAATGGCGAGGCGAAAAATCGTCGCCCTCCGATTCGACCTTGGTGGTAATGAACTCTTGAAAGAACACGACAACTACAACCCCTCCAACCTTTCAAGTGCCAAAATGTCGAACCCTCGCCAAATTCGTGAAGAGATCACCGCCAAAATCATCGCCGCCCTGGAAAAAGACCTGTTGCCGTGGCGCAGGCCGTGGGCTTCCAACAACGCGGGCCAGCACTCCAACGCCCTGACCAAGAAGAGCTATCGCGGCGTCAATCCGCTGCTGCTCCAACTCCATGCCGCCGAACACGATTTCTCGTCAAATTGGTGGGCAACTTTCAATCAATGGAAGCAACTCGGTTGCTCCGTCAATCGTCGTCCCGATCATGTCGAGGCAGGCCATTGGGGAGCCACTTTGGCCGTCTACATCCCCGTGACCAAGAAGGCCGAAGAGCCCGCCGACGACGACGAGGACGAAGAAGAAACCTTCTGGATTCTCAAGAAGTTCGTCGTGTTCAACGCCGACCAAGTGAACGGGGCCAACGCGGAACAGTTCCAGGCCGTTGAGACCGTGGGCGACGTGCATCCTGATTATGAGCCTGCGGAAGAGTTGATCGAAAAGACAGGGGCGGAAATTCACTTTGGCGGCGACCGTGCTTTCTACCGCCCGCCCGTGGGGACTTGGCCCAATCACCACGATGGCGACTTCATCCAGGTGCCGCACAAGTCGTCATTCGTCAACGGCAGCTTCTATCCCACCATCCTGCATGAACTCGGCCATTGGTCCGAGGTCCGCGTCGGCTGGGACCGCGAGAAGGGCGGCTACGCGATGGGCGAATTGATCGCGGAAATCGCTTCCTGCTACCTCGCTTCGGAACTTGGCGTCCCCAACGGCGAGCCATTGGACAACCACGCGGCTTATCTGAAGTCGTGGCTTGAGGGGATGCACGGCGACCCCAATTACATTTTCAAGGCGTCTCGCCAAGCGTCGAAGGTCTGCGACTTTTTGCTCTCTTTCGTGCGACAAGCTGAAACTGAATCCGTCAAGAACGAAATGGTCGAGGCCGCATAAGGGACCGCAACGATGCCAACGAAAACACAAGAGCAACCGAAGTCCGAAAACCCCAAGATCAAGCTGGTCTACATCGGCGTCTGCATGATGAGCGACGGCAAACGGGGCGGCAGGTTTCTTCCAATCACGGACGAACAAGCCAAGGAAGGCACGCTGCCCGCAACCTTGCCCGAGGAAGACGTCTTCTCTTGGAAGGTGGCAAGCCTGTGCGGTCGGCCTGGAACGATTTATGAATTTGAGACTCCTCCCGACAAGGTGGGGCAGTCCATCTTCCCTGCTACCCGCCGATATTGCGGACGCCTGGACAACGATGATCGTGTCCTCAAGTGGCAGGCCGAACATGATGCCTTCTTGATGCAGCAAGAGTTGGCGGCAAGGGAGAAAAAGGAAAAGGCCACCAACGAACTCCATGACCAACTGGCTCCCGTTCAGGCAGTCTACCGCTCTCTGCATGGGCGGCAACGCACCGTGTTTCTTGCTCAGATTATCGCCTTCGTCACGGGGGCAGGCGGTAAAGAACAATAGTCAACAATGAACCCTACAAGGAAAACGAGAATGAGTACCTTGCTCTTGACCTACGATCCCACGACCGCCGTCCCACCTGTCAGCGCAGACGAACCCACGACCGCACTGCCCATTCCCACGGAAGATGAACTGCACCTTGCCGCCTACGAATCCAAGCTGCAATTGGTCCGTGATTATACGAAAGGCGTGGCCCTGCATTTTTCCAACGGCTTTTTCCTCTGCGGCACGGGCGGTATTGCCAAAAGCTATACGGTCCTCAACGAGCTTCAGCGGCTTGCCGTCGATTTCAAATTGTTCAATTCCCGCATGAGTGGGCGGGGCCTTTTCGAGGCATTGGCCGAGTACCCGCAAAGCGTCCACGTCCTCGAAGATATGGAGCGCGTCGTCAAGGATAAGGACGCCCAAGGCATCCTACGCTCGGCCTGTTGGGGGCAGAAGGGCGACGATGGCAGGCAGAAAAGGGTCGTTACCTGGACGACGGCAAAGGGCGTCGAGTCCGCCGTCTTCCAAGGCGGCATCATCATGCTCTCCAACCGCCCTTTGGACGACATGCCCGAATTGAAGGCCATTCGCACCCGCATTTCCCATCTGCATCTTGAAGTCAGCGATGCCGAGATCGCGGCCCAAATGCGCCGCTTGGCCCGCAACGGCTACACCCATGACGGCAAGACCATGACCGCCGATGAAGCCGAGACCGTTTGCGAATTCGTGATACTGGAAAGCCAAAACAAGCTGTGCCACCTGGACATGAGGCTCATGGACAACGCCTTCCGCGATTATCTGCAATGGCGTGAACGGCATTCCCTTTGCCATTGGCAGACCTTGGTCGCCACTCGCTTGGACGGACGGCGGGACGAATTGGCGACGGTCATGGCGGCCCCCAAGGATCGGCAGCAAGACGAGGATTTGCGGACGCTTGAAGCGGCCCTTTCTCAATTCCCGACCACTTTGGCGGCACAAATTGAATGGTGCCGTCAGCGGAGCAAGTCTCGCGCCAGCTTCTTCCGCTACAAGCGGGCCTTGGAGGAAAGGGCCGCACGATGAAACTCCAAGGCATTCCAGAATGGTTTTGGGTCGTCACCGTGCCAACGCTCTATTCCAGCATCGGGGATATCTGCTTCCGTTGCGACTTCCGCCAATTCGCCCTGCAAGTCAGGGGCGGATTGGACGAGAACACCATCTTCGGCGTCTATGCGGACGAGGCCCCTGCACAGGCCGAAGCCAAGCGGTTGCTGTCTTTGATCGTTGAGACGGATTGAGACTTTTCTTCGCCCTCCACATCGCCATTGTCGGTTCTGTTCTCTTGAAAGGACCAAACGATGAAGCCATTTTACGAAATGCCCCACAAAGAAGCCGTCGAGTATCTCCGCACCCTGTACCTCGCCCAACCCAAGGCCGATTGGGACAAGCTGGCCGTGGGCAACATCATTGTGAGCAAGGGGCGGGGCTGGCGCATTACCCACATTCCGCCGAAGCGGGGTTTCGTCATGGCGACGAACGTCATGACGGGCGAGGTTGAAAAGCTGCTCCGCTCGCAATACGCCAAGTCCCTTCGGGACAGGTGTTCGGAAAACACCACGCCCGACCTTCTCGTAACGGACGAGGCCACACTTGCCATCCTGCGGACAGTCCATCAAGAGGAAATCGAGAAGGCCATTGCCAAGGGCATCAAGATCAGCCCGAACGTCCAATACGACTATCCCGAACTCTTCACGCCGTTCCCTGCATCGTGGGACGACAAGCGGCGGGAGAAGGCCGACAACATGTGGCGGCGTATCAACGAAATGCGGGCCTTCAACGACCTGCGCGAGCCTCCTGGCTGGCAACTCCGCAAAGTTGACGATTGGGAGGCCCAAACCGTGAAAGACATTGAGAACTACAAGAAGTACCGTGCCGAGGTCGAGGCTGGGGTGGGCATCAAGAAACAAGAAGCCATCCCCGAGATCGTCGCCCGCGTGAACGACACGATCAGCGAAATGAAGGACGAGATCGAGATTCTCAGCCACTTGCGCAAGCATCTTGAAAAGACCCTCTGATTGCCGCCCTCCAAGATGCCAGGGCGGTTCTGTTTTGTGAAAGGACATGACGATGAAAACAATTCGCTTTTTTGACGTTGTGTGGGATGCAGACGACGCCACTCTTCCACGGGCCGTCGTGCTTCTCATGGACGACGACCGCGACCCGAAGGAACAGTTGGCCGACGAATACGGCTGTCGCGTCCAAAGCTGCTCGCTCAAGGTCGTGGACAATCCCCACTTGTCCGAATCGGGCTTTGAATTGAGCGACGGCGGGGTGATCGAGTATCCCGATCCTGACGACGGCACGATCCGCCGCAAGGACGTGTACGGCAATACGGAGGAGGTCCGCACGCCCGACGAGGCCAATTTCCGCGAATGGTACGGCATGTTCGACCATCGTTTCTTTGCGGGCCAGCGCGTCCATATCGACACCGACCACGATGAATGGGGCCGAGTCGCCAGCGACGGGGAGATCACGGAGGTCAGCGACAGGGATTGCTCGGTCGAGGTCGAGTCCATTCGGGCCAATATCCTCGTCCCTTTATCTGACGTTTCTGCACGCTGGGATTGAATTCTCGCCCTCCACTTGGCCTGTGGCGGTTCTGTTTATCAACAAGAGATTTGCGATGGCGGAACTGACCATAGCCGATCATGCCGAGGCGTGGCAGCGGAAACAAGGCAAGGAAGTGCCTGCCCGTGGCACCGACGAATGGAAAGCCATGTACGAGGCGTGGGCGCATTGGGCCTTCAATGAGGCGTGCAAGCATCAGAAAAGTCGCCCTCCGATCTGCTGTAGGCGGTCACGTCTGCAATCGCGTGTGAAAATACCCGAATGAGACCTTCTGACCCATCATCGCCGCCCGTGACGCCCAAACCACGAACGGAACGGGCGGGAGGGGGCGGGGGGAGGGCCATAACAGGGCATCGTGCGCATTTGTCCCACTTAGATTGTTCTGTTTCTGAGAAGGTGCTTTGTCAGTTGCCCATTTTTGAATCTTGCTGCAAACGGGAGTTGTCAGATTGTTTGTCCTGGTGGGGAGTTGCAGGAGAGTTTTTCCCTCTGGTGGAGAGACCTATCTTAGTTCTCGGTGTATCTTGGTGGGGGTGCAGGGGGCAAAGCCCCTTGCTTTAGGTCGATAGACGGAAGCTCTAATATATTAGTCTCTTCGTTTACACTCTATTAAATACTTATGTCAATAACTCCCCATAACGCGCCAATAACTCCTCACTTCGCGCCAATAACTCCCCATATCGCGCCATTAGCTCCCCACCCCCTGTCAATAACTCCCCACCCCTACTGGAGCTTTGAGAGTCTCCATCCCACCTTTTGGCCGTTGTCACCGATGATCGACGTCGCGGCAATCCACGGGCCGTTGCCCTTGGCATTGATCTTCGCGAGGTAGTCGATGGCTGAAATGACACTCCCCCTCGACACCCCCAACATTTTGGCAATTCCCGTGGTCGTCTGGCGGCGGCTGACAAAACTCTTGGAGTAGCGAACGAGCATATAAAGGCATTGCCGTGTCCAGTTCTTGATTGGGCGGTCGGGCGGCAGGTTGACGCGAAAATAGCAAATGCCCTCAACCCATCGTTTTCCAGCACGATCATCCTTATGGACATATTGCTCGTTGTCGATGGCGACCCAGCCGTGGTCAGTCTCGACGGCGTATTGTTTTGCGGCCAATTTCTTCAGATGTGTGCGGACTGTCTTACGGTCAAAGGAAGACTTCCTGCTCAGCCATGAAACGGATGCCCCTGCAAACCGCCCCCGATAAATCAGCCATGCCAGCGTGACTCGCTCACGAAGCGTTATGTCTGCCCTCCTCAGTTTTGGCATCGCCAAAAAGGTTGTCTGTGTCTTGTCCTGTTGCTCCACGGTAATCCAATAAGAAAGGCGTCAGCGTAACCTTGGGCAGGCATTAGCACTGACGCCTTCTCAACGACGTGTTGAATTGGTTCTTTGAATTCCTGCCCAAGGTTTCAAATGACTGTATCTCTATTTATTATAGTGGATTCGCAGTAATTTCCTAACACTTTTTCCAATGAATTGTCGAAGGCCCTATGCCATGCGGACGAGGCCCTTTTTGGGCTTTGATAGTTGCGACGAATTGAGACTTTTCAATTTCTCGCCCTCGGCAGTCAGGGCGGCGGTCTTGTTCTCTTGAAAGGACACCACCATGAAGGCAATCAAGTTGGTCGAAACCCGCGAGGGTTGCGAAATCTGCGAAACGCACTTCCGCTACGACGTTCTCGTTCACGGCAAGAAGATCGGGCAGTTGCGATTTAATATGCGGGGCTACACGGGGCCTTACTTTCCACAGCCAAATGGGATTCCGCTCGAAATCGGGGAGTGCGGCATCGGCGCATATCGCAAGGCGGTCGCCCAACTCAACAGGGAATGGGCCGAAGCCGATCAAGGAAAGGCCAACGCAAAATGACTGTCACTCTTGAAGTCGAAACCAAAACAGGCAGGCAAAGCGTGGCCGCAACCGTCACGACCTTTAGCCCTGGCTTGGCGATCAGCAACGAGAAAATCGCCCTTCCAAACGCCGTTTTCAACTATGCAGTCCTGCATGTAGGGTCGGGGGAGTTTATTGCGACTGCCGCAAAGAAGAGGCAGGCCGAGCGAATTGTGGAGGCCATTGCGCCCTGTGCCGACTGGACCCAATCCGTGGACGCTTTGCGGGCGGTCCCCCTGCTGGCCCGCCGTGTGCGCAATGCCGTGTGGGACATTAAATGAAAGGACCACAACCATGAACATCTTCCCATTGGGCCAGATCGTGGCAACCCCCGCCGCCCTCGAAGCGATTCAGGACAGCGGCCAGACCCCCGCCTTCTTTCTCGACAAGCACGCGGCTGGTGATTGGGGCGAAGTGGGCAAGCAAGACGCGGCCCTCAATGACCAAGCCCTTCTTGATGGCGAACGATTGCTGTCTGCCTACCGCACGCTGAAGGGCGTTCGCATCTGGATCATCACTGAGGCCACGGACGACGAGGGAATCCGTTCCTCGACTTCAATCACCTTACCCGAAGAGTATTGATTCCACCCCTAATGGAGAACTGCACCATGACGCCCGCAATTTCGCCTAACACGCAGAACACGAAATCAGAAGCCACTTTGGAGGTCGAAATGAACCCTGACCACGGCGAAAACCCCGCCAATCGCGCGACGCAAAATGGAAAAGCGAAATCCGCGAAGTCGCAATTGGTGGCCCGCATCGCCCGTCTCGTTCGGGCCGCTGGCCTCGATTACGAGGGCTGGCGGTATGTCAGTCGTCGCATCAGACAGAAATGCCAACTTCAAGCAGCCAAGAAGCCGAAGAAGCTGCCCCGCGTGTTGAACCCCGACGAATTCAGAAAGTTCTACAAGATGGTGGATCAGGCCGAAGACGTCCAACACGCCTTGATGCTGAGGTTGACATTTTATACGGCTGTCCGCGTGAGCGAACTTTGCGGCATCGAGGTCAGCCACGTCGACTTGGAGAACTGCAAGATTTTCGTGGATCAAGGCAAGGGCAGCAAGGACCGCTACGTCTTGTTCGGGCGGTCGTTCGCCACGGCCCTCAAGACCCATATCGCGGCCCACCCGCAAAACAGGTGGCTCTTCCAAACCAAGCGGCACACGCAGTTCTCGCCTCGCCGCATTCAACAAATTGTCAAGCACTATGCCGAGCAGGCGGGGTGCCACTGCACGCCGCACACCTTCCGCCATCAGGCGATAACGTGGTTGACGAGGTATTCAGGCATGGCCGACGCCGAATTGCAGCTTATCACGGGCCATGCCCGCCGCGAGACTTTGGCGATTTATCAGCACGTCGCCCTGGATGGGGAGTTGGAGGCGAAGTATCAGGCCGCGATGAAAGACGCGGGCCTTTGACCGACCCCGATGGTCGTAATCAAACCGTAATGGGAAGCCGTATCGCGACTAGCGGTAAATCTTGCACTTGGGCAATGCCTCTTTGAGATGTTCCACAGCCTCCTTCGTAGTCGATGTCGATTCCAGGTAAAGCCGTCTAAGGTTCTTAAACCCTCTGAGATGCTTCAGTCCCATATCTGTGATGCCTGTCCCTCTCAGGACTAACCCTTCAAGTGCCATAAATCCCTGTATGCGTTCCAATCCCATGTCCGTTATCGACGTGTCCGAAAGGTCCAAGAACTCAAGGCGGTTCAATCCCTGGACATGCGCCAAGCCAGCATCGGTAATGTGACAGCCAGGAAGAGTAAGGACTTCCAGTTGCGTAAACTCGGCACACTTTCCAAGTTGATCGTCCGTGACCTCGGTAAGGTCAAGGTGTATGCAAACGACGTTCGGGCAGTTATCGTCAAGCACTTTGTCCACCCAAGAGTGATCTGTCGGGTCGCTGTAAGCCCACAGACCGCCCAAACCTTCGATGGTCTTTATCGCCTCCCGTTGTCGCCTTATATGTTCCCTCCTTACTGCAAGCCAACTGCAAGGAATAGCACAAAGCGTGACGAACACCAGCAGCGTCCGCAGACTGAATTGAAACCAACGGCGTTTGAAAACAGGGGCGGTCATGCCGCTAATATAGCCGAACTGAGGCAGCTTTTGGAGCCCGAGAGGAAAAGTCTTCCCTCCCGCAACTGCCTTGCCGCCGCCCCTTGTAGATGCCTGTCAGCAAGGCGGAATCTCGCCCTCCGACCGTGGTGAAGCGGTCTTGTTGAATGAAAGGGCCGTTTTCCCGCCTTGGAAACGATTCGTGATTCTTCAGACCGACCCCGACTCTTGCGGCTTATTGGTATTGGAAACTTGGCCCAGAAGGTCTTGTCACAATGGGATACATCCTAAGATCGAGACCGCGAGACGAACAACGCAAGCGGGTCTATGCCGCTGAAAATCAAATCGCGGCTCGTATGCGAGACCCGCTGCCGACGATTTTGGAAATGCAGGGCTTCGTGGACTCGATCTTGAAATCACGCTATCTGCAAACCTATTTCACCCCTCGGGTGCTGGCCCCCATTACCGTTCTAAGTGGCCGTCGCCCGCGCGAGGCCACAGCCATGAGCTTCCTGTCCACGATTGCGATGCCAGAATGGTCGAGAACCAAGCTGATCGTTTTGCATGAAATGGCGCACATTTTGGCAGATCGTTACCACGGCCAAGACTTTATCGAAGGCCACGGCCGCCAATTTGCCACGTTCTTCTTGGACTTGGTGGACCATTTCCTTGGCGCAGAAGATTGCCAGGACTTGCGTGAGGCTTTCAAAAGGCACGGCGTTGCCCACTCTTATCGAAACGAAGGAGAATGAAATGGATGAAAAAGAACGACTGACGAAAGCAGAACAAGCGGCGGGCCTCCTCGCCAGCGACTTGAAGGATATCCTCAGGCACACGGACAACCTGCCTTTGGAGGAAATCATGCTTGAGGCATTCCAACAGGTGGAGACAATTCGTCGCCGTTTGAAGCGATTCGCGGGAGCATAAGGTCAACTTGGCGGTTTCCTGTAGGTTTCATAATACGCGTTTCCAATTCCAACCGCCACCGCGATCAAAATGCCAACGCCGACCCACAACTCCGATGGAACGGACTTCATTATGCTGAGAAGAACCGCGAAGCCCGTCACCACTGCCATAAGCGCAAGAAGTGAGAACTGCCATTTTCCGCTCGGGCCGTCGTGTGAGCCATCTGACATAATCGTGCCTGCTCTTCCCCGACTTGCAACCTTACCCCGTAGCTTTCAAGATCGACACCGCCTTGATCGAGTAGATGGGAATATGCAGTTCCGTGACTCCCGCAATGTCCTTGACCACTACATAGTCGGCACCGACCTCGACCACCTTGCACCCAAGCATCGCTTCAGGGATAATGCCGATCTCGTAGCGACCACTGACCTCTTTGAGGCTGACGGCCTGCCCCTTGGACAAGACGGACAACACGCCTCCGTGTCCTTTCTCTTCACCGCCCCGTTGACTGAAGGCAAGGGACGAAGCCAAGACGACGATCCCCAACAGCACGATGCCAATGATTGCACGACGCATTTCTTATTCTCCTATGTTCATTGTTCAACAGACCATATTGTCGCACGAATTGGGCGTCTTGTCATGGGGAGCGCACACGCCTTTCGGGGGATGTTACTTGTGTGTACTTAGCGGATACATCCTGCGGCATACATCCCAGGCATGGAAGGAATGAACTATGGACCGCCGCGACCTCTCGCTCTCCCAAGAGACCCACCCCATTGACTTCTTTATCGAGTCTGCGTGGTTGCATTGCACTGGCTTTCGCCAGTTCGATCTGTCGTGGGAACTTGCCTTCTCGATCTGGGTCACAACCTGGCCGAACGAAGGATGCGAACTGACAACCCGCCGAAACCCAACGGATGCCCTGCGGCTACGGCTTGAGGAAGCAGGATTCCTCACCACTTTCTACGGCGACCAGTTCGTCCAATCATTGTGCGGGCGCGTGCCGACTGTCGATCTTGCCCACCTGATGGGCACCATGAAAATGATCGCCGTTGGGAGTCCCGACCAATTCTCGACACCCATTGTCCTTCTCGACTGACGCTGCGGACTCCTATTAGGTATCGCTATTTCATTATCAGAAATAGGGTAATTATGGATACAATAGATTTTCTTGGGACTCCTACCCCACGCCCCTGGATGAACAAGACACCCCTAGCTTCGATCTTGCTTCCTCTTCCTATCGAGTTGCCTGCCGAACTCTTGGAGGAATGGGGCTGCGTGCGGAGCGAGACGCGGTTCGCGGCATTCCATTACGATGTTCGCACTGGTCGCCTGCTGAGGGAAAACGGCATCAGCATCAAAGCCTGCCCGAACGAATGGATGTTCGCGTTCCTATACCTTCACGCTGATGATGCCGAGTGGTGCGACAGGAACAAGGTCCAATTGCTGGCGGGCGTTCATTGGCTGATCCACGATTATCGGCATCGCAGGTCGTATGTGGCCGATCCCCGCACCGCGATGAAGTGCCTTGAAGAACAGACCTTGCCAAGGAACCAAGGCCGTCCACGATAGACGGTCAAGCCTTATAGGCGGCATAAACTTCCGCGTAGGGCCTGTTGCACATGGAGGCGAAGCAGTTGATTAGCCAAATCTGCTCCGCTTCCTGCAATACGAGATCGCCTGGACGGGGCTTCTGGATGGATACCTTGTACTGCTTGGACCAGTTTGCGTCTCCTCCGCAGACCACGGCCTCGCAACTCTTGCGATCACCGACGAAGACCCACTGCTCGCCAAAGCCGTTCTCGAAATAGCCGACGTACTTTCCCGCAGCGTCGAGCGAAGGCGCGGAACCACAATCGGCAGAATGCAGATTGTCGATCTCAAGCAATCGTTCGCAATCGTCGCTTTTCTTCTCAATCATGTTGTTCTCCTTGTTGGCATAGAACTCTTCATTGATTATCCCTTTCTTGAGGACTTGTACAAGTGCGCCATCCATAGACCACGTCCTCGCAAGCCCATCAAGGGACGATACCCAGCCACCGCAAGATTCGGTACGCGCCTCGCTCGCCCCAAAAGCCGATAAGGAAACCGATGTGGCGGGCGGTTGCATCGCATTTTTCAGGAGTGTCGATCATGTGCGGCGGTAGTTGGGCCTTGATGCTTTCCCAGAGGCGGTCCACGTAATCACCTTGCGAAGGCGGGGTCCACTCCTGATGCTTCAACCCGAGTTCGGCGGGGTCTGTGAGCCATCTGATCTTCGGGCCGTCGTCGTGCTGCCTCTGCGTGCCTTTCTGTTCTTTCTCGGCCTGGCACGACAAGAGAAACTCGGACAGGTGGGCCTTGAGCCGATACCGCCGATCTTCGGGAAGGCCCGCCTTCTCGGCCTCGTCCACAAACTGGTCCGCGAAGCCCATTGCCTGGGACATGGAAATGCTGCCCTTCAGCACGGCCTTCCGCATCGTCCGCAGAAGCGATGTGACGCGATCATCGGCACGCTCTCGCTTCTGCAATGGCTCCCGCGCGGACAAGACGTAGCCCATCATGTGGGCATAGGCATCGGCCCATTGATCGTCGGGAACCGTGCCCTTTAGTGAATCCGCAAACTTGTTGACGGCTTGGACGGCCTGCGGCACGGAAACCTTGCCGCTGACCAGCTTGCACAGCAGGTCGGCCACGAATCGAACAACACGATCATCAATTTCATCGCTCTGCGTGATTGGCATTTCTGCTGCCCTTTCCTTTCGGCCATTTGTCCCTTCGGGACAATAGGCGTCTTCGACGCCATCACGTAATGCTACGTGGGCGGGGAAGGGCTTGTTTTCAAGAGGAGAAATCGGCAGTAGAATAGAGGCGTCCCCATCGGTAGCGGGAGGAAGCCGCCCGCCGTAAGCTCGATATTCAGAAACCGACCCGTGAAAAACAAAGTCCTCGTCGTCCTGCTCGTTGGCCTTAATTCGGCAGTGTGTTGTGCGGGCAGCAGTGCCCCGACGCCTGGTTCTGAAGCCCCATTGATTCTTCGAGGCGACGGCCAGTTTGCGGCGGAGAAGGCAATCGACGCAATAAGTTCGTACACGGAAGCGATACGGCTCAATCCGAATTCATCGGAAGCCTACTGGAAGAGGGCCAGAGCAAACCTTCATGTGAGGAAGCAGGAGCAAGGGTTGGAAGACGCTGCCCAATCAGTCCGCCTGAATCCCAAGAGTGCCGATGCGTACCATTGGCGCGGAGCAGCGTATCGAATGGCGGGAAAATACGAAGAAGCCATCAGCGATCTTGACAAAGCCTTGGAATTGAATCCTAAGAGTTGCCTCACTTTTAACCTGCGAGGAACGGTGTATCGGCAAATGAAGAAGTATAACGAGGCGATCCGCGACTACACCGAGGCCCTGCGCCTGGAACCGAATCGGACGAACACGTACTTGAACCGCGCCCTCGCCTACCGCTACAAACGTGATTACGACAAGGCAATCAGCGATCTAACGGAATTGATTCGATTGGCTCCCGCCAACGCCACGGCCTATACGCAGCGCAGCAAGTTGTACCGTGCAAAGGGGGATTTGGAGCAGGCCGACAAAGACCTTCAGCAGGCACAACGGCTGGAAGAAAAGGTGCCTGAGAAACAAGAGAGTCCGTGAAGTTCATCAAGAGATCGGCACGATTATCATGCGTCCTCGTAGCAAGAGACTCGCTCTGGCCGCCGTCCTGGCTGTAGTGCTGGCTCCCTTCATCCTCGGCTACGCATGGTGGCAACATCATTATCCCTACGGGATGAGCCATTGTTGCGACTTGTGCCTCTCCGCTGCACTTCACGATTATGCAGTAACCCACGGTGGGGCCTTTCCTGCGGGAGAGGCCACGCCCGAGGCATCGTTGAGCCTGCTTTATCGAACCAAGCTGGCCGACGAAGTGCTTTTGCGTGGCAAGACAGTCCCCGCGTCTGTTGTGAAGGAAATCCTTGAACGCGGCGAACTGCTGACCCCTGATACTTGCGGCTGGCACTACGTCGAGGGCTTACGCGCGGACGATGATCCTCGCCTCGCGCTCTTCTGGGATAAGGCTGGGCTGGACCACAACGGCGGGCGAATGGCGGAAGGCGGCCACATCGTTCTATTCGTGCCCCTTATGGACCGAAAGTACATCCCCGAGGCCGAATGGGAAGAGTTCTTGGAGAAACAGCGTGAGCTACTCGCAGAAAGGAAAACTGCAATCCATTATGATGCCACGGTACGGATCGACAAGGAGGAAGTCAAGGTTCAGGTGCGGGCAATGGACGGCGACGTTTGTGGGTCTGCATGGTGGAGCAGTGGACGCAGTACAGGAAACCGTATCGCAACCCTGAAAAAGCAGGAAGGAATTACTACCATTCCAATTGAGGAGATTGGGAACGCAAAGGTCATTGTCGAGCAAAACAAAGGCCGCGTGCGATTTGTGCTACGGGAGCGGGAGATCGTCTTTCATCGGTCAGGTTCCTTCGAGATTGAGGCAATCCCCATTCGAGATTGAGGCAATCCCCAGTGGGCCGACAAGAAGTAGCTGCAAGATCATGGTCACGATGAAGAAGACTGCTATCGTCCATCGAAAATTGGGGGCCGAGTCTTGGCGGCTGGTCCGCGATGATCTCGCCGCCAATCTGACGGACGACGACGACCCCACACTCTGGGAATTCGCCGTTACCACGATCCTCGGGCGAACCAGGGCCGACGCATCGCTCTACACGGGCAAGGAGGCGATCATCGTCCAGATTGGGCGTTGTTCCCACTGGATTCGCCCGAAATGGAAAACGCAATCGGGCATGACCTGGCCGTGCGGTTATAATCCTACGACTTTTAATTTAGGGGGATGGGCTGGCAACTTCAGTAGCCTTCCCGCCTTCGATTGGTCGTCCAAGTGGCAGCTTGATCCTGCTACGGGATCGCTGGAACCGAGTCGCGGCCAACCAACCCGCCGCCCACTGTGCCATCGGATTTGCCTTCCCGCACGAACAAGTCGCCACCCGCAAGCGACCGTCCACACGATTTGGACTCCAGGCTCGCCCGACGACTCCATTCGGAAATGGGTCATTTTG
>Ga0181520_10005340_pt1 | contig 20558 bp, 14 predicted proteins | sample PEATcosm2014_Bin_29_FD_132451 | JGI IMG/M metagenome (GOLD analysis project Ga0181520, IMG submission 132451) | Peatland microbial communities from MTU Mesocosm Facility, Houghton, MI, USA - PEATcosm2014_Bin02_30_metaG | ecosystem: Environmental > Terrestrial > Soil > Wetlands > Peat | place... | reverse complement strand
GGTATTCCAAAATTGGCACTAAACCTCCGACCATTTCTCGAAGGGTGTACTTTTGGGTGTATTTTCTTGACGCGATTTTTTATCCAGCTTATTTACAATGGTTTACATTGAGATATGAATCCCCCTCTCCCGCCAGAAATTTATAACTCTTTATTATTCAATTAGTTAAAACCTGCTGTATTCTCTTGATGTCTGTAAGTGCCTTGCATTTAGACACCAAGGAGTCGTATATGCCGATAAAGAAATCCGTTCGGATCATCAAGAAGGTTCGCGATGAGGACGGACAGCGGCGTTTTGTTTCGTTGCACCATGTGGGCGCGCGGTATGTGTGGGACAAGCGGCCCGGCCACTACTTAGTGGAATGGTGGGAAGCCGAAACCTCAAACTGGGGGAAGCAGCATATTGAAGCGAAGCCGCAAGGGCTGGCTGCTGCCGCACTCAATCTTTGACAACCGCCGCGGTGGGGCGCAGATGGCGCGCCAGAGACCACTTCAACTCATCAATGCCCTGGCCGGTGACGGCGGAGATTGAGTGAAACTCGAGCTTGCGGCGCTTGACGTGAGTCGCCAGCTTCTTGAGCTTCTCTGGATTGGCGCTGTCGATCTTGGTGGCGCAGACGATCATGGTCTTGTTGGCCAGGGGATGGCTAGGCTTGGAAGGCTTGTCGTCGTCGGCGAAGGGGTCGGTGTCTGTTTTTGCCGGAGTGCTGGTAAAGCTGGCCAGCTCCTTGTTGATGACCTTGAAGTCTTCGACGGGATCGGGTCGGCCTGAGGCGTCCGATACATCGACCAGATGAAGCAGCAGGCGGGTGCGCTCGATGTGGCGGAGAAACTGAACGCCCAATCCCTGGCCGAGATGTGCGCCTTCAATCAAGCCGGGCATATCGGCGACGACGAAGGACTCCAGATCAGGCTCTTCGCCAACGGTGACCACACCGAGGTTGGGTTCGAGGGTGGTGAAAGGGTAGTCGGCGATCTTTGGGCGCGCGGCGGAGATACGCGAGATCAGCGTGGACTTGCCGGCGTTGGGGTAGCCGACCAGGCCGACATCGGCCAGCAGCTTCAATTCGAGTCGATAATGGCGCTCTTCGCCCGCCCGTCCCAGCTCGTGCTCGCGCGGAGCCTGGTGGGTGCTGGTGGCAAAGTGCTGGTTGCCGCGCCCGCCGCGCCCGCCCTTGGCGATAACGACCTGCTCGTCCGGCTCCTCGAAGTCGTGCACCAGCTCGCCGGTCTCCTGGTCGTAAAGGCTGGTGCCGACGGGAACCTGCAGGATGACCGAGTGGCCGTCGAGGCCGGAGCAGTTCGAGCCCATGCCGTGTTCACCGCGCTGACCTTTGTGCTCGGGGTTATAGCGGAAGTGAATTAGCGTGTTGTGGCGCTGCGAGCTAACCATGACGACATCGCCGCCACGGCCGCCGTCGCCGCCCGATGGCCCGCCTCGGGGAACGAACTTCTCCCGGCGAAAAGCCATGCAGCCGTTACCGCCGTCACCGGCTTTGACGCGAATCTTTGCTTCATCGATGAACATAGGGGAACCAATAGTCAGCGGTCAGTTGTCAGTGATCAGATGTGACCACAGCACGTCATTGGCTCTGAATTGCAAATGACACCTTTCCAGTTTACCTTTCGAGGGTCTAAAATCGCTTGCAACTTCATTATTGGGCGGCGGGAGCGGTCGAAGAGGAGAGGTTTGCCTGTCGAAGAGTCCTTTCGCACTGCCGCATCCGGAGTTGCCGCAAGAGCAAACCGGAGTTGAATGCAGTATTTCCCAGAGTCTGCCGCGAGCAGGGGTCTCGATGGCAGGGTCAGGTTGGGGTTTGGCAAAAGCGCTGGCGATAGCTGTGCTCTTCTTTGGCGCAGCGGCGCAGAGTTTTGCCCAAGCGGCTCAAAGCGCAGGCTCGCTCAGCGGACGGCTTACCGACCTGCACTCGAAGGCGTTGGAGGGCGTGGCATTAGTCGCGCACAACCAAGCCACCGGCGCGGAGAAGCGCACAATCACCACAAAAAACGGGGCTTACCTGTTCAGCAACCTGGAGCCGGGCGAGTACACGCTGGAGGCCGAGAGTCCACAACTGGGGCGCGGCCGCATCGAAGAGATCGTGATCGACGCCGGGCACGAGGCGCGCGTGCAGTTGGCGATGGAGTTTGAGCCGCTGCCGCCCAAGGCTGTGCTGGCAGCGTTGCCGAAGAGCAGTGGGCCCGATCTCATGCCGGTAGCTCTGCCGGTGAGCGAGGCCGCATTGGCCGTCGAGCCTTTGCAAAGATTCGCTCTGCGCGAAGAGCGGCTGCCCGGTCGCGTCAGCATAGTGCCGGGAACTGAAGCCACGGCGATTAAACTGCCTCTGGCCGCCGAGCCGCTGCAAACCCTTGCCCCGGCCGCGACGCCGGTTGCGCAAATTCCGAGCAAGCTGATGCTGGTTGGCCAGCAGCAGAGCGGCCCGACGACGACCTCAGCGATCAGCGTCGCCGAGTTGCAGGCCCTGCCGGTGAGCGGGCGGCACTGGCAGGATTTTGCGCTCGACAACACGCCTGCATCCGTGACTCCGGCGGGCGGACAGGGGCAGATCGCGCTGCGCGGCTCGGGTCAGCCGGCAGAGATCGCCGTGGATGGAATGAGCAAGTCACTGGCCTTTGGCCCAACCGGTGGCTTCGGAGTTGGCTCAGTGGGTCAAGGCTCGACCGGGCGGGAGGGCGGCGATGGACCGGCGGGAATGGCGCAGATCGGCCCCGGAGGTCACGGAATTGCTGTCAGCGAGGCGGCGATCCGCGAGGTGGAGACGGCAGCCGGCCGCGTCGAGGCCGAGGCAGACAGAGCCACGGGGCGCATCAACGAGCAGACCCAGAGCGGCTCGAACGAGCTGCACGGACAGGGTTTTCTCTTCGACCGTCAGAGCGCGTGGGGTGCGCAGAATCCATTTACGCAGTGGGTCAAGGAGACCGGGTCGAACGCTCTTGCGTTTCCGGAATTTGATAATTTTCAATATTCGAGCAGACCGACCGAACCGTCCGTGTTCGGACCGCCGGAATCTTATACGCCGCCGGACCGCGAAACGGTCTGGGGCATCGGCGCGGGCAGCCGCATTCACCGTGACAAACTCTTCTGGTTTGCGGCTCTGGACAGCTACCAGCGCAACGATCCGGGAGTGGCCGAGGTCAAGCATCCCTACCTTTTGGAGACTCCGAGCAACTGCCTGCCCGACAGCCCGTGTACTCCAACCCCCACCGGATTCTTCGCCGAGCCTAGCAACGACCAGATGCAGACGCTGGCTGCGCGTCTGGGCTTGAGCAGCGCAAATGCGATCGCCGACGGGCTGGCGGCCTATTCGCCGATGCTGGAATCGCTCGCCGGGCTGCTTGGCCCGGCTCCTCGCACCGCCCAGCAGTGGACTGGCTTTGCGCGGCTCGACTGGCAGGCGAGCGAGCGCCAGCGCTTTACGTTAGAGGGCATCGGCGCACATTGGAACTCGCCGGGAGGCGGGTTGACCCGCGTCTCGGAGAACTATGGCAATCACAGCTTTGGCTCGACCAAGGCCAGCGAGGAGTGGCTGCTGGGGCGCTGGGAGGCATTTCTGACCCCTAATCTGCTGGCAGTCACCCAGGCCTCGGCGGGGCACGCTCTCCAGGAGGCGCGGCCTTCGACTCCTTCCGACTTTGAAAAGACCTTCCTCGCTGGAAATGCTTACGGCCAGTTGCCGGAGATTGTCGTGGACAATCGCTACGGCTTCACCATCGGCAACCCCTCGCGCTTCGGATCAGGCAGCTATCCGGACGAGCATCTTTACCACGCGCAGGAGTCTCTGGACTGGATTCGCGGCAAGCTGCTGGTGAAGGCCGGCTTTGAGGCAAGCCACAACAGCGACGCGACTACGCTGCTGCGCAATCAGACCGGGACTTACACCTACTCCAACGTGGAAAACTTCATCTCCGACGCGCTAGCTTTTCAAAAATTTGGAATTTCTGGAGAACTAGACCCTACGAACCAGCACACCTGCGACGAGACAGGCACGGTGTGGCGCGACTCGGGGGGCGGGCTGCGCGGGCTAGGCTATCTGCCCTGCTACTCGTACTACACGCAGACCATCGGCCCCTCCGGCTGGCATTTGAGCACCAACGATTGGGCCGGCTACGCAAGCGCCCAGTGGCAGGCCGGGAAGCTGCTTGTCGTCTCTGCCGGGCTGCGCTGGGAGCGGGAGCAGTTGCCGCCGCCGATTGCCGCGCTGGCGAACCCAGGATTGCTGCTCACGCAAAAGCTGCCCAGCCTGGGCAACGAATGGGGTCCTCGTGTCAGCCTTGCCGTGGGAAGGGGCGAGCATCACTGGCCGGTGCTGCGGCTGGGCTACGGAATGTACTATGCACGCACCGAAAACGCGGCGGTGGAAACGGCGCTGACTCAGACCGGCTCGCTCAAGGGCGATCTGAACTTCTTCATGCGGCCCACCGACAATCTGAATGCCGGAGGCGCTCCGCCGTTTCCTTATGTTTTGCAAGGCGAGCCGGGCAGCGCGGTCAGGCCGGGAGCGGTCGAGTTTGCGCCCCGCTTCCACAATCCCGAGATTCATCAGGCAGTCGCCGCAGCGGAAGAGACGCTGCCTGGCAACCTCGAGGTAACTGCCAGCGCGATGGTGAGCATGGGCCGGCGGCTGCCCATTTCCATCGACACGAATATCGACCTCTCTGGCTCGCCGCAGCCCATGATCTACGGCGTCGTGCATGGTACAGGCAAAGACGCTGGTCCCATCCTTGCCCCGCAGATTACCGTTCAACCCTTTTACAGTGCGCGGCTCAACCCGGACTATCAACAGATCGATCAGATCACGAGCAAGGCCAATTCGACATACGAGGCGGCGATGGTGAAGGTCGAGCGCTATGGCCGCAGGGGACTGAGCCTGCACGCACACTACACCTATTCGCACGCGATGGACTGGAATCCCAACGAGAGCCCGCTGGACCCGAACCCGGCTAACTTCCGCCAAGAGTACGGAACCAGCGACCTGAATATGCGCCACTCGGCCGACATCATGGCCATCTATGAAGCGCCCTGGAAGCTGCACGGCATGGCCGGAAAGCTGGGCAACAACTGGATGCTCTCCGGCGCTGCACAATTCCGCAGCGGCCTACCCTACACCATGCGCATCATGGGTTCGCTGGCCGCGGAGTTCCCCACAACCGGCAATCCCATCTATGCACTGAGACCGGGGATGAACGGCTCGGGCGGTGACAACCGGGTCTACGGCGTTGGCGTCGGAAGCGATGGCACATCCTACAACATCGGCCGCAACACCTACCGCTATCCGGCCACATGGAAGGCCGACCTGCGGCTGGGCAGGGGCTTCGACCTTGGGCATACGCGCCAGTTAGAGCTGCTGGCCGAGAGCTTCAATCTCTTCAATCACCAGAATGTGACCGAGCTGGAGACAACCGGCTACTATATCAAGCCGGGCACTCCACCCAGCACACCCGGCGGGTCGGGCACACTTCCAACCCTGAACTTTCTTACCGGCCTGAAAGCCAACACCACGGCCTTCGGGCAGCCACTGAACGTCAACGCGACCAACTTCTATCGCGAACGGCAGATCCAGCTTGGCTTGAGAATGAGGTTCTAGCCTCCTGGGATCATGATGACTGTATGGCCACTGCACCGCCAAGTCAGGCTCAAGGTGTCCGTTTTCGGGCCGATGAACCTACATAACTCATCGACGAGCTCCAGGAACTAACGAGAGTTCAATCCGAGACACGGGAAAACATCAGTGCCTGAAGACCGACAAGATCGCCGCACCCACGACTGATGTGGGCGCGCACCCCAAAAATCCCCAATGAAAGCTAGTTATTAGGGGCTGGGGCCGTCTCCGGAGCCGGGGCCGGCGCAGCTACCGGAGCCGGAGCCGCAGGTTGCCTTTTATAAAGGGCGCGGATGTAGAGAATGATGTTCCTGACTTCTTCGTCCTTGGCGCGGCCAACATCCTCGGAAGGCATCTTGCCCTTGCCGTTACGGATGATGTTGAACAGCTCCTGGTCCGGCTTGTCGGCCAGCGCCTTGGGATCGGTCCAATCTTCAATCGTCAGTCCAAGATCCTTGGCCAGATCGGTCTTGCCACTGCCGTTGTCCCCATGACAGACCACACAATCATTGGTATAAATTTCCTTGGCGTGCGCCTGCGCTTGGGCAGATGGCGGTTTGGCAGTGTTCTTTTGTCCGGATGCAGCCGGAGCGGTCTGCTGCGCAGTAGGCGCTGAAGCGGACAAGGCGGTAATCCCAAAAAATGCGACCGCGGAAACAAACAGCAACGGCTTCAACATGGCAGCCTCCTCAGTTACAGACGCCTATTCAAGACATCCTGCAACCAAACTATTACTCGCTGGAATTATATGCTAATTGAACGGCAACCGGCGGAATCGAGTTGACGGATTTGGTTCAGACCGTCAGCGGAGTTCGCTGTTTTTCTTCTGCCAACCACTGCCAGGTCCGCGCAATTACACTTTTATCAGTGAACCGCGACGAACCATTTGCGCCGTTGCACGACCACAGCCCTCAACTGGGCCTGAGCTTTGACGCACCGCGCCAGCAGCGCCGCGTCTGGCCGGTGCGCGAGCTGGTGGGCCAGGTGCGCGAACTGGTCGAGCAAGAGTGGGGCGACGTCTGGGTCGAGGGGGAAATCTCCAACTATCGCCCCGCGCCCTCGGGCCACGTTTATTTCACGTTGAAGGACGCCGACGCGCAGCTCCCCGTTGTCCTCTTCCGCCGCCAGGCGATGCTGTTGCGCTTTCGTCCCGAGGACGGCCTGCACGTTCTGGCGCGCGGCCGGGTCAGCGTCTACGAGCAGCGCGGCCAGATGCAACTGGTGGCCGAGACGATGGAGCCGGTGGGCGCGGGTTCACTGCAACTGGCCTTTGAACAGCTCAAGGCCCGCCTCAAAGTTGAAGGCCTCTTCGACGCTGAGCGCAAACGCCCTCTGCCGGCCTTTCCGCGCACTGTGGGAATTATCACTTCGCCCACCGGCGCGGTGATTCGCGATTTTCTGAACATCGTCGCACGCCGCCACTCCGGATTGAATGTGCTGCTTTGCCCGGTCAGCGTGCAGGGAGATTCCTCGCCCGCCGAGATTGAAGCCGCACTCGCAGAACTCAACGCATCGGGCTTGGTGGACGTGATTGTCGTCGCCCGCGGCGGAGGGTCGCTGGAAGATTTGGCAGCTTTCAACTCGGAGCGCGTCGCCCGCGCCATTGCATTGAGCCACCTTCCCGTCGTTTCCGCAATTGGCCATGAGACAGACTTCACGATTGCCGATTTCGTCGCCGACCTGCGCGCGCCCACTCCTTCTGCCGCTGCTGAGCTGATCACCGAAGCGCAGCACAAGATTGCCGAGCGCCTCGCCGAGCAGGAACATCGGCTGGAGCGCGCCGCGCGCTTCCAATTGCTGCAAGCCCGCCAGCGGCTGACGCGGCTGCCGGTGAGCCGCGCCGAGGGGCGCATCAATACGCAGCTGCACCGGCTTGCCCAGCGTCTTGACGATTTTTCTTTTCGTCTGGAAGCAGCCATCAATGCCCAACTGCGCATCCATCAGCGTTCCATCACCGATCTCGCCGCCGCCGTTCTGCGCCACGATCCGCGCCAGGGGCTGGCACAGGCTCGGGAACGCCTCGTCGCCAGCAGCACCCGTATGGTTCATTCCATCGAGCGGAGGGTGCATGAATCCGCTGCTCACTTGAACTCTCTCGACGCGCGTCTGCATTCGCTCTCGCCGCTGGCTGTGCTCGATCGCGGCTACGCGCTGGTGCTCGATGCGGCCGGAGGCGTGGTGCGTTCAACCAATCAAATCGCGGCCGGCGACCCGCTCACGACGCGCCTCAGTGACGGGGCATTCACCAGCCGCGTGGAATCCAAGATCAAGAAATGAGATTATGACAGCACCCAAGACACGCAAACTCTTTGGCACCGACGGCATTCGCGCTGTCGCAGGCAAATTCCCGCTCGACGCAAAGACAATCTACGCCTGCGGCCTGGCGCTGGGCCACTCGCTGCGCATCTCTGCCGCCCAGCCCAAAGTCATCTTCGGACACGACACGCGCGAATCCGGACCCTGGATCGCAGCAACTCTTGCCGCCGGCTTGCATGAAACGGGCATCCACGTCGAGAGCGCGGGCGTGATCACCACGCCTGCCGTCGCCTACCTTGCGCGCACTCATGGATTTCAGGCTGGCGTGGTCATCTCCGCCTCGCACAATCCCTGGCGCGACAACGGCATCAAGCTCTTCGGCGGAGATGGCTTCAAGCTCGACGATGCGGTCGAACTGGCGATGGAAAAGGAGATTCTGCATCACGCGGCTCAATCCGCCGCGCCTGATCCGGCCACTCTGCCAGCGGTCGAAGACAACGCGGCGTTGCGGGTTGACTACATTCAATTCCTGGTTGACTGTGTGCCGGGTCTCTCGCTGGCCGGCCTGCGCATCATCGCCGATTGCGCTCATGGCGCGGCGGCTGCCATCGTGCCTGAGCTCTTCCGCCGCTTGGGCGGCAGCGACGTGACGCTGTTGAACACTTCGCCCGACGGCCGCAATATCAACTTGAAGTGCGGCGCTCTGCATCCGGAGTTTGTGGCGGCTGAGGTTAATGCTCGCGGGGCGGAGCTGGGCCTCACCTTCGACGGCGACGCCGATCGCTGTATGTTATCCGGTGCGCACAACAACATTATCAACGGCGACGCGATTCTGCTGATAATGGCGCGCGACCTGAAGGCGCGCGGCCTGCTGACCGGCGATCTGGTCGTCGCCACGACAATGTCGAATATGGGCCTGGAGGCGGCGCTCAAGCGCAGCGGTATTCGCATGATGCGCACGCCAGTGGGCGACCGCTACGTTCTCGAAGAGATGCTCAAGCACAACGCCTCGCTGGGCGGTGAGCAATCCGGCCACATCCTCTTGCCGCACCTGGCCACCACTGGCGATGGGATTTTGACCGCACTGGTGGTTCTGGATCTGATTGCGCGCACCAAGAAAACAATCGAGGAGCTGACCGCGGACCTGAAGTTTTTTCCGCAGATTATCGTCAACGTAAAAGTGCGCGAGAAGAAGCCGCTGGAATCGATTCCCGCCGTAGCCCAAGCCATCCGCGCCGCCGAAGAGGAGTTGAAGGACTCGGGCCGCGTGGTGATTCGCTACTCGGGAACGGAAGCTCTGGCCCGCGTGATGATCGAAGCCGAGAGCGAAGAGGCGATGCGCCGCCACGCCGATGCTATCGCCGATACGATACGGACGGAACTCGGCGCGTAAGTGCGGAGTTGGACTTACTTCATATCCCGCCAGTTAGCTCCGAAGGCCAGGTCGGCGACTAGCGGCACGTTGAGCTTGACGACGCCTTCCATCTCCGCGCGGACGAACTCTTCTATCTCGGCGGCCTCGTTGGCGGGAACCTCGAAGAGAAGCTCGTCGTGAACTTGCAACACCATGCGAGTTTCAAGTTTGCGCTCAATGAGTTTGCGATCGAGGGCGATCATGGCCAGTTTGATTAAGTCAGCGGCGGTGCCTTGCAGCGGCGTGTTGATGGCGGTGCGCTCGGCGAAGCCGCGCTGGTTGGGATTGCGGCTTTCAATGTCGGGAATGGGACGGATGCGGCCGAAGAGTGTGCGCACACTGCCCGTCTTGCGCGTGGCTTCCAGAGTTTGCTCGATGAATTTCTGCACGCCTGAGTAACGCGCGAAGTAACGCTCGATGTAAGCTTTGGCCTCGCTCATCGGAATGCCCAACTGCGCGGCTAGACCGAAGGGCGAGATGCCATAGACGATTCCAAAGTTCACGGCCTTGGCGCGGTTGCGCGTCTGCTTGTCCATCTGATCGGCGGGCACGCCGAAGACTTCGCTGGCCGTGAGCGTGTGGATGTCTTCGTTGTTCTGGTAGGCGCGCATCAAGAGCGGATCGCCGCTGAAGTGCGCGAGCAGGCGCAGCTCGATCTGCGAGTAATCGGCGGAGAGCAGTTGCGTGCCGGGCGCGGCGGTGAAAGCAGCGCGAATCTCGCGGCCCAGCTCGGTGCGGATGGGAATGTTTTGCAAATTCGGATTTACGGACGAGAGCCGTCCCGTCGCGGTAGCCGCCGCCATAAATGTTGTGTGCACCCGCGACTCGGCATCGGCCAACAAAGGCAATGCATCGATATAAGTCGATTTCAACTTGGATAAGTGGCGGAATTCGAGCACCAGGCGCGGAACTTCATGCTGCTCGGCTAGATGTTCGAGCACATCCTGCGCGGTAGAAACGGCTTTCCCTTTGCCGCGGCTGGCTGGCGCGGGCAGTTGCAGATCGGTAAAGAGCACCTCGCCAAGCTGCTTGGGCGAGTTGATGTTGAAGCGGCGTCCGGCCAAGGCAAAAGTCTGCTCTCCCACGCGCTCCAGCTCGATGGCAAAACGCTTCGAGAGTCCGTCGAGTACGCCGAGATCAATGCGCACGCCTGCCTGCTCCATACGAAACAAGACCGGCGCAAGCGCCAGATCCATTTCGTAAATGCGCTCGACGCCGGCGTTTTGAATCTCGGCTTTCAATGCCAAAACCAGCGCGCGAATCGCCGCAGCGCCCGCCGCTAAAGTTGACGGAGCGAGCTGATTGCCGCGCGCGGCCACATCAGCCAGCGATTGCGTGGCGTGCGTGGGATTGAGCGCGTAGGAGAGCAGCATGGAGTCATCCACCACGCCGCGCAATTCAATGCTTTGCGCGGTGAACAGATGCAGAGCTGTCTTCCAATCGTGAGTTAGCTTGGGTACATTGGCGTCTTCGAGCAACGCGCGAAGTGTGGAGCTCAACGGGAGTTGCAAAGCGATTGAGGGGTTTGCGCAAACTCCTAAGTTGAAGCTGGATTGCTTTTCCGCGGCTTCGGCCACATCCAGCAGCGAGAGCATCCGCGGCTGTTCGTCTTCACTCTCCGGCGCGGGCGCGGCCGCATCGAGCGCGAAAGCAAAACCTCCAGCGCGTGCGGCAGAGTAAAACTCGGCAGCTTGAGCTTCGGTTGGACCTTCGATGAACTCGACCAAAGGTCTGCCCTCCGCAGGTGATAACTCGCGCAGCATGGTAGTGAACTCAAGCTCGGTGAAAAGTTCGCGGCAGGCTTCGAGATCCGGCTGCTGCGTTTCCATCGCCGTCAGATCCAGTTCCAGCGGCACGTGGCAATCAATGGTTACAAGTTCCTTGGACAATAAAACAGCATCGCGGTTCTGTTGCAGTGACTCGCGATAACTCTTTCGCTTGATCTCGGCGGCTCGGTCGAGGACCGCTTCGACGCTGCCAAATTCGACAATCAAATCGACGCTGCCCTTGTCGCGGATTCCCGGCGCTCCGGGAATGTTATCAACGGAGTCGCCGCGCAGGGCCATCACATCGACAACCTTCTCCGGCGGCACTCCCAGCACTTCTATGACCTTGGCAGGATCGAGAATCAGATTGTCTTTTTGCGGGTTGAGCATCTTCACCAGCGGCGTGACCAACTGCATCATGTCCTTGTCGCCGCTGACGATGAAGACCTCGTGCTCGCGCTCGGCAGCCTCGCGGGCGAGGGTCCCGATCACATCGTCGGCCTCGAAGCCCTCGGCCTCGATAATGGGAATGCGCAGCGCTTCGAGGGCGCGGCGGATGTAGGGAATCTGGCGGCGCAGCTCCTCGGGCATGGCGGCGCGATTGGCCTTGTAACCCTCGTAGCTCACTTCGTCGAAGCTCTGCGTCTTGCCATTCCACCTGCGCAGCGGCTTCATCGTTCGCGCCCGCTCATCGCGGAAGACCTCGCCGCTGACGTCGAAGACGGCGGCAAAGTATCGCGGCTGAAAATCCTGACGCAGCTTCTTGATCATGTTGACGAAAACGTAAACGGCTGCCGTGGGCAGCCCGGCGCGGGTGCTCATCGGCCGCGAACGCTGCATCGCGTGGAAGGCGCGGAAGATGAACGACATGGTGTCGAGCAGAAATACGGGCGGTTTGGATTGGTCAGCCACGACACAGAAAGTTTATCAGGGCAAGGGGAGAGTTGGAGGGATCAACAGAAGCCGGTGATTTACACTGCACGTTAGCAGCCCCGCGCCTTGCATACGTAAACTTCCTGCGCATTCGGCTAGCGCAGCTGGCAAGGCGAGGCATAGATATTGGAGGAGAATTCCTTGATGCGCCCAGCCGCTGTTTTGGTAACTGTCCTTTCGCTCACGACCCTTCCTTTAGCCGGACAGGCGCCCACAAAGCCTTTGACTGTCGAGGCAATCTACGCGCATGGGCCGCTGATTGGGCATCCGCCGAGCGGACTGACCTGGTCGCCGGACGGCAAGCATCTGAGTTACCTGGAAGACGGCGAGTTAATGAATCTGGACCCCGCCGTGAAAGCAGAGCAGCTCAAGGCGCAGGTGCTGGTAAGCCGAGCCCGGCTGGCAGCACTCACCGGGGCGAAGGACTCAGAGACTGACAAGGACCACCGCGAGCGCTATAAGATGGCCAGTTACCTGTGGGCGCCGGACTCGTCGCACCTGCTGTTCGACGCGAACGGGCGGCTGTGGCTCTACGACCTGGCAAGCGAAACGGGCAAGGAAATCGCCACGACCGGCGCGGCCTCGGGCGACGATCCCAAGTTCTCTCCCGATGGCGAATCGATCTCATTTCTGCGCGGTCACAGGCTCGCGGTGGTGCGGCTGAAAGAGCCGGGATTGCTGGAGGCGATAGTAGCTCCCGCGCCCAATTTGACGACCATCGAGGGCGAAGTGGACTGGGTTTACGAAGAAGAGTTAGACGTGCGCAGCAACTACTTTTGGTCGCCGGACTCGAAGCGGCTGGCCTATCTCGAGATGAACGAGACTCAGGTGCCGCGGTATCCCATCACCGACTGGATTCCCACGCATGCAACGGTGGATATGCAGCGCTATCCGCAGCCCGGCGATCCCAACCCCGCGGTGCGCGTAGGCGTGGTGAGTATCGGAGATCGGGAGGGCGGGCAGACAGTATGGGTCACTCTGCCCATTCGCGCCGGAGAGGATTACATTCCGCGCTTCGGATGGGTGGACGCGAAGACAGTGTGGATTGAGACGCTGACCCGCGACCAGAAGCATCGCGATCTCTACTTTGCAGACGCCTCGACAGGCCAGGCGCGCGCCGTGCTGCAACTTGGCGATGATAAATTCTTCAACGATAACTACGATGTCTTTGTGGACGGCGGCAGCATTGTGCTTACGCAATGGAGGGACGGCCACAGTCATCTCTATCTCTACAGTTATGACCGAGGAGGACCGGCCAAGCTGAAGCGGCAACTGACTCAGGGTAACTTCGAGGTTGGCGAGGTCTTTCGCGTGGACATAGCGGGCCAGTTCGTGGAATACGCATCGAATGAGGCCAGCCCGCTCGAACAGCAGTTATGGCGGGTGAGTTTCGCTGGCGAGCGCAAGCAGTTGAGCGCGGGCGCCGGCTTTCACGCTGGCAACTTTGCGCCCACAGGCAGCGCGTTTGTGGATACACAATCATCGTTGATGGAACCGCCGACGCTCAGGCTGTGCGTGGATGCGGCACAGTGCAGCGTCTTCTGGAGAGCCAAAGCGCTGGAGCCTTACCATCTGCGCGCGCCGGAGAGGCTGGAGGTCAAGGCCCACGATGGAACAACGTTGTATGCCACGCTGCTGTTGCCTGACGGCGCGATAACTCCGGCCTCGGTGCCGCTGATTGTGAATCCCTACGGCGGACCCGGTTCACAGTCAGTGGTCAACCGCTGGAGCGACGGATTGCTCTTTGATGAGCTGCTAACTCAGCATGGATTTGCCGTGCTGCACGCTGATAATCGCGGTACGGGCGGCCGTGGGCGCGCCTTTACCCAAGCTGCCTACCATAACTTTGGCGCAGTGCAGTTAGAAGATCAACTTACCGTGGTTGACGCGGTGTTGGCCCAATACCCACAACTGGATTCCAAGCGGCTGGGTTGGTGGGGATGGAGCTGGGGCGGTACTTTCACGATTTACGCGATGTCGCACTCGGATCGCTTCCGCGCTGGGGTTGCGGTGGCGCCGGTTACCGATTGGCGCAACTACGACTCGATTTATACCGAGCGTTACATGGGTGAGCCGGCGGAGTTTGCCACGAGTTACAAGGAGTTTTCAGTAATTGACTCGGCGGCTAACTTGAAAGGGCGCATCTTGCTGGCGCATGGAACCGGCGATGACAATGTGCACGTGGCGAACTCGATGCAGTTTGCTCAGAAGCTGATCGAGGCCGGTATTCCTTACGATTTGCAACTCTATCCGCGCAAGACCCACTCCATCGCCGGCCCGGAGGCGCGCACGCATTTATTCAACCGCATTCTGGCGCATTTTGAGGAGTATCTAAAGCCAGCGACAGGGCGATAGATTGGCGCGCACAATTCTCGCCTCAGCTCAGTCCGACGCCGAACTCTAGAACGCATGGCGATTGAAGAGGTCGTCTTCTTCGCGGCTGGGAGCGGTCAGGCACTCAATGCAGCAGACTAGCAGTACGGCCACCCCCGCCGTGACCAGAGCGGCAAGAATGTTCTGGATATTCTCGAACCATTGAATCAAGCTATTCATCGTCCGTCACCCCGGAAGATAAACGTTAAAGAATTAGACGCAAAATGGATTCGGTAGCTTATATCCCGAATAAATTCCACTCCCAATCCCATAGCGTTCCACACCTTATCGGTAATTTTCCAGATTTCTTTCTTGCATTTAAGGGAATAAAAAGCGAATATTGAGTCACTATGGTACCGGGTTCCAATTCGGCAGCGGCGCTAGCAGCCACAGAGCAGGGGCAGGTGCCGCAGTCCCTGGAGACTGACGCTGGCGGCGACCCGCATCTGAACTGGCTCTTCGTCGATATGAACTCCTATTTTGCCTCGGTGGAGCAGGATGCGCGCCCCGAATTACGCGGCCATCCGGTGGCGATTGTACCCATGATGGCCGATTCAACTTGTTGCATTGCAGCCAGTTACGAGGCCAAGGCCTTTGGCGTCAAAACCGGTACTATCGTTGCCGACGCCAAGCGGCTCTGCCCTGGAATCAAGCTGGTCGAGGCCCGCCACGAGCTGTATGTCGAGTACCATCACCGCATCGTCGAAGCCGTCGAGAGTTGCCTGCCGGTGACGGCGGTGCTCTCCATCGACGAGATGGCCTGCCGGCTGTTGGGCCGGGAGCGGCCGCTGCTGGCGGCAATGGCGCTGGGCCGGCAGGTGAAGCGGCGCATTCAGGAAGAGGTCGGCCCCATGATTCGCAGCTCGGTTGGCCTGGCCACCAACCGTTATCTGGCCAAGGTGGCCAGCGACATGGAGAAGCCCGACGGCCTGGTCGCGCTGCCCCTGGACATTTTGCCCGAAGCACTGCGCCAGCTCAACCTGCGTGCTCTGCCGGGCATTGGCGCGCAGATGGAGAAGCGCCTCAATGAGCAGGGTATCCGCACCATGGACGCTCTGCTGGCGCTCGACTGCGACAACTCTGGCACGGTGTGGGGATCGGTGCTGGGCGAGCGGCTTTGGCACTGGCTGCATGGCGAGGATTTCGAGATGGACGAGCCCGAGCACCTGAAGTCGCTCAGCCACCAGCACGTCCTCGGCCCGGAGATGCGTACTCCGGAGAAGGCCTGGGCGGTGGCGCACAAGCTGCTGCATAAAGCCGCGATGCGTCTGCGCGCGAACGGATTGTGGGCCAGCAGTATTGGCCTGGCCATAGGCTTTGCCGTGCCGCGCGGCGAAAAAAAGCCTGTGAGCAGCTACGGCGCGCCCACGCGCGGTTGGAAGGCCGAACTGCGTCTGTGCGAGTGCCAGGACAACCTGACGCTGATCGCCGCGCTCAGCCGTTTGTGGGCGAGCCGCCCCACCAGCGCGGAGTTTCAGAGGCCGTATTTTGTAGGCGTGCATTTGAATGGACTGGTGCCCGACCGGCTGCACTCGCTGAACCTCTTTGACGGCTCCGAGGACGAGCAGCACCGCACGCGCCTGGTGGCGGCCATGGACGCGCTTAATAACAAGTACGGCCTTAGCACGCTGGCCCCGGCCGCCATGCTGACCGCCTACAAGGCCGCACCCACGCGCATCGCCTTCCACACCATCCCGGAGCTCTTCTAGCGTGCTAGGTTTAACTTGACAGACTCGCCGCCTTCTGAAAATATTCTTCAGATATTCGGAGATGCAACATGAACGTGTTGAAATATTTTGCCTTTGCACTCATCCTATGCTCGGCCTTCTATTCTGCGCAGGCGACCTCGCAACCTTCATCGCAGCCGCCGAACATGATGGATACACTCAATAAAGAAGCAAAGGCCAGCGATCCTGCCGGAATTCACAATTATAGTCAGCAATTGATTCAGATGTTCCCTGCTGTTCGTGGCGGCGGAGATGCCTATGCCGATTCGCTTACCGAACGCCTGGCAAAGGCAGAATTATTAGCGAAACAAAAAAAACGGAAGCTGATTTCTGAAGCAGAGATTGCTCAAGCATTCAACCTGCTCGTGAGGGAGACTGGAGCGCCAGATCTTCTTCGCGCGGATATTGAAACTGTCCACAAGAATCGAGCCGGATTTGCAAATGCTTTGCCCGCAATGATCTCTCTAAAGTCAAATGGAAGTTACTGTAACCCGGGCGAAGCTGTGTATCTTTTGGAACTATTAATTGCAAATATTGGCCGGCCTACTGTATCGTTCTCACAATCAGACCATAAACCTTATACGAGCGTGGGGTCTCCGCCTACAGTCGAAGGGAATCTGGATCTATTCTGTGCAAGACATTCCCAAACTGAAGTCGCAAAGATATTCAATCATTTGTTTAAGGTTTTCCAAATCTGAAATTCGGAGGAAAGGCCAACGGATTACCGGAGCAATATCATCCTTGTGTTTGTTTCATTGTTATTTCTAATAAATGGATGTAAAGACCAATCCCCTTCTTCACTTGGAGGCTTTGCCATATCGGTAGCGGAAAAGACACAGTCTGCAAGTGGGGCGTGGTCGCCGCCTAGACCCATACCATATGTGCAAGTATCGGGGTTCCGCACGGGGCCAGTTCCCAATGACAATGACCAGGTGTTCGGGAGTGTCCAAAGTTATAGTGGAGATCTAGGAATATATAGTGATGTTAATTGCAGTGCAGGTATCCCTGTGGAGTATCAAGAATCCATGAACTACTATTGGGTATGCAATGGTATGGCTCCCGCACTCTGGACTCATTCGTTTATTTTGAATTTCGACTGCGGGAATACAAACCTGGTTTCTTCCTATATTGGCCCAGAGGGGAATGGTAGCTATTGGAAATATCAAGTTCAGAATGTTGAAACATTTCCAGTGAGCGGCGCGGAAGACGATTGCCTAACATATTATCTTCCAGATGCTTCAACGAGGTTTGCTATCCTTAGTCAGCTTCCGCAAACATTAACATTATCAGGTGAAGCCCCGTTCATGACAACATTTAGTATGCCAGAACTCTATGTTTACGATGGCACGGCAACTCAGGTTGACACTGAGATAGCAACGAGCGTAAGCGGCGACGGTTCGCAAGCGACCTTTCCTTTTCCATCCACTCTTCAGCAGAATGGATATTCGGTTGCTGTCGCGAACCAAACTAACATTGGTCCAGGAATTTCTACTGTCGGTACAAACTATCTTTTAATCGCGCAAAGCACGACGATACCAGGCAATCCGTTCGGTGTATCCGTAGGCGCGCAGACTGTCGCATACAAGTGTCCGTGGGAACGGTCAGGCCCTAGGGGGCAATCATATTCAGGCGTCCTTACGGGTACAAATTACAATACGTTCCCCGTCGTCTCCTTGTATTCAAGCAATGAGGTTCTCATCAGCGGCACGGCGGTGGGAGTCGGTCAAAATCCGACTGCGGTTGTGACGTACCCTTCGTCATCGGTCACTACGTCAGGCACGATGATCGCTGGCGGCGTACCATGCAATGCCACCTATACCCATTCAGGGAATACCCGCGCGGTGGTCGCCAACTCGGGCAGTAACACCGTGAGCGTTCTCGATATCGTCAACAACAACCTGGTCTTCAATGTGACAGTCGGCAAGCAGCCAGTGGCTCTGGCGGTTTCATCCGACGGCAGCACAGCTTATGTGGCCAACTACACTGACGGCACCGTAACTCAAGTTAACCTGATCTCAGGGACTGCAACCGCTATAGTCGCCGTAGGTGGGCTTCCGACGTCTGTTGCATTAACGGCGGCTGGAACTCTGTGGGTAGGCGGCGCGGGCTTTCTAACAGAGTTGAATGCAAATCCTATGAGCGTTATAGCAACTGAACAGGTTCCAGGGAAGACGATTGCCGCCCTTGGATTCAGCAATTCAGTGAACCAATTGGTTGCAACAACTGTCGATACCAGCGGAAATGTGTATGCTGACGAGATCAATCCCAGTACAGTCCGGGAGGGCGGCGCCTATACCTCACTTGCGTCGAACTTGGTTTCCAGCGTAGGAACGCATTTAGTCCAGAGTGCAGGGGTAAAAGCCTACACATCAACTCTGGCGAACGCTACCATGATAAGCCCAAACCAAGTCGGAGCCCCTCCGTTAGTCGTACAGGACGGGTGGGCAGTGGTAACGGCCACGCCGACAGGTTTCACGATTACGGACATTACGGGGCAAGTTATACTCGTATCGGAGACAACGCCATCGCCTGTCACGGCCATTGCAGTCGACTCCAAGCTCAATGTTGCTTATCTTGTAATGCCGGATTCCAATACTCTTTTGACCGTACCACTTCCGGGGACAAACTAGGCCAACATTGAATGCCGGACGCCACACAAGAAGCTAAGCGGGGTTCTCAGAACCCCGCTGACCGTGAAGCAAAATCTACTTGTGATTCTTGTTGGCCGCCTCGGCTGCCAGCTTCACTTCTTCATTCGCCTGCCGCAGAAGCTCCTTGGCCTTGGCCGCATGGCCATCCATGTCGAACTCATTGGCCACCTGCGCGGCGGTGATCTTGACATAAGCTTCGTCCATCAGCTTCTGTGCGGCGGCCAGATTCGGGTGCCGCTCGGGGCTCACGCGTTGGGCAACAGTTACGCCGGTAATGGCCAGTCCGAGAACCAGTGCGCCGCTCAAAAATAGATTGCGAATTTTCATGGTGTTTCCTCCTTGCGGGACTATACCAGAATCCGGGATGACCTGTGAATAGGAACTATTGCACAGGCAGGGCAATCGCATGGAAAGGAACCCTCCACGGTCTCGTTACTAATTAATTATCTGCAAAATCTTTACGCCAAAATATATATTTTAGGGGGGGAGGGGGGAGGGGGGAGGGGGAGGGGCGAAAACAGGGGTTAGGGATTAGAAGTTAGGGGTTAGGAAAAGCCCGAGGCTGTGGTCTTGGTTCATGTTTTGATTGTGCGCGTTCAGGAGGAAATAATCTGCAAAACAACTTCAAGCGAATGCCGGCGCGCATCCCGTATGCTGGTCAGTGATGCGCATCATTGCCGGATCGCTCCGTTCCCGTACGCTGGAAGCTCCGCAGGGCGTCGCCACGCGGCCCACCAGCGACCGCCTGCGCGAAACGCTCTTCAATGTGCTGGCGCCGCGCATTGAGGGCGCGGCCTTTCTGGATTTGTATTCCGGGTCGGGCGCGGTGGGCATCGAGGCGTTGAGCCGGGGCGCGGCACGGGTGGAGTTTGTCGAGAAGGCTCCTCCTGCGTTGAAGGTTCTGCGCGGTAATCTGCAAAAGCTGGGCCTCGACTCTCCGGGAAAGACGGCGGGCTTCCGGATTCATGCGGTCGGCGTGGGCGCGTTTCTTCGGCGCGCCGCGGACGACCCAAGACGAGAACGCTACGAGGTGGTATTTCTTGATCCGCCCTGGGATGCGGCTGAGGAGTACACGGCAACGCTGGGTCTGCTGGGCTGCTCCGCTGCGGGCTTGCTGGCCGCAAACGCTGCAGTCATCGCCGAGCATCGCAAAAAGCAGCGGCTTGATGACCGCTATGGCGCGCTGGAGCGTACACGGCTGTTGGAACAGGGTGACGCGGCGCTGAGTTTTTATGGCGTCGACTGCCTGTCTCTCTGAAAATCCCGCCTCGGAGACATTTGCGTCGCCGGGGCGGGAAAGAAAGCGAGCGGGAAGGTTACCTGGCTGCCAGTGATCTCCGTCGCAAACCGGCAACCGCGAGAATCATTATTCCTGTTGCCAGGAACAAAAAGGGATTCGGCTCGGGAGTGATACTGGTCGAACCGGCATCCAGCGTGAAATCCGCTGTCGCAATATCGTCGAAGGTGTCACCATCGGCCCCGCCTTGGATCGTGTACGTGCCGCTGTAACTTCCCGAAAGCGTTGCGGCATCGGCAGTTACATCAATAAAGGCTCCGGTAAAAGAATCTCCCGCTGCTAAAGAAGAGGGTCCTTCGAAGATGAAAGGCGAATCATCGATGGTCAGATCGGGAGATAGAAATGAAAATACGTCATTGTTCAGATAAATCGCTGTCGTTCCGGTATTGGCTAAGGTGCCGTCAAACTCAACCGTGCCGCCAGGAGTTATCTGAAGGGTATTGGGTGTGAAGGTCAGAACGGCATCCGCGCGAGCAGTTCCGGCGGACACTATGGCGAAGATCAGGGAAATTAGAATGCCGCTT
>Ga0181520_10005339_pt1 | contig 20559 bp, 15 predicted proteins | sample PEATcosm2014_Bin_29_FD_132451 | JGI IMG/M metagenome (GOLD analysis project Ga0181520, IMG submission 132451) | Peatland microbial communities from MTU Mesocosm Facility, Houghton, MI, USA - PEATcosm2014_Bin02_30_metaG | ecosystem: Environmental > Terrestrial > Soil > Wetlands > Peat | place... | reverse complement strand
TGGGGCGATACGGGTCAACCTTCGTTGCCGGCGTTGCGGCGGGCCGTGCTGCTGCCGTTCGGCGCGAAGGCCGCGGTGACCGTCGACCCGAAGATGGTCGAGCGAATTCGTGTGGCCGGCCCGATCGCGCCGACCCAGCCGTCCGTGCCGAAACTGCCCGGGGCGCTCGACCGCGCGCCCTTCGCCATGGACGAAAGCCTTTACGCCGCCGACGCCTTCGTGGTCGGCCGTTTCGCGGACATCGTCGACGAAGAGATGGTGCGCAACCATCGCCTGGCGCTGCTCGAAATCACGCCGGTCGACTACAACCCCGCGAAAAACGAGCTGTTGGTCGCGCGCGACCTGACTGTGACGATCCACCTTAGCGACGCGGATCTGGCGCAAACCACCGCGCTGGCGGAACGTTTCGGCAACCCCATTTTCGATGAAATCGTAATCGCGTACATCGCCAACACCGGCGCCCACTGGGCGATCTTCGACGCGCCGAAAAAAGGCGCCGACTACCTCATCATCTATGCGGACGATCTAGCCGGAACCGCCCTCGACGAACTGGCCGCCTTGAAAACTCGCGACGGCTGGACGGTCCACACCGAGGACGTCGAGGCGATCGGGGCGACCGTTGCGGAGATCTCGGCGTACATCAAGCTGCAATACAATTTGCTGCCCAATCTGACCTTCGTGCTGCTCGTCGGCGCCGTCGACACGATCCCCTACATTGTCGGCACGCAATTGGATAACCCGCCGACCGACCTCTACTACTCGGTGCTGAACACCGGCAGCTACCTGCCCTCGCTGTTGCTAGGCCGCCTGCCGGCGATCACCACGGCGCACCTGAGCAATATGGTTGCCAAAATTGCCGCCTACGAATCCGACGGCGGCGCCTGGCGCAAGAACGCGGCGTTCCTGGCCAGCCAGGACGACTATGTCATTTCGGAAGGCTCGCACAACTTCGTCATCGCCAACTACCTCGATCCGAATCATTACACGAGCGCGAAACTCTATTGCCACACTTACAACGCGACGCCGGCGCAAGTGACGGCCGCGGTCAACGCGGGTCAGAATTACACCGTTTTCTCCGGCCACGGCGACGTGACCGACTGGGCGGACGGCCCGGCGTATTACCAATCGGATGTCGAGGCGCTGACCAACACGGAGTACCCGTTCGTCGCCAGTTTCGCCTGCCTGACCGGCGATTACGCCCAGGATGAATGCTTTTCCGAAACCTGGCTGCGCGTCGCGCACGGCGCGTCGGGGATGCTGGCAAGTTCGGTGTACTCCTATTGGACCGAAGACGACTGGTACGAGCGCGGCATGTTCGGCGCGGCGTTCGCCGCCGTCGCCGCCAATCCGAGCACGCAGGTCATGCCGGATCAGGTTTGGGCGGCCAGCATGGCCCTGGCCGGCAAGATGTTCGTCTGGACCAAGAGCAATCACACGGGGAATGCCCACCGGTACTTCGAGCAGTACAACCTGTTCGGCGATCCGTCGATGGTGCTCTGGACGCGCTGAGTCGCCGGCCGCGGGGCAGACGGAGCCCGCCCTGGAAACGGGGACGGGCTTTTTACTTGGCGGCGTAAGAAAAAGCCGCTGGGGTCAGCGGCGTCGGCGTGCGCCCCCGGCAGGAATCGAACCTGCGCACACGGATCCGGAGTCCGATGCTCTAATCCACTGAGCTACGGGGGCAAAAGAAAATGGACCGTAGCAGATTCGAACTGCCGACCTCTGCCTTGCGAAGGCAGCGCTCTTCCAGCTGAGCTAACGGCCCATAAAGGGATTTTCAATGATTCACAGATCGACGTTCGCCCGGGGCAGTCCCAGGGGGCCGGATTCTAAAAAAGTTTTCCGGCGAACGCAAGCGGAAAAACCGGCCGCGGGCCGGGCCGCGCGTTTGCCGTTACGCCGTCGGCGTCTTCCGGCCGAGCAGGCTGTCGGCGACTTTGTACGCCAGGCAGTAAATGATAAACGCGCAGTTCGCCAACAGCGGCGCCGGGAAGATGCTGCCATCGGTGATCGTGAGGTTGTCCATGTCCCAGACCCGGCCGTTCGGGTCGACGACCGAGGTTTTTGGGTCCGTTCCCATGCGGCAGGTGCCGGTTTTGTGGACGACGTCGATCCCGCCGCTGAACATCTGCGTGGTGTCGGCGCCGGCCGTGATTTGAATCTGCTTGGCGGCGGCGACGGCCGCATCGAGCCATTCCTGTTCCTGGAAATTCGGCTCGAAGGTCACGGTCGGCAGCGGATCGCCATAGCGATTTTTTCGGGTCGGGTTGGGCAGCACGGAGTTGTTGGTGAAGCCCTGGTCGAAGCTGCGGACCAGCGGCGCGGAACAAATGACCCGCGGATAGTTGCGCATGAAGCGCTTGAACGGCAAGCCCATGAAATGCAGCAGATCGGGTTTCTCCATGACCTCGACCATGCCGCCCATGTACGTCGGCGGCGCGGCCATGTTGAATTCCAACAAGTAGCCCTTGTCGTAATTCTGGTAGAGGTCGTTGAGTTCGACGACCTGCCCCTGGTACGTGCGGACGTCGGTGCGCGCGAGCACGGCGTACGTCGCGCGGAAAAAGTGGCCGCGCAAGTTGTGGCCGACCTGCCCGCTCGAGTTCGCCAGACACTCGCCGTTCTTGCCCGACCAGTGCAGCAGCATCGGCGTGATCATCGAGCCGCTCGAGAGGATGTAATGGTCGGCGGTGATCGTGTGCTCCTGATCGTTCTCGGTGTCGACCCCGGTGGCCGTGCGCTTCAGGTAGCTGATGCTCAGGATTTTAGTGCCCGTCGCGTTGGTGTTCAGGCGCGTCACCCAGCAATTGTCGTAAACCTTGGCGCCGAACCACTTGGCCTTCGGCATCGCGATGGTCAGCGCATTCGCCTTGGCGTTGTAGCGGCAGCCCAGGATGCAGCATTTGCACTGCCGGCAGCGGTCGTGATAGATGCCGTACTCGGTATAAGGGACTTGATTGAACGCCGATTGGATCGGGCCGAGGATGCCGCCGGCCGCGTCGTTGACGAGTTGCGCGTAGTGGCTCAGTTTCTCGATCGGCCAGCGCGACACGTGATAGCGTTTTTTCGCCAGCGAGATGTACGGCTGAAAGCTGTCCCAGGTGAAGGGCCAATACCCCTGGTCGAAATCGCGCGGGTTGGATTCCTCGAGCACGCCGCCGTAGGTCGTGGTGCCGCCGCCGACGCATTCGCCCATGTCGGTGGTCCAGTTCCGGCCGGTGTATTCGTCGTGCCAGAACAAGCCGTCGTTGACCGTGTCCATGAACTTTTGCCGGTTCGCGAAATGCGTCGGCGAGCCGTAGGTGATGTCCAGATCGTTGCCCGCTTCGAGGAAAACGACCTTCGCGCCGGCCTCGGCCAGTTCGGCGCCCAGGGTTCCGCCGCCGGCGCCCGCGCCGACGATGACGAAATCGGCATGTTCGATCATGACGTGAATCCTTTCTTCAGGCGGACCGGATAAATATTGGCGTCGACGTAGCCCGAACAGGGATTGCGCATCGTGCCGTCCGGATCGTTCGGATCGAACCAGCCCATCAAGGTGAAAACCTCGCGGTTCAGAACCGGATCTTCCACTTCGTAGGTGCCGACCACCGAAATGGTCAGCACGCCGGTCAGCATCTGATTGATCTCGTCCGGATACGTCTCGCGCTCCTGCACCCACTGCTTGAGCGCGTCCATTTGCTCGTCGGCGGTGCAGTTGATGAACGTCTTGCCGTGCAACTTTTGCGCGTAGTTGTTGAGGATCAGGACCGTCATGATTTGGCCCGCCTCGCCGAGCGTCGCCGCGAGCACCCAGTCGCCGTAATAGTCCGAGCCTTTGAAATCGCCGGGAATCAGCGGATCGGCCGGCACCATGATGTTGACGATCGCCGTGATTTCCGGCAGCGGGGCCGGATCGGCGGCGGTAAGCGGATCGCGTTTCATCCAGAGCGGGTTTTCATCCATCGTCGCCAGGCGGGGCATGCCCGCCGCGCCCACGACGAGGGCGGAAAAGAGCGTCGCCGACGAAGTCTTGAGAAAATCGCGCCGATTCATTTCGTGCCTCCTGGGGCCGCGCCGCCGATATCGATGAAGCCGTTCATGTGCGTGCCGTTGGGCAGGATGTTTTGGTTCGCATCGACCGTCGTCGGGTGGCAGGCATGGCAATCCGCGTTGGTGTTGCCGTTCGGGTCGGTCAACGCGTGGCAGGCGCCGCACTGCGACGCCCGACCGCTTTGGTCGCCCCACACCGGCTCTTTGAAAAAGCCGCCCTTGAGCGTCGCGCCGTGGCAATACGTGCCCGAGCATTTCTTGCCGTCCCACACCGGCTGCGCGCCTTTCAGCGTGGCCATGTTCTTGAAGTGCACCGTGGCCTTGTTCTGGCCCGTGATGTGCCCCGGATACCAAACGTCCAACGGCACGTCATGGCAATTCGTGCAGGCGACGCGGTGCACCGGCAGCGTCGGGTTGCGCATCGAGGCGTGCGAACCGACGCCCGGTTGGTTGACGCCGCATTGGCCGTACAGATTCTGCGGCGGCGACGCGCCGTTGTCCCAGCCGTGGCACGAGGTGCAACCCACGTCGTAGATCACCTGGCCGGTCTGGTGCAAGTTCGGCTGAAGAAAATTGTAGTTGGCGTCGATCACGCGGCCGTGGCAATGGGAACAGTGCTTGTTCGGCGGATGCTGCACGCCGTTCGGCGGGAAGCCGTGGCACTGGTCGCACCCGGCCGGCGGCGCCACGATCGGAAAGCCGCAGTCGTCGAGCGTCGCCGCGCCGCCGCCCGGCCCGGCGTTGGACTTGCTTTTGCTCGTGCAGGCGCCGGCCCAGAACAACAAACACGCGGCGAGGACCAAGCTCCAGCGCCAAATTTCTGGCGTTCGCCGCCGCGCGTTACGATGATTCGGATTTTTCACGGCTGAAGATCCCTCCGCGGTTCGGGTTGGAATCGGACGCACGGGTCAGACAAACTCTGTTTCACACCGAACTAATTTTCCGTTTGGCCTCGCCGCTGACAGAATTCCGACTGTTGAATGTAGCGGGAAAACCCTTTTCGCGTCAACGAAAAAAGGTCTTTTCCGAGTGCCGGAACGGAACTTTTTGCCCCCTCCGCAACCCGACGACTCTGGATGCTCCAATTTACAACGTTTTTGAGCGACGCTCAAATAGTGCCTCCGCCGGCTTTACCGCGCCGGTTGCGCTTGGTAATAAACAATATGGATGATCTGTGCGCCTGGCAGATCAACGCTCTACCGAGGGAACAACGATGAGAAAACGATTCGCCACCGCGCTGATGTTGGCCGCAGTCTTTCTCGCGTGGGTCCTGCTCGCGGGTTGCGCCGCCACGAATCACAACAAAAATTCCACTGGCGCCGACGACGACGCCTCGCCCGCCGACGATGACGAAATTTCGCCGACGCCCGAAACGTACGATTACGATGTCCCGGTCAAGAGCACCTCGCCCTGGCCCGCCTTCCGGCGAACGAGTCATCACACGGGCGTAAGCCCGATCGCGCCGACGGCGAACGATTTGCAGCCGTGGGCTTTTCAGACCCAGAAGGGCCTGTTTCTCGAAGGCGTCATCGACGAAGACGGCACGATTTACATCGGTTCGGCCGACACGTACTTCTATGCGATCAACCCCGACGGCACGCTGAAATGGAAATTCGCCACGGGCGACATCATCGATTCGACGGCGATCCTCGCGGCGGACGGCACGATCTTCGTCCCCGCCGGCGACGGCTATCTGTACGCGCTCGATGCGAACGGCGCGATGAAATGGAAGCTGTCCGCGCTCGGCAACCTCGGCTTCATCAAATGGTGGGAAGGCCACATTGCGATGGGCCACGACGGCACGCTGTACGCGGGCAACGACGACCGGCATCTGTACGCGGTGTCGCAGGCGGGCGACATCGACTGGACCTACACCACGCTCGATCAGGTCTGGTCGGCGGCGGCGGTCGCCACGGACGGGAATCTCTATTTCGGCGCCAACGATTTCATCGTGCGGTCGGCGACGCCCGCGGGCGTACGGCGCTGGAGCGCCTTGACGCTCGGGCCGGTGGCGTCGTCGCCGATGATCTACGCCGACGGTTCGACGATCGTGGTCGGCTCGTTCGACGGCTACGTGCACGCCTATGACGTCGACGACGGCAAAGAGCTGTGGACGTTCGCCGCGAATGACCACATCTACGCCACGCCGGCGCTCGCGGCCGACGGCACGATTTACGTCGGTTCGGCCGACGGCACGATGTATGCGCTGAATCCCGACGGCTCGCTGAAATGGCGCTACGACACGCTCGACCCGATCCGCTCGTCGGCCTCGATCGACGCCGACGGCAACCTGTATTTCGGCTGCGGCGACGGCCGGCTGTATTGCCTGCGCGACGACGGGACGCGGTTGTGGTCGTTCGATACGACGACGAGCGACCGCAACAACCTCAATGGCTCGCCGGTGATCGGCAAGCAGGGCCTCTACATCGGCGGCCAGTCCGGCGACGTTTATTTCGTGCCCTTCGGTTATTGCGAATCGAGCGGCGATCCGCGTTGCGACACCTCGCCGGGCGAGGACATCCCGCCCAACGGCGCGCTCCTGTATTTCTTCACCTCCGGCGGCGCCACCGTGCCGTCGATCGCGACGCGGCCCACGCCGGCGGAAGTGTTTACGTTCCGGCTGGTGGTGCGCAAGAACGGCGTGACGGTCCGCGCCCGCATCAACCCGCCCGACCTGAAAGTGACGACCACGCCCGCGTTCGCCAACCAGGTGCAGGTCTCGGCGGACGGCAATTTCCTGAGCGTGATCCCCCAGGAACCGCTCGCGTTGAACACGAATTATTCGATCGCCCTCGCTGGCGATTACCTCGTCGGGGGCGCGCGCCTGGGCGACCGCGTCAGCGGCGGCACGATCGACGGGACCTTCGCCGGCTCGTTCCCGTTCCAGACGTCGGCGCCGACCGGCCAGCCGCTGCCGCTGGCGGTGACGGACACGCAAGCGACGGTGCTGCTGTTTCACCGCATGGCGGCGCCGCAGCCGCCGATGCTGGCGACCTTCAATCAGATCGGCTTCGACAGCTACAACTACCTGATGAGCGCGGTGGCGGTCGATCCGGCGCACAACCGCTTCATCCTGCTCGCCGTCGAGGGCACGCCCGGTCTGGCGCCGACGATCAATTATGACACCCAGACGATTTTCCCCATGAATGGGCAGTCGATCGACTCGTACTTCGCCGTCGCCGGCGCCGGGTTGAACGTCGACGTTTCGGGCGTGTCGATCGCGCTCGATCTGTTCCGCGTCGCCGGCGAGATTCCGCCGAATCTGACGTACGAGTCGCTGAATATCTACGCCGAAGTGACCTGCGCGGACATTCAATTCTTCGGCTTCGCGCTGGAACTGCTGGGCTTGTGCAACCCGACATCCGGCATCATGACGGTCAACGGCACGGCGATGCTGGCGCCGCAGGTCGGCCCCGAGGGCCAAAAACCGGCCGGGATCGTTGTGACCGGGCTCACGTACGAGGCGACCGGCGGCGCCTACGGCGGTGGCTGGCTCGAGGCCGACTTTGCGCCGAACAAGCTGACCGCAGCGCAGCAACTGCCGGTGATTCTCGTCATCGATGAGACGACCGGCGAGGCCGTCACCATGAACTACGGCTCCAGTTTGCAGCGCCTCGCCGACGCGGCGGGCCATTTGACCGGCGTGAAGCTGAATTTGCCGCAAGGCTTCGACGCGACGGCCAAGAGCGCGATCGTGGTGCTGAATCTTTATCCTATTTTCCAAGAGGCGATTCCGTAAGCGCAACTGCAGTTATTATCCCCAATTGATCGCGTTGATTCTGTTGATCCGTCAAAAACGCTATAGTTGCCGCCAGCGGCGGCAAGGTCTTTTTTTTGACAGGATCAACAGGATCAACGGGATCAGAGCAGTCGCGGGGACAATTTGCGTCCGTCCTTATTTTCCTTTGCGCTTTTTAGCGCGCTTGGCGCGCGGCGGCTCCCACAATTCGATGCGGTGGCCTTCGGGGTCCATGATCCAGCCGAAGCGGCCGAATTCCGAATCCTCGATGCGTTCGTCGACCTCGACGCCTTCGCGGCGCAATTGCCGCAGCAGGCGATCCAGATCGGCGACGATGAAATTGATCATGAACGGCGCGCGGCTGGGCGCGAAATAGCGCGTGTTCTTGGGAAACGGCGCCCACATCGTGCGGTTTTCGGACTCTGGTTCGTCCGCGCTGCGCCACGGAAAACTGGCGATCGCGCCGTCGATCAATTCCAAGCCCAGATGCCGGCGATGCCATTCCGCCAGTTTTTGCGGATCTTGCGACTTGAAAAAAATGCCGCCGATGCCGATGACTCGTTTCACTCCAGGGCTCCTTCCGCGTCGAAGTTTGACCGTTATTTGACCGTACGGCGGCGGAACCGTCAACGCGCATAAAGGCAGACGATCCTTGACGCGGGCCGCCCGCGCGGGCAATGATCGTCGCACGACAACGGTCGCCGGCGGGATGTTTCGTATGTTTGCGGCGGCCGGGTGCGCCGCGCAACGCGCGGCAGAGAGCGTGCGTGTGGTTCGGGACGGCTTGCTGAAAATCCTGCGTTTCGCGGGCGTTGGCGTAGTTTTGCTCGGCGCGGCGTACTTCTTCGGCCGCGGTCCGGCCGCCGCCGACTCGCCACCCGGCAGCGCGCCGGGTCCGGCCGGCATGGCGCGAATTCCGCCCGGGACATTCGTCATGGGCTGCACCGCGGGCGACACGGAATGTCGCCAAAACGAAAAGCCTGCGCATCGCGTGGTCCTGCGCGGATTTTATCTGGATGCGCGGCCGGTGACGATCGCCGAATACGAGCGCGTCATGGAAACCAAGACCGACTTCGCCGCGGCGCGGGATTGCCCCACCTGCCCCGCGGCGCCCGTCCCCTGGAAAGACGCCCAAACGTACTGCGCCAAATTGGGGAAACGCCTGCCGACCGAGGCGGAATGGGAATACGCCGCGCGCGCCGGCTCGCCCGGGCCGCGCTACGGCGAACTCGAAGCGATCGCCTGGTGCGCGCTCAATTCCGGCGGCCGGCCGCATCCCGCCGGCGAAAAACAACCCAACGCCTGGGGCCTCTACGATATGTTCGGCAATGTCTTCCAGTGGTGCGCCGATTGGTTCGACGACACCTACTACGAGTCCTCGCCCAAAAACAACCCGACCGGCCCCGGCTCGGGCCTGAACCGCGTGACGCGGGGCGGTTGTTGGTTCGACGACGCCAAATACCTGCGCGCGTCGGCGCGGTCGGCCAGCCAGCCCGACCTTGTCGGCGACGGCGTCGGCTTCCGTTGCGCGCGCGACGAAGCGCCAGTCGAGTCGGCCCGGGCGCCGGCCCCGGCGGACCAATCGCTGCCGCGCGCGCCGGCCGCGGCCCGCCCGGCGGCGCCGCCGGCGCCCGCTGCATCGACCGCCGCCGCCGGCAGCGCGGCCGGCATGATCAGGATCCCCGGCGGCGCGTTCACCATGGGTTGCGCGCCGGGCGATCTGCAATGCAGCAGCGACGAAAAACCGGCGCACCGCACGACGATCAGCGGTTTTCTGATGGACGAACATCCGGTGACCGTGTCCGAATATCAACAATGCGTCCAAGCGGGCGCGTGCCAGCAACCGGCGGCCTCCGGCGACGCGGCGAGCGGGCCGCATTTCAATTGGGGCAATCACAAACATCTGGACCACCCGGTGAACGGCGTCGATTGGAACGATTCCGCGGCGTATTGCGCGTGGCGCGGGAAACGTCTGCCGACCGAGGCGGAATATGAATACGCCTTGCGCGGCGGGCTCGAAAAGAAGGTGTTTCCGTGGGGCGACTCCGGCATGCCGCCGCCACGATATGGCAACTACGCCGACGAAACCGCCAAGCGCGAGACGCCCAGCCGCACCATTTTTCTCGGTTACGACGACAAGTACGCCGGCACGTCGCCGGTCTGCGCGATGGCCCGCAACTTCTACGGCTTGTGCGACATCAGCGGCAACGTTTGGGAATATTGCAGCGACCGGAAGGCCATCGACTATTACGCCACCTCGCCGCTGGAAAACCCCAAAGGCCCGACGACCACCCGCGCCGGGCATGTAATCCGCGGCGGCAGTTGGAAAAGCGGCCCCCGCGCCGTGCGCGCTTCCTGCCGCGGCTACGAGGATTCCGCGACCGGGGCCGCCGACGTCGGCTTCCGTTGCGTTCGCGACGTTGCGCCCGCCGCAGCCGCGCCGGAGATTTCGCCCGAGGCGGCGGCGCAGGCCGCCGCGCCGGCCGATCTCGCCGCCATGGTCAAAATCCCAGCCGGGAGTTTTACGATGGGTTGTTCGCCGGGCGACGCCGAGTGCTTCGACGCCGAGCAGCCGCCGCATCGCGTCACGCTCGACGCCTTCTGGCTGGACGCAACCCCGGTGACCAACGCCCAATATCGCAAATGCGCCGCGACCGGCGCCTGCAAGCCGTCGAGTTGCTCGCAAGATCCAGAGTGGAACGGTCCGAACCAACCGGTGGTCTGCGTCGACTGGGCGGCCGCGCGCGACTATTGCCGCTGGGCCGGCAAACGCCTGCCCACCGAGGCCGAGTGGGAGTACGCGGCGCGCGCCGGGTCGACCGGACCGCGCTACGGCAAGCTGGACGCGATCGCGTGGTACGCCCGCAACGCCGGCGGCGCGACGCATGCGGTCGGCGCCAGGCAACCCAATTCCTGGGGCCTGTACGACATGCTAGGCAACGTGTGGCAATGGTGCGCCGATTGGTTCGACGAGGGCTATTATGCGTCGTCGACGGCGAACAATCCGCCGGGGCCGTTTTCGGGCACGACGCGGGCGCTGCGCGGCGGCTGCTGGTATTTCGAGCCGCGCGGCCTGCGCGTTTCGAACCGCTTCGGCTACCCGCCGCAATACGCTTTCAACAATTTCGGCTTCCGGTGCGCGAAGAACAACTAGCCGCCCGGCCGCGTCTCACCCGATCCACAAACCTTCCAGCCGGACTTGCATCTGGCCTTTGGTGCGGTTGAGATAATTGACCAGGCCGCTGTGGCGCCATTGCAGCATGCACATGCGCGGCTGGAAGAAATAGCGTTCGCCGATGCGGACGTCGCCGCGCGCGGCGGTGATCAGGCCGTCGTACGCTTCGGCGATATAATATCCCAAATCCTTGTATTTGCCCTGGCGCGGATTCAGCGGGCCGGTAACGCACCAGACGATGACGCCCGTGCGCTTGTCGACGCTCATCGTCACGCCGCAGTGGGTGATCGGACAGCCGCACGACATGCCCAGCGGCCGGCCGATGAGGATGTCGCCCACCTGGATATCCATCTCGCGCGTGATCATCGGGTTGTGCGGCAGGATCGTCTCGCGCGGGCCGGGTTCTTCCGGGAAATGCTCCAGGTAGAAATCGAAATCGCGGCCGAGGCTGTCTTTCCACGGCTCTTTCTCGTTGATCGGCCGCATCTGGCGGCAGGGCGCGGCGGCGCCCGCGGCGGCGCAGGAGGTCAGCGGCGGCGCGGCCTGCGACGCGGCGGCGCGCGGCGGCGCGTCGGATTTTTTCGCTTTGGCTTTGTCGTCCGACAGCATGATGCAGCGCTTCAGCAGATCCGGCTTGGCGCCGAGTTGCGCGGCCAGTTCGTCGCAGGTGCGATAGCCGCAGAGGCCGCAATCCAGTCCGGGCAGCGCGGGCGCAGCAATGGCGCTCATAAGGGACTCCTTTCGAAAGGAATGGATTTTTCAGAATGCAGAGTGAGCGGCCGCAGCTTCGCGGCGACGCGCGGCAGCACGTCGATGAACCGCTCGATCTCATCCTCGGTGTTGAAGCGGCCCAGCGTGATGCGCAACGAGCCGCGCGCGCGGACGGCGTCCAAGCCCATCGCCAGCAGCACGTACGACGGTTCGCTCGCATGGCTCGAACTGCACGCGCTGCCCGACGAAACGGCGAAGCCTTCTTCGTCGAGCGCCAGCAGCAGGTGGATCGCCTCGCCTTCCTGCCCGTCGAACATCAGGCAGATGTGGCCCGGCAGGCGCCGCCAGCGGTGGCCGAGCAGACGCGCATTCGGAATTCGTTCGAGCACGGCGTCGATCAGGCGGTCGCGGCAGCCGGTCAGCCACGCCGCTTCGTCGGCGCGCTCGGCGGCGGCGATTTCCGCCGCGGCGCCCAGACCGACGACGCCGCTCATGTTCTCGGTGCCGGAGCGCACGTTGCGTTCCTGGCCGCCGCCGTGAATCAGCGGTTCGAGCGGCGTGCCCGCCCGCACGTACAACGCGCCGACGCCTTTCGGGCCGTAGATTTTATGGCCGGACAACGACAGCAAATCGATGGGCGCCATGCTCATGTCGAGCGGAATCTTCCCGGCCGCCTGCACGGCGTCGGTGTGGAACAACACGCCGCGTTCGTGCGCGAGGCGGGCGATCGCTGCGATCGGCTGCAACGTGCCGACGATGTTGTTGGCGGCCATCACCGAAACCAGGCGCGTCTGCGGGCGAATGCGCCGCGCGACTTCATCCGGGTCGACCAGGCCGTCGCCGTCGACGGGCAGGCGATCGACCTCCGCGCCGCGCCGCTGCAGATATTCCGCCGTGGCGATCGACGCCTGATGTTCGATCGCGCCGATCAGCATGTGGCATGGACCGCTGCCGTTGGCCTCGAAGACGCCCTTCATGGCCAGGTTCACCGCTTCCGTGCCGCTGCCGGTGAAGAAGATCTCCTCCGGCTGTGCGCCGAGGAGCGCGGCCACCTGCCGCCGCGCGCGGTCGAGCGCCGCCTTCGCCTCGCGCCCGGCCCAATGCAGGCTGGACGGGTTGCCGTGGCAGGCGCCGAGCGGCAACTGCATCGCCTCGACGACGCGCGGATCGAGCGGCGTCGTCGCCGAGTGGTCGAAATAAGCGCGGGCCGGCATGGCTCACTCGCCCCGGTAGAACGTTTGATCGTCGAGCGGCCGCACGACGCCGAAATGCGCCTGCCAGCCGATTTCCTTCTTGCCGACGCAAATGGTGCACGTGCCGACCGGCGGATTGCCGCGCAGCATCATGCCGTCGAACGTGTCCGGCGAGTTGTGGATCATCTCGATCAGCGGATCGATGCCGATGCCGTACAGGCCGTTGACCTCGCGCACCTTCACCGCCGGCGCGACTTCGTGAATGCGCGCACGAAACACCTCGCGCTCGGCCTGCGAGACGCAGTCGATTTTCGTCACGACCGCGACATCCGCCAGCGAGAGCATCGGCCCGACCTTGAACGGCAGGTTCATGCCGCTGGTCGCTTCGAGCACGACGATGCCCAGGCCGCCTTCGGCGTACGGCGAGCAGCGCAGGCACAGGCCGGCCGTCTCGACCAGCAGGATGTTGCAGCCCTGCGCCTCGGCCCAGTGCAGCGCGTCGCCGAGGACCATGACGCTGCAGTGGTCGGGGCAAAGCTCGCCCGAATACACCTTGCGCGTGGGGATGCCGAAATCGCGGGCGAAAGTTTCGTCTTCGTCGGCGTACTGGACGTCGATCTTAAGGAAAGCCGGCTTGTCGCCGCGCGCTTGCAGTTTTTTCGTGACGTGCCGCAGCACCGAGGTCTTGCCGGTCGTGGCCGGACCGGCGCACATTGCCATCTTCATGCCCATCCCTCCATATCGCTCATTTGCAATTGCAGCCCGTGCCGGAGTTTGTCGCGCAGGCGGGCCAACAGGTCGTCGAGTTTGCTCACTTCCACCGCGCACCGTTTTTCCTCGTCGGTGGTGTGGATCAATTTCGTGACGCGGCCTTCCTCCATCACGATGCGGTAATCGGACAACAGCGCGATGCGCGGATCGTGCGTGACGAAAATGAAAATCTTGCGATAGGCGCGCAGCAGTTCGAGCGCGCGGGTGCGGTTGATGCCGGCGTTTTCCACCTCGTCGAGCAGCACGATCGGCGTGTTGCAGACGATCGTCGCGTCGGCGATCAAGAGGGCCCGCGTCTGGCCGCCGGACAGCTCCGTCATGCGGCTTTCGAGAATGATCGGCTCGCCGGTCAACTGGTTGGCGAAAACGATCGTTTCCTCGACCAGCTTGCCGACGCGCGACGGGTTCTGCGTGCGGATGCCGGCGTGCGTCCGCAGGAACAGCTCCACCGGCAGATCCGAGAGGAAATTGGTGTGCTGCGTGATCAGCGCGATCGGGTTGCTCGACGGGTTCTCTTTGTACGAGGCCGGCGGCCGCTGCCCGTCGATCAGCACGCGGCGCCCGGTCGGCGTGTCGTTGTCGGCGAACAACTCCAGGTCGTTGATCAGCGTCGTCTTGCCCGAACCCGTCGGCCCGACGATCGAGACGACGTCGCCGATCGCCAGATCGATGCGCTCGAATTCGTCGCGCCGGCCGCTGCGGCCCTGGCCCGCCAGCACCGTGATGCGTTCGATTGCCTGCTGCGTCATGTCGCGATCTCCCTACATTGTCGATGTCAACGATTTAGTCTATTGACTAACTAGACTATACGACGAAAAAAAAGCCCGCGCAAGCCCTATTTTTTCGCCGCCGCAAGCAGCTTTTTTTCGCGGGCGATCACCGCCGCCAGCGTCGTCCGGTCGAACACGCCCACCACTGCGTCGCGCGCCTGCTTCATCGTCACGCGGATGCCGCAGGTCTCGACGTCGAGGCATTCGTCGCAGCGGCGGTAGGCGGTTTCGCTGACGCACGGCGTCAGGGCCAGCGGGCCGTCGAGGATGCGCAACACCTCGCTGAAGACGATGTCGCGCGGGTCGCGGCCGAGCTGATAGCCGCCGCCCTTGCCTTTCTTGCTGTGCACCACGCCGTGCTTTTTCAGTTCGAGCAGGATCAGTTCGAGGTACTTGAGCGGAATGCGCTCCCGGGCCGCGAGATCGGCGATCAGCATCGGTCCGCCGTCGCCGTCGCGGCCGAGGGCGATCAGAGCTTTGAGGCCGTATTTGGCTTTTTTCGACAACACGAACGAGTTTTCCTCCCGCGCCGGTTAATACAAACCGCGCTCGGACCTGTCAACACGCGCGCCCGGGGACCATCGTCCGCGCGGTGAAAAAAGGGGCGCGACACGCCGCGCCCCTCGTGAGCCGTCTACGAAACTGTTTCAGCAGCCGCACCCGGTGCTGCTCGCGGCCGCCTTCGGGCCCGGCGACGCATCGTCGTCGGCTGGCGACGAATCGTCATCGGCCGGCGAGGCGTCGTCGTCGGCCGCGTCGTCGTCGACCGTGTCGTTGTCGTCATCGACGGCCCCGCCGCAGGCGCTCAGGCAATTCATCATCGCGGTGGCTTCCGCCTCGGTCGGCGGGCTGGAGCACGGGTCGTTCGCCGCGCATTGCGCATAGCACGCCCAGGCGTGCTGCGTGTCGGATTGGCACAGCGTTTCTTCGTCCAGTTCCGGCACGTAGAGGTTGGGCAACCCGGTGAGCGGGAAGGCCAGTTCGCACGAGTAAATCACATGCACCGTGTGCGGGCAGCCAGTGCCGCCGGGATCGCCGGGCGTCTGGCAGACGGCGAAGCAACTGTTCTGGCAGGCCGGGGAGCCGACCACGCAGGACTCGGCGCAGTTGAAGAACGGCGACGAAAGCGACTTGCCGAACAACGCTTCGCAGGCGTCGCACCACTGCACCAGCGACGCCGCGTCGAGCGCCTGGCCGGTCAAATCGTAGTAGCTGTATTTGCAGGTGTTGGCGATGCCGTTGGCCACGACCTCGCAGTCCGGATTCACCGCGTCGTCGTTGTCGTTGTCGTCGTCGTCGCTGGGGGAGATGCACTGGCCGCCCTGACAATAGTCGCCCGGCGCGCAGGCCACGCACGCTTGGCCGCCCGACCCGCACAGGTCGCTCGTGTCGCCCGGCTGGCAGGTCTGGCTCGCCGAATCGCAGCAGCCGTTGGGGCAGGATTGCGGGTTGCAGCCGCTGGCCGCGCATTGCTGATTCTCGCAGGACTGGCCTTCGCCGGCGCAATTGACGCAGGCTTGTCCGCCGCCGCCGCAATAGGCGTCGTCGTTGCCGCTCTGGCATTGCCGATTGGCGTCGCAACAGCCGTTCTGGCATTCCCCCCCGCGGCACGCCCGGCCCGGCGAGCACTGCCGGCGATCGTCGCAATATTCGCCGTTCGTTCCGCAATTTTCGCACTGCTGCGCGCCGGCGCCGCAGACGCTGTCCGTGTTGCCGGGCTGACAGTCGCCGTTCGAATCGCAGCAGCCGGTGAAGCAATTGAACGGGCCGCAGGCGCGGTCGCCCAAAGCCGCACTGGCGGAGGAAACCACCGGTGACCACGGGATCGCGCCCGTCGCCGCGTCCGCGGCGAAGGCCGGATTGTTCGTGACGCCGGTTCCGTCGGCGATGCAAATCGCCAGCGACGCGGCAAGCGCCAGGATCGCGAGCAGTCCTAGCGCGAAAGGCAAATGTTTGTTCATGCGACACCTCACCGAAGGGAGTATTTTCTCAAGCCGACTTGGATTGAGGTTACCCCGTTCGAACAACGACGGTCAATCCCAGCGGGACGCAGCGGGCGCTGGCGCTGGCGCCAGATATGTTGGCGGGACGAAAACCGGAATGCAGAACGGCGAATGGCGAATGGCGAAAGTCGGGCGGCGCCGCCAATTCTTCATTCTCCATTTTCAATTCGCCATTCCGCAGCGGACGAACGAAAAGATTTTTGGCGACAGGATCCCGCCCCTGCATGCCGGCGGGCGGGCACGGAAACCCGCCCCTACTCGGTGACGATGATCGTCCCGGTCATGTCCTCGTGGCCGTCGCCGCAAAAAACATCGCAATGGAAGGGGAAACGCCCCGTTTGCTCGGCAACCAGCCGCACTTCGGTCGTCTTGCCCGGCGGAATGTCCGTGCGGATTTTCAGACCCGGGCAATTGAAGCCGTGCGTCTTGTCGAGCGACGTGAACGCCAGCACGACGGGGACGCCCTTTTTCACGGTGATTTCACTCGGCTTGAACTCGAATTGCTTCGCGGTGACGGCGATGACCGCGTCGCCGGCCGCCGCCGCGGCTTTGGCGACCAGCGGGATCTCGACCAGCGTCATCGCCGCGGCCGGAGCCAACTGGGCCTCGCGATAACCTAGGCCGGCGTACGGATGCGTCGGATCCCACGGAATCGCGGCTTTTTTCGGCACGGCATGCGGCGCGGGAAACGAGTACATCAGCCCCATGGCGCTGTTGTGTTCGATCGCCCCGGTCTTCTGGCGGTTCACCTGGTGAATGTGGCCGTACAGCACGCTGACGTTGTGGAACGGGGCCAGCAACTCGAGGACCTTGCCGCCGTCGCGGGTCGCCCAATCCCAATCGGGCGCGAGGTCGAAGAGCGGCCGGTGCGTCAGGATAATGAGCCGGTCGTTGGCGGCGAGTTTTTTCAATTCGTCGTGGAGCCACGCCAACTGCGCGTCGCCGACGATGCCGCGCGGATCCGAGACGTTGTCCAGCGCGATGAAGTGCACGCCCTTGTGCTCAAAAGCGTAATGCGTCGCCCCGAAGAAGTCCTGGAACGCCTTGCCGCCGTCCAACGACGCGTCGTGCTCGCCCGGCAGAAACTTGATGTTCTGCACGGTGAGCCCCTTGACCATCTCTTTGAACTCAAACATCCGCTGGCGGCGGACCTTGTCGTCGTCCGTCGTGTGCGTCAAGTCGCCGGTGAAGACGATGAAATCCGGCTGCCGCGGCAGGGCGTTGACCCGGGCGAATGCCTTCTTCAACGTGCCCGCGAAATCGGGGTTGATCGCCGGCTTGTCGAACCCCCAGTGCGTGTCGGTGAGCTGGAGGAAATAAAAACCGTCGCCCGCCGCCGCGCCGCCCTCGAAAAATAGTCCAGCAAACGGGGCGCCAATAACCGCGGCGCCTGCCAGCTTGACAAATTCCCGTCGACTTAATTCCTTATTCATGAGAATATCTCCCGGTAGATGGTCGGTTGTTTTTTCTGAAGATAAGTCGGGATTCGCGGCAGGCAATCGGGAGCCCGGGACGGCGGACGCAACGCCGGGAAATTCCCAGCGCGAAGAATCGTACGATTTGTAATGCCGCGTGACTTTTTGTAATGTGAGCGGGCGTGCCGCGGGACGGGACGCGAAGAAAACGACCGGAATTCACGGACCGGATTCCGGCGCCCTTATTGCACTGACCAATCCGGGGCGGGGGCAACAGGGCGTGGTATGACGGTCGAGAAAACAAAATTGATCGGTTGGCGCGGAAACGCGGGTTTCTCCATCCTTGAGGTCGTAGTAGCGATGGCGGTGGTGGCGTTCGTCGTCATCATCATTCCGTTTGCGCGCGACTACTCGCCGGAATCGGAAATCAACAAGGCCACCGCCGCGATGGCCGACGACCTGCGGCAGGCGCGGTCGCAGTCGGTGAAATACGGCAACGACGTGATCGTCACCATCGATGTGATCGCCGGCGTGGTGAAGGTGTACAACGACGTAACCAATAACGGACCCTTTCTCTCCGAATTGATCCGTTCCAACGTCTTGAGCAACTACGGCGTCGGAGCTTTCGGGAGTGTCGTCACCACCGGCATCGACGGCGCGCAGATCGCCGCCCCGGTCGTCATGGGCGCGACCGTCAACCCGTTCACCGTCACGTTCCACGCCAACGGCTCGGCGACGAATTCCGGCGTCATCTACCTAACGCACAAACGCAACGGCAGCCTGCTGTTGGGACGCGCGATCTCGATCCTGGGAACGGGAACCATTCAAACCTGGAAGTACCACGCGTACGGGAGTCCGGGGCCATGGATTCGCTGGATATGAGCCCATTGCGGATTGCGGATTGCGGATTGCGGATTGTGGGTTTCCGAACCCGGGACCCGGAACCCGGAACCCGCCCTGTCCGCCGAAGCCTTGGCGAAGGCGGGAACCCGAATCCCGAATCCCGAATCCCGAGCCCCGGACCTCGGCGCGCCGACGGCTTCACGCTGGTCGAAGTCGTCGTCGGAATCTTTCTGCTGACGATCGGCTTGCTGAGTCTGGCGGCGTCGATGTCCACCGCCGCGAAACGCCAGACGTTTTCGCAATCGATTACGAACATGACGACGCTGGCCAACGCCACGCTCGAACAGATCAAGCTCGATTCGTTCACGTCGATCGTTTCCTCGACCCAGAACTTCGGCCAGATTCCAGGTTTTCCGCGGTACAAAGAACAGGTGATCGTCACGCCCAACAGCGACGACTCGGCCGTGACTATCCAGGTGCTCGTGACCGATCAATCGGGGTTCCAGGTGTCACTGCAGACGGTGGTGGCGCAATGAAAAAACTTGGCGGACAACGCGGCTTTACGTTGATCGAACTGGTGGTCACGCTCGCCTTGACGATGTTGTTGATCGGCGGGGCGTGCTACGTGTTCTTGAGCCAGCATCGCGGGCTGGCGAACATCACCCACATTTCGTCCGCCGGGCAATCGTCCCGCGCGACGCTCGAACAATTGAGCCGCGAGTTGCGCATGGCCGGCTTCGGCGTTATCGGCCAGGCGACGTTCACGCAGGCCAAGCTCTATTCCGTGCAGTTCTCCGGCGACCTCCAGTCGAACGTCGTGCAGATGCTGTCGGCGAACGCCTCGGCCGGCGCAACGAGCATCCAACTGCCGCTCACGTCCGGCCACACGGTCATCGGCGCCACCGATTACGTGTTTCTCAACGGCGGCAGCGGGAATGTGGAAATGGACCAGGTCGCGCAAAGCGGCACGCTCGTCGACTACACGACCAATCCCCCCACGTTGCATTTGAACACCCCGCTGCAAAATTCCTATACGGCGGGCCAGACGCTCGTGCGCACCATCCAGACCGTGACCTACTCGGTGGCGTTTCCGTCGGGCGTGCTCACGCGCAACGGCGTTACGCTCAGCGACCGGCTCACGAATCTGGAATTTCATTATTTCGACCAGACGAACACGGAAATGACGCCCGACCCGGTCAACGGCCTGAACTCGACGCAGTGCGCGGCGATCCGCAGCATCGAATTGCGCTTGCAAGCCGGCGGCGTGGCGGCAAACTCGGCGCCGAATTACACGCACTGGATCGAATTGCGCAACATGGGCAACCGTCCGTACACAACCACCAACTGCGCGCCGAATCCGCCCACCAATCTACAGGTCACGCAGGACAACACCTGCGGCCAGTTCGGCATCCGTTGGACGCCGCCGACGACCAACGCGTGCGACGGCTCGCCGTTGACCGACCTGGCCGGCTACCACGTGTATTACGGCACGGGCACCGGCACGTATCTTTCGCCGCCGGACAATATTTCACCGCCTGACGTGACTTCGGCGACAGTGCAGGATGTCCGGCTGAACAACAACCAAACCTACTACGTCGCCGTCACGGCCTATGACACCAGCTTCAACGAATCCGCGAAATCGAGCGAAATCAGCATCACGATCGTCGACCAGAATCCGCCCGGCGCGCCCAGCGGCGACGCCACGGCCGGCCCGGGCACGGTCACGCTCACCTGGACGCCGCCGCCGAACACCCCCGACATCCGCGGCTTCCGCGTGTACCGCACGACGGCCTCGCCGGTCACGGTGACGCAGGCCAACCAGGTCGCGAACGAAACGACCCTGACGGAGGGCACGACGACCTTCACGGACACCACCGTCGTGCCGTGCACCGAGTACCATTACGTCA
>Ga0181520_10005338_pt1 | contig 20561 bp, 18 predicted proteins | sample PEATcosm2014_Bin_29_FD_132451 | JGI IMG/M metagenome (GOLD analysis project Ga0181520, IMG submission 132451) | Peatland microbial communities from MTU Mesocosm Facility, Houghton, MI, USA - PEATcosm2014_Bin02_30_metaG | ecosystem: Environmental > Terrestrial > Soil > Wetlands > Peat | place... | reverse complement strand
CGTTCGATCTCGCCTTCCATGGCGCGCAATTCGTCAAAGACCGTGAGGCATTCTTCAAAGATGGTGCGGCCGGTCAGCTGCAGCCCCTCTTGCGGCAGGTAGCCAATGCTCATGCCGCGGGTCTGCTGCATGGTGCCGTAGTCAAGGGTTTCGAAGCCCGCAAGCACCTTCATCAGCGTGGATTTTCCGGTGCCGTTCGCGCCGACGAGCGCGGTTTTCTCGTTGCTGCGGATCAGCCAATCGGCTTCGAGAAAGAGGATGCGCGGACCGAACCGCTTGCCGGCATTTTGCAGGGAAAGCATGTAGTTCTATTTTCGCATCGCGCCCGCGACAAGCTGCCCAATCGAACCCGTTTCACCGACCGAAGTAATTCTTCGCAAAGGCGCGGTGGAAAACTGCAAATATTGGGAGGAAAACAGGGGTGGATCCCTCGCCGGTACTTATTCGCGATCCCCGACTTAATTGTGTACGAAGCGGGAGAAATAATGCGCAAAAGCCGAGGGCTGCAGTTGAGTGGGATTCGTTTTCGTGCCGCCCCTACGGGGCGGCGGGCTTGGTTCGTCGCTATCCCAGGGCGTCGCTGCGCTTTGCCCTGGGCTATTTTCATGTTCTCCCTACGGGAGAAACGGGCTCATCATCGTCGGATCTCTGGCGCGGAGTCGTTAGCGCTGGCCGCGAGAGTGATCACCATCGCAAGCAACGCCATGCATACGCCGGGCATCATTCCAATCTTTGACCAAGGCATGCGCTCACTCCTACTGAACTGGAGCCGAAAACCGGCCCGCGATTTCGGCATTCTCCTGCAGCAAACCATCCAGCGGAGCGAGCTTGGGAAGCTTCGCTCCGCACTCGCGCAAGGTCGCAAGCAATGTCTCCGTCGGAATATTTCCCACCAGCGCATCCTGCGCAAAGGGGCAGCCTCCGAGACCGCCGATCGCCGAGTCAAATCGACGACACCCGGCCTGAAACGCCGCTCGAATGCGCACTGCTGCATCGGCGGGCCGCGCATGGAGATGCACTCCAATTTCGAAGCCCTCGTGCGCCGACAGAACCGCACTCACGGTTTCCGCAATCTGCCCTGCAGAAGCGAGTCCCACTGTGTCGGCGAGCGAAACGGCCTGCACTCCTGAATCAATGAGGAGGTCGCACGCGGCCACGACTTCCTCCACATTCCACGGCTCGCCGTAAGGGTTGCCGAAGGCCATCGACACATACGCCACCACATCGAGACCCGCGTTCTGCGCCAGAGACACGATCTTCTCCAAGGTATCCAGCGATTCTTCGGGAGTCTGATGCTGGTTGCGGTTGAGAAATTCTGCGGAGATTGAATACGGAAATCCCATTGTCTGCACGGCATTCGAGCGAATGGCGCGCTCGGCGCCTCTCTGATTGACGACGATGCCGATAATCTCAACGTGCTCGGGCGGCGCCACAAGCTCGAGCACTTGCTCGGAGTCGGCCATCTGCGGAATCGCGGCGGGCGAAACAAAGCTGACCGCATCGATATGCGTGAATCCTGCTGCAATGAGCTTGCGCACGTAGTCCGCTTTCTCCTCTGGCGGAACCTGCGTGTGCAATCCCTGCCAAGCATCGCGCGGGCATTCGACGATTTTGACTGCGTCTGCCATCCGTTTCACAAGTGAGGGTAATTCTTCGCAAATGCTGGCTCAAACAGGGACGCCAGGTGTCGCACATTTTCGAGTGCACGGCACCCACGGGTGGGGGGTGGGGTATAGGGGGTGGGGGTACCCTTTCCTTTCCGGCCGTCTCACACGTCCTGCTTATCCCATTGTGCACGAAGCGTGCTAATGCTTCGCAAAGCAAGAACGCCGAGAAGTGGGGGGCATACTCCCGCCCGTCGCGGCCAACTAGCCTCTCGAAGGGTGCACCTTCAAAATTTCGCGAGCGATTACCATGCGCTGGATCTCGCTTGTACCTTCGCCGATGGTGCAGAGCTTGACGTCGCGATAGAACTTCTCCGCCGGATAATCCTTGATGAAGCCATAGCCACCGAACAACTGCACCGCCTCATCACAGATGCGTACGGCCACTTCGCTGGCAAACAGCTTGGCCATCGAAGATTCGCGCGTGACTTTGCGGCCCGCGTCTTTGAGCACGGCCGCCCGCTGCGTCAACAAGCGCGCTGCATCCAGTTCGGTCGCCATGTCGGCCAGCTTCCATTGAATGCCCTGAAACTCTGCGATTGCTTTGCCGAATTGGCGGCGCTCCTTCACGTATTTCAATGTTGCATCGAGCGCACCGCGTCCGATCCCAAGAGCCAGCGCCGCAATGGAAATGCGGCCGCCATCGAGTACTCGCATGGCGTCGATGAATCCTTCGCCTTCTGTGCCGAGCAGGTTTTCGGCGGGGATCTCGCAATCTTCAAAGATCAGCTCGCTGGTGTCGCTGGCGCGCAAGCCCAGCTTGTTTTCCTTTTTTCCGGGCCGGAATCCCTTCGTCCCTTTCTCGACGATGAAGGCTGAGAGACCATGCGTTCCTTTGCTCTTGTCGGTCACTGCAATCACGACGATGACGTCCGCATACCGTCCATTCGTGATGAATGTCTTGTTGCCATTCAGTACGTAGCGGTCGCCTTTCTTCACCGCAGTCGTCCGTGCATTGCTCGCGTCGGAACCCGATCCCGGCTCGGTCAGCGCCCAGGCTGCGAGCCATTCGCCGCTCGCGAGGCGCGGCACGTATTTCCGTTTCTGGGTCTCGTTGCCGGAAAGAAAAATGTGATTGGTGCCGAGTGAATTATGCGCGGCAACGATGATGCCCATTGACCCATCCACTGCCGACAGTTCTTCAATCGCGAGCACGTAGTCCACGTAGCCAAGACCCGCTCCACCATATTCGGGAGGAAAGATCACGCCCAGCAAGCCCATCGCGCCGAGTTTTTTCACGGCCGCAGCAGGAAACTCACTGGCCTCGTCCCACGCCATTACGTTGGGTGCAATCTCACGCGCTGCAAAGTCGCGGATCTCCCGCCGCAGATGCTCCTGCTCCTCGTTCAAGACGAACGGATATAGGCTCCCGGCTGGTTCAAGCGATTGGCTCATGCTGACGCTCCTTAGCGAAGCTCGCTCCTTGAAGTTCGTGCTTTCCCAGGTCTCAAAATCGAGACCTGGGGCACCCATTTTCGCGTGGATCGACACATTGCCCCGACATGCATGCCACTTTATCTGAGATGCGTCCAACTTCTTAGCGACGACAAAGCTGCGGGACTTGATCCGATCATGTCTGCAGAACTCCGGGGTTAAATCGTGCCACCTCGGGATTCAAGGCGCAGGCTTCCAGAGCCGCGATCAGAACGTCTCTCGTTTTCGCCGGATCAATGATGGCATCGATCCAAAGCCGCGCCGCCCCATAGCGCGGGTCGGCCTGCTCGTCGTAGGTGGCGCGGATCTCTTCGTGCAGAGCGGATTTTTCGGCATCGGACAATACTTTCCCGCCGCGTTCCATTTGCCTGGCGCGAACCTCGGCCAATGTGTTGGCCGCGGAGGCACCGCTCATCACCGCGTAGCGCGCAGTGGGCCACGCAAACAGAAAGCGCGGATCGTACGCCTTGCCGCACATCGCGTAGTGGCCGGCGCCAAAGCTGCCGCCAACAATCACCGTGATCTTCGGCACAACGCTGGTGCTCACCGCCGACACCATCTTTGCGCCGGCGCGGATGATACCCGACCACTCCGCGTCTTTGCCCACCATGAAGCCATTCACGTCGTGCAGAAACACCAACGGCACCAGACTCTGGTTGCAGTCCATGATGAAGCGGGCTGCCTTCTGCGCGGACTCGGTGTAGATGACGCCGCCGACTTCGATGCGTCTCGCTCCCGCCGAAGGTCCCATCGCGACCGTTTGGCTCTGGTTCGTTTTCTGGTTCGCGACAATGCCCACCGCGTGGCCGCCAATGCGCGCGTAGCCGCAAACCAGAGTGCGGCCGAAATCCGCCTTGTACTCGTCGAATTCGCTGCGATCGACAATGCGCGCAATCACTTCGCGCATGTCGTAGACATTGCTCGCACCCGGCTCGGGATTCAACAGACCGTAAAGATCCTGCGCGTCATATTTCGGCGCGTCCTTTACAGCATCATAAGCAACGCGGGAGTACACCTCCGCAATCTGGGCAGCCTTTTGCCTCTCGCCCATCTTCTCGACAAGTGATCGCAGGCGCGCGATGCAGAGATGGTCATTCGGCTCCTTGAAGTCGACGGTGCCGGAAATCTCCGCGTGCATGGCTGCACCGCCGAGTTCTTCCGGATCGGTCTTTTGCCCAATGGCTGCCTGCACCAGCGAAGGCCCGGCCAGGAATAACCCCGAGCCTTCCGTCATCAGAACGGTGTCCGTCATGACCGGCAGATAGGCGCCGCCGGCCACGCACATGCCCATGATGGCCGTGATTTGCGGAATCCCCAGCGAGCTCATGACTGCGTTGTTGCGGAAGACACGCCCGAAATCGTCGGTGTCCGGAAAGACATCCTCCTGCAAGGGAAGAAAAACGCCCGCCGAGTCGACCAAATATAAAGTTGGGATCCGATTTTCAAGTGCGATGGTCTGCGCGCGCAGCACCTTTTTCGCCGTCATGGGAAAAAAGGCGCCGGCCTTCACGGTTGCGTCGTTGGCAACGATCACGCACAGGCGGCCACTCACGCGGCCAATCCCGGTCACGACGCCCGCGCCCGGTGCTCCCCCATACTCGGCATACATCCCATGTGCCGCCCACAGACCAAGCTCGAGGAATTCGGGTCCTTCGTCGAGTAGCAGCCTCAGACGCTCGCGGACGGTCAACCGCCCTTTGGCGTGCTGCGCCTCCGCGGCTTTCGCTCCACCGCCAAGACGGATCGATTCTTCCTCCGTGCGCACCATCGCCAGCAGCGCAAGCAGTGCGGCGCGATTCGCCTGTAGCCGCGCGGACTCTGGAACAAGCGCGGAGCGAAGCTGGTTGTTGGTCTTCACGACCTCGGCCATGGCACCATCCACATAGACCGCAGACTATAGCATCTCGGGCGATGTCGGCGTCTACGGACGAAACGGCCCTTCCCGAAGGAAGGGCCGCGTGGCCTCCGTTGGTCTTCGCTTAGTGAGCGCTTAATTCACGATCACGGTGAAGGTTGCCGTGGGCGCAGGAGTCAACGCGGGGCTCCCAACTCCTGTCACAGTAAAGGTGTAGGTCCCGGCGGTCGTACCCGCGTTGCCGCTGCCACCACTTCCGCCGCTGCCGCTACCGCCGCCGCCGCACGCCGCCAGGCTGCCGAGAGCTGCCATGAGTGCGAGCACTCCCAGCATCGCACGCCAGGCGCGCCGCCTCGCCGGAATGCCGAATAGCACAAGGATTGCCAGGACCGCGCTGCCGGCGCCTGCCAGGCCCTTACCGTTTCCGGGCAATCGGAGTGCACCGGTGGTCGCGGCTGTTGTCGTGACCGTCACCGTGGCTGCCCCGGTGGTTGTTGTTGAGCTGAGCGTGACAGTGGCATTCCCCAATTTGGCCGCGCAGCCTGGCAGATTCGACGCCCCGGTGGGAGAGTTCGTCAATGCGCAGGTCACCGTTACCGTACCCGCGTATCCAGTGGCTGAACTTATCGTGACCGTCGAAGCCGTTGAGCCGCCAGGGCTCACGGACGCGGCCGCAGCTGCACTCACGGCGTACACCGTCTCCGTCACGGTTACGGTTGCCATCCCAGTGCTTGCTGCGTAATCGGCGTCGCCGCTGTAGCTCACCGTCAAGGTGTCGGCCCCTGCGATCAAACTGTTCGCCGGGATTGTGACAGAGTAGCTCCCGCTGGACAGTGTTATCGTGCCGGAGGTGTAGCCGCCGCCAGTCAGGGTCACTGTGCCTGTGGGCGTCGGGCCTGAACCGGATATGGCTCCAGTCACAGTGAGCGCGGCATTCGAATTGATGCTTGTGGCGCTCGGCGTCACCGTGATAGCCGAAACCAGCTTCGATACCGTGACGGTGGCAGTGCTGCTTGCGGGGGCAAAGTTCGAGTCTCCGCTGTAGCTTGCGACCAACGTATCCGTCCCGCCACTCAAGCCTCCGGGCGGAATGTTAAATGTATAGGGTCCGGTGGAGAGCGTTTGGATCGTTCCGACGTATCCTGGACCAACCAAATCTATGGTGCCAGTCGGTGTTCCGCTGGTAGCGCTCACATTCACCGTTACGCTTAATGGCTGCGCAACGGTGATCGCTGTAGCCGCTGGCGTTACGGTGACGGTGGCCGTTCCCGTGCTGGTTGCCGGTGCCGTCCATCCATTCACAACGTTGGCTACATTCAGAGAGCCAAGGCCCGTGGCCGTGTCGAAACCTGCAGTCGCGCTGTAGCCCGAGAGAATCCCTACCTGATTGGTACCGACGCAATTCGGCGACTTGTCGGAATAATCGCAAGGCATTGCATTCGTGCCCGTGTCAATATCGTTGAAGTAACAGCTGCCGCCAACTGTCACGGTCTCCGCGCTACAACTTGCGTAGGACTCCTTCCCGGCAAGAGAGTACAGCTCCGCATTGGGGTTCCCCTGCGGAGCGCCTGCCTTCTGGTTAATGAGAGCCATCACGCCCGCCATCGCAGGAGTTGCAACCGATGTCCCGCCCACCTCCTGTGTGATCGGCTCAGTTGTCGAGGAATATGAGCAGGAACCATTCGCTGAGACACAGATGAGATACGCACTCCCGAGAAAACCGTTCGCAGCAAAGAACGAGACGTCGGGCACATCTCGTTTGCCGTCGGCGGGGATTCCAGTCACTCCGGCCTGCCAGCTCGGCTTGGCATAGCCGCCGGTACAACTGGCGACGGTCTGTCCATCACTTGTCGTGCATGCGCTCACGCCGCCGCCGGCACCGACGACGTTCACCAGTGACTGCAGCCCAGTCTCATTGGTAGTCGAGGAAACCGTGCCCGTATAGATTTCATCGCACATCTGCGTTGCTGTAAGAGTCGTCTTGAGACTTGCGTTCAGGGCAGCAACAGCAATCGGATTCGTGCAGGTGTCGTTCCAGGGCACCTCTGGAATGTAGCCTTTTGCACTTGCCCCCGTTGTCGTGCTATTCGTCGCATTCCAATAAGGAGCCGGTGTCGAGCCCCAGTTAAGGTCTGTTCCGCCAACGGCCGTGTCGTACGGACTCGAGGCCAACCCGCTGACGGAGAGCCCGTATTCGGCCCTGTATGAAGGGCTCGTACCACCTTGATCTTGATCGCAAGTCGCCGACCCCGCATCCCCCGTCGCAACAAAGACCGCGATGCCTTCGGTTGCGGCAGTCTCCCATAGATTGTTATAGGCCGCGTTCCCGCCGGTACCCTCACCCAGTTCACATAGACCATAGCTGACGCTGAGAATGTGCGCGTTGGCGACGGGTGTGGAAGGGACTCCGGCGTTTTCGACCACATAACTGGAAGAGTCGTAAACGGTGTCGTCGGTTGCCGATCGCACGCCCGAAGTGACGAGTACGATTTGCGCGCCTGGCGCGACGGCTCCTGACCACTAGACGTCGAGCAAATTCTCTGTCAGGTCGTCAATAGTGCAGTTTCCAGTCGTGCCCGTACATATCCCCGGGTCCAGTCCGTTCGCGCCTTTCACTTCTTCCGGCGTCAATCCGGCAGGCAGACCGAAGGCCGAGCGGAAGGTGGCCACGTCGGCAAGAGCAATGTCGCTGGTACCGGCGACCGCAATCGTTTGTCCCGTCCCCGTGATGGGCGTGGTCGCGTTCCAGAGTGGCAGCACGTTGTAGATAGTGGCAAAATCGTAGGGCGCCACGTCTTCAGTCCAGACGGCGTTGCTTCCCGTGCCCACGGTAATGCCAAAATCCGGATCGACCTTGCCCACCTGCGCCGAGACGCCGAGGGCGCTCGCAATCGGCGAGCCGCCAGCGATCCGCTGCCATTTTCCTGTGCTGCTGTCGAAGGTCACCTTCGAGCCAAGCCGGTGCTGCGGCTTCGGCTTGAAGTCGTGCAGCGCTTTCACGCCCACCACCACCGGCGACAGCGCAGCAGGAATCTGTGGATCGCTCATGTTGGCGATATGTTTCTCGCCGTCGACCGACAGATTGTGAATCTCCGTATGAAAGGCGCTTTCGACCTGCGCAGCCGTGCCGCCAAACCGGATCGACATCCGGTCCTTCGATACGGCAGCCACCGAGAGCCCGCGACTCGCGAGCCAGCTCGAAATGGTTGCAATGTCGGCTAAAGACGGGCCGAACCGCTCTCCCACTTCCGCGGGTTGAAGCCAGTGATGAAAGTTGGGCGAGGACGTGTCGTACTGGCCGGCAACAAAGTCATCAAACGCGGCCTGCTGCTCCGGGCTGCGGCTCAGCACCAGCACGATATCGGTCATGGCGAGATCGGGCCTCACCGGCCCCAGGTCGTTGTGGGAATTCGCCAACGGATGGATGTTGCCCTTGAGGGTTACGAGCTGATTCTCGTCGACTCTTTCAAGAATCCTTGGTCCCTGTGTCGCGCTTTGGGAGAAGGTTTGGGTTGCGTTGACTAGTGTAACGATCGATAAACCGACGAAAAGACTACGGAGGAGCCGCATTCTCTTGTCCCGGCACCTTTCTCGGAGGACGAGCCCCGATGACTCCAAGAGTTATTGTCTAGCTTCGAAAGAAGAATGTAGATTGCCGCCCACTTTATCACGGAAGGGACACGGAAGTGTTTATGTAAAAGGAACGGCCCCATTACTATCGCTCTTTCTCGTTTATTCTGCAGGAAAAACGCAGCGTTTCCTTCCGGAGGTTGCCGCCTTCGGTAACGAGGTAACCGCATTTCGGAGCAATTTTGTCTAAAATGCAAACATCCGCGGATCCCAAATCCGGCTCGCCACCCCGACATCAAGTACCTCAACGTCTTCGATTCGATTGCCTCTAGCGTCCGGCGCTTCACTGCCGGAAGCAGCTCTTCCCCATTTTCGCCGTAACCGATCGGTTTGCCATCGAGGGTCAATCCGGATCGTCCAATGCGCTCTCTCAAACACGGGTAAGCTTTCTCTTCGAAACGAGAGTCGATTGCAATGCCTCTTGATAGGTTCCGCGTCTCGAACTGGCGCCGCGCCTGGCTAGATCCTTTCGCTAAGTCCGTCGACCCAATCCCCACCCTGCTTTTTCACCTTCATCGTTCGGCCTTCGAAGGTAACTTGATAGGGGCCGTCCGGTAAGTCCAGCGGCGCGAGATGAATGTCGCACTTGACGTATTCCGCAATATTCAGTTGGGGCAGGGATACCATTACCGCGCTCACCGTGCATACTGCCTCATGGCCCATGCCCTTGAGCTGTCCCGCCATCATGACGATTTCACGACTTGATGCTGCCATTCATCCCTCCTCTGCCCCGACTCTTCGTAGACTTCTGCCGAATTCTCTTGTGTGTATCAGCATTCAAAAGGACTGTATGTCTTATTCCGCTCAAGACGGTCCGGCTCTGCGAATGAACGTGCGATCCATTGCTCTGCAGCTCAATTTCGAGATCCTTGGCGTGCCGCAGGTCCCGCTCCACGGATTGGCGCTCCACCGGTTCAATGATCATCTCTGGCTTGAAGAACCGGTAGATATGCCTCCCATTCTTCTTGGCGTGATACATCGCGGTGTCCGCTTTCCTGATAAGACTCTCCGCATCCTTGGCATCGCTTGGATAAATGCTCAAACCGATGCTGGTCGTGACGTGAATCTCGTGCTCGTCAATCAAATGAACACCGGCCACTGCATCCAACAATCTTTTCGCCGTGGTCGCGGCATCTTCAGGGTGTTGTAACTCCCGAAGCAGGACAACAAATTCATCGCCTCCCTGGCGGCTCACCGTATCTGGGCCTCGCACGCAACTCGATAAGCGCTTCGCTACGGATTGAAGTAGCTTGTCGCCGATCAGATGTCCCAGGGAATCGTTGATTTCTTTGAAGCCGTCCAAATCCAGAAACAACACAGCGGCCCGGCCCTTCGTTCGCCGAGCATGAGAGATTGCCTGGGCCACCCGGGTGTTCAGAAGCATTCGATTCGGCAACCCCGTGAGAAAGTCGTGGTGAGCGGAGTGCGTCAGCTTCTCTTCCAATGTCCGCGTGGCAGTTACGTCGCGAAATACAATAACCGCTCCGGTAACTCGCCCTTCACGGTCACGTATCGGTGCGACGGAGTCTTCGATGAAGACTTCGTTCCCGTCCCGGCGAACAAGAACGCAATTCGCCGGGAGCTTTCCCACCCGATTTTGCGAAGTCGCCTTGGCCATCGGATCCATAATGGCTTTACGGGTAACGCCATCCACCATCCTGAAAGTCTCGGCCATTACCCGTCCGACAGCCTCGTCAAGCAGCCATCCGGTCATCCTTTCTGCGACGGGATTGAGGAAGGTAATGTTGCCCGATGTGTCAGTGCAAATCACGGCATCGCCCATGGAATTTAACGTGACTTGGGCCCGTTCCTTCTCAACGAACAGGACTTCTTCGATCATCTTGCGCTCGGCTGAATTGAGCAGGGCTCGCATCAGCTCGCGCGCCTCAATCTGGCCCTTAATCAGATAGTCTTGCGCGCCGTCTTGAAGGGCCAAAACCGCAGTCTCCTCATCCTTGGCGCTGGCCAGCAACACAATCGAGACGCGAGGCGCTGCTGCGCGCACCCGTCGGACCACATCCAGTCCGGAAGGCTCCGCCATTCCCATATCCAGCAAGACGATGTCAACCGAATGCCTCGTGAGATATCTCTCGGCGTCGCGCATGGATTCAACATGAGTCACCTCAAAGAGGCATGCGATCGAGTCATTGAACATCGCCCGGATCAGACGAGCTTCTTCAGTGTCGTTTTCGATCAGAAGGATTGTTTTGGCTGGTCTTCCCGCCATTCATCGCACCCCTGCCCGGCTAACCTTACTCGTTAGAATTCAAAAGGACGCAAACACTTGATTCTTGCTTTCCAGGAATACGCCTGTACGCTGCAATCCGAAATTGCCGGACCCATGAGAGACCGATCGAAATCGCCGCGCGTAAGGTAATCGATTCACTCTCTGGTCGAACCCGCCGAAGTCGCAATGCATCTCGCGGACTGTAGGATTAAGCCGTGAATAACAGGCACGCCACATCTGCAATCGAGAGATCGGGGAACATGAGTATTGTGCTGGGAGTTCTTTCATACACTGTTAGCGTCGCCGATAGCGATCTATTGAATCCGTGCTCTCCAACTTGATTTCTAAAGAACAAGTGCGGCTCCATTGCGCATCTACTCTAACTAGATGCGGGAGAATATCCGATAGCCTTACATTCACTAAGAAGAAAGTCTGTTCACTTTTGCACACGCCTGGTTATATGTGGTGAAACCCTCGGCACACGAAGGGCTTTCCAGCCGTTTTTCGGCCCCCCGATCCTAACTACGCTTTCACTCTAAGGGGAGTCAATCCGAGAATGGCTCTTTGTCGATGCGGCACGATCAATTCGAGAAATCGAATTTGCTGCAGCCACTCAAGGAGACCTATGGATGCATCCAATGACATGCGGTTTCTCGAAGAGAGAACCTGGGCCCCGCATCATAGGTTGACGTGATGGCACGATCGTCTCGGCATTGACTAAGCCGGCTTAGTAATTAGTTAGCTAATAATGCGAATGTACTATTCGCTCAAGAACTGCCGACGAGATCGCGGCTACGACAAAACTGGTGTCGATGTGACTTGAATCCGCACTAAGCTCAATGGCACAGTTACCGTGGTTTCGCGCTAGTTGCCTTAAGGATGCGGATGCAGAGATAACTGTGGCCGTCGTCACGAGATCGGGAGTAAGCTTCCTACGGAAGTGTTCTGAATGAAAGGTGTAGTTGATCAGAAGCAACAAGCGATCCAGGATGCAATGGAGCTTTGATCAAGAGCGGACAGCGGAGGAGTCATGCAAAGGAACCAATGTGAAGAGGGACTCGGACTAGATAAGGCTTACATGGAAAAAACTCGGATATGGATAAGTGCGGAAGCTGACAAGCGGGTTGCGATCGGTGTCAACAGAGCGGTCGGTGTGAATGAATGGCATGATATTGCGCGTCGCGCCGATGACGCAAAGACAGGACACAGGGTCGCGCTTGGGGAATATATCGATCACACAATTAATTGCCCCAGGTGTAGAACTCGTGCGATTCAATAGGTCTTTTGCATGGACCGTAACTCCAAAGCTAGGCTTATAGACGCTCAACACCGGGCAACGCTTTGCCCGTGTCTCTTCTCGTCCGGTCGTCCGATTCGTTGCTGTAATGTGACCCGCTCCGTCTACCGCTATTGGGAAGGTCGCTTGGATAGCGGCGACCTTGTTTCACATACGAGCGTTCAACGTGAGATTCGGAGAGGAAATTGCCCTTGATCGAGGCGCATCTTTCTTTAGGAATCGCTCCGCAAACAGGACAACTGAAATCTAGCGAAGGACTATGCTCGGCCATTCCCATCTTTTACCGCGGTTCGACAGAATAATGATGGTCAATTCTGAACGCCAAGCGCCAAATTCAACACCACACTAATTCGACTTCTTACAGAAAGTGCCAGGATCGCGAGTTGAAATTGGCGCGAATGATTGAGTAAATAATGGCACGTGAATTCGAAACCGATTTCTTGCGCCTCGCGGAACATAGCACGGATGCGAGTCACCGCAAGGTGTCGGCATGGCTACTGCGCTCTCACGACAAGGTGGAACGATGCGGATGCCTGAGAGCCTGTTTTTGCTGCGGATAACGCATGTATGCTCGCTCGTACTTTTATTGTCTACGCTGGCGAGCAGCCTTAGAGACTCAGAACATGCATCGAACGAGCCGATGCAACCTGTGTAAGCGGGGAGTCAAAGGCCAATGCATACACGACCATGAAAATGGCGGGGACACCCCCAGCAAGGGTCACGCAGTGATACGCCCCTCCGACCGATGAGACAATTGAGCGTGCGTTCGTTAAGCTCGAAATGTTAGACCAAAAGGCGCCGAAGAAGACAAGGGCGGCAATTATCGACGTTTCTAAACAAGGCACGTTTCTTGTCTTCGCCCGCTTCCTGTAGATTAATCATTCAAAGTCGGGCCTGTAGCTCAACGGTTAGAGCAGGGGACTCATAATCCCTTGGTTGGGGGTTCGAATCCCTCCGGGCCCACCAGGTTTGCAACGCAGGTCCTTCGCGACGCTCAGGATTTCGCCAGCGGGCTCAGACGCCCGCTTTACGGCTCAAGTTCGAATCCCTCCGGGCCCACCAAGTCATCGACGCAATTCCGGTCGAGCCCGCTCAACGCCGATCCCCGTATACTCATCGCAGTGTATGCTGACGCAACTCGACACCATTCTTCGATCCACGCGAGCTTCCATCGCTACGGCCAAGACGCGAGTCTCGGCTGCGGAACTTGAGCGGCAAGCAGCTTTGCATCAGCCTCGCGGATGGGCCGCTTCTCTGCGTCGGCGCGTCCGTTCCGGACCGGCGATCGTGGCGGAAATCAAAAAGGCGTCTCCATCCAAAGGTGTGATTCGTGGGGATTTCGATGTGCCGTGGCTTGCTCAGCGCTATGAGTCTGGCGGCGCGGCAGCTCTCTCCGTGCTCACAGACGAGCCGCATTTCCAAGGCAGCTTGCATAATCTTGAACTCGCTTCGTCAGCGGTAGCGCTGCCCTGCCTGCGCAAGGATTTCATAGTGGATGAGTATCAAATTGTCGAAGCGCGCGCCCATTGCGCCGATGCGATCTTGCTCATCGCTGCCGCTCTCACCGCCGAAGAGATGAAGCGCTTTTCCCGAAGCGCTCGCGCCCTTGCCCTCGATGTGCTGGTCGAGGTACACACGGCCGCCGAGCTTGAACGTGTACTCGATATTCTGGGCGACGAGGGCGCCGACGCGATCGGCGTGAACAACCGCGACTTGAATACATTCGAGGTTCGTCTCGAAACTTCGTTTGCCCTCATCGAGCGCATCCCGGCTACAGTTGTGCGTGTTACGGAGAGTGGCATCTCCACAGCCGAGGACCTGTCGCGGCTACGCGCAGCCGGATTCGATGCATTTCTTATCGGCGAAAGCTTGATGCGTCAGCCAGATCCTGGTGACGCGCTTGCCGCGTTGCTCGCGGGCGCGATGGCGATGCCGTGAGCCTTTGGATCAAGATTTGTGCCAACACCTCGCTTGAGGACGCGTCGCTCGCGGTGGATGCTGGGGCCGATGCGGTTGGTTTTGTGTTTGCGCCGAGCCCTCGCCGCGTGACGGCAACGCAGGTGGCCGCCATCGTAGCCCATCTGCCGGCGACTGTTGAGAAGATCGGCGTCTTTGTTGATGCGGGGCTCGACGAGATTGAAGAGACTGTGCGCGCTTCCGGGCTGACAGGCGTGCAGTTGCATTCGGACGTTGGATCAGATGTACCGGCTCGGCTTCGTCGTAGCTTTGGGTCCGCGCTCCGCATTCTGCGCGTGATCCATTTCGGCCTCGGCGCGGGAGAAGGAGCTGCCGCCATCGCGCTAGACGCCAACGTAGACGCAGTCCTGGTGGATTCGCGCACCGCGACAGCCGTGGGCGGCACCGGAATCGCCTTCGATTGGCAAAAGGCGCGCGCCAGCGTATTCCGAAATGCAGAGTCACGCCTTGGCCGCATGGTGGTCGCCGGCGGACTCAATCCCGCCAATGTTTCCGAAGCCATCGCAACGCTAAAACCGTGGGGAGTGGATGTGGTAACCGGGGTGGAGGCCACGCCGGGAAAAAAGGACCCTGCAAAGGTCCGCGAATTTATCGTCCGCGCTCGAGCGGCTTTGCTTTATCAACAGAAAGAAGCACAGACATAACTCGTAACGGCACCGTGAGAAAATGCGGGATCAAATCCTCAAGCTGTTATCAGCACGGCATGGACATTTTCTGTTCGAGTCAGGCCATCATGGCGACCTGTGGCTCGATCTTCAGTCGCTGTTCTTCCGGCCCCATCTCGTACAACCTCTAGCTGCCGCAGTTGCACGGCGACTGCGCGAATACGATATCGAGATCGTTTGCGGCCCCTTGGTCGAAGGATCGTTTGTCGGGCTTTTGGTCGCATTGGAGCTTGGCGTCGAATTCGTATATTCCGAACGGTTCTTTCGTCCGACGCAAGATGGCCTCTTTCCGGCTGGCTATCGGATTCCAAAAACTCTAAGAAAACTCATTCGACAGAAACGGGTCGGTATTGTCAATGACGTCATCAATGCCGGATCAGCCGTGCGCGGCACGTTCGACGATTTATTGGACTGCGACACAAATGTCGTCGCGATTGGGTCGCTGCTGGTTCTTGGAACTTCAGCATCCGCTTATGCCTCCAGCAAGAAGGTGGCTCTTGAATGCCTCGCGATACTGCCCAACAATCTATGGACGCCATCGGAATGTCCGTTATGCGCAGCTGGTGTTCCATTGGAAGACCTGGAAGGGTTCAAACTCGCCCGTTAGCGAGCGGGGCCCTGCGCTGCTCGACCCCTAGTACACTGGAAAGACCTCGATTTTGTGGGCATGTGCGAGGCAGGAGGCCCCATGGCATCGGTCATTCTTCCAGCGGCTCCATCCGAATCCCGGCCCGGACGATTCGGCATTTACGGCGGGCGCTACGTGCCGGAGACGCTGATGGCCGCTCTCGTCGAGCTCGAGCACGAGTACGACACGGCCAAGGCAGACGCCGCGTTTCAAGCCGAGCTTGCTGGCCTGCTGAAGGATTTTGCCGGACGTCCCACGCCGCTCTACTTCGCCAAGCGCCTCAGCGAGGAACTGGGCGGCGCCAAAATCTATCTCAAGCGCGAAGACTTGCTGCACACCGGTGCGCACAAAATCAACAACGCTCTCGGTCAGGCACTGCTCGCCAGGCGCATGGGCAAGAAGCGCGTCATCGCCGAGACCGGCGCAGGCCAGCACGGCGTCGCTACAGCCACTGTCTGTGCGCTGCTCGGCATGGAGTGCGTAATCTACATGGGCGACGTCGATATGGTTCGCCAGGAGCTGAACGTTCTCCGCATGCGCTTACTTGGAGCCGAGGTGCGCGGCGTTTCGTCCGGCTCAAAGACGCTGAAGGATGCCATCAGCGAGGCCATGCGCGACTGGGTCACCAATGTCCGCACCACCTATTATCTGTTGGGCAGCGCGCTCGGAGCTCATCCCTATCCCACCATGGTGCGCGATTTCCACCGCTGCATCAGCATTGAGATGAAAGAGCAGATCCTTGAAAAAGAAGGCCGGCTTCCTGCGGCCATCATTGCCTGCGTGGGCGGCGGATCAAATGCCATCGGCGCGTTCTACGAATTCATTCCAGATCGCGAGGTGCGTTTGATCGGCGTTGAGGCTGGCGGCTGCGGCACCGAACTTGGTCAGCATGCCGCGCGCTTCCGCGGCGGGGAGCCTGGCGTTCTACAAGGCACCTATTCCTACGTACTGCAGGATGAGAATGGGCAGATCGCTGCAACGCATTCCGTCTCCGCGGGCCTTGATTATGCTTCCATTGGCCCGGAGCACGCAGCCCTTCACGATTCCGGGCGCGCAGAGTATGTCTCGCAGGATGACGCAGCGGCACTGGATGCAGTCGTAAAGCTGGCGCGGACCGAGGGAATTTTGCCCGCGCTGGAGAGTGCCCATGCAGTGGCCGAGGCTTTACGCATTGCTCCCGGCATGAACGCGCGTGACATACTGGTAGTCAATCTCTCTGGACGCGGCGACAAAGACATGGGCATTTTGGCGCGAGAACTCAAACTCCAGGGAGCATAACCGCAACTTCCGATGGCTATCGTTTTCAATCACAAGCCGGGGCTGGTCGTTTACCTCACGGCGGGCGATGCCGGCCTCAAGGCCGGCCAGTTAAGTGCCCGCGAGGGCCTCGATGCCACGCGCGCCATCGCGCTTGAGGCCATTGATGCCGGCGCGGACGTGATTGAGCTCGGCGTTCCGTTCAGCGACCCGCTTGGGGATGGGCCGATCATTCAGCGCGCCAGCGAGCGAGCTCTCGCCCATCACACGAGCCTCAATGACGTGCTTGCGCTCGCCGCGGAAATTCGTAGCGCAAGACCTGCAGCGGGACTCATCCTGTTTACGTATTTCAATCCTGTTCTGCGTTATGGCTTGAAAAAATTCGCCAATGCCGCTGCGGCGGCGGGCGCCGATGGCGTTCTGGTGATCGACCTCATCGTGGAAGAGGCCGCAGACTACATCGCCGAAATGGAGCGCGTCCATCTCGCGCCTGTTTTTCTGGCCGCACCCACCAGTCCCGACGAGCGCCTCGAAGCCATCGCAGCGCACAGCAAGGGATTCGTCTACGCAATTTCGCGCGTTGGCATTACCGGCACGCAGCAGAGCCTCACCTCCGACGCAGCCGCCCTGGTGGCGCGCATTCGGCGATGGACAAAGCTGCCGGTGGCCGTGGGGTTCGGCATCTCTAACGCGGAGCACTTCGCCCAGGTGGCGGAATTCGCGGATGCCGCGGTCGTTGGCAGCGCAATTGTGGAGTTGATCGAAAGATCGACCCCGGAAGCAGCGCCTGGCGCAGTGGCTCGATTTATCAAGGGTCTGCGCCAACCCGCAGTGGCGCTGGCCCGGTAGAACCCCAAGCCCAGAGCTTCTGGCCTCTAGCTCCTAGCCTGCCTATGGCGGATTGAGCCACTTAGGCGTGGTTCATGAAATCTGGCTAGCAGCTAGAGGCTCGTAGCTAGCAGCTCACACACACGAGGATGGAATGACGCTGGAAGAATTGCGAGATCAAATTGATGTTCTGGACCGCCAGCTTGTGGAATTGCTGAGCGAGCGGGCCCGTGCCGCGTTGATGATCGGTCACCTCAAGGTCGCAACTTCGCTGCCGGTGTATGAACCGGCCCGGGAAAAGATCATCTACGCCAACGTGCGCGCAGCCAATAAAGGGCCGCTGCCGGACATCGAGTTGACGCATATCTACGAGCGCATCATCGACGTGATGCGGGCATTGCAAAGGAATGAGTTGGCATCGGAGAGGAATGCCCTGGCGAACGCATCCGGATCGTCCGCGACTGAACAGCATCGCGCCGGTGATTCGTCGGGCCACGGCACTGGCGGAGAACCGCCTGAGACTGGGAAAAAGCAATGATCGTTGCAATGCAGGAGAAGGCCACCGAAGAGCAGATCGATTTCGTCATCGACGCCATGGTGGATGCGGGAGTCGGCGTTCATCGAACCACCGGCGCAAGTCAAACCATTCTTGCTGGCGTCGGTCCAACCGCCAGCGTCGACCTAAGCAAATTCGAACTGCTTCCGGGCGTGCTGCACGTACACCGCATCAGTTCACCTTACAAACTGGCGGGGCGCGGCTTTCGTCCGGAAGGCACAGTCGTCGAGTTTCGCAATGGTGTCAAAGTCGGCAATGAGCGCGTCGTGGTCATGGCAGGACCCTGTTCGATTGAGAACCACGACCAGATCTTTGAAACGGCGGCTCGCGTGAAAGCCGCAGGCGGCAGTTTTCTGCGTGGAGGAGCTTTCAAGCCCCGCAGTTCGCCCTACGCCTTCCAGGGCATGGGCATTTCCGGTCTCGAACTCATGCGCGAAGCCGCGGATACGCACGGTCTGTTGGTTGTCAGCGAGGTCATGGAGATCGCGCAGATCGAATCGATGCTGCCGTATGTCGACCTGCTGCAGGTGGGCGCGCGCAACATGCAGAACTTCAATTTGCTGCGCGAGCTTGGCCAAATTCGCAAGCCGGTCCTGCTCAAACGCGGCATCGCGGCCACCATTGAAGAGCTACTGCTCTCGGCGGAATATATTCTCTCAGGTGGAAACTACGACGTAATTCTTTGCGAGCGCGGCATCCGCACCTACGAGACCTCGACACGAAACACCATGGATATCTCCGCAATTCCCGTGGTGAAGAAGTATTCGCATCTGCCCATCGTCGCCGATCCGTCGCACGGCACGGGCCGCCGCGACATGGTGGCTCCCATGGCCAAAGCAGCGGTGGCCGCGGGTGCCGATGCGATTATCGTCGAGGTGCATCCCAACGCGGACAAGGCAGCCTCCGATGCGGCACAGACGTTGTACCTCGATCAGTTCGATAAGCTCATGGGAGAGCTGCGGGTCATCGCCGCCGCAGTTGGAAGAACCATGTGAGAAGCAGCGGAGTCAGCGATGTTAGCCGCGCTTCGCGCGTGTCAGCGGTGCTAATCTTCCCAACACCGCTAACCACACTAACTCCCTAACTTCGCTCCGAAAGGAACCATGATCGAGCGCATCGCCATCGTTGGTACGGGCCTGCTGGGCGCCTCTGCGGGCCTGGCGCTGCGCGCGGCTGGCTTTCGTGGAACGATCGCCGGTTGGAATCGCGGTCCGGAGCAGGCGCAGACCGCGCTCGAAATGGGCGCACTCGATTCCGTCGCGACCGATCCGTTGCAAATGGCGCGAGAGAGCCAGGTGGTGCTGCTGGCCATGCCCGTCTATGCGATTCTCGACTGGATGGAGCAGCTCGCGCCTGTGCTTGGACCCGATCACCTGGTCTCGGACGTTGGCAGCACCAAGGCGCAAATCACTGCTGCAGCCGGCCGACTTTTCAACCAGCCGGACCGCGCGGCGTTCCTGCCCGGCCATCCCATGGCGGGCAAGGAACGCGGGGGCGCCGCCCTCGCGGATGCGGAGTTGTTTCGGGGCGCAGTTTGGATGTTCACCGAAGCCGGCGCTGGCAATCCCTCATGGAAACGTTCGGAAGCATCGGCTGAGCTCGTTCGCGACTGGCGCGAGTGGGTCACCGCGATCGGCGCCAAAGTCATCGAGATCGATCCCGCGCGCCACGACGAATTGGTGGCCTGGGTCAGCCATCTTCCTCAGTTTGTCGCGACGGGCTTGAGCGCGCTGCTGGAAGATCAGGTCGGCGACGCTCCGGAGCTGAAACACGTGGGGGGGCGCGGGCTGCGCGAGATGACGCGTCTGGGCGCGAGCCCCTACTCCATGTGGCGCGACATCGCCTACACCAACTCCGAGGCCATTCAGGCGGCCCTCTTCGCGCTCGAACAGCGCCTCGCGCACATTCGCGAAAACCTGCGCACGCCTGAACTTCGCGCCGAGTTCGATAAAGCCAATCAGTTTCGCAAAGAGTAGTCCTGCAACGATCGGAAAAGGCCGGCCCCAATGACGATGACCGTGAAAGAGCAGTTCGGGCAGATCGACATCTACGTCTTCGATCAGATTCTGCGCGGCAACCTCGCTCCAGGCATGCGCGTGCTCGACGCCGGATGCGGCTACGGACGCAACCTCGTCCATCTGTTGCGCGAGGGGTGCGAAGTCTTTGCGCTGGACGCGGACGCCGCCGGCGTGGAACATGTGCGCCAGCTATCCGCATCACTCGCGACCGGATTGCCGGCGGAGAATTTCCAAGTCGGCCCCATCGAACAGATGCCTTTCCCCGATGAATTTGCCGATGTGGTGATCTGCAGCGCTGTCCTGCACTTTGCGCAGGACGCTCGGCACTTTCTGGCGATGCTGAAGGAGTTGTGGAGGGTGCTGCGGCCCGGCGGGATGCTGTTCTGCAGGTTGGGTTCGCGCATCGGCATGGATTTCGAATCCGTACGCCCCAATATCTATGTGGTTGGCGACGGGTCCGAGTGGTTCCTGGTCGATGAGAAGATGCTCCTGCGATTAACCGAGGAGCTGAATGGTGTGCTGGTG
>Ga0181520_10005337_pt1 | contig 20562 bp, 15 predicted proteins | sample PEATcosm2014_Bin_29_FD_132451 | JGI IMG/M metagenome (GOLD analysis project Ga0181520, IMG submission 132451) | Peatland microbial communities from MTU Mesocosm Facility, Houghton, MI, USA - PEATcosm2014_Bin02_30_metaG | ecosystem: Environmental > Terrestrial > Soil > Wetlands > Peat | place... | reverse complement strand
TCCCGCCGCCGCCACGAACCGCCGCCGGCCCGCCGCATCAGTTACTTTTTTTTCAGGAACTCCTTGATCACGTCGATCTCCACGTCCCGCTCGGCCAGCAGCCGCTTGAGCCGGCCGTTCTCCTTCTCCAGGTCACGCAGCCGCCGGACCTCCGGCTCGCTCATGGCCCCGAACTTCCGACGCCAGTTGTAGAACGTCGGCTCGCTCACCCCGTGCGCCCGGCACAGCTGTGCCACCGTCTTGCCTTCCGACTCGGCCTCCCGAAGGATGGCCACGATCTGTTCCTCGCTGAATCGCTTCTTCATCCGACTTCCGTTCCTTTCCGGCCCGGAAGTCTATATCACCAACTGGCGTCATTTTAGGGGCGCAGCACAGGTTGATCGCTATTTGCAAATCAACACTTCGCTGAAAACCGTCTTTGGCGGTCGGCATATTCGTATCATAGCAACGTCAGAGCCGGCGGATAGAGCTGCGACAAGTGATGATTCTCGGTTCAGCCGGTGGCGGCGAGATGGCGAGGCTCGACGATGGTTTTGAGCAGGCCGCCGATGGTGAACTCGCTGGGGCCGATGGCCAGGCATCTGCGGACGGTGTAGAGGGCGATGAGGTTGTTGTCCTGATTGTCCTTCATGCAGATGGCAAAGACGCTGCCGACGAACAGCGGGGCGGCGCAGATCAGCCCGATTCCGGTTGGTGAAATATCCCGCACATGGGCTTCCATGGGCATGCCGGGTTTATTATCGGTCCCAAGCGGCGTGACGACGGCGCGAATTCGCAGCCCGGCCCGCGGCTCGGCCCGCCGTCCGCCTCCAAGCCCCTTGAGGCTCGACCGAATCTGCTCAAACATTTCGCCCGATAATTCCAGCATTTTCGGCTCACAGAAGGGACCGCGAGAATGTACCGCGTCCCATCAGAACATCGGCAGAATCGAATCGACAAATCGCATACAACGCGGCGACGGGATAAATATTGCAAACGAAATCGCGCAGCCGGGCAGGAACCGCCGAGTTGGGGCGAAGTCCTCAAAGGGCTGATCGGCGCCGCCGAAGGGCTGCCTGAAGATATTGGCAACAATCCAAGAACTCCTTCTCGGCTCACTCCGCCTCCTGCACAAACTGCTCGTACAGCGACGCGCCTTTCCCGGCGGCGGTGATGAATCTGTATACGGAACAGTGCCGCCCTCGACGACGGGGCGAGGCAGCAGGCTGCTCGGCTCCATGATCCTTCCGTATTCGCGAACGATCATCTTCGGGTTAAACGCCGCCGGTCGATTTCAGTCCTTTACGTTATAAAGTATAGTGTAATTCGATGCCGATCAGAAGTTTCAAGGATCAAGGCACTGGCGATATCGCGGCGGAACGCGCCAGCAAGGCGGCCCGCAAGAAGCTCCCGGCCGGCCTTCACGCCGCCGCATACCGAAAGCTCGTTTTTCTTGACAACGCACACGCGCTGACCGATTTGACGGGATGGAAAAGCCTTCGGCTGGAAAAGTTGCGCGGAGATCGCAGAAATCAGTACAGTATCCGCATCAATGACCAGTACCGGATTTGCTTCCTGTGGTCCGGTGCCGACGCGCTGGAAGTCGAAGTTGTGGACTATCATTAACCGGAGAATCCCATGCTCAAGAACAGAATTCACCCGGGCGAATTCCTGCGGGAAGAACTCGCCGAGCGCGGCGTCACCCAGACGCAACTGGCCGGGCATATCGGCATGAGCCCCGGCGTCGTCAATCTGATCTGCAACGGCCGCCGCGGCATCTCGCCCGACATGGCCAAGAAACTCGCCGCCGCGCTGGGCACGAGCCCCGAGTTATGGATGAACCTTCAAACCAGTTACGATCTCAATCTCGCTGCTCAGCCCGATTTCGGGCTGTTGGAGGTTTGAGCGACCTTTCACCGTTCGAGAGCGTAAGCCGGAGTTGTCGCGTTTTTGGGGCCCGAGGTTTATCGTAGACCGTTGGTTTCGTACCGAATTGAAATGTATCGCGATGGCCAAGGACGGTTTGAGAGTCCAAACCACGCCAAAAGGAAAGGAGGCAGCGATGCGATCGGAGCAGAATCTGGAGCAGATTTTCTCGCGCCAAGAGCAGGCGATCGTATATCTGTTCAGCAGGTACTGGGAACGTATCCCCGAGTTCAAGACCAAGAAGATAATCCGCATACATACTCATTTTCCCGATTTCTCGATTAGTAACGCTGCCGGCGAGAGCGAAGCCATCGAGTTCGAATACGGGCTTTGTGCTTTTCGCTCGCACCTGCATGGTACCAGCCTCAAGAATTTATGGGATGAAGGGGTCAGAAAGCTATATATCGTGTATTGGGAACACAACGATGACAAGGATGATTTGCGAGCCGAGGTGAGGCGAAGAGCTCGATTCAATGTGGATTTCGTCTGCCTAAGGGATTGGTTCCAAGCGGAGGTCAGGAAGATCCCCGGAGCCGACGGCTTGGGGGCCTTCTGGAGGTTCACCCAAAGGCGAGGGCGCAGTCCCAAGAAGGCATACTCACTCAGCGCTATCGTAGGCGCAATGGAGAAGGTCAAGTCCTCAATAGACGAGTTCGATGTCCGCAAGGGACTATACAGGGTGATCGGCTTCAATACGAGCGGCGCCGAGTTTATTGACTGCGATCATCTGGAGCAGATTCATTTCTTCACGACGACGACCCGATTTGCCCGAGACCGGATTCCGAGCCGGCTGTTCATGAAGTCTACTGGATGTAGATACTTCAACGGCTATTTTGACATTCGGGCTGCGTTCCAGATTGTGCAGAAAAATAAGAACAGGTCGTGGAAGACCTTTGTCGCGGACTATTACTTCGAAAGATGGGCGCGATACATTGGCGAGGAGAAGTGCTTCGTGGGCAGTTTCACGGGGCTACCATATGATAAGGGCAAAGCCATTTATGATGCCTTGGAGAAGGGCGGTTATCGCCTCGGCATACGTGGCTCGATCGCAATCGAAAAGGCGGCGGTGGTCGACAGGATCGACGCAATAATTGGGCGGCGAAACCGAACAAGGTAAATGTGCAATCACTCCGCCTCCTGCACAAACTGCTCATACAGCGACGCATACTTCCCGCCGGCGGCGAGAAGCTCGGCGTGCGAGCCGCGCTCGATGATCCGGCCGGCTTCTAATACCAGTATGCAGTCGGCTTTCTTGACCGTGCTGAGGCGGTGGGCGACTACGAATGTCGTGCGGTTTTGCAGCAGGTTTTCCAGGGATTGCTGCACCATGTGCTCGGTGGCGGTATCCACCGCACTTGTGGCTTCGTCGAGCATGAAGATTCTGGGATCGGCCAGGAACGCTCTGGTGAAGCAGATGAGTTGGCGCTGGCCCAAGGACATGCCGGCGCCGCGCTCGCCTACGTCGCCCTGGTAGCCATTGCTCATCGCCATGATGGCGTCATGCGAGCCGATGGCTTTGGCGGCGGCGATGACCTGTTCATCCGTGGCGCTGGGTCTGGCGTAGCGGATGTTCTCCATCACCGTGCCGCTGAAGAGGTAATTGGATTGCAGGACAAGGCCCATCTGCCGGTGCAGCGAATCGCCGGTGTGATGTCTGATGTCGTGGCCATCGACGAGGATTCGGCCTTGCTGGGGCTGATAGAAACGGGCGATCAGGGAGATGATGGAGCTTTTGCCACTGCCGGTGGCGCCGACGAGTGCGACAAGCTGGCCGGGGTGGGCCTCGAAGCAGATGTCGTGCAGCACCGGCCGGGCCGGATCGTAGCCGAACGTGACATGGTCGAACTGCACGTGGCCGGTGATTCGCGGCAGGGGTTGGGCGGCCGGTTCGTCGTGGACATCCGGTTCAAGTTCAAGCAGAGCGAACACGCGTTCGGCGCCGGCCATGGCGATCATGAGCTGGTTGTAAAACGCGCCCAGCGTGATCACCGGGCCCATGAACCAATCCCAATACAGGAACACCGCCACCACCGACCCCACCGCCCCTGTGCTGCCCGGCGGCGCCTTGGCCACCAGATACCCGCCGTACAGCAGGATGATGACCCGGCCCATGAAGCGTATGAACTCCAGCATTGGCTGATAGATGCCGTTGAGTTGGGCGTTGGCGACGTTGTTGTCCGTGTTGATGTACTGCAGCCGGTTGAACACGCCCAGGTTCGGGTCCTGGCGGTTAAAGGCCATCACCACGCGCATGCCGGTGATGTTTTCGGCCAGATTGGTGCTGACGCGGGTGAAGCCTTCGCGGGTGATCTGGTACATGACGGCCGAGCGTTTCTGGAACGCGCGATTCAGCAGAATGACAACCACGCCCAGCCACGCGATTGACAGAAACAGCGGCACGCTCTCATGCAATATGAACCCCGCGGCGACAATCATCGTGGACACATTGGCCACGATCTGCCAAATCCCCCACACGTTCACTTCGCGCAGACTGCCGATATCGCTGGTACAGCGGCTGATGATCCGGCCGAGCTTTGTGCGGTCGTAATAGCTCATCGAAAGCTGTTGCAGCTTGGCGAACAACTGTTCGCGGAAAAGGAACTGCACGCTCTCGCCGGCCCGCGTCATCACCAGGATCATCCAGCGCTGAAACAGGAAGCTGGCGACAAAAACGCCCGTCCAGAGCAGGACGATGAACTCCAGGTGATGGACGGCCGCGGCCTGGTTGGCCGCGCCGCTGGTTCCATCGATGTAGGACTGGCCGTAGTCGATGATCCGCTGGATGAACCGCGGCGATTGCATGTCGAGCATGACGAAGATCAGCCCCAGCGACACGCCGAAAATGTATTGCTTCTTGAACGGCGCGAGCGATTTGAGCAGCCGCTTGACCAGCGGCCACTGGATCGGCCGGTAACGTTCCTCATCATCGCTCTGCACCGGCGGCAGCGCAACCCCGCCGGCGAAGGCCTGCTTCGTGCGGAAGCGATGCGAGCGAAAGAGGGAGAGGATTGACATGGTCGTGGGTGGGGTGACGGCTCACACTTTGTCGGCAGCGCCGATTTCGACGGGGTCGCGCGGGCCGGCGGTGGCGGGGGGCCTTTCGCCTTTTACCCGCTTCATGTGGGAGGGGTTGGTTTCCGAGCCCGGCGGCTCCTCGTCGCCGTAGAGCTGGACCTCGGCGATTTGACGGTAGTGGCCTTCCTGGGCCATGAGTTCGGCGTGGGTTCCGCGTTGGGTGATTCGGCCGTGTTCTAGCACAAGGACAAGGTCCGCCTGTTTGACGGTGCTGATGCGGTGGGCGATGACGAAGGTGGTCCGACCGTGCATCATTTCTTTCATGCCGCGGCGGATGAGGCCCTCGGTTTCGGGATCGACGGCGGCGGTGGCATCGTCGAGGATGAGGATGCGCGGATTGGTGAGGATGGCGCGGGCGATGGCCAGGCGCTGACGCTGGCCACCGCTGAGGCTGGCACCACGCTCGGTCAGGACGGCATCGTACTTACGCGGGAATTGCTGGATGAATTCATCGGCCTGGGCCAGCTTGGCGGCGGCTTCGATGTTGGCCAGGCTGATTTCCGGCCGGCCGTAGGCGATGTTGGCGGCCACGGTGTCGCTGAAAAGATAGGTTTCCTGGAAGACCAGCGAGACCTGCGTGCGCAGGCTGGTGAGCGTGGCATCGCGGAGGTCCATGCCGTCGATGCGGATGCTGCCGGATTGAGGGTCGTAAAAGCGGGCGATGAGATTGACCAGCGTGGTCTTGCCCGATCCGGTGGGGCCGACGATGGCGACGATGCCGCCGGACTTGGCGGTGAAGGTGATGTTCTTGAGTATGGGCTTGTCGGCGGCGTAACCGAACGTGACATCGTCGAAAACGACTTCGCCGGCGCCGGCGGGGAGTTCTTTTGCGGCGGGATTTTCCGGGATGGTGGGGCTGGCGGTCAGCACCTCATGCAGCCGGCGGGCGGAGACGATGGCGTTCTGGTATTGCTCGTTGATCGTCGAAACCTGTTGCAGCCGGCCGAGGATCGCGCCCATCGCGCCGCCGAGGATGAGCAGATCGCCGGCCTGGAGGTGGCCGCGGATCATCTCGATGCCGGCGACGAAGAACATGAGCAGCATCGATGCCATGGCGATGGATCGGATGATGGGCTGGAAATTGGCGAACATGCGGATTCGCCGCAGAACCCGGCCCTTGTAGGTGTCGCAGTGGGCCACATAGCGCGAGATCTCCTGCCCTTCCGTCGCGAACGCTTTGATGACATGCACGCCGGAAATCGCCTCGGTGATGATCGAGACATTGCGATCGTCGGCTTCCATGACGGTGCGCGCCACGGGCTGAATGATCCGGCTGAATCGCAGGATGTAGAATGTCCAGATCGGCAGCGGGATCAAAGCCAGCCACGCCACCCACGGGCTGCGCGTCCAGATCAGAATGATGTTGAACGCGACGGCCAGAACGATATCGAGCGTGACAATCACGGCCGTCTGCACGAAGGCGCGGACGTTTTGCAGGTCCGACAGAGCGCGATTGATAAGCTGGCCGGAGGTGATGGCGTCGTGGAAGGCGAAGCCGACGCGTTGGAGCTTGTCGTAGACGCCCTCGCGGATGTAGAAGACCATTTCCATGCTCATGCGTGCGTTTGCGACCTCCTTGAGATAGCGCAGAACGAGCATGACCAGCACCAGCAGGAACAGGATGCCGACGGTGCGGCGCAGGGATGTCGGCCCGGCGTCGGGGCTGAAAACCCACCGATGCAATGTGCTGTCCGACGACTTGGCGGCCCCGGTGAGGCCCTTCATCTGATTGACGGCCAGGCCGGTCTGGCGGTTGGTGAGAACCTCGACGCCGGCGACCAGGCCGGTCCAGAGGCAGGCCCAGAAGACGAGCATGGCGACAGGGCGCATGAAGCGGAACATCCAGACGAGCAACTGACGGTTGCTGGTCGGGGAACTGGATGGCAGAGGCTGGGAAGGCGTAGGCACAATCACATCCGCTGGGCGTAAGGTTTTGCAGGGTATCGGCCGGCGCGTGCCCGTCAACAGAGCGACGCGGCGAAAACCGATTCCGGCAAGATGGATTTCGGCCAAATCCGACGTGATGTCGAGTGGATTCAAGCCAAGCGGCCCCTTTGTATGAGTAGCTAAGTGGCTCTCCGGCCTGCGATTACGATCAAAAGATGGCCGGCTGATGTCCCGGCCGAACAGCGCTTTTCAGCCGGATATCGCGGATTGGGCGCAGCGGCAGATAGGGGGCTTCCAAGATTATCACGTCGATCCGAATTCTGAGCGAGAAGGTCCGGGAATTTGGCGGCCGCCTTCGTGCGATTCCGGAAATCTTGGTTGGCCCCTGTTCCGAGCTCGCGTTTAGTTCGGTCAGAATGGAAGCACTCGGCAGTCTCGCAGAACGAACTCTCCGTCCCGAACCTCGTGATCGCGGCAAACAATCTGTAGCGTGGCACGAATCGGGTACTTCTGGAGGAACTGGGTCAGGCCGGCGGCGTCCAACATCCGCAGAACGTCTTCCATCGAAACACCTGGGGTCATCGCTGGTGCGAGGACATCCCTTGAGAATGCCTCAAGTCTGGCGCGATCTGGAATGCCCATCGTCAGGTTTACAACCAGAGGGGGCGTATCGGGCTCATATAGCTCAAACGCGACGCGCAACTTCTCGTCGCGCTGTAAAAGGCGGTCCAGTCGGGCCCGAACAACTGGAGATAGGGGCTCCACCAAGCTCTGTTCGCAGCAAGCCGTCTTGAATGCCCGGTGCCATTTCGCGTTCACGACGCGGCGGAAGAACACGATCACTCGCCGCGATTCCCGTCGGCGTTCCGAAAGCGAGCATCGCATCTCGGCGCCGATGGGTAGAACGCGATATACCCGCCAGATGCCAGAGTAACTGGTGGTAACCCAATCGCCGGGAACGAAACGTGGACGCATTTTCTTGACCGCCAGATATTCTACCCGGCAAGGCGGGGGGCGTTGCATGAATTTCGCATTGCCGAAGGTGTTGGCAGACCCAAGGCGGCGGCAGGGCAATGGCCGTTTGTCCCGGCACGTGGCTTTCCGTATGATTGCATGGGCAGTATGGGGCGCTGATGAACTCGGATTGGATGGTGGATATTGGAGACCCGTCATGACCAATGGCGAAAAAGTCGCGGAAAGCACGGCGCGCGAATTCTTTCACGCCAAGAAGCGAAAATCGGGTGGGGACATCGACTGGCAGGCCAGGAAGGCCGCCTGGGTCGCTTCCGTTGAAGCTCTTTTCGAGACGATACGGCAGTTTCTCGCCGCGCCCGTAAAGGCCGGCGATTTGACCATATCCCGGTCTCCGAAAACCGTGGTTGAAGAGTATGTCGGCCGATACGAAATCGACGAGCTTGTTCTTCAGGTTGGCAACGAACGCGCTGTCTTTTCGCCCAAAGGCATCAACGTTGTGGGGGCCTCCGGGCGCGTTGATTTGATCGGGGAACGTGGTGAGCGGACCCTGGTGGTTCGGCCGGGCAACCGCTGGGGAATTGTGGTTTCTCGCTCGCCGGATGTGAAGGTCATCCCCTTCGACAGGGTTTCGCTTCTGGAATCGTTGAAGGACGTGATGAGGCCATGAAGCGCGTTTCGCTTTCGGGGCTCGAGAAATCGCTTTCGACCGTGTGGAAATGGTATGTCTATCAATCCGAGCTGTCGTTGTCGGCCAAAAGCCGGATTCGCCAGCAGTTGCTTGCGGGTTCGCTCGCCGCTGATCCGGTATTCTTTGGCATGACCCTTGAAGAGGTCGATGACTTCTTCAGGGAGCTCGACCTTCTGACCATACTCGACCTGCTCGCTGCGGCCGAGGCCGCAATTCGCGTGGACTTCCTCAACCGGGCTTACCAGGGAAGAGGTTCGTCCGTGGCGGTGGATTTCCGCAAGCTTTATAAGAAACAGGGTCCGCGCGTGCGCCTTGATGAGCACATACTTGAAACCTGGACGAAACATCGTCGCGCCGCCAGAAGCGCGGTAAGCGATTTCAGAGGCGCCCTCAAATTGCGGCATTGGCTCGCACACGGCCGCTATTGGACCCCGAAATTCCGGATCAACTACTCACCGGGCGATGTATTTGATATTGCCAGCAATCTGCTCGCCGCCATCGATTAGGTAGCAACGGCCGCTGTCCCGGCGTTCGAGGACCATTTCGCCAAATCCGTTGGGTCGGAGAGCCGATGCAAGCCGTATGCGCGGCAATCTTTGCCCCGTTTGACGCACAATGGCGAGAAAAAGTCTTATAATCGGTCGGGGCGAGGACCAATGTGGCCGCGGTTTTGCCTTCGGGGCGATTGCGGCTTATCTTGGAGAACCCCAGGTTGCGAAGTCTGTGTTTCACTCAAGGAGTGCGGATGAGGCCGGGAATTATTACGAGATTGGCACTGGCCGTGGCCGTCGCCGCGGCTATGGCGGTTACGGCGATGCGGGCGGGCGCGGCGGACCCGGCGAGCAAGCCGGCGACCATGGCGAGCACGGCGGCTTCGACGCTGCCGACAACCACCCCGACCAGCCGGCCGCGCTACGTCGCACAGATTCCGCCGCTGCCGGGATTTCACATCATCGCCGCCGGCGGGCGCGAGGCGATCTGCCAGGCGAGCGACGATGACTGGGTCAAGGCGGCCCTTTTGAATGCCGGGCCGGCGACCAAGCCCAGCACCATGCCGTCCGACGCGCTGCACTATCTGGAAATCCGCCACGACGAGTTGGCACGCGAGCTGACGGCCGATCTGGGATTGAGCGATCAGAAGGACGTGAACGATTTCCTGGACAACACCCTGCGGCCGGCGATCGAGAAAATCGGCGCCATCAAGCCGCGTGTGTTGTACATGGTGGCCTCGTCGACGCAGATCGTGGACATGATCAAGCTGGGTTGGAACGAGCCGCATTACCATTACAACCGCCTGACCGGGCAGGTGGGAGTGGATCAGCAGATGCAGTTGGACGCCAACGGGCAGATGGACGACTTCATCCTGCCGTGCGTCGATGACGATCCAAAGGCGACGACCAAGCCGGCCGACGCCGCGGCGATCGCCAAGAAGCAGGCGGCGATGGAGAAGGCGGTGCAGGCAACGGAAACGAATTTTCAGAGGGTGATCGCCAGCAACACGCCGGGAGTCATTTACGAGGTGTTCCGGGCGTTCATCTACGACAAAGGGATCGCTCCACTGAAGCTGAGTCTGACCGAGCAATGGTTCAGTTTTGGCGTCACGGAAGTGCTGAGTTGCCGGTACGTCGGCGAACTGTGGGGAGTGCCCATCCAGGATTTGATCACCGCTCGCACGCAGCAGCGGCCGGACAATCCGATTTCCCTGGCAAGCATCGACGCTCTGCACCCGATGGCGTTGCAGTACATAAGATCGGACCAGGTGTATTGGTACCTGGATGCCCTGACGCGTAAGAGCGCGGCGGCGGTGAACCGATTGGTGACCACGGACAACGAGGATGCGATCGGCAAGGTGATCGTCAAGTTGCGGGCGATAGCGCCCACCCGCGTGGTGATCGAGCCGTCGACGCAGGCATCGACGCAGCCGGCAACCCGCTCGGCCATCGAGCCGTCGGGCCTGACATCGACCCGGCCGTCCACGATGGGATCGATGCTGGCATCGACGCAGGCTTCAACCCGCGCATCGACGCAGGCGACAACGCAGGAATCGTCCGGGCCGGACTACGGCACGGCCCTGATCGAGATGATCAAGTCCATGACCAACATCGATCTGCATGATTCATTGTCGCGATGAGCAGTTTCACGATTGAGCAAGCGCTTGCACTGGCCGACGCCCACCGCCTCGGCGGGCGCCTGGCCGAGGCGCAGGAGATTTACCAGCGCGTGCTGGCGGTGGCGCCGGGGTCGGCGCTGGCGGTGTTCGGGCTGGCGACGGTGGCGTTGCACACCGGGCGGGGCGATTGTGAAGAGCTGTTCCGCCGGGCGATCGCGCTGGATCCGCGGTCGAGCCACGCCTGGGGGAATTTTGGCGCGCTGCTCCAGGGCATGAACCGGCTGCAGGAAGCGCTGGCGTGCTACGACCGGTCGCTGGCGCTGAATCCGTCGGCCGAGATTCTCTCGAATTACGCTGTGGTGCTCTCGCAACTGGGACGGATAGAGGAGGCTCTGGAGCGGGCTCGGGCGTCGCTGGCGATTCGCAGCGATCTGCCGGAGCCCCATTTCAATTTCGGCCACATCATGCACCAGTTGGGCCGCGTCGATGAGGCGATGGCGGCCTATCACCGGGCGATCGAGTTGCGACCGACATACGCCGATGCCCTGTGCAATCTGGGCAGCCTGTACAACAGCGCCGGCAAGCCGGATCAGGCGATCGAGTTGTACCAGCGAGCCATCGCCGCAAAACCCGGCGCCGCCGAAGCGTACAGCAACATGGCCAACGCCATGCAATCCAAGGACATTCTCGAAGAGACGATACCGCTGTATCAAAAGGCGATATCGCTGCGGCCGGATTATGCCGAGGCGTACAGCAATCTGGGTGTGACGCTGACGCTGATGGGCCGATATGCCGACGCGGTGGCCTATTACGAACGAGCGATTGCGGCCCGGCCGGATTTTGCCAAGGGGCATTTTCATCTGGCGATCGGGAGCCTGATGCACGGCGATTTCGCGCGGGGCTGGGCGGAATACGAATGGCGATGGCGGATGCCCGATTTTCCGAGTCCGCGCCGGCCGTTCACGCAACCGACCTGGAGCGGCGGGGAGGTTCCCGCCGGCGCCAGCACAATCCTTCTGCACGGCGAGCAGGGGATCGGGGACACGATCCAGTTCAGCCGGTTTGTGCCGCTGGTGGGGCAGCGAGGCTGGCGGGTGATCCTGGAGGTTCAGCCGGGTTTGACGCGGCTGTTTGAGATGTCGGGGCGGTTGGGCGCGGATGTTTTGTGCGAGCGGGTCAATCCGGACAAGGCGCATCTGCCGCCGTTCGACAGGCACGTGCCGCTGGCGAGCCTGCCGCTGGTGACGGGGCGGATCGAGCCGTCGCGAAGCGATTTTCCGACAGCGCCGTATTTGCGCGTGTCGGATGAATTGAACGCGCAGTGGAGGGAGCGGCTGGAATCGGCGGCGGGTGGCGCGTTCAAGATCGGCCTGGTGTGGGCGGGAAGTCCGACGCATCGCTCCGATGCGCGACGCTCGGCGAAGCTGGTGAATCTCAAGGGGCTTTGGCGCGATGGAGCAAAGTTCTTCAGCCTGCAAAAAGGCCCGGCCGCTGTACAGGCGTCGGCGCCACCGCCGGGGATCGACCTTGTCGATCTGGCGGAGCAAATCACGGATTTCGCGGACACCGCGGCTATCATCAATGCGCTGGACCTGCTGATCTGCGTTGATACGGCGGCGGCGCATCTGGCCGGAGCGCTGGGCCGGAGGTGCTGGTTGCTGCTGCCGGTGGCCTCGGACTGGCGATGGATGCTGGGGCGCACGGATTCGCCGTGGTATCCGACGTTGCGGTTGTTCCGGCAGGCGCGGCGGGGGGATTGGAATGAAGTCGTCTCTCGCGTGGCGGTGGAATTAGACAAGGTAATGACCTTACAAACGAAGGAAATTGGCGCATGACACAAGTAACCCCCGATCAGGCGGTGCAGTTGGGCTGGCAGCATCTTGAGGGCAAGCGTCCGGCCGAGGCCGAGACGATCTTCCGGCAGGTTCTGGCGCACGACGCGAACAACGTGGGGGCGGTGATGGGTCTGGCGACGATCGCGGTGATGGTGGGCCATCCGGATGCCGAGGGGATGGTCGCCCGGCTGGTTGCGGCGTTGCCCAACGAGCCACAGGCGTGGTTCCTGCAGGGGAATCTCCACCGCCGCCAGGGCCGGGCCGAAGACGCCATCACCTCCTATCGCAAGGCGCTGTCGATCGCTCCGCGATACCTGGAGGCGATCGGCAACCTGGGCGATACGCTGCAACTGGTCGGCCGTCACGAGGAGGCCGCCGCGATCATCCGGCAGGCGGTGGGGCGCTGGCCGGACCTGGCGCCGCTTCGCTACAACCTGGGCAATGCGTTGTGGGCGGCGGGGCAGCGGAGCGAGGCGATCGCCTCGTATCGCACGGCCCTGCAGATCGATCCGAATTTCGTCATAGCGCTGAGCAATCTGGGTAACGCGCTGAAGGAAACCGGCCAGATCGAGGAATCCATCGCCTGTCACAAGCGCTGCGTCGAACTGGAACCGGGCGTCGCGATGCACCGGATGAACCTGTCGGTCAGCGTGCAGGAATCCGGCGACGCCGAAGGCGCCGTCGATCTCTGCCGCCAGGCCATCGCCATCAGTCCGCAGGCCGCCGAGCCGTATGCGTATCTGGCCACGGCGCTGGAAAAGACCGGCCAGCGCGACCAGGCAATCGAGCAATACCGCAAGAGCATCGACGTGCATCCGTCGTATCCGCTGGCGCACACGAATCTGGGATTGACGCTTCTGCTGATGGGCCAGTTCGAGGAGGGATGGCGGCAATTCGAATGGCGATGGGAAACCGAACCGCTGGCCCGAGTCCGCCGCCGCTACACCAAGCCGCGCTGGGATGGCACGACGTGGTCGGCGTGGCCCGGGCACGACGATCGCCCGGAGGGAACGCTGCTGCTTCACGGCGAACAGGGCATCGGCGATTCAATCCAGTTCGTCCGCTTCGCACGCCAAATCGCAAGCCGCGGGTGGCGGGTCATTCTGGAATGCCACAGCAAACTCGGCCGGCTCTTCCGCGCCAACGATCTGGGCCTTGCCGAGGTTGTCGAACCGTTCGATCACGCTCCGCCGGCCGTGGAATACGACGCCTACCTTCCCATCGCCAGCCTGCCGCTGATTCTGGGCGAGATCGATCCGCGCACGTCGCCGGCCGTGGCATGCGGGTCGTATCTTCGCGCCGATCCGGCGCTGGAACAAATCTGGAAGGACCGCATAGGCGGCGGGGATGAAACGATCAAGGTGGCGCTGGTCTGGGGCGGCAATCCATCGCACGTCAACGACCGCGGGCGATCGATTCCGCTGTCGCGGCTTGGGCCGCTGGTCCGGCCGGGCGTGCGGTTCTTCAGCTTGCAGATCGGCAACGCCGCCGAGCAGGCCTCGGCGCCGCCGGAGGGGATGGAGCTGATCGACCTGACGAAGCACATTGAGGATTTTGCGGACAGCGCGGCGATGCTGGCGTCGATGGATCTGCTGATTTCAGTGGACACGGCGGCGGCGCATCTGGCCGGTGCGATGGGACGGCCGGTGTGGATTCCGCTGCCCTTTGCGCCGGATTGGCGTTGGATGTTGCAGCGTGAGGATTCGCCGTGGTATCCGACGGCGCGGCTGTTCCGTCAGGAGAAGCGCGACCAGTGGGACCAGCCGATCCAGCGAATGGCCGAGGCTCTGGCGCAATTTGATCGACGAGCGGTCGGGCCGGAAACGCCGCCGGTGGAAACCGCGGCGAAGTAGCAATATCTTGGTGGTCGCGGGGTATTTGGAGCATCTGGGACCATGCAGGTGACGATCGACCAGGCACTGCACATTGCGGCCAGCCACGAGCAGGCGGGTCGGCTGGCCGAGGCCGAGTCGGTGCTTCGTCACATCGTCGCCAGCGTGCCGCAACATGCCGAGGCGCTGGATCGGTTGAGTCTGCTGGCGGTTCGTTTGGGCCGCGGCGATGCACCGGCACTGTGCCTGGCATTGGTGCAGATGCTGCCGGAAAATGCCGATGCGGCCAATCGTCTGGGCACGGCTCTGGCGGCGCAGGGTCAAATGGAGAAGGCGGCGGCGGCGTTCGCGCGGGCGGTGGCCATGCGGCCGGGCGAGCCGGCGTTTCACAGCAATCTCGGCGCCGCGCGGCAGGCGATGGGCGATCCGACCGGCGCCGAAACTTCGTTCGCGCAGGCGATTGCGCTGGACGGGAACCACGGCGACGCCCATGTGAATCTCTGCCGGCTGTTCCTGGATCGCGGGCAGATCGATCAGGCGCTGGCCGCCGGGCAAAACGCGGTGCGGGCCAAACCCCAATCGTCCGAGGCGCATTACAACTGCGCGGTGGCGATGCAATCCGCCGGCCGGCCCGATCTGGCGGCCGCCGAATACGCCGAGGCATTGAAGCTCAATCCGCGCTTGGCCCAGGCCGCGATCAATCTGGCGGCGCTGTTGGATTCCACCGGGCAATTCGAGCAGGCCATTGCCCTGGGAAATCGGGCGGTGGAATTGCGTCCGGATATTCCCGAGGCGCACTACAATCTCGGCCGCGCTCTGGCCGGGGCCGGGCAACACGAGCGTGCCATTGAGTGCTTTGGACGCGCCGTTGAGCTTCGCGCGACGTTTGCCGCGGCATACAACAATCTGGCCTATTCTCGCCGGGCTCTGGGGCAGTATGACAAGGCGCTGGGGCCGTGCCAGATGGCGCTGGCTCTTGATCCCAACGATCCGGCGATCCACAACAACATGTGTCATCTGCGCCTGGTGCGGGGCGAGTTTGCCGAGGGATGGCGCGAATACGAATGGCGATGGAAAGTCGCCGAATTCCGCTCGCCGGCGCGCGATCTTTCCACTCCGCGCTGGCAGGGCCAGCCGCCGGAGCATCCGGGACGTTCGACCCTGCTGCTGCATCCCGAACAGGGTTTCGGCGACACCATCCAGTTCCTGCGTCTGATCGATCAGGCCAGGGCATTGGCCGGTTGGCGCGTCGTTCTGGAATGCCAGTCCCCGCTGTACCGGCTGCTGTCGTCAAGCCGGCTGGCGGATGAGACGATCGAATATCGCGGACCGGGCGACCCGGATGTCGATTTCGACGTCCACCTGCCCCTGGGCAGTCTGCCTCTGGCGACCGGATGCATCGATCCGCGAAATTTCCCCGTGCCGTTCGCGCCCTACATTGCGGCCGATCCCGAACTTGCGGCGACGTGGCGGCCGCTGCTGGGCGACGGGCCGGAATTGCGCGTGGGCCTGGTTTGGGCCGGCAGTCCTTCGCATGCGGAGGATCAATACCGCTCGATCCCGCTGTCGAAATTGTCTTCGCTGGCTCGGCCGGGTGTGCGGTTCTTTAGCCTGCAACTGGGCGCGGCCGCCAAACAAATCTCCGATGTCGCGCATGGACTTGATCTGGTCGATGCGTCCCCATCCATTCACGACTTTGCCGACACGGCCGCACTGATCGATCGGCTGGACCTGCTGATTACAGTGGATACGGCCGCCGCCCATCTGGCCGGCGCCATGGGCAAGCCGGTGTGGATTCTCCTGGCCCACGTGCCCGACTGGCGATGGATGCTCGACCGCAGCGACAGTCCGTGGTATCCCACAGCGCGGCTGTTTCGCCAAAGTCGCGGCGGCCAGTGGTCCGATCCGGTTGATGCCATTGCCAGGTCGCTGGACGAGCTGCTGGCCCGGCGTGCGGGCCGGGTTGGCCAGGCCGATCATGCGAGTTGTTCCTTACAAGGTTGAATGCCATGACAATGACCTCTTCGCTTACAGACATGCCGTTTCAGACGGCGATGGAACTGGAATTGACCGGGCGGCTGCCGGAGGCCGAGGCCGCCTATCGCCGCATCGTCACGGCCAATCCGGACCACGCCGAGGCGTGCTATCGACTGGGCGGCATGATGTTGCGGTCCAACCAGCCCGGCGCGATCGATCTGCTGGCGCGGTCGGTGCGGCTGGCGCCGGCCAATTATTCCTGGGCCAACGATCTGGGCGTGGCGTACCACTGGCTCGGCCAGATCGACAACGCGATCACCTGCTATCAGCATGTGATTGCCCACGTGCCCGATCACGCCGGGGCGCTGTCCAATCTCGCCGAGGCCTGTCGAAGCCGCGGCCAGATTGCCGAGGGGTTGGAATATGCCCAGCGCGCCATCGCCGCCAAGCCGTATGTGCAGGACGGTTTCAACCAGGCCGGTTTGTGCCTGCTGGAGATGGGCAAGACGGATCAGGCGATGGCCAGCTTCCGCCGGGCGATGTCGCTCAATCCGACATCCGCCGAGCCGCGCTACAACCTGGGCAACGCGCTGGTTGCACAGGACCGCATCGAGGAGGCGATCGAAACCTATCAGCAGGCCCTGGCTCTGAATCCGCAGAATTCTCGCGCCATGGGAAATCTCGCCGTCGCCCGCCTTCACGCCGGCGATCCCCAGGCCGCCATCGAAGGCTGCCGCGCCGCCATCGCCCTGGATCCCAATTTCGCCGAAGCCCACATGAACCTCGGCATGCTGTTTCTTCTCACCGGCCAATATGCCCCGGGGTTTGCCGAACACGAATGGCGACTAAAGGTGCGAAACTTCGCCGATCGTCGCTTCATCGCCGAGCCGGCCTGGGATGGCTCGACGGCTCCCAAGCCGGGCGAATCGGTGCTCCTGATCCATTCCGAGCAGGGAGTCGGCGACTCGATCCAATTCAGCCGGTTTGTCCCCGCCGCCAAAGCCCGCCAATGGAAAGTCATCCTGGAAGCCCATCCCAAGCTCTGCGGCCTGATGCGATCGTCGCCGGCTCTTGCGGATATCTCCATCATCCCCATCGCTACCCCCGATCAAATCCCGCCGCACGATGCCCGCATCCCGCTGCTGAGCCTTCCGCAGGTTCTGGGATTGACCGATCCGGCCGGGCGCGAGTTCTCGACGCCGCTGCCGATGGAGCTCGACGCGGCGTTGCGCGAGGCGTGGCAGAAGCGCGTTGCCGATGCCGCCAAACCCGGGACCTTGAAGGTCGGCGTCGCCTGGAGCGGAAACCCCACACATCCGGAAGACCGCCGCCGCTCGCTGCGGCTGGCGTCGCTGGCGCCGCTGGACTTGCCCGGCGTGTCGCTCTTCAGTCTGCAATTCGGACCCGGCGCCGCCGAGGCCGCTGGTGATAACCCGCCGCTCAAGCTCATCAACCTGACCGCCGAATCCGACGAGTTTGCGGAAACGGCCGCCATGATCGAGCAGTTGGACCTGGTCATCACGGCCGATACCGCCATCGCGCATCTGGCGGCGTCGCTGGGCAAGCCGACGTGGATCATCCTCTATTCCGTGCCCGACTGGCGATGGATGCTGGATCGCAGCGATTCGCCGTGGTATCCGACGATCCGCATTTTCCGCCAGGTGCAACGCGGCGAATGGGACCATCCCGTTGCCCAGGCCGCCAAGGCTCTGGCCGAGCTCGCCGCCGCGCACGCCAACGGCTGATTTGCCGATTCGGGACCGCTATTCCCATGCAACTTACCATTGATCAAGCGGTCGCCCTGGCGCATCAGCATCAAACGTCCGGCCGCGTTGCTGATGCCGAGACCATCTACCACCATATCCTCGCCGCCGACGCCAGGCGGCCCGAGGCGCTGTACCGGCTGGGTCTGATTCTGCTGGACCGCAGCGATCCGGCCGGTCTGGACCTGGTTCGCCGCGCCATCGCTGTCAAGCCGGATTATGCCGAGGCGCACATGTGCCTGGGCAATGAACTCCAGAAGAAGGGGCGTGTCGATGAGGCGATCGCGTGCTATCAGCGAGCGATCCTCTTCAATGGCGACTACGCCGAGGCTTACAACAACCTCGCCGCCATGCTCCAAAGCCAGGGCCGCATTGACGATGCCGTTGCGGCTTACCGCCGGGCGGTAACGCTGCGGCCGGATTATTTCGACGCCCTGGCCAATCTCGCCAATCTCCTGCAAGGCCTGGATCGCCCCAGGGAGGCGATTCCACTGGTCCGCCGCGCCGTCGAGTTACGCCCGGATTTTGCCCCGGCTCATGCTCATCTGGCCAACGCCCTGCGACTGGACGGCGCACTCATCGAGGCGGCCGAGCAATGCAACATGGCCCTCAAGCTCGATCCGCGCTGCGCGCTGGCGCATCAGACGATGGGCGGCATCCATTTCGACGCCGAACGCTTTGAAGAAGCGCTGGAATCCTATAAGCACACCCTGGAATTGGCCCCCGACGCGATCGACGCCCTGGTCAATTCCGGCCTCACTCTCGGCCGGCTGGGAAGACATGAAGAAGCTCACGCCACCTTGCGCCGGGCCGTCGAGTTGTCGCCCCGGGATTCGGCCGCCCATTTCAATCTGGGGAATGCGCTGGAGGCGATGGATCGAATCCCCGAGGCACTGATCGAATACCGCACCGCCGCCGCGCTCAAGCCCAACGACTATCAACGCCAGAACAACCTGGGCATGAGCCTGTTCCTCCTGGGCCAGTTCGATGAGGCCGCCGTCGCGCTCGAGAAAGCCACGGCCCTGGATCCCGCCCGCACCGAGGCCAGGTTCAATCTCGCTCTCAACCAGTTGATAACCGGCAATTTCCGCGACGGGTGGAAAAACTACGAAGTCCGCTGGTGCCAGCCCGCGTTCATCAAGCAAAAGTGCAATCTCAACAAGCCGCAATGGGACGGCCGCCCGCCCGCGCCCGGCGCGGGCAACACCCTGCTGATCTGTCCCGAACAGGGTCTGGGCGACATGATCCAGTTCGTGCGCTTCGCCCCGCGCGCCATGCAGGCCGGCTGGAAGGTCATCCTCGAAGTCCAGTCCCCTTTGCGTGCGCTCTTTGAATCGGCCCGCCCCAAGCTCGCCGACCAGTTCGTCACCTGGCCCGCGCCGGCCGACAAGGAGTTCCAAGGCGTCGATACCCTGATCCACGTCGGCAGCATGCCCATGGTTCTGGACATCGATCCCACAGCGCCCGATTTTGACGCCCGGCCCTATCTTCAGGCCGATCCCGACCGCCGTGCCATCTGGCGCGAACGAATCGGTCCAGCCACCGGCCCCAGGGTCGGCCTGGTCTGGGCCGGTTCCCCGCGGCATCCGATGGACAATTTCCGCTCGATTCCCCTGTCCGCCTTCGCGCCCCTTTCGCGCTGCGGCGCCAGCCTCTTTAGTCTGCAACTGGGCCCCGCCGCACAACAACTCCTCCAGCCCCCGCCGGGTTTGCAAATCACCGACCTGTCCGACAAGATCGAGACCTTCGCCGACACGGCCGCCATCCTCGCCGAACTGGACCTGCTGATCACGATCGACTCGGCCCCCGCGCATCTGGCCGGGGCCATGGGCCGACCGTGCTGGCTGCTCTTGATGCAAGTCCCCGACTTCCGCTGGCTGATGAACCGCCCGGACACGCCGTGGTATCCGTCCCTCCGCCTCTATCGCCAAACCCAGCGTCACCAGTGGGGCCCGGTCATCGACCGCGTGGCCAGCGACCTGTCCAAACTCTCGACACAAATGCGCGGCCCGGCCTGACAATCGCCCGCGACCGGGGGCGGACTGCGGCCAAACTCTCCATTTTCACATTCATCTACCGTGACTTGGGTAGAAATCGGCGAATGTCGCCTCCGGCGACAAAAAAATCTTGAATCTCTTCAAAAGATTTCAGGAATTTTTGTTGACATCGTCATATCGGCGCGCGATGTTATCGGCCGTCGCCGATGGATGGCGACTAAAGAGGGCGCGGCACGCGGGCCGCACGATTTACACTCTGAAATAAACTTAATGCCGCGAAATGTCGTGCAAACGCACATCGGACCGGGCAACATCGTCGTCTTGCGCATTGGCGCCAAAAGGTGGAATCCCGGCCCTCAAAGAAGGGAGCGGTCATGAGGAAAGCCAGCCGCGAGGTCGGCTACGGCGACTCGACCGAAGACCCCCTGACGGTGCCGGCCGGGTGCGTCGAAGTGAGGTACGTGCCAAGCGGTGACGTGAACTTGGACGGTACCGTGAATATCACGGACTATACAAGG
>Ga0181520_10005334_pt1 | contig 20566 bp, 17 predicted proteins | sample PEATcosm2014_Bin_29_FD_132451 | JGI IMG/M metagenome (GOLD analysis project Ga0181520, IMG submission 132451) | Peatland microbial communities from MTU Mesocosm Facility, Houghton, MI, USA - PEATcosm2014_Bin02_30_metaG | ecosystem: Environmental > Terrestrial > Soil > Wetlands > Peat | place... | reverse complement strand
TGAATAGCCGGGCCACGAGAGATGACTTCGCCCCGTACCGAAACATAATTTTTGTTTCGCGCCGCTCCGGGTCATCCTCTCTGGATGCCTGGCTCAATCGCCCGTTACATATTTGGGAATCAGCTTTCGCTTTCATCGCGCCAACAATTGCGCAAGAACCGCTAATCGCGACCGATAACAACCTATCGAGGAAAGAAACTACTGCAATTTACAGTATAGGCGGCCAGGTTCCTGCGTACCAGCTTCCATTTGATCACCCGCCGAGGGTCAACTCTATTGTATAACCCGCCGAGCCGGCTTTGACTCGGCAATCGGCGCAAGCTAACTCTACAATAGCAGTCGCCGGATGTCCGCTAATCGAGACCCATAAAAAAACTCTTTTAGAAAGGTTTGCCTGCAGTTGACAGCGTACGCTCCGAGATGGCTGCGCACCTCCTCAAGCGCTCCAAGAATTCCGTCCAAATTATTTGCCTCCGCAAAACGCCCATTCACCCCTTCTTCAACATATTCCGGGAAAGATCCGATTTGGCTCGCAATCACCGGCGTCCCAAACATAAAAGCCTTGGGGAGAACCGCGCTTTGCGTGGATCTGCGGTACAGATTCCAGATGCAGAAACATTCCGCATAGCACAGATTCATCTCCTCATTGCTGAGCGGCCGGCCGCAACGAATCTCGATCCTGTCTCGATTCTGACTGAAACTCGGATCCCTCATGATCGATGGAGGAAACGGATCTCGCGATGCAACCAGAAACCGCACGTCGGCGCGCCGCCGGAAAACATCGCGCATGAAAGAAACATACTGATCGAAGCCATGAGATCGGCATAAGGCGCCACAAAATCCAAAGTTGCGCTTCATCGTAAGGTCCCTGACAATATTTTCAGGCGCCTCGTCTTCCATGATCAGTGGGATATACACGCAATTTCCATTGAACCGCGCATCGCCCTTCTCATAAACCTTCATGCCATATCTTGACGCCAGGATAACCGTATCGGCGAGTTTCAGCACAGGAATTGTTGCGCGGTGCGCCAATATCGCCTTCATCGTGCTCGCGACGCCCTCGCTTCGCAGGTAACCCAGCGACATGTCCCAGGGTTCGTGAAATATGTATAGAACCTTTGCCCCCTCACGCTTGAGCGCGGATGCAATATCCCTGTTTTGTATCGCAGGATTAAGAAACACCGCGTGAGTCCATTGCTGGCCGTACGCGCTTTCGACCCCGAATATGGGCGCGGCACTTTCGACTTCCGCAAACCTCCGATAAGTGGGATCGAGGAGAAACGCTGCCTGGTATCCCAGCTCACGGACGGCCTTCGCGTACGCGATCAGGAACTGAATGAAGGCCGGGTTAAAACGGAGAGAGACGATGACCACTTTCCGCATTACAGCAGTTCCCGTTCGGGTTCAGTCTGTACGCGCGCCGCGCGAACTGGAACCAGAAACCGATAGAGTGTGCGAGTCAGGTTACAGACCCATGGCCAGATGATAGCCAGAAAGATGAGCTGAGCGATCAGGAACGTGAAGATATCCTGCGTTCGCGATCGCGGCATCAATATGCAGAGAAACCCCGAGAAAAGCCGCGCCGAATACATCTCATTCTTAACGAACAGTCGATTCACTGCGCGAGAGAGCGCACCCAGCAACGCACCCGCCGAGATTGCCGTCACGAGAGACGGCGTAAAGTAAAATATCTCGCCAAGCCAGGTAAATATCGATACCGAGTCTACCGTGTTATCCACTGAAGGATAGATACACATTGACATTTCCATATTAAAAGAAAATACTTTCTTCGGGACCAGAAAGGCGGGGACAAACTTCTTTAGAAACTCCCCGATAAAATCGTACCAGGGGGCGGTTCCGCAGTGTGCGTTCAGCATCATTCCCAGATTGATAAACGGGGTGATGGTTCCGCTCAATAATGGACTCTGCACATTGCCGCTGTCGCCGCGAAATGAACTCGCGATGCTGAAAGCAGCCAGCCCCAGCCCGGCGCCCAAAACGGCGCGGCGCCAATTTGAAGTCCGCCCCAGAACGATGGCTATCACCACCATCAGGACGAAGCCACGGCCCGAACCTGTTTCATAGAACAGAAGAAGTAACGCGATAATCCAGAGGATCCATCGGCCATAACGCGACGTATTGCTCGCGCTGTCGATCAATCCAAGCGGCAGCAAGGTGAAAATATAACCCAGAAGATCGGCTACACCACCTCCCTTTCCTACGGTGGCGTTGTAATCCTGAATTAGTTGTTCTGCCCCGGCGCCGTGGAACAAAAACATATTGAATTGCAAAAGCTGGCGTCCATACGTTGCATCCCAAACTAAATATGCTATAGAAAAAATCGCCAGGACTGCGCATGATGCCGTAGAAAGATATCTGTGCGGTGAACTTGCAGGTGAAGAGCCGCTCCGAACAACAAACCAGAGCGGCACCAGGGCGGCGACCGTATACTCGATGGCCCTCGGCCCAGCAACAATCGTGTCGGGAATTCCCCAGAGAACCAGACCTGCCATTATGAAATATCCCAACGATATGCGGGTCATGCCGTATGCAGGTCTTCCAGATTTCGTGTCGCCTTCGCTACATAGGCTCTTGCTGCTTCCATGCTGGGTGGTACCGCGGAGCGAACGACCTCTATCGCCAGCTTTCCCAGCGGCTCCGGGTCGATCGGCCACTCGGTATAAGTTATTTGCCCTGGAAAGGCCTCGCGCAGATCCGGGTCCGCGCCCCATTGCGTAGTGATAAGGCTTCGACCGGCAATCAGGGTCTCAACGGATTTGATCTTCACTCCGGTCGATGGTCCGATTGGATTCACCGTCGCGCCGATTTGGCGGTAATAGTCCAAAGTGGAGCCAACCGGCCCAACCACTCGAGCGCCACCTCGCCGGAGAGCTCGCAGCACAGAAGGATCGACCGTCTTGCAAATTCCGCCAGCTACCAGTAGCTCAACTCCCGCTCCCGCAATGCATTCCAGGAACTCCCGATGCGCGAGCACACGCATGATTTCCTCATTGCCGTAGCTGGGAGCCCCCATGAAACCGACTCGCTGCGGACGCTCCTCTGACGCCAAGCCCATTAACTGGGCCGAGTTCGGCGGTACAAACTGCATTACTGGTGGCCGGATACTGTACAGGCGCTCGAACTCCAGCGCATCCTCCTCGGAAACTGCAACGCATCGGCTGGAGTGCAGAATTGCCGCCTCATCTTTCGAGGCCATGCTGATCCAACGGCGCTTTCCGATCCGCTTGTGCCGGTTCGCCATCACATCGCCCAGGTCCATGATCACTTTGTTCCCCGCGCGGTCCAGCCGCAGCAGCCTGTGTCCCCATGGGTAATAGCACACGATCGTCGCATACCGTTCGACCCAGCTGCGGGGTAACGGAGTTCGCAGCGGAAAGCAGAACCGGTCGATCCAGCGCAACTTGTTGCAAAGCACAACTCCGCCACCATACCAGAGCGTTGTGTTTAAACGCGCGGCCATTGGATAGAAACCATCTGTAACATTGACCGGGAGCCCGGCATCCTTCAGCCAATGACGCGCCGTGGCAGGCGTTGCTCCCAGTGACAGCATATCGACCGAGTCCCGATAGATCGAGCACAGCGTGGAAAGTATTTGATGCTGCTGCTGCGTCATTCCATTTTCGCTGCGCATATCGAGCGGAGAAATGTACAGACAACGGGCCGCCGCTTTTTCCCCGCCGATCGATGTTTCTCTCATTTCGGTCAGCGACTCCGCGAATTCTGTCCCTTTTCGAACCGTCTCAGGATTTCCAGAGCGATGACCCGGGGTGCGGAACTCAGCCCAACATGGCGAATGGAGACGCCGGACCGTTTGTTATACCCTTGTTCCCACCAGCCATCCCCGAGCGGCGGAAACGTGGGCGCTTCGGTTCTGCGAAGAAACGCCGTTGTTCTGATAACGGATTCCATCCGGAACATTTGATCCTTCCTGAGTATATCTACCATGTTAGCGATCGTTGGTATCTGAATGTCATCGACTACCAGCCACCCGCCCGGCTTTATGTGAGGATAAAAATAATAGTATTCCAGTTCCGGGAATGGATATCCATGCGGACCATCGAGAAGAACCAGATCGAACTCGCGGTCAAATTTGAACGCAGGGAGAGTAAGTTGAGTAGGGCCAAGTACAAACTCGCAAACATCTCTCCGCAACAGCGGACTACTTCTTACTATAGACAGAGAATGCTTCTCCGGATCGTCCCCGGAAGACAGATCGATCGTAAAAGCCACATGCCGCTCAGACGCGTGAGACAAGGCAAGAGTGCTCTTTCCACAGCCTGTCTCGGCGGTATTCTGCGCGCCTTCAGCACACCGATACAGACGCTCCACGACAGCGATATTGAGAGAGCCGCTCTGATGCCAGTTGCCTGGAAGCGAGCGGATCGATTCGACAATATTTACCTGGGTCACGCCACTATCCCCTGCATGTGCAGATTTTGCCGATCGATGATCGCACCGATCTTCCCTGGGATCTCTTGGCGCTGCAACTTAACCGCGATTTTGGCGCTGCCCGCCTTCTCTGAGCACCTGCGCAGGAGCAATCTATTCTTCCAACCGCAGCCCGCCAGTTTGCCGCCCATACGTCGGTTTTCCCACCCATCCTGCTTTCCTTATAATACGGTATTCACTCAGCGGCAACATATGGAGCCCGCGGCGGTGCCTGCGATTGTATAGCGTAATCTTTTACAGCGAATCCTCCATCTTTGGTGGAAATGAGAAAATGGCTCTCGCTGCTCACCAGGCGATTGACCGTCATCTCCACGGAATCGCGATTAGCTGGATGATCAATTCGTCGAATCTGCGGCTCGCGGCCGCACTCGAATCGGCCGGCCTGCCTTACACCGCGTTCAACCCGGAGCCCGCATTCAGACTCTTTCGCAGTCCCGTGACCTTCCTCAGAAAAACCTTACGCACCGCAAGGATTTTCCGACAGACCCGGCCCAATCTTGTCATGCTTCTTCAGGGTTGGATCATCGACGGCTTCGATGGCGTCTTTCCAGCCTCCCTCGCCGGCGTTCCCTTCTGCAGTTATATCCCTCTGGCTCACAGCCCCATCGACTGGGGCGTCAAGCGTTGGCCCCGGGCGAGGACTTTGGCTCTTTTCCCGTTCTTTAAAACCATCTCGCGTTTCATCACGATCGATGAACAGCAGGCCATCCGAATTCGTGGCTGGCGCACCAATGCACAGATCGCAGTGGTCGAAAACTTTGTTCCCCGCCCCCCGATCGCCTCGCTGAAGTTCGACCACGCAAGGCAGCGGCTCCGTCTTCACGCTGAACTCACCGTACTCGGAGTCGTGGGTCGCATCAGCTTCTGGCAGAAGGCGCAGGACTGGCTGGTGAATGCTTTTGCGGACGACGATTTCCTGTGCGATAAAACGCTCGTTTTTATTGGCGACGGTCCGGATAGCCCTCAGTTACTCCAGTTGATCGAAGCCTCTCCCTGGCGCAGCCACATCCGCATGCTGGGATGGTGCGATAATCTGGATGTTATCTATAGCGCGCTGGATCTGCTCATCATTCCATCCAGGGCGGAGGGCGTTCCCCTCGTGATGATCGAAGCATTAGCTCGTCATATCCCCGTGGTGGGATCGGACCGAGATGGCATGAAATCCTGGCTTCCCGGAGAATGGCGATTCCCCTTCGGCGACACCGCTGCCATGAAACGATCGATCGAATGCGCGCTGAGTCCGGAGGCTGCCGAACTCTGGCACGGAATCGACCAGCGTCTGGCGATTGCGACAGACGAACGGCGGTTCGCACAGCAGTTCGGCCAGGCGTTGTTAAACTATTGCTCCCCGTCGCCAGGATGACATGATGCAAACAGCATTCGGTTCAAACAGCTATAAGGAAAACGTGAACAAGCCAGCCTGGCCAGGGAGACTGATCGGACCGCGAGGAAGAAGGGCTGTACGCTCCCTCTTCGATACGTGGCTATGGCTCGCGTCGTCTGCGCCCACGCATTCCCTCCGTATTTTCGCGCTCAGGCTGTCCGGCGCCAAAATTGGCCGGAATGTCGCTCTCGGCCGAGGTACCAGAGTTCTCGACCCGCGCAGGCTTTCTATCGGGACAAATACCATCATTGGCATGCGTGTCTGCCTGGACGCGCGCGGCGGCCTCGCTATTGGAACCAACTGCAACATTGCCGACGAAATTGCTGTCTGGACCGCCGAACATGACATTCAGGCTGCGGATTTTGCCATGACCGTCGGTCGTGTCGATATCCGTGACCGGGTCTGGCTTTGCTTCCGCTCCATCGTCCTTCCCGGCGTAACTGTCGGCGAAGGATCGGTCGTCGCTTCCGCCACCGTTGTCACAAAGGACGTGCCGCCCTTTTCCGTCGTCGGCGGCGTCCCCGCCAAATTGATTGGCAACAGAAACAAACTGCTTACCTATCAGTTGGGCAGAAGCGTTCTCTAAGCAGCTTCTTCTCCGCAGTGACCGGCTATTGCTGCGCAGAGCCGGTCTGTTTTCGCGCCAGCACCACGCAATTGCAAAAATACTCGTACCTCTTCGGCGCAATAAGATTCACGGCAAGCGCAGCTAAGGTGCATGGGGAAATAACAAGTAACTGAAACAGATGGCGAAGCATTCTGGTTTTTGGAGCTAGCTGGGTCAGGTAAGCAATGAACAGCTGCCCGATCGCGAGTAAGTACGTCGTCGTCTTCCTCAGCTCAACCACATCGTATCCGCTTTTCCGCAGGAGATCCGATATCCCGAAGCTTGTGTATCTGGCGTAATCGTAAGGAATCTCGTGCTCTTGCCAGGCAAATGGAATCGAAATCAGCAGATGGCCCGACTCCCTTGTAACTCGATGAATCTCCCGCAGAACTTCCGGGAGATTAAACACGTGCTCGAAAACTTCAAACGACACGACAGCGTGAAACTCGCCATCCCGAAAAGGCAGGGTCTTCCCGTCATAAAACACATCCACTTTGCTGTCGATGTGATCGTGTCCCGTGACCTCAACATCTACGCCGACATATTTCTCCGCATTCGAAAATAGTGACTCGTATGGCTTCGAGCCACAACCAAAATCCAGAACGCTTCCCGAAATTGACGGCGCCAGTTGACCGATCGCCAGAAATAAGCCCCGCCGTATAATAAAGTCCGGACTTACGATGGCGTTCAGCCACGTGGGCTGGAAACTCTCCCGGCGTGCCCTGGCCCTGAGCTTTCCGAGGATCGTCATCGCCACTTGCTCTCCGGATGTGATAGCGGCGCTTTGAGCCGCCGCAGCCATCCCCCGCATGCTCGCCCCACTGAATATCGCCTCTCCCGGCGTCGAATACTTTGTAAATATCGGCCCTTGCGCGTGCCGTCTTTCACGAATTCACATAAATTCGCCCGGTATTATCGATTCTGGACAAAAATGGCTTTGAACCGCGCGTCGCGAAATATTCGTCGACCGCCTGGCGAGCTCCTGCCCAGGCGCCATAATCGTCAACGATCAGGATTCCGTTCCGGGAAAGCCGGGGAAGCAGGTGGTTCAGCTCGTGCTTCGTCGATTCATACCAATCCGTGTCGAGCCGCAGGATTGCAATTTGTTCCGGAGCGGATTCCGGAATTGTCTCCTCAACCTTGCCCTTCACGAAGTGAAGACGCTCTGCCGGGTAGCCTGTCCCCGCCAGATTGCGCCGGACCTCCTCGATCGGCGCATAGGCCCAGATCTCTGACTTCCGGTCGCTGGCCGCGAGTAATTCCTCTGCCGCTTCCCCCGTGTCCGGTCGAATGTCCTCTTTGCTCGGAGGGGACATGCCCTCAAACGTGTCGAACAAAAAAAGATCCACATCGTCGCGTCCCAGCCGCTGATAGGTCAGCGCCGCCGCCATGCTGCTCCCGCCTCTCCATACCCCGCATTCCACAAATGCCCCCGGAATCTGATTCGCGACTACATATTCCACCGCCATGCAAAGCGTCGCTAACCGCTCCGGGCTGGTCATCGTGAACGGCTGCGCCCGATCGATGCTCTCTCGCATCGCCTCTGAAAGATCGGCCAATCGCGCCTTCTCCGCGGAGATCCGCGTGATCCTCACGCTGAACAGTTTCTCCGCCGCCTTATGTACAAATCCAAACAAAATACCTGCTCTCCCCCCATCGATTCGCTTCTGCCGTGACGCTACCTTAATCGAAGCCGGGCGTTGCGAACATCGTATCCGACCCGGCGTGCCATCGCCGCCGGCATCTGATAAACAAATAGGTACCCCCGGTCAGGTAAAATACGCCTCCACATATAAAGTATCCTACTGTTACCCCGGTGGCCCCCCACAACTTAGCCGTCACCAGGGTACTCCCTCCCATCAGCACTGCCACAAGTATCGACAAAATGAGATACGGCTCCCGCTTGTGCGCGCGCAGATAAGCCGCCTCGCTGACCACGATATGGTTGAACAGAACGGTAACCATCAGCAGCGCAAATACGGGAACCGGTAGCATGCGCACGCTCAGTCGGGGCATATATCGTCCCACAAAAAGCAGCCCGCCCAGAACAACCGCTTCGCCCCCAATTAGCAGCGCTGCCGATTGTTTCAGAGCCCGGAAGAATATCCGGTCCAGAGCGGCAAAATCCCGGCGCGCGATCATATTGCCGAAAGGTGACGCCTTGGTGTTGATCCATGCGTAGGCGACTGTGCCGAGCGACGTAGCGATGGTAAGAGACATGCCCATTCGACCTGCCTCTGCGGCGCCGCGATACGCAAATAACGATGGGCTGAAAAGCGGAAATATGAAATAGCTGCACAGAAAACTAACAGCGATCCGCCACTGGAAAGGCCAGATTTCGCTTCGCCATCCCACCAGGTGAATACCCGGAAGCAGCCGAAGCAGCGGAATCAGGAAATCCCGCTTCGAGACCAGAAAGATGAACCCCGCAATCGCCTGCCCCACGATGATGGCGGCAGGCGCGAAGAGCCCTCGATGCAGAATGAATGCAAGCCACGCAAGTGTGGTTCCAGCGATGGCCTGCATAAGCCGCAGCCGCGCCACCTGCGGCACAAACCCGCATCCTTCCAGAAACGAAAAAACCGGATCCATCTGGAAGGTAAAGATTGCTGCCACCACGACGCAAATCCACGGCAGCTTCCATGCAACTGGCCCCGACGATTGCGCGTGACTCGAGAAAAAATGTAATCCGGCGGCTACCAGCACGACTGCCATCAGCACCGCCGCCACCGAATACCATCTCACCGATTTTTGAAGGATGGATGCCAGGCGCGAATGCGCGATTTCGCTGCCGGAAATTTCGCCTCCCGGCTCGATGGTCAGCTGAGCCGCTTCATGCGCGGCCAGCTGCAGTATGACAAACGAGAATCCCAGCTCGAACATTGTTTGCAGCGCAACCAGGCTGGAAAAGGTGTAATAGTACCCTTGCTCTGCCGGGCTGAGAAAACGGGCGATCAGCAAAACCGTCGCCGCCCCCGAAACGATGCTCCAGCTCCGCGCCAGAACCGTGAAACCCACCGCTCGATCGATCCCCAGTACGTGCCGCAGCGATCGCTGAGCTTTCGCGATCACCCTCGCGGCCTCGCGAGATCGGTATCTCGTCCAGGCCAGAGTCCACTCGCCGCCATGGCATTCATGCCAGTTCCGTCCATACGATCGCAATGGCCGGATGTACCGCCGCTATAGGTTTATCAGGGAAATCGATGGTGGACGCGGAAGGAATCGAACCTTCAACCTGTCGATTAAGAGTCGAATGCTCTGCCAATTGAGCTACGCGTCCACGGCAGGCCGTCCGGGCGGAAAACCCCGCGTGACGAGCAGAAATCCGCCGCACCCTCATCAATATAACACGGCGGAATCGCGCCTCTTTCACCGCCCAACAGGCTCTCCCGGAGCGCAGATTCGTAAAGAAACGGCGCGAATTAAATTGCCTCAGAAGGTGAAAGAGAGACCGCCCTGGACACAGCGCGCCGCCTCCGCGAAATAAAGCGTGCTCCCGTCACTCGAGACGAATGGCCTGTATCCTTCCGCCAGCAGATTGCGCACATCCACCAACGCCTCAACCCCTTTGGGAATCACGCGGCGATAACCCAGCGGCTGCCGCAGCTGAAGGCTCAGATAAGCGTCCGGAATTCCCGTGGCAAATGCATCGACTGGCGTCACCGTCCGCGGCGGCTGCCAGCGATAAGAAGCTTGCCACTGCGTTCCCGTTTCCGCGAGCTTGCCGCGAATCGCCGTGCTGTACATCGGCGTTGCACTGGCTTTCATTTCTGCGAGCACCCGATCAAGGCTCTGCGAACCAGGAGAATTTGCACCCATCTCCAGCGCATCTCCCAGTGCCACATCGAATGAAATCCACGTGCTCCCATCCACCCGCTGTTCCACTTCGCTCAATATCCCGTTGCCTGTGAAGCTCTCTCCGCTGGCGCGCAGCAGGTCGCTCGATTCGTCGTACAGAAGATTGCCGCCTGCCCAGTCTGCTGCCGAAATACTCCCGCCTCCGCTGACTACCGGATGCTCCACACGCTCGTGCCACGCGGTCACCTTTACGTCCAGCGAGCCCTCGCTCTTCCCTGCCGCGACTTCCTCATGAATTCCCTGTTCAAGCTGCAGCTTACCGTCCCGCTCGGCCAGCACCGGCTCCACTGTCGATGCGCGATCCAGATCCTCTACCTGCTGGATTCCCGGCGCGGTCGAGACATGGTAAGAAACAAACTTGTTCCCCCGCCGCACGCTTACCGACGCGAAGGGGTGATTCGCCAGCAACGTGTCTCCCAGGTGAATCGCCTCCGTCTCGTCGCCGAACTCCGCCTGCACCGCGGCCCCAAAATTCAGCGTTTCCCCGCTGCGCATCTGGATCGCCTGCAGTCCCTGGCTCGTTGGCCCCCCCGCTATATCCGGCCGAGCCTCCACCGCTGCGACCGTTCGGAATGTCCGTCCCATCGCAAGCTGCTGCTCGTATCCAGCCATCGCATTGAGAGCCGGCGCTTCCGCCTGGCTCAGATCGGCCCGAAAAATCATCGCCCGTCCCTCGTCGGGATCGCGCTCGACCTCGAAATCGTTGTGAACTCCGCCGTCTCCAAACCCGCTTTCGCCCCCTCGCACCGTCACCCGCGCTTTCAACTCCGGCGCCGAACCGTCTCCGTTCGTCACCACCACCAGCGGGCCATCCTGCAGCAGGCGCAGTAATGGGCGATTCGCCGACAGGCGCAATGTCCAGGTCCAGTCATCCTTCGGCTCGTCGGCTGGCCGAGGCTTGGCAGGCAGCCAGCGGAACGCCTCATAAAGCGTGTCCAGGGTCAGATTCACCACCAGCTTCGTCCCCCCCATCACACGCAGGTTTTCCCTTAGCGTGGGCAGGAACAACGCCCCCGAAGCCTTGACCTCATAAATTCCGGGAAGGATCGTCTCGATCCGGTAACGGCCATGTTCGTCGGTAAAGACCTCGCTGGCCACCGAGAAGTCCGGCCGGAGCAACTCCACGACCGCGCCCGCCTGCACCGTACCGCGGCTGTCCCGCACCACCCCCGTCAGGCTGTTGCTGGATTGAGCGCTCGCCTGCGTCCCGCTCGCGCACAACGCGACCATCGTAATCAGAATCGGTCCGGATATGGAGGTACGTCTTCTCACTGATTCAGTATTTGATCTTTGCTCCCTGGCGCTGCTCCCATAAAATTTTCCCTGCTCCGCGGCTCTTGCGTCCACTGAAGCTCAGGCCTCCAGGCACTGCGCCCGAACGCCGTCCTGTCCCTATTCCACCGTAAACGGCGCCGACTGCGCAATCTGCTGTCGCGTCACGTCGTCAGCCACGCTGATCTTCACGATGTACTTCCCCGGCTCGAGGCCCGCAAGCGGGAGGGTCTTTTCCAGCGTCAACTGATCCGAACTGGTACTCAGCTTCTTCGAGTCTTCCTGAGAATCCAGAATCGACTTGTTCGTCGCGCTGTTCAGAATCTGATAACTCACCCTGACGTTATTCTGTTTGCTCTTTTCGTCCAGACCCAGATTATAAACCTGCATCCAGAAATTCAGATTCTGATCCCGCCGAAACGTCGCCGGCGATGCCGGGTTCGTGGTCACTCGCGGCCGAACATAGGTGTTTCCGATGATGAACGAACCCGCGCCGATGTCCTTCGACGGAACCCGATGCATCGAGTCCGCCAGTATCAGCGAAGATGCCGCAAGCCGATCGTCGTCGTACCGTGGAACCGTGATCGCCTGCGCCCAGACCCCAACGTGATCCGGATTGTTCACATCCTTGATCGCAATGTCGATCCGATAACGCCCCGGCCGCAGCGGAAATGCCTTCCAGTAAAGCGATGCGTTGTTCAGCGTCCTCGGCAACAATTCCGCCGGCTCCTCTACTTCAACCGGCTCCTCAAAACTCTGCACAACCCGGTCTGTAATCGTCGACACCCGCCCAATGATGCTGACGTCGCCCTTCGAAACCCCATCCTTTGTATTGAACGTAATGTCCCGGTTCCTGATCTGCAGCGTGATCGGCACCAGCACCGTATCGTCCGTCACCTTCACGAAATCCGTTCGCACTTCGAACGGGAAAAACGGTCCGCTCAGTACCTTGTGGCTCGATAGAAATTCCGCCAGATCCATGTCCTTGAACTTGATCGCCGGCGGCGCCTCCAGTTTCGCCATCAGCTCCATGCGATCGAATTCCTTCGTCTGGTTCGTCGACGAATTCGGTCCCGGGCCCAGATCTTCCATCCCCCCCTTGAACCGATCGGCCTTCTTCGCCATGCCCATTTGTTCATAAAGAGTCTGACCCGCGTTCGGCACATGCAGCAGCGCATCCTTCTCCGAACGGTCGATCGTCATGTGGTAGTCCCCGCACATGCACGGATCGACAAACTCAATATCGATGTTTTCCCCTATCCCCTCCAGGTAACGGTAGTGCCAGGTCTCAAAAGGATAAGTAGATGTCTCCCCACCGCCTTCTTCCAGGGGACGTTCGTAATTGCCGCCGCTCGGGTGCGAATCCGTGCTGTCCGGTGGCCCGAAGGCTATGTATATGTGCCCCCGATCCGTCATCCATCCCGGCTTGCCTGCCGCATAATGCTCGTTCGCGTAAGCAATCCGCCGATAGTGCTCCTCGCGGAATTCATTCTCCGGCGAATCCGGATTCGGATTTCTTCGCCGCCAGAAATTCTCGATAAAGGCGTCCCGCTCCTCGTCATTGCTCAGGCTCAGGAAGGACTTCTTCTCCTGGTCCGTGATGATCCACCGCACATCCTCGTCCAGCCACTTCCGGTAAGCCGACTCCAGCTCGTGATGCAGTTCCTTCTGCTGCTTAAATCGCTCCTTGTCCGAAAGCTGCCTCTTCAGCGGATCCTGCTCCTGATCCTTCTGACCATTATTGTCCTGCGAGTTTTGCGTCGCATCCGGGGAGCCTTGGCCCGCTGCCTGGGAGTGGGCACGGACCGCTACGCCTCCGGCCCCGGCCAGCATCGTCATCAGAACTGCGAAATGGAGAGAGAAACGATTCCCGGACATACGACGATGTTACTCCTTGCGAGACACCGCTCATTCTACGAGCCCCGAGCAGGCCTTTCAAGCAAATCCTTCCGTTGGCTGCCCACCAGCCCGTGCCCCTCTTTGCAACCACGATTGAGACGAATCAACCCTGCGACCTGTTATCATGTGAATGAATCTTTCTCCGGCAACTTTACTGTCGCCCGTGCGAGCGGCAAACTCCCGGAACTGTCCTTCCCCCTCCGGCAGAATGGACTCGCCCGCATGAAAGATTGATCGTGGCCAGATCGCGTCGCCGGAAAAACACCGGAACCGCCACCAACGGAATTGCGTAACCCTCGCGAAGGAACAACTATCTTGAAAAAGATTCTGATCATTGTCGCTGCCGTTCTCGTTCTTGCCGCGGTTGTGGGGCTCACCGTCGTTCGCGCACAGTCCGGATATACCAAGGTCCTCATCGGAACTGTCGCGAAGGAAAACCTGGTTTCCGTAGTCAGCGCCACCGGCCAGATCCGGCCCAAAACCTACGTCAACGTTGGCGCAAATGCCATGGGCCGCGTCACCCGCTTCTATGTCAACGAGGGCGACCACGTTAAAAAAGGACAAATCGTCGCCACCATTGAGAACGTGCAACAGGAAGCCAACGTCGCTGCCCAGCAAGCCACGATCGACGCCGCCAAAACCGACATCAATTCCTACATTGCCGCGGAAAAAACCGCCCAGGCGAATGTCGATCACGCCAAAGCCGACCTCGAGCAGAAGAAGCTCGACTTCGATCGCGCCAGGGCCCTCTTTCAGGCCCAGGTCATGTCCAAGCAGGATTTCGACGCCAAAAAAGCCGCCTACGATCTCGATGTCGCCAGCCTTGCCCAGGCCGACGCCGGCCTCGCTCAGGCTCGGGCTCAGACCGCCTCGGCTCGCGGGCACCTGCAAACCCAGGTTGCCGATCTGCGCGTTAACCAGGATCTCCTCAACCGCACCATCGCCGTCGCCCCTTTCGACGGCATCGTCACCAACGAGCCCGTCCGCCAGGGCGAAATGGTCGTGCAGGGCATCCAGAACACCGAAGGCTCCACCCTCATGACCCTCGCCGACATGTCCATCATCACCGCCGAAGTCAAAGTCGATGAGACCGACATCGTCAATGTCAAAAACGGTCAGGAAGCCGACGTCACCGTCGATGCCGCTCCCGGCAAGATCTTCAAAGGCCACGTCACCGAAGTCGGCGATCAGGCCCTCCTTCGCTCCTCCGGGGTCGCTACCAGTCAGTCCACCAGCGGCGTCGAAGAAGCCAAGGACTTCAAAGTTGTCGTCACCCTTGACACCCCATCCGACGATCTGCGCCCCGGTCTGTCCTGCACCGCGAAGATCACCACGGCAAAGAAGGACGACACCGTTGCGATTCCCATTCAGGCGCTCACCATGCGCGATCCAAAGCAGCTCAAGGCCGGCTCAGCCACCCCCTCCTCCACGGTCTCCGCCGCCACCAATAACTCCCAGCAGCCCTCCACCCAGGTGCAGGGCGTCTTCGTGGTCTCAAAATCCAACGGCAAGGATCGTGTCCACTTCGTTCCCGTCACCACCGGCATCACCGGCGCCACCGATATAGAAGTCACCGGTGGCGTCAAATCCGGCGACCGCATCGTCACCGGTACCTATCACGTGCTGCGCGATCTGAAAGAAGGAGCGCTGGTCAAGCAGGACACTACCCTCGCAGCTCCCCAGACATCCAGTTCGTCGTCTTCATCGTAAGCAATCGGGAACCAGTGCCGGCCTCAGCGCGTACACACCAGCATGGCTACAGGAGTTCTAATGGCGGCAGAAACATCAACCGAAGCGGAACTCCGGTCCGCCTCTAACCCGTGCCCGGCCGACATGATCGTCGTCGAAGACCTCTGGAAGACCTACGACATGGGCTCCGAGCAGCAGGTCCAGGCTCTTCAGGGCATCAACCTCCGCATCTGCCGCAACGAATACGTCGCCATCATGGGACCCTCGGGCTCCGGCAAATCCACTCTGATGAACCTCATCGGCTGTCTCGACACGCCCTCAAAAGGAAAATACTGGCTGAACGGCCATCTCGTCAGCGAGCTCAACGACGACGAACTCGCCCGCATTCGCAATAAGGAAATCGGCTTCGTCTTCCAGACCTTCAATCTCCTCGCCCGCGCTACCGCCCTTCACAATGTCGAGTTGCCCCTCATCTACAACGGCACCCCCGCCGCCGAACGCGACCAGCGCGCCAAAGCATCGCTCACCGCCGTCGGCCTCGAAGCCCGCATGAACCACAAGCCCAATGAGCTCTCCGGCGGTCAGCGCCAGCGTGTCGCCGTGGCCCGTGCCCTCGTCAATAATCCCTCCATCATTCTCGCCGACGAGCCCACCGGTAACCTCGACTCCAAAACCGGCGAGGAGATCATGGCCCTCTTCGACGATCTCCACAAAAAGGGCAATACCATCGTTCTCGTTACCCACGAGCCCGACATCGCCGAGTACGCCCACCGCGTCGTCCACATCCGCGACGGCAAAATCTTTTCCGATCAGCCCTCGGCTCGCGCCGGCACAGTCGGCTAAAGCCTGCTTCGACTCGCTCGCCTCGACGCGCAACCTCGTTTTCCCCGGCCCTCCCACCCGTTCATCCTCGCCCTCTTTTTGCCGATAACGCCTCCAGTAAGAGGGAAAGTACCGTGTATCTGGCACAGTTCGAAAAGGACGAGCCGCGACAACAGGCGTTTCAGACCTCCGAAGCCCTCGATCTCGCAACCCTTGAGCCTGAGGTTCTCCACCCTGAACGCTGGATGCTCGGACCTATGGTCGGCCGCAGCCTCCCGATGCAGCAGCTTTTCGCCCGCATGCGCAGCACCGCACCTCATTTTCGCCTCGTCAACATCGAGGGGGAACACGGTTCGGGCAAACTACTCGCCGCCCAGACTCTCCATCGTCTCGGCCCCTCCGCCTCCGGTCCCTTCGTCCCCTCCATCGCCGCCGAATTCCTCGACCAGTTCCTCAGTATCTGGAAAGAAGCCTGTTCCGGCCTCATCTACCTCTCCCGCGTGGACGAGCTCTCCCCCGAACAGCAACGCGCCCTGCGCGGCTTTCTCGAGCGCGCCGCTCACGAGCGAATTCGCACTAAAAAGCCTCTCGCCCCTCTTCAGCTCGTCGCCGGCTCTTCCCAGCCCCTCCGCCGTTTAGCCGCCTCTGGCGCCTTCCGCCCCGACCTTGCCAGTCACCTCACCGCTATCCGCTTCGCCCTTCCCGCCCTGCGCGATCGCAAAGACGACATTCCTCTGCTCGCCGGACTTTTCCTCCGCAGCTGGAGCCGGCAAAATCGGAAGCCCCTCCGCGGCTTCGCCCCCGGCGCTCTCGCCCGCCTCACCGCTCACTCCTGGCCCGGCAACGTCCGCGAACTCGAATCCATCATCGCCGCCGCCGCCCTTGAATGCTCTGGCCAATGGGTTCGTCCCCTCGACATTCCCCGCTTACAGTGGCCGGTTCACACCCCCACTTCCCCCGCCGATCAGTTCGCGGAAGACCCCAACCTCGATCGCGCCATCCTTCAACACATCACCCGCGTCCTTGCCCGCGCCAACGGCAACAAAGTCCGCGCAGCCAAAATGCTCGGCATCAGCCGCTCCACTCTCTATCGCCTCCTCGAATCCGACCATCCCGCCAACTCCGCCACCGATCGCGACCACGGCGCCTGCTAACCCATCATCGCTCCCTGTTCGCCATTTGCTGTTCACTCATCCGCTCTCCTTACAGTGAAGCCAGAGCATTTCCTTCTCGGAATCGGCACCGGCTTCGGCAGCTGCACCGCCTGCGATTGCCAATTCTCCACACGGGCTCCGCAGCCACCGTGAATTCAGGCAGAATATTCGCCATGAAGAAATTCCAGTTCACCGCAAAGATCGAGCCCAGCTCCCGCGGCGCTGGCGCCTTCGTCCTTTTTCCCTACAATGTCGAAAAAGAATTTGGCGTCAAAGGCAGAGTCCCCGTCCAGGCCACCTTCGACGGCATTCCTTACGCCGGCTCCCTCATGCGCTGCGGCGCCCAACAGCACATGCTCGGCATCCTCAAGTCCATCCAGGAACAGACCGGCAAACAAATCGGCGACCCCATCAAAGTAGAAATCTGGAAGGACGAACAAGAACGTACCGTCGAAATCCCGCCCACATTCGCCGCGCTCCTCAAAAAAGAAAAGCTCCTCCCCGTCTTCGAAAAGCTCAGCTACACCCATCGCAAGGAATACTGCCGCTGGATCACCGAAGCCAAAAAAGAAGAAACCCGCGCCGCCCGCCTCACCAAATCCATCGAAATGCTCCGCAAAGGAGTAAAAACCCCCGGCTAAACGCCTTCCGCTAAACGCCCTTCGCTGACCGCTGACCGTCTCTTCGCTGTACCCTGTCTTTTCATGAAACTCCACCGCCCCTCCACCCTTCTCCTCGCCGTCCTCATCTCCTTCGCGCCGGCCAGCGCCCAGACCCCCAGCCTCGAAACCAAGCGCAAAGCCCTCAACGACCTCTTCACCCAAATCTGGGAAGACGAGCTCAGCCATGCCCCGGAGTTTGCCTCCATCATCGGCGACAAGCGTTGGAACGACCAGCTCAGCGACTACTCCGTCGAGGCCTACAACCAGCAACTCGCCCGCGGCCGCGACTACCTCCGTCGCCTCGGCGAAATCGACACCACCGGCCTCTCCGACCAGGAAGTGGTCAGCAAAGACCTCATGGTCCGCCAGCTCATCGAAGACCAGGTAGAGTCCGCTTTCAAGCCCTGGGAGATGCCCGTCAACCAGTTCAACGGCCTCCACTCCGAGCTCCCTCAGTTCGTCCAGCGCCTCAGCTTCTCCACCGTTAAGGACTACGACGACTACATCGCGCGCCTCAACAAAATCCCCACCGCCTTCCGCCAGGTCTCGGACAACATGCTCACCGGCATCGACGACCAGCGCGTTCCGCCGAAGTATCTTCTCGAGAAAGTCCTGGTCCAGGTCAACGCCCTCCTCGCGCAAAAGCCGGAAGACAGCCCCTTCGCGCAGCCGCTGAAAAAATTCCCCGCCAGCGTCTCCGCCGTCGAGCAAACCCGCATTCACGACGAGGTCCTCGTCGCCATCAACAAGCAGGTCTACCCGGCTTACCAGCGCTTTGCAAGATTCCTTCAAGCCACCTATATCCCCGCCGGCCGTGCCGATCCCGGCATCTGGTCCATCCCCGACGGTGATGCCTACTACGCCTTTCTTGTAAAGCAAAGCACCACCACGGACTACACCCCTGCACAGATTCACCAGATCGGCCTCGATCAGGTCAAGCACGACGAAGCCGACATGCTGGTCATCGCGAAAAAGCTCGGCTATCCCGATGTCGCCGCTCTGCGCGCCGCCATAGTGGCGAATCCCAAACTCCACCCCACCAGCGCCGAGGCCCTCCTCGACGCCTATCGCGCCGATCTCGACAAGATGCGCCCCAAACTCCCCGAGCTCTTCGGCCGCCTTCCCAAAGCGCCATTAACCGTTGAAGCCGTCCCCGGCTACATCGAGAAAGACCAGGCGGATGCGTACTACGAACAAGGCACACCCGACGGCTCACGCCCCGGCACCGTCTTCGTTAACACCTGGGACTTCGCTCACCGCTCCTTCACCGACGTCGAAAACACCGCCTATCACGAAGGCCTGCCCGGCCATCACCTCCAGATCTCCATCGCCCAGGAACTCACCGGAATTCCCGAGTTCCGCAAATACATCGAGTACACCGCCTACACCGAAGGCTGGGGACTCTACGCCGAGCGGCTCGGCAAAGACATCGGCCTCTATCAGGACCCGTACTCCGACTTCGGTCGCCTCGAAGCCGACGCCCTGCGGGCCATCCGCCTCGTTGTCGATACCGGCGTCCACTCCGACCACTGGTCGCGCCAGCAAATGGTCGACTTCTTCCATGCCCACTCTGGCCTCCCCGACGCCACCGTCAACGCAGAGTGCGACCGCTACATCGCCTGGCCCGCGCAGGCCCTCGGCTACAAGATGGGCCAGCTCAAGATTCTCGAGCTGCGAGCCCGCGCCGCAAAGGAATTAGGCCCGAAGTTCGACCTGAAAGCCTTCCACGACCAGGTCGTCGACTCCGGCGCTCTCCCCCTCGACGTCCTCGACGCCAGAATCACCGCCTGGATTAAAACCCAGCTCCCACCCCAGAAATCCCCCGAATCCGCAGCCATCCCCGCCGCGCAATAGAACCCCATCCTTCATTCGCTGTTATCCTGTCTTTTGCCCTGAGTAACTGAGCTCTACACCTGCCCACAGCGCGCCCCAACCGCCTGCCTGCGCCACAAGAGCGGAACGGCACCCTTACCAGGACTCCTGAACCAACACCATGGCCGACCCAAAATTACAAATCATCCCCTTAGGCGGACTCGGCGAGTTCGGCATGAACTGCCTCGCCCTCCGCTATAAAGACGACATCGTCGTCATCGATGCCGGCCTCATGTTTCCCGAGTCCGAGCTCCTCGGCGTCGACATCGTCGTCCCCGACATTTCCTACCTCGTCGAAAACAAGCAGCACGTCCGCGCCATCATCCTCACCCACGGCCACGAAGACCACATCGGCGGCCTTCCCTGGATCCTCTCCGAGCTCAACGTCCCCGTCTACGGCACCGAGTTCACCCTTGCCTACGTCGAAGGCAAGCTCGACGAACACGCCCTCCTCGACGATGCCGAACTCATCGAAATTGCCCCCGGCTCCAAATTCACCCTCGGCGCTTTCACCATCGAGCCCATCCGCGTCACCCACTCCCTCGTCGACTGCGTCGCCCTCGCCATCGAAACCCCCATCGGCGTCATCGTCCATACCGGCGACTTCAAAATCGACTTATCGCCGCCCGACGGCAAGGCCTTCGACCTTCACCGCTTCGCCGAATACGGCAAGCGCGGCGTCCTCGCCCTCCTGCAGGACTCCACCAATGTCGACCGCCCTGGTTACACACCCAGCGAGTGGGCTGTCAAACCTCGCCTCGATGAAATCTTCTCCCGCACCAAAAAGAAGCTCTTCTTCAGCTGCTTCTCCTCCTCCATCTACCGCATCCGCATCGCCACTGAGCTCGCCCGCCTCCACGGCCGCAAAGTTGCCATC
>Ga0181520_10005333_pt1 | contig 20568 bp, 16 predicted proteins | sample PEATcosm2014_Bin_29_FD_132451 | JGI IMG/M metagenome (GOLD analysis project Ga0181520, IMG submission 132451) | Peatland microbial communities from MTU Mesocosm Facility, Houghton, MI, USA - PEATcosm2014_Bin02_30_metaG | ecosystem: Environmental > Terrestrial > Soil > Wetlands > Peat | place... | reverse complement strand
CTTGGATTATCGGATATGGCAACTAAATCCGTGGGGATACCACTTAACAAATATTATCTTTCATATCTTGACCGCGCTGGCTGTCTATTTCTTGTTTGCGCGCATAACAATGGATTCTAAAGTTGCTTTTATCGGCAGCATTCTTTTTGTCGCTCTCCCTGTTCATACAGAAGCAGTTGCCTATATTTCCGGACGGGCCGATCCAATAGCGGCATTTCTCGCGTTAATTTCATTTTTGTTTTATATAGAATTTCTTGAAAATAAAAAAGGAAGCTCTTTGAAAGGGCTTGCCTCTTTTTTCTTCTTAGTTGCCGCCATATGGTCAAAGGAAATTGCGGCAGTTACGCCTTTTCTGTTTTTACTATATGAAATCAGTTTCAAAAAAATCAAAAGTATTACCTTTATGCAACGGTATAGATATTTTTTTCTTGCGGCATTGACTGCAATGTGTTTTTTTATCAGATATCTTGTCCTGCTTCCGGTGGTCAGGCCGATGCCTCAGCCATCAGCCGGCATAGGTCATCTGATCATCACAAGCACAACAGTATTTGCCTCCTATATCCGACTGTTATTCCTCCCGTTGGATTTGCATATGGAAAGGGCCTCCCCTGACACTTCATTACCAATGCTGTTTTTTTCAGCGCTTGTGGTAATTGTATTCATTTTCCTTATAAAGAGGGCTTATAACAAAGATAAAATTGTTTTCTTTGGATTGGGATGGTTTTGTATAGGCATGCTTCCCATATTAGGGATATTCCCTTTAAATGCGCCAATGGCCGAGCACTGGCTCTATATACCTTCGATAGGTTTTATCCTGGCCATGACACAGCTATGTGTATCCTCCTTCAAGGACGGCGTTATATCAAAACCTGTTTACCGGATTATAGCTATGACTATTTTGATCTGTATTCTGGCATTTTATAGTTATACCACCATCGTCAAAAATTCTGACTGGAAAGACGCCATAACACTGTATAACCAAACTATAAAATATAATCCCAACAGCGCGCGACTTTATTATAATCTTGCCAATGAATATCGGCTGCTGGAACAATGGGATAAAGCGGAAAGTTCTTATAAAATGGCGGTCCATCTTATGCCAAACTACACAGAGGCGCATATTGACCTTGGTAATGTCTATTGTGTAAAAGGAAATATTAAAGATGCGCGGAAGGAATATGAAACAGCGCTTAGCTATGAACCCGATAATGAAGCAGCCAGGTTTAATTTAGAACATTTATGATCAGGCCCCTTTTCGGGACATTTTAAGAAATTCTCCATGCGTTTGAAAAGACTGCTCTGTTGTCGATCAAAAGTTTCATATAATCCAGTTCCAAGACAATCATCTCTTCATCTTTTTTACGCAACCATTCAGCAAGCCAACCAAAACGCTGGGCAACAATAAATTCCAAGAAATGCTTCCAGCTCTTTTGCTGATAAATACCGGCTTTCTGCAACCCCGATATAAAATCGATCACCAGATCCGCCGTTAAACTGGATGGGTGTTCCATCCCCAAACATCCAACCATGTTGACCGTATCATAAATTTCCGGTTTAATTCCGCAAAACTCCCAATCGATCACAGCCCGCACGCCATCTTCACCCCAAATAACATTTAAAGGATGATAGTCCCCGTGACAAAAACCCAAAGGCAAGGACTCACTGGGCCCCATGAACTCCTTATCCAGAAAACGTAATATCAATTCAATATCACCCATCAATTCAGGACGATATTTTCTGATATTAAGGACCAATTTCTCAATATAACTTCTCATCGAGAAACTGTTCTTCTCAAACAACGGGAGTCCTTGGGATTTTTCTTTTAAAAATATTAAAAAAGCGGTCAAATCTTTAGCGCGCCAGCCTTCATAAAAATAAACGGACCGATCCAAAGCAACGCCAGGCACAAAGGGCACCATCTGCCAGAAATGCCCATCAAGCTGTTGAACATACTGACCATCAAGCCCGCGGCAATAAGGTTCTATGAAAGGCATCGAGAGACCATTCAAAAAGTTTAATGTTTGAATGATCCCTGATTTTCGAGATAACCCTCTTGGATCAATTTCTTCACAGGAAAAAAGATCCCCATGATCATCTTCAATAACAATACGTGATAAGGTCCTTTCAGGGCTTCCTGGAAGGACCAGATCCGGATGTGTATTCTGGCAACGTTTTCCCCACAACGCGGCCACACGTTTCATCTCTTGAATTAATAACCTCATTCTTTAAATCTTCATAGCCTTTTATTTGAAATAATAGGGCAAGAACTCCTTTCGGGTCACGCCCTCTCAATTCTTTTTAGTCTTACTCGTAAGCAATTTACGGATCGACTGTAAACTCCCTTACATAAAAACCTTTGGAATTGATCTGCATGTTTATCCTTTTTTAAGGATGCGTTTCAAGCGTTGCCAACGCCTCAGCGATTTCGTTGCTTAATGACGCACACGCCGTACTAAGCGTTTTAGCTAAACCGGAGTAATTCTGCAAGAGAATCGGTTGGCGAAATTCTGACCTTTTAATAATCAACGTTTTTGAATTCTGTGCATCAATGATCATCCACTGCACAACAAAATGTATATCCTTATCTAGCTCGCAATCCAATTGAACGACTTCTAAGGTTACTTGGTATTTGACCGCAACGCCTAAGTCCCAAGGATACAAGGTCAATTTTGCTTTCGGAAGCATCACCGTAAGGTCCTCTCTAACCAAACGCGCCAGTCCTAGATCAAGAGATTCCCCCCAACGGTCGAATTCATCAAATTTAAGTATCCCTTTTTTATCCTTGGTCACCATTTGAGGCCTATCAAGGTATTTCGGAATTTTAACCGGTCCAACGCCAATAATTACGCCAGGAGTAATATTTATTTTTTTACTGACTTGGGTTTCATTGATAGTTGAAAGCATGTAAAATCGTGGGGTTGGACTCATTGGGCTATTAGGCAAAGAAATACAGCCGCTTAAAAGTAAGGTAAAACACCCGGCAGCTAACCTCAGGCAGGATTTAATATTGATCCTTTTCATCTTATTTCCCTACCTTTCCTTTTAATAAACTTTCCGGATGCTGTTCAAGATATTCGGTAAGCAAACTGACTGAATGCATTGCCTGTGTGGTTTCCAGAAGAGTGTTCTGAAGATCATAAAGGCTTCTGGGTATTTCGCTTGAATTGACCAATTTATTGATCCCTTTGGAGGTATCATCAAGATTTTTCGCAATTTCTTTAATCGGCAGTTCATCCATAAGCTCAAAAATATCAGGAGAGGTCGGAAGCGTCGGCAACTCAGGATATCCTTTAAGGATGCCGCGGAGCTTCGCCGGTTGATTCGGATAAAAATCAAATGAGATCATCAGCTGGCCGGTTAAAAAACTCTGCACTTCAAGTTTCCCGCGAAGGCCCAACGCAATCATCTCTTTATCTCCACCCAAATCCCTAAAGCTGGGGGTGCCCTTAATACGGCCCTGTTGGATCTCGACAATGACAGGGAGCAAAACAGTCCCCGCTTTTGAGTCATAAATCAGACTGATGTCTTTGACGGTACCGATATTGACCCCTCGAAACGTAACCGGGGCGCCTATGGAAAGTCCTTTCACAGAACCATCAAAGTACAAAACAAATTTATTGGTCTGTTTAAAAAGTTCTCCCGAACCAAAAACCACTATGGCGATCATCAACAATACCAATGCTCCAAAGACAAATACCCCAATCACTGTTTTATTGACTTTTTTGGTCATCTTTTCTGCCCCCTCTCGTTAAAAACTGAATGACCCTGGGATCCTTGGAATTAGCCAACAACACCTTGGGATCACCGGTAGCGATGATGGTTTTACTTGTCTCATCAAGGAACACGGAATTATTCCCGATGGCAAAAATACTGGCCAACTCATGCGTAATAACAACGATGGTGGCCCCTAAACCATCCCTAAGCTCAAGGATCAAATCATCAAGTATCCGCGCGTTGATAGGGTCAAGCCCGGACGACGGTTCATCAAAGAAAATAATATCCGGATCAAGCGCCATTGCCCGCGCCAGGCTGACCCGTTTACACATCCCCCCGCTTATTCCCAAAGGAAAAAAGTCCTCGTGCCCTTCTAGTCCCACTAACGAAAGTTTTAACGCCACTATTTCCTGTATTTGTTCACCGGACAACTTTGTATACAACTGTAAAGGAAGTGCCACGTTTTCTCCTACTGTCAAAGAACTCCATAACGCTCCGCTTTGATAAAGAACTCCGAAACGCCGCATAATATTCTGCTGCCCATTTTCATCTTCATCCCAAAAACTCTTTCCGTAAAATAAAACCTTGCCGCGGGAAGGCTCCTTTAGCCCAATCATACTTTTAAGCAAAGTACTCTTGCCGCATCCGCTTACCCCCATGACAATAAAGATATCGCCTTTATTCACGCTAAAATTAAGATTTTTCATCACAACGTAATCGTCATACTCTAAATCAAGACCTTTGACTTCAATAACCGGCCGTATTGTCGGATCCATAACCTATACTCCCAAAATCTGACACATAAATGTGATGATTGCCGTTGCGATGACAATGCCGGTTATCGCAGTAACAACCGCCGAGGTGGTTGCCTTTCCCACGCCGGCGGCGTTTCTTTCGCACTGCATACCGCGCAGACATCCGGCAACGGCAATGATCACACCAAAAACAAAACTGTGTACCAGCCCTATCCACACAAAATTAAGTGTTACCGCGTGCTGAGTATTATTTATATATTCAACCGAATTAAGATGAAGCATCCAAATGCTGATAAGAAAACCGCCTAACAAGCCCATAAGATCGGCGTATATGGTCAAAAGCGGCATCATTATGACTAATGCCAGAACGCGCGGTACAACCAAAAACTCAACAGGAGAAACACCTAACGTTTTAAGCGCGTCAATTTCTTCGTTTGCCTGCATCATCCCAAGTTCCGCCGCAAAAGATGCTCCAATGCGTCCGGACACGATAATGCCTGTCATCACTGCCGACAATACGCGCACCATGCCGATGGCGACTATGTCGGCAACAAAAATCTGGGCCCCAAACATTTTAAGCTGTATCGAGCCAACAAAGGACAAGATCATGCCTACTAATAAACTTATCAAAGAAACAAGCATTAAGGTATCGGCCCCGCATCTCTTGATAAGGAGCATAAAATCATCCCAGCGAAAAAATACTTTACCCCTAATCAGGCGGCTGAGAGAAAAGGCGATATCTCCTAAAAAGTCAAGCGCTTGCCTCAATCCTTCGTCAACTTGCAAAGCTTTCTGGCCGATCTCTTCAAAAAATGACTTATGCGCCTTCTGAGGCAAAGCGGTCTTTTCATGTACCTTTAAAGCAAGCGCTAATAATTTCTGCGCCCCTTGCGGAAGCTCTTTGAGAGCGACTTGAATATTCTTTTGCCCGCACTCTCTGATCAACCTAAGCAAAAAAGAAATAAGACCGCTGTCCCACTTTAAATCTTCTGAAACACTAAAATTAATTTGAACAATATCAGGATGGCTGACAAGCTGCGAGGTAACTTCACTTTCGGAAATAAGGCCCGCGGACATATGCCAATCACCGCTTAATTTAATAAGAAGTGTTTTGGGGATCGAATAATCAAAGCTAAGCTTTCCCATACCTCCCCCTTAGGGCGCCTTCTTTCTGCGTCGTATCTTTAATCTCTATGGGTTCTGTTTTCTGAAAGTCTCCTTTGAACACTGCCGCAACTACGGATTTAACATAATTGCTGCAAATATCCCACTCCGCTTTCATGCGCCACAGGATTAGATACCGCGAACTATTTTTTTTGCCCAGAGAAATAGATTTTCTTGATCTGATTTTATCATAAATCTCTAACATGTGTTTAGCGGCGGATTTAATCGGATATTTCTGTACCGTCATTCTTACGACCTGCTTGATGGTTTGCAACTCTTCAGGCGTTCGGGATAAAGCCCAGATAAGAGCATCAACAAAACTTTTCTGGTCCATCTCATTGAGCAGGCGGCCGTTGTGATAATCTTCCACAACCTCCCGCGCTCCCGGCGCATCCAACGCCACCACCGGGACCCCTGCTGCCATGGCTTCAATGAGAACGATCCCTTGCGTTTCGCTAAGGGAGGCGAATGCGAAAATATCCATGGCAAAATAAGCATCAACCAAATCCTGATAACGTAAAACCCCGGTTAAATGCAATCTTTTTTCAAGGCCGGCCTTCACAAAGGCGTCCTTGATAATTGTTTCCGATGGCCCTTTACCAACGATAAGAGCATGTACCCTTGGGTCTTTTTTTAATAATTCGACCATACAGTTTGTCAGGAATTCCAAATTCTTTTCCGGCGCCAATCGCCCAGCATGGCCGACCACTAAGGCATCGGGAGGGATCTGATTGTGCTCGCGAAAAGCTTTTCCATCTCCTTTTGAAAAACGTTGCGCATCTATCCCTGTCGGAATAACCTCCATGGGGGTCTTGACACCTCTTTTAAGTAAGATCTCCTTCACACTTTCGCTAGGAGTGATTACCTGGTCCACTAAATTGGCATATCCGGCAGCAAGCTTGACCATAAATCGCTTCACTCCCTCATTTTGGAGGGGCCAATCATGCACGTACTGCTCAAACATACAGTGATAAGTAAATACCAGCGGTATGGCATACTGTCGACTAAGACGTAACGCGAAATCTCCCATAAAAAACGGGCCGTGGCTGTGCACCATATCCGGCACGAATTCTTTCATGTATCGTTTTAAGAGCCCGGAAATCGGAAAGTTAACGGAAAAAATAGTCCCGCCAAATTTCTGTAAAGCCGGAATTCGAATAACGCCCGGCTCCTCTTTCGGCGCACCCCCGAAGGCCGGAGTAACAATCAAAACCTCATGCCCTAAACTTCTAAATGCCTCGCTAAAAGAATAAACTGATTGCTCTAACCCTCCAACCATCGGAAAATAGGTATTTGTCATCATGAGGATATTCATTATTGATCCTTTCGTACAAACGAAGGCCAATCCCTCCTTTTAGGATTGGGCCTTAAGTTCCACGAGTGCTTTTCTGGCCGCCACGTTTATCGCGTCGTAAGAATTCTGCGCACCCATGGCCATCCCTTCTTTTTCTAAATCTTCAGTGAGAAGTGGCTTGCCAAATCTTACTTTAATCCGGCGGAGCTTAGGATATTTTGCCGTACTAGGCCATGCCTCATAAGCTCCTTCGATGACCACAGGCACGAGCTTCGCCCTTGTTTCCTTAGCTAAGATCCCGAACCCTTTTTTAAATTTTCCGATTTCACCGGTAGTGCTGCGCAACCCTTCCGGAAAATAACACAATCCTTTACCGTGTTGTAATACTAAATACGCGCTGCGTAGCGCCTCCAGAAAATGAGTTGAAAAATCCATGGGAATAATTCTTAACATCCTTACGGCATTCCTTAAGGCAGGAGATTTTAAAATCGGATTAAAATAATACGGTATGAATAAGAAGTAAAAAAGCTGAAACACCGGCCTACGCGGCAAACAAGCAATAATGGCCGGCCCATCAAGATCACTCGTGTGGTTGGGATATAGAATATAAGCTCCTTCTTTGGGCACGTTCTGGGCTCCTTCTGCCTTAATACTGAAAAACAATTTAAAAACCAAACAAACGAGGGCTGTTACACTAAATCGAAGCAGCCAGGCGCCAAAACTGGTGCCGAATTCGATCGCCCCCAAATGTTCTTCTTTCGGCAAGACTTGTAAATGTTTTTTCCAGTAGTCGGGTTCTAAAGGCACCCCTTGGTCCTCCGAAGGAATCTCTTTAGCCCCTTTTAGCGCATCCGTTACCCCCCAAATAAGGTCCTTTACAGTAAAGGCTCGCGAAATTGCCTCATCTTTTATAGTTAGCTTAAAGGATAACTCAATCGATGAAGCCAGTTCTATCCTGCCTAATGAATCTATGCCAAGGTCCAGCTCCAAAGAATCCTCAAGTATGATCGGTCTTCGAATGCCAGATATCTCCTTTAAACATTCCAAAACTTTTATGCCAGTCTCGGATTCTATCAACAGATGGTCCGCGGCCGAAAGCTCTCCTGATACCGGAAGAGCACCTTCTATCCCCGCTCTCACCCTAGGTTCATAGATTTCTTTAATCGCGTTTCTATCTAATTTACCAAGCAGATCATGCGGTAGCTCCTCGAGTGTAATAGTAAAACCCTTAAGCCTCTTATGCGCCGGAAGCGATGGCGAAGCATTATCAAATCTCTCCTTAACGGCTAAATGCAGGTTCACCGAGCCGAATTTCCTAAAATTCTCAAGATCCGGCTGAACAACGGCCCAAAGAACTTTCGATCCCTTTGCTCCTTCCATCCCGGAAACTACAAAGACACACATCTCTTTGACAGGCCCAGCCTTAGTATAGAACTCCTCAATCTCTTTCGGGTAAATCTTCTCCTCTAAAGTCACAACGATAAAGTCTTTAAATCTGTCTATAAAAGTTTTTGTCATTGGTCCTCATATTTTAATTCGAGAGAATTCGTTGCGGGCGAAACCCCCACCTTTTTAAAGCCGGGCAATTGAATATCAATAGGCGGCTCTTTAGTAAACCATCGTCCCTGCCATTCTATAAGAATATTTTGTCCTTGGGGTATTATGGAGATCTGAATATCCCCAAAGCTTGTAGGCGCCGGGCCAAAAGTAATCGTTTGTTTTTTATCAAGCCAAATTTGAGGGATTCCTGAACATAAAATTAATCGGTTGCCTTCTTCGCGCACAAAACAATTTCTTAACATCAAAACCCATTCCGCCGCGGCCCAAACATGCTGCCCGTCTCCCATGCATCCGCCGCCGGTGCGGGGATGGATTGCCTCCGGCCATTGCCCCGTGGATGTGGCAAGATTCGCGACCACGGTCATCAAATCAAAATATCTCGGATCGCCTGCCCGTAAAAGCACTTGGGCTAAATGCAAAGTTAAGTAAGGATTGATTCCGGAGTGGGTCATATCATGAAAAAATCCGCCATGAACTAAACAATTCTTAATTAAAAAATCAGATGTGTCTAAAATCCGCTGGTCGTTGTGTTCAAAAACACGAAGTGGATAACTGGCAACCAAAGAGCCGATTGCTCCCGTATCCAAGCGCCGATACGGAGAGGCTGGTATCGCCATTCTCTTTAAACGAACTTCTGTTTTCTTTAAACTTTGATTAATACTCTCCAGCAATACCCCTGATTCCCTCTCAAAATAAATAGCCCCATCATAATCTTTGTAGGCAGTGCTCAAAAAAGCCGCTGCTTTTAATCCCGCGACAGCCCAAAAGTCATCCCAATAATAAAAATCATTCGGCCCCAAATGTTCAGCGCTGAATCCCGATGGTAATAAACCCGCGTGAGGGGATAATAGTTGACCCGACAAACGCTTTTTATCAATCCACTTGCCCGCCTTTTTGATCGATCCTTCCCATTCTTTGGGCGGAACATTCCCCGTCATCTCACAATACTGACGCATAATCCATAAGGCCTCGCCGTTAGAATCCCACTCCCCTTCCTGAGAAAGGAAATAACCCTGAAGTGTCTGACGGGCACGAAAACAATCCAAAGCCCGACGAACACGTTTCTTTAAGCCCACACACAACATGGCATATAATATAAAAGCAGCATCACGAAACCAAAACCGCCGGTAAATATACGGCCCGGGATAGACTTCCTTGGGTGAATGTAAAACCATGGTGCGCATAGCGGCTTCATAAAGAAACTGAAAATGTTCATCGGGAATTTGCAATGAACAGGCGCCTTGAAGACTTTCCTTCCATGCCAGTTGGGTTGTCTGTAGGGGCGGACCTTGTGTCCGCCCGATTAATTCAATTGTGTTTGTCGTTAAAGGTAATGAAACTGTAACCTCCAAGGGTTCTCCGATATGAAGTGGATATAAAACGGCCGCGGTAGCCATGCCTACTTTGCAGGACACTTGGGCTTCATCTTCCAGCGATGACAAACGGCTATAAACATCGCCGCGATGATAATCAGAAAATAGGCATGTATCCGGAGGCTTATCAAAAAGAACGAGATTTTCCCCATTAACCTGCCAGCCCAAAACTTTTTTAAGGAGGGCAATACTATTTATAAAGCTGATACCTTCGGGATTATACGGCCTAAGAGAAACAACTAATCGTGCTTTGACACCAGCAGATCCTGTAATCTTAAGCTGGCAAATGGGTGCTTGAGCACTCCCTATTACTTGCGTTTTTAATTTAAGTTTTAATTGACCGATGCCCGATTCTGTAATCACACAAAGAGTGTCTCCCATGACCATCTTTTGTGATACGTTGGGGATACGCGACGGAATTAATGGCTCTCCCTCATTGGGAATAATCCAAACATCAATAGACCAGCTATCATAAAAGGGGGTCACAAGGCCGCGAGGATCTACTAGAGGGAATTCGATACCGTCGGGTACTCCCAAAGCTGTCCAATTTCTATGGGTAAGATTAATTTGGGTTAACGAAAAAGACCGCGGTATAAACGCATCGTTGAGTGGATCATATTGACATTCTACCCAATATGGCCAAATCCAATCAAGATTATGCTGGATGGCTAAACTGTTTATCAAACCACGGGCGTGCAAAACAACACCTGAACGCAACAGTTCCGTCGGGGCCATCACCTCTGAAGGTTGCGCGAAATTCTGTAATTGAGAAATAATTTTAATAGGATCTGAAAATCCATGCTGGCGCGCAACAACCCTTACTATAAATTTCAAAGGGGACCATTTCCGCGAAACAAAATAACCCTTCTTTTCTTTCAGGGCTCTAAAAACCCACCATTTAAAGCAAACAAAGGTAAATAAACCTGTTAATATCGTCGCAATGATTAAAGCTAAAAGAATTGAACCATGCCACAAGTTGAGAATACTTTGATTTGTTAAAACATTAATTCCTAAGGCAAAGAAATTAATTAGGGCATACCGACCAATTGCAGTATACGATGTCTGATTGTGTTTAAATACCCAATATTTACCAAGCAAATACCCGATAATGCCTGCGCACGTAAAAGAGATACCTTTAGATACGCTAAAAGGGAGAAAATGAAACAAGATATAATAAACACTAAAGTCTGTTGCATTGACAATAGTCCCCGTAATTAAAAACCGGATAAGCTCTTTTCTAACATTTTTATCAATTTTCAATAAATCTTCTCCTTACCTTTACTTTTTACCCAAACCAAAAAGCCCGACTATACCAACGACCGATCCGCCAATCAGAAGCCAGAGGGCCTTGTCTGTAGGCGCACCCGTAAAAAAACGCGAGACATCGGAACTAGTAGAGTGATAGGCGTTTAACCCAAAAACCAACAAGATAACTCCTAAAACCAGAAGCGCAACTGACATACCTTTATTCATATGTCCTCCTTTTTGTCTATATGTCCCCTATTGGATATGCTGGGCTATTTGCCCTCTGCTACAAGTCCGGGAGGAGCCTTGTGCCACTTATACCCAGCTGCCGCGTCGTCATATCCGCGTTTAAAGAGTCTCTTCATTTCCTGCGTATCGAGCATCTCTTTTTGATGAGGCACAAAATCTTCCGGAATATACGCTAAATTATAATCCCATCCTTTTTCCTTCGCGTATGCGTAAACCCTGTAAGTGTCCCCGATCATTTTTGACTCTCCATTGGTTTCAATCAGACGCGAGGTCATGTCCACCATATTGTCTGTTACCTGTCTCGAGTGCGGTGACATATAACACAGATTGAGGACATATAACCGCGTTTTGAATCCTCCGGGATTTGTCCCTGAGAATTGAACTATAGATCCCACGCCTTCCATTAACTGAGAAATATAAAAAAGTCCACTAATAACCCCGCCATCAACATGCATCTCCTCATAACGCCTGCCGCCGGCTTCAACTTGAAAATAGACCGGAGGATTCATGGCTGGAAACGCGCATGAGGCCAGAATTATTTTGCGAAACATCTTTACCGCATCAGGGCCTCCTTTGGATGCAAGCGCTCCCATGTCCCATATCACAAACCCTTGGGCGTCAAAATCCGTGGTTCCCACGTAGAGCCTACGCCCCTTCCTATGCTCTTGTGCGATCTTCACCAATAAATTCTCATCCACAATATCATCGATTTTTTTAGCTAACGGGGCTGAGCTATACACAGAATCCCCGAATAGAACGCTAAACATGCTCTTCTTTTTCAGAACATCTTTGCTCGATATCGAAGTAAACAAATCCGCGATCCGGTCTTCATAGTCTTTTCCTGCAAACGTGGCAATAGCGATCATCGATCCGCTCGAGTATCCTGTCACTATTTTAAATACCGGCCGAGAGCCTTCCTTGGACCACCCTTTCAATAACCCTACACCGTAAGCGCTGTTCGATACGCCCCCTCCGACAAGGAGCGCGGGATAGGTCTTTATACCGTCGACAAGATAGTCTGATTCGCCTTCCTCTTTAAACGAATCTACCAGGCTCTGGCGCACCCTGGGGTAAGAATCGGGCTTACCTGCATAGTAACGTATGTCCGGCATACCGACAACGACGGCCGTCCCGACAAGATTTTCCGGTACAGCATATCGCACATGGGCGCAACCTGATGATGCCAAAAGACAGGTCATTATTATAAATAAATGATATAACTTCTTTTGTTTCATATCGTCACCTTTCTAAAACAGGGTCTCGTTCACCTCGGAGGTTAGTCTTATAATGACATTATAAAAATATATAAAAATTAAATCAATGATACCTAAGTATAATCGTGGGTTTTTACGGTTTCGCGTAGAAAATTTGTCTTTGAAGTGATTAGGAAAAAACGCGTGGTGACAGGAAGTTTTTATACTTTCCCGATTACTAATGCCGCATTTTTGCCGCCAAAACCAAAAGAGTTTTTTAGGATTATCTTTGGATTAGCTGTGATGGCTTTATTGGGAACGTAGTTTAAGTCGCATTCAGGGTCAGGATCCTCTTGGTTGATTGTCGGATGAATAATTCCTTTTTCCAGCGCAAGTAGAGCAGCGCAAATTTCTAATACTCCCGCAGCAGCAATGGTGTGCCCAATCATTGATTTTGTTGAAGAAATCGGAATTTCTTTGGCCCTATCGCCGAATATCCTTTTAATGACCATGGTTTCGATTTTATCATTGAGCGGGGTTGAGGTGCCATGGGCATTGATATAATCGATATCTTCCGGTTGAACCCCTGCATCCTGAATAGCCAAACGCAAAGCCCTTTCTGCCTGTTGTCCTTGCGGGTCAGGGGTGGTCATATGGTATGCATCGCAGGTAGAACTTACGCCAAGTATTTCTCCATAAATATGGGCCCCTCTTCTTTGGGCATGCCCTAATTCTTCTAAAATTAATACACCGGCTCCCTCGCTTATAACAAAACCGTCTCTTAACCGATCAAAAGGGCGTGAAGCTGTTTGGGGCGTATCATTTCTTTTGGATAGAGCTCTTAAAACACAAAAGGAACTAACTAGCGGACCAAAAAGCGGCGCGTCGCTGCCGCCCACAACAACTGAATCTACGATATCCTTTTGAATCAAATCCCGGGAAAAGATAAGCGCGTCCGAAGAAGATGAACATGCGGTAGATAAACAAACGCTGGGCCCATGCAAACCGAATTCAAGGGAAATACAGCTTGCCGAAGCGTCCGGAAAAGAAGCAACGGCGCTAAAGGCATTAATTCTCATCGGGCCTTTAGTGCGGTAAACATTTTCATATTCATCCAAAATAAAACCCTTGCCGGCCATAGTAGCCGCAAGGATCACGCCGATTCTTTCCCGGTTACAAGTAGCAAAGTCTAAATGGGAATCTGTACAAGCAAGCTTGGCTGCTGCCAAGGCCAGATGGGTAGTACGGTCCATTCTCCGGGCCTTTTTGTGCTCGATAAATTGAGAGATATCCAAGTCAACTTCCCCGGCAATTTTGGTAGGAAGCGGGGTAGGGTCAAAGCGGGTGATCCTTCTGATCCCAGATTTACCTTCGGTCAATGCCTGCCAAAAATTCTCTTTTCCCACCGCATTGGGTGCGACTACTCCCAGGCCAGTAATCACTACGCGGCGCTTCGACATTTTTAGATACCTTTCTTTCGCTAAAAATAAAATTATATCATACCTATCGCGCTTTACAAAGACCGGCCCTCAAATCCTTTATTGTTCCCCTTTAAGCTTTATGACCTCTTCCCTTATGCTTAACGCTACTGCTTCATAATCATCCTTGGCTCCCAATCTTAGTCCCTCTTTTTTAAGCTCTTCAAAATCAAAAGGACTTCCAAAAACTATTTTAATCGGATGAGGTCTGGGGAGAGACTTTGTCCTCGGCCAGGATTCGTATGAACCTGTTATTAATACAGGGACCAACGGGATATCCATCTCTTTTGCCAATATCCCGACCCCTTTTTTGAATTCTTTAATATTTCCGTCGATACTTCTTTGGGCTTCCGGGAAGATACAGACTATTTTGTCATTTCTAAGGACATAAGAAGATGCCTGCATGGCTTCCACGAAGTGCATGCCTGGATCAATGGGAATGACCCTGATATATTTTATGATACTTTTAATGAAGGGCTGTTCGAAATAGGCTCTAAAACCGACGAAGAAAAGGTCCTTTCGTAAACGCGCAGGCATAGAAGCCCCAACAATAAACGCATCCAGGTAACTGCTGTGGTTAACGCACAAGATGCACTTTCCCATTCTCGGAATATTTTCTGTTCCGAAAACCTTAAGCCGCCAGATTACCCTAAACACAAAACGTAAAATTTCAGAGAATAGCGCCATCCCTAAAATTGTCATCCGGTTTGGCGTTAGATTTACCTTTTTTATTATGTCTTGGGAGGGCTTTTCGTTTAAAATCTCATTCCATAAAGTTTGGCCCTTGACCTGCACAATGGGCCCTCTTGGGGCCCCTTCACCTGGGAGTAATCTCTCTATCTCAAGAATAAGCTCTTTAACAGTAAAAAACTTAACCATGGACTCATTCGGTATGCGAATGTTAAGTGTCTGTTCTAGCGCCGCCATTAGTTCCACACGGCCCAACGAATCGATCCCAAGATCCAATTCGATATGGTCACTCGGGTATATCTGTCTTTCTAACTTTGCGTATTTATTCAGGACATCGATTATCTGTCTGCCCACACCACAAGAGAGCAACCTAAGGTCCTCATCTGTAGCAGGGATTCCCTCCATCACGTCTTTTAACTTTATCCCTTGAAGTTCATCTCGATATTTCTCCTTAACTTCATACCTTTTTATCTTGCCCAACTGCGTGCGCGGTATTTTTTCCTTTACAATAATATAGCCCTTGATGCGTTTGTAGCCAGCAAGTCCCTCGGATAAATTTTCCAACTCCCACTTGATCACACTATTAAGATCAACCTCCCCAGCCTTACGGCAATATTCAGCGTCGGGCACTACCACGGCGGTCAGCCTCTCTTCCTGGGCTCGGTCCAAACCAAGAACGCATATTTCTTTAATGTAAGGACTTTTAGTATAATGGGATTCGATCTCTTCGGGATAGATGTTTTTGCCGGAGCTTAAAACAATGATCTCTTTCTTCCTTCCTGTAATATAAAGATAGCCGTCTTTATCTATATGGCCCAGATCACCGGAGTAAAACCAGCCATCCTTTAAAACGCTCGAGGTCTCATCCGCTCTGTTGTAATAGCCCTTCATGACATTGGGGCCTTTGATGACCACCTCACCCATACCCGCTGCGTCGGGATTGTCAATTCTAAATGCCACATCCGGAAGCGCTCTGCCGACAGAACCGAACTTCTGCCCCTTTAATAGGTTAAAAGTTACCACCGGCGATGTTTCGGTAAGTCCGTATCCTTCGAGTATTGTGAAACCGATCTTGACGAGGAATCTCGCCGCTTCTTCGTTTAACTTAGCGCCGCCACACCCAAAAAATCTTAAAGCTTGCCCGAATGGCCGGTGCATCTTCGATAAAACCGGCTTACTTAAATTTATTCCGCTAAACCTTCTTATCTGCCACAATATCTCTATAAGCCCTAAAAGAGGACCTTTAAGTAGAAACGGTATTTTCGTCATCTTCTCTGATATATTCGTATAAAACATAAAAAAAAGCTGCGGTACCCCTGCCAATACCGTTACCCCTGCCTCTCTCATCAAATTCAGCAATTCATCGCTCCTAAGGCTTGAAGTATAAATGACCCGTGCGCGGCAAAAAAGAGGAGTGATCAGCGTAACCATAAAAGGGTAGGAATGATGCAACGGTAATATCGATATGAAAATATCCTTGTCCGAGAAGATTTTTACCTTGTCGATACTTTGAAAATTAGAGCAAATATTTTTATGCGTGAGCATTACCCCTTTGGGCCTAGCGATGGTGCCGGATGTATAGATAAGCGAAGCGATATCTTCAGAAAAAACCTCAGGCCATACGACCCCTTCGGGCAAGGTGGATTTGACCTGAGCCAGACCCACAAGGTTCTCTTTTTCAATATCCAGGTCCAGTATAACGATTTTGTTGGTCCCGGCTTTTATCTTATTAATATTTTTTGTTTGAAAAACGGCGTTAGAAACAAATATGATTTTTGCGGCACAGTCATTAATGAGATTTTCTATTTCTTGTTCGGTCAACTGTGGATCTATGGGAACGCCGGTCAGGCCCGCAGCCATTATGCCTAAATAGATTATTGCCCATTCCGGCCGGTTCTCTATACATATAGCCGCGAAGTCGCCTTTTTTAAAACCCTCTTTAATAAGAAATGCTCCTATCTTTAGGGAAAGCTCTTCTGTCTGCCCATATGTCCATCTCTCCCAGGCGGGGCCTTTTTTTATTTGAAAGCATATCCTGTCTGGAAATCGAGAAGAAATTTGAGCAAATATCTTATGGATAACTAAATCTTCATTCTTCATAGCGTATCACGGAACCAATTCTTTACTTCTGTGACGAATTGCTCGGGATAATCCCGCATTAAGAACTCTGCGTGCGGCCCGTTTTTGATAAAAATTATTTTCTTCATCCCTCCTGCCTTTTGGTATAGGGCCTCGGAATGCCACGGCCTAATGACCCAATCCCGGCTGCCGTGTATAAACATAATCGGAATGGTGATTTTAGCGACGTTATCAATGGGCCTTTCCTTGGCCAGCCAAAATGGCCCCGGCCGCACTCCCTTACCGATCCGTCCCCTGGGATTCAAGAAAGTGTATGCGAAGTCCCCTTTCCAATCAAGGGCCCATATCCAGTAATCAATTTTCGACATGTCCGACGGAGCGCTAACACAGATAAAGCTATCCACACGTTTATCATTCGCAAGGACATTAATGCTGATACTTGCTCCTACAGAAAAGCCAATTAACCCTTTCTTGGAGTATTGCCCGGCAACAAAATCTAATACCGCCCGTAGATCATCTCCTTCCCGACTCGTCCAGGTAAATAGGCCGCTGCTTTTACCATGCCCGCGAAAATCAAACATAAAAATATCGTACTTTCCCCCAAGCGCCTGGGCCAACTGCTGCAAAATCACGCACTGTTTGCTATTATAATAACCATGCGCAATAATGATAACGGCGAGGCCGCCATTCTTAAAATGCTGGAATGATATTTTCTGATTGTCAATAGTGGTGAGCGTACCGCTAACTACCGTAGGAATAACTGTTGCAGGGTCCGGCGTTTTTAATCGGTCGCAAAAGGACTCCTCCATCTTACCTGCCCTTTCGCTGACTGCAATTTAGAGTAAACATTAAATGCCGGATAAGCAGGAACGACGACCCGGAACCTGTATCTTTTCTGAGACGGATCAAGCATGGTTATATTCTAGGGCAATGCGCAATCAAATCAATTATACCAAGGTATAACCCCGGATTTTACTGTGTCGTTGGGGAAAATTTATTGAGATGAAATCTTGCGCTTTCGGTGCTAAAATTGATCAAAACATTTAACAAAATTATTGGTCCTCATACCGGACACTCACAGTTGTTCGTCAGTTAAACGACATGGGATCTACTGGGGTTTCCACAAATTTGACAATAAGTTTTCGCCCTGCGAAGCACTGGGCCTGGGTCATATGGGTCGTCCAGTGTTTGAACGCTCTTGATCTTGCCTGGCATAATCGTCTACACCTTGGTCCCAGTGGGCTTAAAATTCTCAAAACAATCCCGAAGCATTCAGGCTTAATACTGGCGGCTAACCATTCTGACGAAATGGACCCCAGGGTCTGTATGGAACTTTCTCGCCGTTCGCATCGTCAATTCACCTACATGGTCAATTCCGAAGCTTTTGAGGAATGCCGGGGGATCAACGGGTGGTGGTTACAGCGTTTAGGATGTTTTTCGGTCGAAAGAGGCGGCAATGACCAAGCGGCAAGACGTTATGCCCTTGACATTGTCAAAAAGGGGCATGACGCGCTGGTCATGTTTCCGGAAGGAGAAATCTCTTATTTAAATGATCTCGTGCAACCTTTTAAAACCGGCGCTGTCCACCTAGGTTTACAGGCTATAACTGAAACCCGGGAAACTGATCCTTCCTGGACGGCTTATTTGCTACCAATAGCCATCAAATATCGTTACCGTAAACCGATCGGATTTATCTTAAACAAGAAGATCCGCGCTATGGAAAAACACCTCTTGATACGCGCGAGCTTTTTCACTTTTCAGGAAAAAATCATCCGCATTATGGCAAAAATTCTAAGACGTGGAGGCCGAGCTTGGTCTCCGAGCCCGCTCCCTCGGGAGGACACAAGGTCCGCCCCTACAATAGCACGGCTCAAAGAACAAGTGCGTGTTGCTCAGGCGGAGATTCTTTCAAAGATTGAGACAAAATATCCGGATATTCAGATCGATCCCAAGGCACAGATAGTTGACCGCGCGCAGAAAATCATTTTTTTCCTGCGAAAACAATTGGGCCAAAAGAAACTTTTCAGTTCCGAGACCCAAATACAGCTTCAAAAAGACATTAAAAATCTCAAGAAAACCATCCAAATGGCAGGATGGCAACCGCAATATATCGACCTGTCTCCTTCAGAAGAGCGGTTAGCCGAAACTGTTATGAAGCTTGAACGAGAGGTCTTTGAGCTCAAAAGGCCCCGCCCTTTAGGCAACCGCGATGTCTTCATGGGGGTCGGCCATCCCCTTGACCTGGGGTCTTATGTTGAATCCTATCAAAAAAACCCTTCTGCCCTGTCCCACCAGATTGCCGAAGAATTGCGCGATAACATTCAGTCACTGATCGAAAGAATGTAAAGTGTCTACTTTTTCAAAGGAACATCATGTGAAAGTGAGTGACTGCATACTATGGTAAACCCAAGCAGTTCCTCCACCATTGATACAAGCAAAGAAGATTGTTTGGAGGCGGCATCAATTGCTTTTTTTTGCTCCTCATTAAGAGGGCCGTATGATCCATCCTGAAGTAATGATATGTTCCCGCTAATCACTCCCAACGGTGTACGCAATTTATGCGAAATAAGAGTTAACGTGTCCTGCTTTAGAAATTCCTCCTTGCGTGCCGCGGTAATATCACGAAAAATAAAAACAATGCTTAATAGCTCTCCGTCGGAATTCTTTATCACATCCGAATTTACCGCTAAATATAAGGCCTCTGTCGTTTCTGTTTTTTCCCGCACAATATCAAATGTTTTATGCATGATCGTTAAATCCAGAAGGGCTTCTTTATTTATAGAAACAGAATAATTCTTGAATAGCGTTTCGACCAAATTAACATTCGCCGGATCGGTAATATTTAAGTAATTTAAAATTGCCGCGTTACTGTCTTTAATTAAGTAGTCCGGTCTACAGATAGCAATGCCATCACTTATTTTATCAACCACTGCCTTAAATTTCTCTTTTTCATCTAACTGCCTCAGATAATAACTTGTCTTGAGTATAGACTTAACTCTTGCTAATAGTTCAACCTTATCAACGGGCTTGGAAATAAAATCATCGCATCCTGCCTCAAGGGCTTTGACCTTGTCTTGGGTCTCCTTAAGCGCGGTTACCATCACGACCGGAATAAGCCGTGTCTTTTCATCGGCACGCAATTTCTCCAACACCTCCAAGCCGGACATCTTGGGCATCATTATGTCCAGCAGAACCAGATCGATTTGATTAACCCTAAGTTTTTCAAGCGCGTCAAGGCCGCTTGCCGCTTTGACAATTTCATAACCCTGAGGGACAAGATATGCTTCGAGAAGTTCAATGTTTTGGGGCTGGTCATCAACAACTAAAATTACTGGCTTTTCTTTCATCCGCCGTCTCTTTCAAGTTCGACTTTTCAACATATTAAAAAATTCACTTAATAAATTGACTGATTTCTGCCGCAAAGGTGCGCGTATTTATCGGCTTGCTTATGAACCCGCTGTTAGGTATATATTTTATCTCTTCTCTGCCTTCTGCCATTACAGAAGCGGTCACAAAGACAATAGGAATACCACTCGTCTTATTGTCTTGACGCAATATCCTGGCGGCTTCGGAACCGCGCATATCCGGAAGCCGTACATCCATAATGATAATATCCGGTTTTTCTTTCCTGGCGATGGCAATTCCAAGGTCAGCATTTTCGGCTTCGAACACTTCAAAGCCGGCAACCTCCAAAAGATCTTTTTCCAGCAAAAGATTATTGACATCATCGTCGATAACTAAGACTTTCTTCCTCATCTCACGCCCCCTTCCTGG
>Ga0181520_10005332_pt1 | contig 20568 bp, 17 predicted proteins | sample PEATcosm2014_Bin_29_FD_132451 | JGI IMG/M metagenome (GOLD analysis project Ga0181520, IMG submission 132451) | Peatland microbial communities from MTU Mesocosm Facility, Houghton, MI, USA - PEATcosm2014_Bin02_30_metaG | ecosystem: Environmental > Terrestrial > Soil > Wetlands > Peat | place... | reverse complement strand
GTTCTCATACGGCATTCCATTGCCTAGCCTCGCCATTTTCCAAAAACCACCCCCCATCAACCAAAACCAAGATCCTATTTCTACGAAATCGCGTGCCAAACGCAAAGTGCGGAATGCACCCCCCGCCACTCATTACCCCTTGTCCGGTAACGGTTTTTTGCTAGACTAAATCGTTTGGCCGGCGGCTGGGACGCTTGAGCTTGGCCGCCAGGGAGCGAGCGTACTTATTCCAGGGACCCTTTATGGCACGGCGACTGCAAGTCAACAAAGTGAGCAAACGGCGGGCGAAAGCAAAGGTCCGCACGAAAAAGAAGGACCCGATCTTCGTCAACGGCAAGCGGCCGCACCCGATGTACGTCGATTACAAAGACGTCGAGCTGCTGAAGAAGCTCACCAATCGGCAGGGTAAAATCATCAGCCGCCGCAAGAGCGGTTGCACCGCCATGAGCCAGCACGCCGTCACCCGGGCCATCAAGCGGGCGCGGTTCATGGCCTTGCTGCCCTATACCGGCGAATAATCACTCGACGGTGCCGCCGCTCGATCGGAGAACGGCAAAAAACGCCCCGGGATGGCAATCCCGGAGAGCGGTCCGTCTGGTGATCGATAGCGGATCCACCGGTTGCTTGGCTGTCCTCTAACTGCAAAGGACCATCTCATGGCGGACGCCGTGTATCGGAAGAGCGAGTTCGTCGGCACGTCGGCCAAGTCCTTCGAAGAAGCGGTGACCAATGCCGTGGCCCGCGCCGGCGAGGATCTGAAGTCGATGAGTTGGTTCGAGGTGTTGGAACACCGCGGCGCCATCGTCGACGGCAAGATTCAACAATATCAGGTGACAGTCCGGATCGGTTACCGCGTTGACTAGCCGCGTGAAACTCATGGTGCGATTGCCCGCCGTCGCGCTCTGGCTGGCTCTCCTCGCGCCGGAGCAGCCAACCCTGGCGGCCGATGCCCCCAAGGAGCGCCAACCGCCGCTCCGCTGGGCCGCCGATGCCGAGGGGGGCGCGCCCTATATCTGCAAAGACCCCAAGAACCCGAATCTCTATGTCGGCTTCGAGGTCGATCTGGCCGCCGCCTTGGAAAAGGAACTCGGCCGCCGCATCGAGTTCGTGCAGTACGACTTCAAGAGCCTGATTTCCGGCTTGCAGCGGGGCGACTTCGACTTGGCCATGAACGGCATCGAGGTCACGCCCGATCGCGTCAAAGCCGTCCGCTTCACCCGCCCCTACTACGTCTACAGCCTGCAACTGGTGGTGCGGACGGCCGAAACCCGCATCGGCTCGATCGAAGATTGCAAACGCCTCGGCGCCACCGTGGGCACGCTGGAAGACACCGCGGCCGAACGCCTGTTGGACCAAGAGCACATCAGCAAGAAAGTCTACGGCAACCAGGTCGAGCCCTACGTCGACCTGGAACTGGGCCGCGTGGACGGCGTATTGCTCGACCTGCCGATTGCGTCCTACCTCGCCCGGCCCAACCCCAAGCTCAAGTTCGTCGGTCCGGCGATCGCCCCCGGCTATTACGCCATCGCCTTCCGCAAGAATCAGGAGCTGCTGGCCGCCCAGTTCGACGCCGCCCTGGACCGCCTGGCCCAGCAGGGAAAGCTGCGGCAGATCTACGAGCATTGGCACATCTGGAACAAGCTCCAGGAGCAACTGGCCAACGGCGAACACGTCGACGATTTTCTCCGTGAGTCGGGCCGGCAGTGGACCTTCGACCGCTACTTCCCGCTGTTGTTGGAAGGGGCCGCGATGACCGTCTGGCTCACCTTTTCCAGCATGTTGCTGGCCATGACCCTGGCCCTGCCCATCGCACTGATGCGGCTTTACGGGCCGGCTCCCGTGCGGCTGTTGGCCACGGTCTACGTCGAGTTCTTCCGCGGCATTCCCGTGCTCTTGCTCTTGTATTTCCTCTACTTCGGGCTGCCCGTGATCGCCGAAACCTACGCCCTGCCGGTCAGTCTGAAACTCCAGCCGGTGCTGGCGGCCATTTTGGGCTTCGGACTGAACTACGCGGCCTATCAGGCGGAAATCTATCGGACCGGCATCGCCTCGATTCCCGTCGGACAGTGGGAAGCCGGCGCCTCGCTGGGCATGACCCGGCTGCACATTTTCCACCGCATCATCCTGCCCCAGGCCATCCGCGTCATCCTGCCCCCCTCGACCAACGACCTCGTGGCTCTGTTCAAGGACACCAGCATCGTCAGCATCATCGCCGTCGAGGAATTGACCAAGGAGTATCAAATCCTGGCCAAGTCGAGCCTGAAATACCTGGAGATCGGCTTGGTGACCGCCCTGCTCTACTTGCTCATGTCGGTGCCGCTCGGGCATTTGTCGCGCTATCTCGAACGCCGTTGGGGGAAAGGCCGATGAACGCGGACATGCAAGTCGCCATCAGCCACCTCACCAAGCGTTTTGGCCAGCGCCTGGTGCTCGACGACGTCAGCCTGGAGATCGACGCCGGCCAGACCGTGGCCCTGATCGGTCCCAGCGGGGCCGGCAAGTCGACGCTGCTCCGTTCGATCAACGGCCTGAATACGTTCGACGAGGGCGAAATCCGCGTCGGCTCGCACACGCTGTTGCCCAATCGCAGCCATCACGGTTGTCCCGGCGCCCGCCAGGTGCGGCGGCTGCTGGGCATGATCTTTCAGGATTTTCAGCTCTTTCCCCATCTCACGGCGATCGAAAACATCATGGAGGCGCCCCGCTGCGTGCTCGGCCTGTCGCCGGCCGACGCCCATCAGCGGGCCATGCGTCTTTTGGACCGCGTCGGCCTAGGCGATCGCGCCGGGGCCTATCCGCAAGAGCTTTCCGGCGGTCAAAAGCAGCGCGTGGCGATCGCCCGGGCGATGGCCATGGAGCCCCGCGGCCTGCTCTGCGACGAAATCACCAGCGCCTTGGACCCGGAGTTGAAGGGCGAGGTATTGGCCGTCCTCGAAGACCTGAAGCGCGAAGGGCTGACGCTGATTCTGGTGACGCACGAGATCGGTTTTGCCCGCCGTGCGGCCGATCGGGTGGTCGTATTGGCCGAAGGTCGGATCGTCGAAGACGGCCCGCCCGGTCAGGTGCTCGACGAACCCCAGATGCCGCGGACGCAGCAGTTCTTGAGCCAGATGCTGATTTGATGCGCCCGGTGTCCCCTCTCCCTCCGGGATAGGCGAACGAAATGTCCCCTCTCCCTCCGGGAGAGGGCAGGGTGAGGGCTGTGCCGCTCAGCGGTTCAACTTTTTTGAACCGTCAGCCACGTCAATCACGATCCGCACGTTTTCATCTCCCGGCTTCACGTCAACCGAAGCCGACACCTCTCTCTTGCCGGCCTTGTCACCGTGGCCGCCGGGCGATGGCCGTGTCGTAACAGCCTGAAGCCGATAGGTGACAGGCGGCAGGCATATTGCCTGAAACTTGCCATGATCGTCCGCATCCAACGTACAGAAGCATTTCTTGCTTCTCCGCCCGCTAACCGTCAACGTGCAGCCCGGAACCGGTTTTCCTCGCCGGTCGACCACAACTCCGGAGAAGGACAGTGCGATGACTCTGGCATCGTTGGGGCGATCTGTGAGGTCACCGATGATCACGTCCGCGCCCTGGATTTTTGTTTTTCGCGTTAGCCGCAGGACCTCGTCGTCTTTTTGGTCGGTATAGACCACAAGCAGGAGACGCGGCTTTGGCAACCGGCTCAGCAGTTCCAGATTGCCTCGCAGCGATGGCGAATCCCAGAGCATTACCTGGTAGATTTCGCCGCAGCCAAACATCGCGTAACCGACCTGTTGAGCAAGCGATTGCAGATGCTCTTGCAGCCATCCCGGCTCCCATAGCATTGCCCCGAACATTATGCGGCAGCCGAATGCCGAGGGCGGAATCCCGTCGGTAATCGCGAGCACGGCAAGATCGCCTACATCGCGCAACCTTGGTAGATGCGGTGGGCAGATAAGGTCCACCACACAGAATGTTTCAATCCATTCACCAAGAGCCTCGAAGTTGATTCCCCACGGGTTCAGGTCAAAAGAGAACTTAAGGCCGTAAACCCTCCCACCACCTGACAACGCAATCTCGTGAAAGATTGCCTCGCGATCAGTCTTCTGCGATATCCGGGCTTTGGCTCGCAGTCCCAACTGCTTTGCAGCCTCGTTCTCTTCCGCTCCCCGCGATCGGAAGCCCGGCGAGAGGCAAATGGCGATCAGGACGAAACGCAGGGCCGATTTCATGGCAAGGACTCCCTCGTAGGGCACCACCTGAACAGCGGAAAGAACCCTAAACAATCGCGGGGTAGCGAGTCAAGAGCAGTTGGCTTTGTCCCGGTGGGACGATGGACAATCGCTGGGCACCTTGGCGCCAAGCAAGACGGGTCCCAGCCGCACCGCCGATCGCGTCGTCGTGTTGGCCGAAGGGCAGATCATCGAAGACGGTCCGCCCGGCCAGGTGCTGGACGAACCCCAGATGCCGCGGACGCAGCAGTTTCTCAGCCAGATGCTCATATGACGCCGGCCCGACATCCCCTCTCCCTCTGGGAGAGGGTTAGGGTGAGGGCCGCGCTGCTACCGGCTCAACTTCTTCGAAGCGTCGGCCACATCGAGCACGATTCGAACGTTCTTATCGCCCGGCTTGGCGTCCACGGGCTCCGACTCTTTGACTTCGACCCCGCGACCGAGAAAGACGTCAAGCGACGATGACGATGATGGAACGCCACAAGCGTGGAGCTGATAGGCGACCGAGGGCAGACCGTTTGCCGTGAACTTACCATCATCGTTCAGCCCGATGGAGCAAAGCTCTCTTCCGGTCCGACTGCTTATTGTTACCCAACCTCCGTGAACAGGCCCTCCTCGCCGGTCGACGACAATGCCGGAGACGCTTGCGTCGTGGCTGCCGAGTTCGGCAAGGTCGTGTACTGCGAAGTCCGTAACGTGGACTTTCCTGATCAGCGGCCACAGCTCATTATCTTTCCGATCGGTATAGATCAACAACGTCGATAGCTCCGGCAACCGGCTCAAAAGTTCCAGATTCTTTCGCAGCGATGGCGAATCCCAAAGCGTTACCTCGTACGCCGCATCGCGGCCGAACAATGCTCCATCGATCTGATCGATTCGCGGGCGAATCGCTTGGGTCAAACCAATCACGGCGATGTCGGTCAGGTCGCTCCATCCTAGTGGGTGCGGCGGGCACAGGAGATTCGTCGCGCAAAACGCTTCTAGCCGGTCACTCGCGGCAACCAGATCAAGGCCCCATGAGTGTTTCGAATGCGATACGGCGCAACTAATTATTTTTGCCGCGTCCGATTTCGCAATCTCGCGGAAGATTGCATCACGTTCGGCAATCAACGACTGGTGCGTGTCCGCGCGCGGCTCAGATCGTGCTGCGATCTTCTTTTCCTGAGCTGACAATGCTCGGAAGCCCAACAGGAAACACATGGCGATCATGACGAAGCGCGTGGCCGGTCTCATGGCAACATCTCCTTGGCAAGACCCACCTGAACAGCGAGTAGAATCATAATCAACCGCGGGGGAGCGAGTCAAGGGCAGTTGGCGCCGTCCCGGAGGGACGGAGGGACGTTTGACAGTATACGGAGCGCGGAAGAATCCCATTCGTCCCGGAGGGACGATGGAAACGCATCTTCGGGGCAACGGTTCAATTGTCCCTCCGGGACAACCGAGTTTCTGTCGGCCTCCAGACCCAGCGATGAATCGCTGGGCTATTTTCGGCCGTCCCTCCGGGACGAAACGGCAGACAACGCGGCGGGCAAGCCCGACCGCTACACGGCCCACGCGGTTATGACCCGGAACGCTGATCCCCCCGCCGATTATTTCCCCAAGCATCGCCCGATCTGCCGCACGGCTTGGCGGAGCCGGTTCTCGTTTTCCACCAACGCCAATCGCAAAAAGCCTTCGCCGGCCGGACCGAAACCAGACCCGGGACTCACCACCACGTCGCCGTCCTGCAGCAGCTTCATGGCGAAATCCATCGAATTCATCTGCGACGCCCACGGCTCGGGCACTTTGGCCCACACGAACATGCTCGCCTTGGGCCGCTCGACCGGCCAGCCGATCCGTTCCAGCCCGTCGCAGAGCACGTCGCGGCGGCGCTGATAAATGGCCGCCTGCGCCTCGACCGCCGCGTCGGTATGCCGCAAGGCCATGATGGCGGCGATCTGGATCGGCCGAAACATGCCGTAGTCGTAATAACCCTTGATCGTCGACAGGGCGCGGATCATTTCGGCGTTGCCCGCGGCAAAACCGACACGCCAGCCGGCCATGTTGTAGCCTTTGCTCATGGTCGTCAGCTCGACGCCCACATCGAGAGCGCCCGGGGCGGCCAGAAAGCTGGGCGTCTTATAGCCGTCGAAGGTCACGTCGGCGTAGGCCAGGTCGCTGATGACCATGAACCCGTAGCGATTGGCCAGCTTCACGATTTCGACGTAAAACTCCGGCTCGACGACGGTCGTGGACGGATTGTGCGGAAAGTTCACCACCAGCAGCTTCGGCCGCGGCATCAGGTGCCGGCACGTGTAGTCGATGTTGGTCAACAGCCGCTCGCTGTCAAAAACCTCCAGCAGGATGGCATTGGCGGCCGCCATCGCCACGGCGTACAGATGGGCCGGATAGTAGGGGGCCGGCACGATGGCCGTGTCGCCGGGCCCCACCAGCGCCAGACACATGTGGCTAAAGCCTTCCTTCGAGCCCAGGCAGGTGATCAGCTCCCGTTCCGGATCGAGCCGCACGCCGTAGACCTTCAGATACTTGGCCGCCGCCTCGCGCCGCAGGCCCATGATGCCCTGGGCGGGCGAATAGCCGTGGTTCTTCGGGTCGCGGGCCGCCTCGGCCAGCTTCTCGATCACCAGGTCTTGCGGCGGATCGCTCGGATTGCCCATCCCCAGGTCGATCACGTCGGCGCCGGCGCGCCGCTTTTCGTACATCAACTTGTTGATCCGCGCGAACAGATACGGCGGCAGCCGCCGCACCCGATCCGCCACTTCGATGGTAAACGGTTTGTCCTGTGGAGTTGGTTCGTGTTCGGGAGGAATATCGTTCATCAGCAATCTTTCGTCATTCGATTTTCGTCATTCTTTAGTCATTTGACTTTCGTCATTCGTCATTTATGATCGCCCAGTTCCGTCGCCAACAGGTCCCACAGCGCCTCGAGCGACTGGGGGATAACGTGTACGTCGGCGATGGCCGGCATGAAGTTCGTGTCGCCGATCCAGCGGGGAACGATGTGCCAGTGCAGGTGGCCGGGCACGCCGGCGCCCGCCGCCCGGCCCAGGTTCAAGCCGATGTTGAGCCCCTGCGGTTTCAGCAACTTCTCCAACAGGCCCGTCATGCGGGTGATCGTCTGCGATAACTCCAACTGCAACGCGTCGCCCAGTTCGTCGAGCCGGGCCAGGTGCCGCCGCGGCGCCACCAGCAAGTGTCCATTGTTGTACGGGTAGCGGTTCAAGATCGTCACCGTCTCGGCCTCCCGGTGGACGACCAGCCGCTGGCGATCGTCGCCGGCGGGCGCCGACTGGCAAAAAAAACACTCGGGATCGGCCCCCTCCAATAAGTCCTGCGAGGGGATCGTCTGGGCGGTCGTTTTGTCGCCGATGATGTATCCCAGCCGCCACGGCGCCCAAAGTTGTTTGTACGACACTGGTTCCGCTCCCCGATCGATGCCAAAAATCCTGCAACAGCCAGTCTAACGCGGACGGCGACTAGCGACAAGCGGCCGACCGCTCGCGGCCGGCCGCTCGCGTTTGGACCCGGGACATTTAGCCGGCGGGCTCGCCCGCCGCGTCTTTCGGTAGACACGGTGGGCAAGCCCCCGACTGAACAATTTGCTGTTCTCACCGCGCGGTCCCGTGAGAGCCGATCCCCGCCGCGCCAACGATGCGGCTGGCAAAATCGGCCGATTCGCTCCAGACCGAATCCCATGACGCGGCAATCGCCTCATAGCCGGCCTCGTCAACGCCGGGTGGTAACGACAGTGGCTGCCGTATGCAATCTGCCGGTTCCCGGGGATGCCACTGCTATGTCGCCGGCTTCAAAATGCTTGGGATAGATAAGCTGGGAAGGTCGATATCCCGTCTAGGAATAATACGCCTCGGCGGTCGATGACCGAGCCAGGCAATGCCAGCTCACAAGGAGCGAAGATGTATAAGGATACCTATCGGGTCGTCACCCGCGGGGCAGACGGCCAGATCCGCATTCGCGATTACGACTCCCAAGAGGCCCTGCTCAAGCGGCACTCTCAGGTGGGCGTGGACGATTGCAGCACCGACCTGGCCCTCCGCGGGCTGCCGGTGTTCCGCGGACTGATTGGGCCCATGCCGGAGGGCAAGAACGTCATCCGCTATGAATCGCCCGAGGTCTTCGAGACGCTGACGAAGGACTGGAGCTCCTTGAAGTCCCCTCGGCGCCGCTGTCGCGCCCCGGTTGCCTCCCTGGCCGTGAAGGAAAGCAGTAACTGAGGAAGAGGGGTCAGGGGTCAGGACGTCGGAAAACGGTGAAACGAGAGCCCCTGCCCCGCGCCCGTGATCCCTCGCTTACGCCCCGTGCTCTTGGCCCTCGTCCGCTTTGCCCGTCCCTGAACCCTGACCCCCGATTCCTGTCCCCTCCACAAGCACGAGGGGGCTTGCCAAGCTGGGCAAAATCGGCCATCCTTAGTGGCACGTTGTGGTCGAGGCTGAGGCCATGGGCGGTGCCACGATGGAGAAGAAGCTGCCGGCGATTTTCGTTTGCCCCGCCGATCACACCCCCCTAAGCAAGGCGGACGGACAAACCATTACCCGAATCAATCGGGCGATTGTCGCCGGCCGGCTTACGAATCGGGCCGGGCGGCCCGTCGAGCGGCCGATGGACGGCGGGCTCGTACGCAGTGACAAGACCCTCTTGTACCCCATTTTCGACGGCATCCCGGTACTGCTGGCCGACGAAGCAATCCCGCTGACGCAGATCCGTTAGCGGGGTCGGGTGGGGCGGGGCCGCGCCAGTTCTTGGTGGAGCTTCGCAAACCGAACGAGCGATGACTCCAGCGTGTGTCTCAATAGTAGAAAACCTGAGCGACTGAAGCCCACCATAAAACCGGTTTGCTTGACCCACCCGCCGCACTGGTCAATAATCCGGGCTAGGACCCAGGTAGTTTGACATGAGCAAGCCCACCGACATGCGAATCGTCGACGTCCAGGTCGACACCGAATACATCAAGTACCGGGCGCCGATGAAGTTTGGCGGCCGGGTGACGACCGACGCCACGCTGTTGAACGTCACGATTACGGCCGAGACCGCCGAGGGCCGTCGCGGCCAGGGGTTCGGTTCGATGCCGATGGGAAATAGCTGGGGCTGGCCGTCCGCGCAAGTCTTGCCGGAGCAGACCAAGGACGCGATGGTGGTGGTCGGCCGGCGGATCGCCCAGGAGGCCGGCGACTACCGCGGCAGCGGCCATCCGTTGGACATCACCCACGATCTGGCCGTGCGTTACGGGGCGGTGGCCGAGGAAGTGGTGCGCGCCGGCGGCCTGGCCGAGTCGATGCCGCGGCTAGCCCAACTCGTGGCCGCCAGCCCTACCGAGGCCGCCATCCACGATGCCTACGGCAAGGCCCTGGGCGAAAACTCCTACAATCTTCTGGGCCCCGAATTCGTGCATCGGGATCTCAGCGAATATCTGGGCCCCGAGTTTGCCGGCGAATACCTCGATCGCTACACGTTGCGGCAGCCGAAGGCGCGGATGCCGCTCTATCACCTGGTCGGCGCGCTCGACCCGCTGACGGAGGCGGACATTTCCGCCCGAATTGGCGACGGCCTGCCGGAAACCTTGCCCGAATGGATCAACGCCGACGGGCTGACGCATCTGAAGATCAAGCTCAACGGCGACGACCTGGCGTGGGACGTCGCGCGGGTGGTCTCGATCGAGCGAGTGGCAGCCGAGGCACAAGCCTCCCGCGACTGCCCGGCATGGTATTATTCGGCCGACTTCAACGAGAAGTGCGCCAACGTGGAGTACGTTTTGGATTTTCTGGCCCGCGTCGGCGAGCAATCGCCCGCCGCGCTCGAGCGACTGCAATATATCGAGCAGCCGACGCATCGCGACCTTCGCGCCCACCGGGAAAACCGGATGCACAAGGCGGCCGCGATCAAGCCGGTGGTGATCGACGAGGCCTTGGTGGACTTCGAGAGCCTGCTCCTCGCCCGCGAGCAGGGTTACTCGGGCGTGGCCCTGAAGGCGTGCAAAGGGCAAAGCGAGGCGCTATTGATGGGCGCCGCGGCACAAAAGTTCGGCATGTTCCTCTGCGTGCAGGACCTGACCTGCCCCGGCTACTCGTTCCTGCACTCGGCGAGCCTATCGGCGCGGATTCCCACGGTGGCGGCGATCGAGGGCAACGCGCGGCAATACTGTCCGGCCGGCAACGTCGGTTGGGCCGACCGTTTTCCCACCATGTTCCACGTCACCGACGGCACGTTGGGGACGGCAGTCCTCGACGGTCCAGGCTTGGGCTTTTGACGGCTCGGCTGCTGTCATTGAAAACCCGGTTGGGGCGACAGCTGCCGGTTGGGGCGGCAGTTGTACTGCCGCCCCGTGCAGGAAACGAGGGATGGCAGTGCAACTGCCATCCCAACGGATCGTTGCGTGGATGTGGCGGCTAAACGCGACATTACAAATGTGCGTCTCAATGAACACGCGTTTTTTGGTCATGGTGTTTGCTGCGGTCGGCTGGTTGTACGCGACGACCACGCCAGCCGAAGCGGAAGCGGCCGCCCATGAGGCCTTGCCGAAAATCCGCATCGCTGCCGACGGCCGCGGCTTCGTGACCGCCGACGGAAAACCGTTCGTCCCCCTGGGCGTCAATTATTATCGCCCCGGCATGGGTTGGGCGCCGCGATTGTGGAAGAAATTCGACGCCCAGGCCGCGCGGCAGGACTTCGCCCGCATGAAGGCCCTGGGCGTGAATTGCGTTCGCGTGTTTCTGAGCCATGGCTCTTTCTTCATGCAGCCGGATGCCTTGCTGCCGGAAGGGTTGGCCAAGTTCGACCAGTTCCTGGCCATCGCCAAAGAGGCGGGCATCTATGTCCACCCGACCGGCGCGGACGGTTGGGAGGAGTTTCCCACGTGGGCACAGTGCGACCGCATCGCCGACGAAAAGTATCTCGTCGCGCTGGAGACGTTTTGGCGACTGTTCGGCCGGCGTTACCGCGGACGGTCGGTTATCTTTGCTTACGATCTGCGGAACGAGCCGGGCGTGGGCTGGAATACGCCAACGACGCTGGGCAAGTGGAACGAGTCGCTACAATCGCGGTACGGCTCGGCCGAAGAGTTGGCCCGGGCGTGGGGCGTGGCGCCGCAGGCAATCCGCTGGGGCCAGCAGCGTGACCCGCTGGGCGACGGCCCGGCGGGCAGCCGACCCTTGCTCGATTTCGATCATTTTCGCGAAGGTTTGGCCGACGAGTGGACGCGCCGTCAGGTGGCGGCCATCAAAGCGGTCGATCCGCAGGCCCTGGTGACCGTCGGTTTTCTGTCGGGAAGCGTGCCGGCGCACCCGACATGGGGCGGCGGCTACGCTTGTTTTCGGCCCCAGCGTCAGGCGAAGTTTCTGGACTTCCTCGAAGTGCATCTGTATCCCAACATGTCCGGATACAGCGACGAGGCCGAACAGCGCAATCTGGCCTACTGTGAGAGCGTGGCCCGCGAAGTGGCCGCGGCGGGCAAACCGGTGGTGATCGCCGAGTTTGGCTGGTACGGCGGCGGTCCGATCGACGTGGCGAAGAGCCGCATCAACCGGCCCCTGCACCTGCCTCCGCTCAGCGAAGAGCAGCAGGCCCGCTGGTGCCGCAAGTTGATCGAGACGACCCGCGGACTGGCCGTGGGCTGGCTCAACTGGGGACTTTACGATCATCCGGAAGCCAACGATTGCGCGCAACGCACGGGACTATTCACCGTTGACGGCAAGCCGAAGGTTTGGGCCGGCCAGTTTCACGAGGTGGCCCTCGACCTGGCCGGCAAAGCGCCGCAGCCGGCCAGGCTTGGCCCGCGTCCCGTGCTCGATTGGGATAGCTGCATGACCAGTTCCGCGGCCCGGCGGCAGTTTGCGGAAGCATATTACCAGGCATTTTTGGCTGACCCCGGTCGGCCGCATTGAGAGAACGAGCCGAATAAGGAGCCCAAAGATGGATGCGAAGACAACCACGCGTCGGCATTTTCTTCAGCGATCGGCCGGGGCCATGGCGGCTGCGGGCGTTTTCGCGGCAGGGGCCCAAACGCTCTCGGCCGCGGCACATGCCGCCCCCAAGAAACACGCCATTCGCCTGGGCGCCCCCGTGTTCAACGCGCCCGCAGACCCGGAAGGGATGGCCTTGGCCCATCGCCAGCTCGGCTATCGTGCCGCCTATTGCCCGGGCGTCGGCCTGAACGATAAAGAGCGGATCCGCGACATTCGGGCGGCCTTTGCCAAGCACGACGTGATCCTCGCCGAGGTCGGCCGCTGGTGCAACCTGACGGACCCCGACCAGGCCAAACGGGCCGCCAACCTGGCTGCGGTCACGGAAGGGCTGGCGCTGGCCGAGGCCGTCGGCGCGCGGTGCTGTGTGGACATCGCCGGGTCGTTTAGCCGCGCCAGTTGGTTTGGCCCCGACCCGGCGAACTTCTCGCCGCGGTTTTTCGACGCCGCCGTGGAAAACGCCCGCAAGATCATCGACGCGGTCAATCCGCGGCGGGCAAAATTCTGCTACGAGGTGATGGGCTGGAGCTTGCCCGACAGCGCCGACAGCTATCTGAAGATGATCAAGGCGGTCGATCGCAAGGCCTTCGGCGTGCACCTGGATCCCTGCAACCTGATCAATTCGCCGGAGAAGTTCTACGGCATCACCGCCGTGCTCAACGAGTGTTTCGACAAGCTGGGGCCCTGGATCGTCAGTTGCCACGCCAAGGACCTCACGTGGGACGTGGAAATGAACGTCCATTTCCGCGAGGTGTGCATCGGCACCGGCGCCATGGATTACCGCACCTATCTGCGGCGGCTGGCCACGCTGGCGGGCGACGTGCCGTTGATGATCGAGCACATGAAAGACGCCGCGGAGTACGACCGCTGCCGGCGATACCTGTTCAAGGTGGCCGGCCAGATTGGCGTCTCGTTCGGAAGCTGATTTGGCAGATCTCGCACTGGGTTGGTGCGGCAGTTGCACTGCCGCACCACAGCGGAGACGGGGACGGCAGTTCAACTGCCATCCCAACGAAGGCGCCTGACCGTCAATTGCCCCTCGGTCAGCATCGGCGCGTCACCGAGACGCGCCGATGCCGTTGGGACACGGGGTTGGTGATTTGTGCGGGAAACAGTAGTCCACGGCCGCCGGTGACCAATCGGTCGAGGGGACGCGGGCAGGCAATCCCGCCCAACCGAAACCGGTCCGGGCGTCTAGGACGCAGTGCCGGAGACCGGCAGCCCTCGGCAGCCGTGGAAAAGTCGCAACCATATGGGCAATTTCCTTGGGGGATCGGCGAATAGGAACGCGATTGACGAGAAAAAAATCGCCTTCTTTCCCCCATGAGTTTCATAGCTTAATTTTGGGGATCTGTCAAAGAAGCAGGAAGAAACCGCACAGGACGCTGGAATTGGCCATCCCCCGTCGTTAACATGAGGAGAGTCGTCGCTCCCACCCTCCCCGTCCCACCAACCATTGCGGTGATTGCCATGCTTTGCAAACCGGAATATGGCGTCCCGATCCTCCGCGTTTTTTGCTTTCTGACGGTGGTCCTGGCGGCTGCGGCGCTGGCGGCCGAACCGCCGGCCGTGCGACTGTGCGAGCCGTGGAAAACGGATTATGCCGGCCACGACGCGACGGGCGGGCACGTGATCGGCCTATGGAAGTTCGACGGCCCGAAGATCGAGGATGCCTCCGGCCACGGTCACGCGGCCACGCTCCGCGGCGCCACGCTGAGCCCTGCGGGACACTTCGGCGGTTGCCTGGAATGCTTCCGCGGCTGGCCGGTGCAGGACAAGGAGCACCGCGCACTGGTGCAAAATCGGCCCGATTTGAGCCCTCAAGGCCCGTTCACACTGGAACTCTGGCTCAAGCCCAAGCCGGAACTGAACGCCGATTGCCCCGCCACGTTCCTATTGGACAAGAAGTACGTCGCCCCCACGGATTACCAGATGGTTCTCGGCCCGCCGGATCGGAGCGGGGCGAGGGTCTTGCAGGTCGCGCTCGGTTTCGGTGCCGATTCGGAGATTTGGTATTCCCGGGCCGCCAAGTTTCCGCCGGGCACGTGGCGGCACGTTGCCTTCACGTACGATGGCCAAGGCGAAGGAAGTTTTTATCTCGACGGCGCTGCTTGGGGCAGCAAACGGGTCGAACGACGCCGGTCGATTGCTCCCGGCACCCATCCGCTGTCGATCGGCGACCGCATCGGCAGTAATTATGGCGGTTTCCCAGGTTTTATCGACGAGGTTCGTATTTGCAACGCCGCGCTTGAATTTCGCCCCGTCCGCGTGGAGCGCATTTCCGATCGGGCTTGCTTTCGGCGCATGGAATCGCCCGCCGTGCTGCGGTTCGCCGTGACGAATCTCGAGCCCGCGACTCTGGCCGTGGCGGAGTTAAGCGTCTCGTTGGACGACCTGGCAAAAAAGACGACAAGACTTGCCTCGCTGGAGCCCGGCAAGCCGGCCATCGTCGACTACCCGCTTGATACGAGTCTGCGTCCGGATGCGTACCGCGTCGTGGCCCGACTGAGCGTCGCCGGCCCGGAACGATACGAGAGCCAGGAGGAGTTGGCAGTTCGCATCGTACCGCGGCAGCCGCCCGAGCGGTTTCCGGTGCTCATGTGGGGCGTGGGCAGTCCGGAAGGCGTGCTCAAGGAGATGGAACGGCTCAAAGAAGTCGGTTTCAATCACGTGCTGGGTCTGGGCGCCGACGACGCCAAGATCTGGGAAGCCGGCCAGCCGACGGCGGCCGCCAAACCGGAAACGGTGGCCGAAACCAAACACATGCTCGACGAGGCCTTGGCGAACGACATGACGATCGTGGCCAGCCTGTCGCCGGGGCGTTTTTTGGCCGAGAAGCCCAAGTTCCAGCGGGTCGATCGCCAAGGCCGGCCGCAACAGACGAAACTGCACGACGTGTGCGGCCTGATCCCGCAAGTCAAAGACTTCTGCTACAACGTGGGGGCGTCGGTCGCCCAGACCTATGGCCACTTTCCCGCCTTTGGTGCGGCCATGCTGCACACCGAGGTCCGCGATCATGCGGATGTTTGTTTTCACGCGCACGATCGCGAAGCCTTTCGCGAGGCGTCGGGCATCGACGTGCCGCCGGAGGCGAGCAGCCGCTGGGGATTGCCTTATCGAAAGATCGCCGGTTTTCCCGCCGACCGCGTCATTGCGGACGACTATCCGCTGTACGTCTTCTACCGCTGGTACTGGCGGGTGGGCGACGGCTGGAACGGCCTGAACACGGCCCTGCACCGCGGCCTGAAATCGACCGGCCGGTGCGACTTCTGGACCTATCACGACCCGGCCGTACGCGTGGCCAGCGTATACGGCAGCGGCGGCGAAGCGGACTTCGTGTCGCAGTGGACCTATTCCTATCCCGACCCGATCCGCATCGCGGTGGCCACCGACGAACTGCTGGCGATGGCCGGCGGCGCTTCGACCAGGCAGAACGTGATGAAGATGACGCAGATCATTTGGTACCGCGTCGGGACCGCGCCGATTCCCAAGACGCCGGCCGCGGCCTTGCCGTATCGGGCCCAATGGGAGCAGGAGCAGCCGGAGGCGCCGTTCATCACCATTGCCCCCATGCATCTGCGGGAGGCGTTTTGGACCAAGATCGCCCGGCCGATCAAGGGCATCATGTATCACGGCTGGCAATCGCTCGAGCCGACCGAGCCCCCGAGCGGTTACTGCTTCACGCATCCGGAAACGCGGCACGAGTTGGCCCGGCTGGTACGCGAGGTGATTCGGCCGCTCGGCCCGACGCTGCTCCAAACGCCGGGTGTCAAGATCGATGTGGCCTTTCTGGAGAGTTTTGCCGCCGAGATGTTCGCCCAGCGCGGCACGTACGGCTGGGGCGGCTCCTGGCTGGGCGACGCCTATCACGTCCTGCTGTACGCCCATCTGCAGCCGGAAATCGTCTTCGACGAAACCCTGAGCAGCCGCGGCCTCGACGGCTTCCGCGTACTGGTGATGGCCGACTGCGACGTCATCACGCGATCGATGGCCGAGCGGATCAAGGCATTCCAGGCCAAGGGCGGGATCGTCGTGGGGGACGACCGCCTTGCCCCGGCCATCCGGCCCGACATCCGCCTGACGCCCTATCAGCGGACCGGCCGTGCCGACAAGGATAAAGCGGCCTTGCAGGCCATCGCGGCCGAACTGCGGCGGCAGCTCGATGGGCGATACTCGCGCCATGTCGATTCCTCGACTCCCGAAGTAATCCCCTATCGGCGCCGGCATCGGCAAACCGATTACGTCTTCCTGGTGAACGACCGCCGTGAGTTCGGCCAATACGTGGGGCAACACGGGATCGTCATGGAGAACGGGTTGCCCTCGCAGGCCGTCGTGGCGATCAATCGCCCGGATGGTTTTGTTTACGATCTGGTGGGCGGCCGGCAACTCGCCGCCAGGCGGCAAGGCGGGCGTTTGCTGGTGGACGTTGATCTTGGCCCCTGCGATGGCGGGCTGTGGATGGTTTCGCCCAAGGCGATTGACCGCGTCCGCGTTCAGACGCCGGAGGTGATCGCTCGCGGCGAGCGGGCGTGTTGCCGGATCGCGGTTCTCGATCCCGATGGCCGCCCGCTCGATGCGGTCGTGCCGCTACAGGTGGCGATCCGCGACTCCGAGAGCCGTACGGCCGAACTGAGCGGATATTACGCGGCCGTGAACGGCGTGGTGGAGATTCCGTTGGACATCGCCCCCAACGACCCGATGGGCGCTTGGCAGATCGAAGTTCGCGAACTGGCCTCGGGCCGCGTGGCCAACCGTTCGTTCCGCGTCCCTGGCCCCAGTCCCTGGCCGCCGGCGTTCCAGTCGCTGCCCAAGGAGTTACGCAATTCGGTGCAGCCGAAGGGTTGATTTGCGGCGGGGCATTTCTCCTGCTAAACTGAATAGTTTATGGTCCCCTCTCCCTTTGGGAGGGGAGCCAGCATTGGCAACCTCAGAGGCAATAGGTGTCTATGTCTCAACAGCGCGACGACGACCTGTTTCGCGAAAGCACGATGACCTTCGGGCAGCATCTCGAAGAGTTGCGGGGCTGTTTGGTCAAATCGGCGTTGGGATTGGCCGCCGGGTTCGCCCTGGGACTGATGATCGGCGGTTACGTGGTCCAATTCATCCAGCAGCCCCTTTCTAATGCCTTGGGAACGTACTACGAAGAGGAGACTCACAAACGGGTGCAGGACGAGCTGACACCCAAGGAAGTCAAGGAGCGCGTCGAAGACGAGCATATGCTGGCCGACGAGGTCTATGTCGACGCCAATAAACTGCTCCCGGAACTCAAAAAGGCCTATCCCGGGCAGTTTAAGGGCGTGGAGATGGCTCCCGAGGCGCGGCGGACGGGGGCCAGCGACAAGGAACGGATGATCCACCTCTTCCTCTGGCACGATCGGAAGGACGATGCCCGACTGCGAAGCAAGAGCTTGAGCGCGACCGAGTCTTTTACGGTCTACGTCAAGGCTTCTTTATTGGTGGGGGTGCTGCTGGCAAGCCCCTGGATCTTCTACCAAGTCTGGAACTTCGTGGCGGCCGGACTCTATCCGCACGAGCGCCGCTACATTCACCTGTATCTGCCGTTCAGCATCGGCCTGTTTCTGCTGGGAGCAGCGTTGGCGTTTTTCGTGGTATTCGAGCCGGTGCTGAAATTCCTGTTGAGTTTCAATCGTCATCTCGGCATCGATCCCGAGCCGCGGATCAACGAATGGCTGGGGTTCGTGCTCTTGCTGCCGGTGGGTTTCGGCATCGGCTTCCAATTGCCGCTGGTGATGCTGTTCCTGGAGCGAATTGGGCTCTTTACCACGCGGGCTTATGCGGCACAATGGAAAATCGCGGTGCTGGTGATCTTCGTGGTCGCCGCCATACTCACCCCGCCTGACCCCACCAGCATGCTGCTGCTGGCCGGCTCGCTCACGCTGCTCTATTTCGGCGGCATTCTGCTGTGCAAGCTGATGCCGCGGAGAACCGGCCCCTTCGAGATTACCCGTCGCGGCCAGTAAAGTTTTTTGAAACTCCCTAAAGTAGGGGGAAGAGGGCCGCGGCCGCGTTTTCCGGCCGCGCGGACCGGTTAATTTTTTACAGTCCTCGTTGCCCTGACTTCAAGCTAACCTTGAGGGTAAGACTGGTTGATGACAATGCCCCGTCAGGGTGGTGTGCGTGCATAACCCAATTGGACATACGTCGGTGGGCCGTTATAAGGTTCTGGTCGGGGATGACGATCCGGCCATGCTCCGCCTGCTCTCCCGTTGGCTGGAGAACGCCGGCTACCCGACCCGGACCGTGACCGATGGCCAAAAGGTCTTGGAAGCCACCGAGTTGGAATGTCCGGATTTCGTCATCACCGACTGGGAGATGCCGCGCATCACGGGCTTAGAACTCTGTCGGCGTTTGCGCGAGATGGTGCTGCCGCACTATGTGTACATTCTCTTCCTAACCGTCAAGGCGACCTCTGAGGAAATGATCGCCGCGCTGGACGTGGGGGCCAACAACTTCCTCAGAAAACCGGTCTCGCAAGGCGAGTTGTTGGCGCGGATGCGTTCCGGATCGCAGGTGCTGGAGTTGGAACGCCGCTTAACCCTGATGGCCCGCACCGACGCGCTGACCGGGCTGCTGACGCAGCGGAGTTTCTACGAGGTATTGGCCAGAGAGTGGCACCGTTCGCAACGGCATCACCTGCCGCTGAGCTGCGTAATGGTGGATTTGGATTTCTTCAAGCAAGTCAACGACGTGCACGGACATCCGACCGGCGACTCGCTGTTGAAGATGGCGGCCGAATTGCTGCTGGACAACTGCCGTGCCGGCGATTCCGTCTGCCGCTATGGCGGCGAGGAGTTTGCCGTCCTCTTGCCGGAAACCGGCGAGCTTGACGCGGCGGCGTGGGCCGAACGCACGCGGCAACGCCTGGCCGGGCTGAGAATCCCCACGCGCCCGCAAGAATTGCGCGTCACCGGCAGCTTCGGCGTGGCCGAGTGCCGCGACGACATGCGCAATTCCGAAGAACTGGTCAATTTGGCCGACGAGGCCCTGCTTTGCGCCAAACGCATGGGCCGCGACCGCGTGGTCAGTTACGCTTCGGTGGTCGATGCCACGGAAACGGGCCTGCAACCGTCAAAACGGCAAGACCGAATCTTCCAGGACATCCGCGCTCGCGACGTCATGAGCCCTTTGACGGCCTGCCTTCACGAGACCAACACCATCGACGAGACCGCCCAATTCCTGCTGCAGACGGGCATTCCGTCGTCGCCCGTCCTGGGCGCCGACAACCAGTTGGCGGGCTTCGTCTCCGAAAAAGAGATCATGACGGCCCTGGCCTCGCCCCAATGCTGGCACCGGGCGGTGAGCACCGTGATGCGAACCAACGTCATCCGCTACGAAGAAGACACGCCAATCCGGACCATCTACGAATTCCTGTGCCGCGTGGCAATCCATCGCGTGGTGATCACCCGCGAGGGACTCCCCACCGGCACGATCAGCCGCGACTCGCTGTTGCGCTGGTTCCGCAACTGGGTGATCAGCATGGGTCTTGTCCCTCCCGTCCCCCCGTGCCCGCTACCTTGCGGATGTAGCACAATAGGCATGGCATCTGGACCCGACCGCCGCACCCTGGACATCGTACTGCCGGGCCCGTCGGTGGAATAAAGCCCCGGTGGGCCCCCAACCTCTCGACCCGGTGGCAAAGGCGTCTTCCCAGGGCGATGGCATTGACCGTGCCCCGGCTTACGCCAATCTGGGAGGCGATCTTCCGTTGGGAAAGACGGCCTTCCTGCAACATTCGCCGAATTTCGTCGACCACCGTTGCTGTAATCATCGTCCACCTCCTGCCAGGGGTCGGACTTCGTCCCGTTCGGTATGTCTTGCGTGCTAGGCAAAGCTCAACGTATGGATGGCCATGCTAGCATTAAGTGTACATAATTACAACCATATTTTTGGACACTTTATACCCATTACTGCTGGAGAAATCGCCTCAACAAACCGCCACGATGTCCCATAGATCCGTAGACTAGTACCATCTTTCCGCTTAAAATAATGTCCATGACACTTCAAACTTACACTCCTCAGCAGCTCGATCAGTTCGCCCTTCGCCTACTCGACTTGGCCGCCATTGTGCGTCGGGCTGCCAACGAAAGCCGCGAATATGGCGTTACCGACTTGCCCGTGCACGACAAAAAGGCCTTGGAATGGTGCATCAAGCTGGAGCAGTGGGCCCACAAGACGCGGGCGGATTTGGAGGTAAGAATCCTCCAGCACAAGGCCGAGCTGCGGGGGCGCGCCGCGGCAAAAATGGACGAATAAGGCAGCCCGCGGGAAATAATCTACCAGGGCTTGGGATGGATCACGAGGCTCCATTTGGGGAGGAGTTTCGAGCGTTCGAGACGCGTTGCAATGGGACGGAACTCGCGGGATGAGAGACG
>Ga0181520_10005331_pt1 | contig 20569 bp, 16 predicted proteins | sample PEATcosm2014_Bin_29_FD_132451 | JGI IMG/M metagenome (GOLD analysis project Ga0181520, IMG submission 132451) | Peatland microbial communities from MTU Mesocosm Facility, Houghton, MI, USA - PEATcosm2014_Bin02_30_metaG | ecosystem: Environmental > Terrestrial > Soil > Wetlands > Peat | place... | reverse complement strand
TCAGCCCCGCCATGTCGCAGGGGGCGAATTCCTTGAACTTCTCGCCAATCGCAAGGCCGCGCTTGTAGATGGCCCGCTTCATGATTTCCGCGGTTTTCTCCGGGCCGATCTCGGCGCTGAACTCCTTGTAGAAGGCGTAATAGAACATCGCCCGGGACTTGATCGCGTTAATCAGATGTTCCCGCATCGACTCTTCGCTCATTGCCCCACCTCGCTGGTTGTTCGCCGTCGCCGACACGCTCAGTCGTCAGTGAATGACGCCACGCCTGGCCCGGGGGTGCTTTGGCCGCCGCTTTCCAGCACGTTTCGAGCCCTGGACCGACATCAGGACACGCTCCCCCGGAAAGCGGCCCCTGGTGTCCCGTGGCCGCGCCGGCACAACCGCCTTGGGCACTGCTGAACGGATCAGGAGTGGACGGTATCAGGCATTCGCTTCACGGTCACCACGCTCTTGGGGCGGGCCCGCCGAGGGCGTCATTGATCTGGATCAAGGGCGCAACGGTGGCGATTGCGCGGCGCCCGGCGCTTGATCGAGGCGGCCCGGCGCGGGGTTGTCGCGTTGCGGCGGCCGGGCTGGCCATGTAACGTTGGCCCGCAATCAGGGCCGGGCAGGGGCGCCGACCCCGGCCGATCGGCCGGCAGGCGGGGACGGCGGGATGGAACTGGGTGAGCCGGCGATCCGGCGGCTGTTCGAGGCGATGGCGGCGACGATCGCGGCGCATGCCGACGAACTGACGCGCCTGGACCAGGCGATCGGCGACGGCGATCACGGCACCAACATGCAACGTGGTTTCGACGCCGTTTTGGCGGACCTGGACCGGCTCGCCGCCAAGCCGCTGCCCGAGGCGCTGACCGCGCTCGGCACCACCCTGGTGATGAAGGTGGGCGGCGCCTCCGGCCCGCTCTATGGCACGTTGTTCATGCAGCTTGGCCGCGCCTTGCCGGCCTCGTTCGGGCTGGCCGAGTTGTCGGCGGCCGGCGACGCGGCGCTGGCTGCGGTGAAGGCCCGGGGCAAGTCGGATACCGGCAGCAAGACGATGCTGGACGTGCTGGCGCCGGTGTTGGCGGCGCTGCGCGAGGCCGCGGCGGGCGGTCCGGCGGGCCTGGGCGAACGACTGACCGAAGTCGCGCGGGCGGCCGCCGAAGCGACGATACCGATGCGCGCCCTGCGTGGCCGGGCGTCGTTTCTCGGCGAGCGCAGCATCGGCCACATGGATCCTGGCGCACGCTCGAGCGCGTTGCTGGTGGCTGCCGCCTGCCAGGCCCTCGCGCCCGCCACGGCAAGCAGGAGCGTGGCATGACGGATGTGGAGAACGTCGGCATCGTCATCGTTTCCCACTCGCCGGACGTGGCGCGCGGCACCGCCGACATGGTGCACCAGATGGTCGGCGGCGACGTGAAGGTTGCCTGGTGCGGGGGCGTGCCCGGAGGTGGATTGGGGTCGAGCGTCGAGGCGATCCTGGCGGCGATCGAGGCGGCCTGGTCGGAGCGCGGCGTGGCCGTTCTGGTGGATCTGGGCGGGGCCGCGACGCACAGCGAGATGGCGGTCGAGATGCTGGCCCCGGAGCGCCGCGAGCGCGTGGTGGTGTGCGATGCGCCGATCGTGGAAGGCGCGGTGGCGGCGGCGGCCGAGGCATCGGGCGGTGCGGCGCTCGCCCAGGTGCGCGCGGCGGCGGAGGAAATGTAGGGTGGCGGCGGAGGCATCGGGCAGAGTGTTGCTGACCCATGCGGTCGGGCTGCATGCGCGCCCGTCCGTGAAACTCACCAAATTGGCCCGCACCTTCTCCGCCACCATCGAACTGGCGGCCGGCGTGGCCGGGCCGTGGATCGATGCCAAGAGCATTGTCAGGGTGATGGCCGCGAAGGTGCCCCAGCACGCGACGTTGCATTTTCGCGCGTCCGGTGAGGATGCCGGCGAGGCCATCGAAGCTCTGGTACGTCTGGTGCGGGATGACTTCGCCGATGGCGCGAGCCCACCGGTGCGGGGCGATGGCCGCTCCGCTTGAACTGACCGGCCAGCCCGCGGCCCCCGGGTTCGCCATCGGGGCGCTGGTGCGCCTGCGCGACGCCGTTGCGCCGCACGCATCCCCGCCGAGCGATGTGCCGGAGGGGCGCGCGCTCCTGACGGCGGCCATCGACCGCGCGGTGGCGCAGCTCGAATCATTGCAGGCGGTGGCCGGCGATGCCGATGCCGCCGGCATCATCGCCTTCCAGGTGGCGATGCTTGAGGACGACGCCCTGCGCGCACCCGCGTTTGAGGCAATCGATGCGGGCGCGCCCGTCGAGGCGGCATGGCGGGCGGTCCTGGCGGCGCAACTCGCCGGATACGAGGCGGCGGCGGATCCCTATTTCCGTGCGCGCGGCGTCGATCTGACGGATCTCCGCGACCGCGTGCTGCGCTGCCTGCACGGCACGGCCACGGCGGCGGCGGCCTGGCCCCGCGGCGCCATCCTGGCAGCGGACGACCTGACGCCTTCGCGGTTCCTGGAACTCGATTGGAGCGCGGGCGGCGGCATCGCCTTGTCCGCCGGCAGCGCCACCAGCCACGTCGCTATGCTCGCGCGGGCGCGCGGCGTGCCGATGGTCGTGGGCCTCGGCCGGTTCGACACGGTCGGCCATGCGACCGCGGCGCTCGACGGCGCCGCCGGCATTCTGGTGCTCAGCCCCGGCGCGGTGACGCGCGCGGCGATCGCCGCGGCGGCGGCGAGGCGGGCGGGCGGCGGCGTGGCGGAATCGGCGCTGCTGAGGCTTCCGGCGAGAACGGCGGACGGCGAAGCCGTCAAGGTGCTGCTGAACCTGTCCGATCCGCGGGAGTTGGCGGGGCCGGATCCGGCGATCTGCGACGGTGTCGGCGTGGTGCGAACGGAGTTTCTGTTCACCGGCCCGGGGCTGCCCGATGAGGCCACGCAGTACGCCGCCTATTGCCGCATCCTGGACTTCGCGGCCGGGCGTCCGGTGACGATCCGCACGCTGGACGCGGGGGGCGACAAGCCGATTCCGGGTTTGACGCCGGAGGGAGAGTCCAACCCGTTCCTGGGCGTGCGCGGCCTGCGCCTGTCGCTGGCGCGGCCCGAGGTGTTCGTCGTGCAGTTGCGTGCCCTGGCCCGCGCGGCGGCGTACGGCGCCGTCAAGATCATGCTGCCCATGGTGACCGTGCCCGCCGAACTGACAGCGGCGCGCGCGCTGCTGCACCAGGCAGCGGCGGCGCTGGCCGGGGAGGGGATCGCGCATCGCATCCCGCCGCTCGGCATCATGGTGGAAGTGCCCGCGGCGGCGCTGGCGATCGAACAATTCGCGGCCGACTTCCTGTCGATCGGCACCAACGATCTGACGCAATACGTCACGGCTGCGGGGCGCGACATCGGCGCCGTGGCCCGCCTCGCCGACCCCGCCAACCCGGCGGTGCTGCGGCTGATCGCCGAAGTGGCGCGCCACGGGGAGCGGGTCGGCATCGAGGTGAGCGTGTGCGGCGACATGGCCGGGGAGTCGGCGCACGTTGCGCTCCTGTTGCGCGCCGGCATCCGCGTGCTGTCGGTGGCGCCGAACCGCGTCGGCGCCGTGAAGGCCGCGATCGCCGGATACCGTGCGGACACGGCAACGCCGGACTGAGCGAAAGTCAGGAACAGGATGGGACCGATGAAGAAGTTCATGAATAGCGTGGAGACGATCGTGCCGGAGAGCCTGGACGGCTTCGTCGCGGCGCATGCGGACCTGGTCGCTGTGGGAGAGAACCGTGCCTTCGTTCGTCGGGCAAGGCTCACGCCCGGCAAGGTCGCGCTGGTTTCCGGAGGCGGCAGCGGGCACGAGCCGTTGCATGCGGGATTCGTCGGCCGTGGCATGCTGGACGCCGCCTGTCCCGGGCAGGTGTTCACCTCGCCCACGCCCGACCAGATGCTGGCGGCGGTGCAGGCGGTGGACACCGGCGCGGGCGTGCTGTTCATCGTCAAGAACTACGAAGGCGACGTCATGAACTTCGACATGGCGCGCGAGATGGCGCCGGGCGAGGTGGCGACGGTGCTCACCAACGACGACGTCGCGGTGGACAGTTCGACCTACTCGACCGGGCGGCGCGGCGTCGCCGGGACACTGGTGGTCGAAAAGATCGTCGGCGCGGCGGCGGAGGAAAGACGCGGTCTGACCGCGCTCGCGGCGCTGGGAGAGCGGGTCAACGGCGCCACCCGGTCGATCGGCGTGGCGCTGACCAGTTGCACCGTTCCGGCGGCCGGCCGGCCGACCTTCGACATCGGGCCGGACGAGATTGAGATGGGCGTTGGCATCCACGGCGAGCCGGGGCGCCGCCGCCGTGCCATGGCGTCGGCCGACGCGCTGGCGGGCGAGATGGTTGGAGCGATCGCGGCGGAACTGGGCGAGGATCCGGGCGAGGTGCTTCTGGTGGTCAACGGCTTCGCGGGTACTCCATTGATGGAACTCTATGTCATGTACGGCGCGGCGCGGCGGTTGCTGGAGGCGCGCCAGCTTCGCGTGGCCCGCTCGCTGGTGGGCAACTACGTGACCTCTCTCGATATGGCGGGCTGCTCGCTCACCGTCACGCGGCTCGACCGCGAGATGATCGCCCTGTGGGACGCACCCGTCCTGACGCCGGCCCTTCGTTGGGGCATGTAGCGACAACCCGATCCGCCGCACGCCCGCGGCAGGGGTGTGGACAGCAAAAATCCCGCGGGTGAGGCGGGCTAATGCGTTGTGATGATGGAATTTTCTGGTTGCCTGGGCACGCAACCATCTTGACTTGCTGCTCGTCGGGTGATCGTGGGCCTATCGAAGGCAAAGGCCACACAGTGTGATTTATGTCGGTTCCACCAATAGTTTCAATTGGTTGTTGGAATATCGCCAGAGTAGCCGGAACTGATAGCTACCAAAATCGCGGCGAAGTGCCCCCCCTTCCGGCCCATCAGGCGCGCGCCGGCAGGTTCCGCACCGTTCTGTCATGCCGCGCGCCGTACGCCGGCCGCACCCCTCGTGCATTCAGCGCTGTAGTGGCGGCCCCGTGCGTCGTGGCGCTTGCCACGGTGATCTGGTGAACGAGCGGCGGCACGCCGGCCGCAAGGCCTTTAATCTTGGGGCCGTGGGTTCGAGTCCCACCGGGCTCACCAAGGCTACCAACGCTTTTCGGCCGCCGGCATAAATCCGCCGGCGGCGCTTCCCCCGCCCTTCCGCCGAAATTGCCGACAAACACGGCCTATCGCCCCCGGGAGATGGGGTTTCGCCTGCTCGCCGCGAGCAAGTGCTCTGGGCCAACGAGAGGGGCGGGCGCCAGCCCCTCCCGCCCTCCGAGCGCGCGGCGTTGCAGGAACAGTCGGGCAGGACCGCTCATCACATCGTGGGCCCACCGCGTTCTGCCTTGCGTGCAGGAGCGCCGCCTGGACAGAGCGGCATTTTTACGTTACATCGGCAACAAAAGCCTGTTCTGGTCGTTTCTTGTTGGCCGTAGACCAAGGGAAACGTGAATGGACGTGGCCGCCTTGATCCAGGAGCCGCCTCCGTCGGCCACGACGGCCGAGGCTGGTCCGGCACTACCGTCCACCGCGCCGGCCACCGCCGCGGCGACGCCCGAAGTCGACAAGAAGCAGCCCTACCCACCGCCGGCGGGCCTGCCGACCCAATCCGGCCCGCAAGGCATAACGTTCGATTTCAACCACGGCGCTCGCGTCCTTCTGCCCAACCGGACGGAGGGCAAGTGGCGTGTCCGGTTGCGCGACCTCGACACCGGCAACATCCTGTTTGAGAGCGAGAACCAGGGCGCCCTGGTCAGCTCGTCCAAGCGCTTCTTCGTGCGCTTCGGCGTCGAGGTGTGGGAGCTCGACGAGGTCGGAACACCCACCCTTGTGCTGGCCCACGAGTACGACGCACACGGCCGCGACGTGCTGATCCAGTTCCCGGTCGGCACGCTGGGCGACATTCTGGCCTGGTTCCCCTACGCCGCCCGCTTTGGCGAGGTGCATGGCTGCCGGCTGACCTGCGCGATGTCCGGCCTGATCATCCCGTTGCTGCGCGCCGCTTATCCGGCGATCCGTTTCGTCACACATGAGGAACTGGTCGAACTGAAGCTGCCAGAGACGGCCTATGCAACCTATTGCCTCGGCCTGTTCTTCGACGACACGGACTTCATCCATCAGCCCACCGATTTCCGCCACGTCGGGCTGCACCGCACCGCCGGCTACATCCTGGGAGTGGATCCGACGGAGGAGGCGCCGCGCCTGGCCCTGCCGGACGAGAGCCGGCCGATTGCCGAGCCGTATGTCTGCATCGGCGTGCAGAGCTCGACGCAGAGCAAGAACTGGACGAACCCGGACGGCTGGCGCGCGGTGGTGCGGTTCCTGAAGGCTCAGGGCTACCGGGTGATCTGCATTGACCGGAACCCGGTACACGGCACGGGCATCGTCTGGAACCACATTCCGCACGGGGTGGAGGACGAGACCGGCGACCGTCCGCTGGCGGAGCGGGCGCGCTGGCTGCGCCATGCGGCGGCCTTCGTCGGCCTCAGCAGCGGGTTGTCATGGCTGGCCTGGGCGGCGGACACGCCGGTGGTGCTGATCAGCGGCTTCACCCATCCGACCAACGAGTTCACCACCCCGTACCGGGTGATCAACTGGCACGCCTGCAACAGTTGCTGGAACGACGTGCGGCACCGCTTCGACCACAAGGACTTCCTGTGGTGCCCGCGCCATGCCGGCACGCCGCGCCAGTTCGAATGCACCCGGCTGATCACCGCCGCGCAGGTGATCGCGACGCTGAACCGCATCCCGGGGCTGGCCGGGCGCACCATGCCCGGCATGCTCACGCCGATGTCCACCTCCGAAGAGGCAAGGGAAGGTAAATCATGAGCGATATCAACGTGTCCTCCGGCGTCACGTCCAGCGACCTCACGCTTAACGGAGGCGATATCTTGTACGTCTCAAACGGCGGCAGCGCGATCAGCACGACGCTCAACGGCGGCGCCTGGGAGTATGTGTTGGCCGGCGGCAGCGCAAGCGACACCACCGTTAACTATGGCTATGTGGACGTGGCGGGCACCGCGATCAGCACGACGGTCTACATCGGCTGTCAGTACGTCGAGAATGGCGGCAGCGCGATTGGCACGACGCTCAGCGGCGGCTGGGAAATTGTGTACGCCGGCGGCACCGCAATCGGCACCACCGTCAACACTAGCGCCTTTACTGGGGGCGTTGAGATCGCCTTGGGCGGCACCGTGATCGGCGCGACGGTCAGCGGCAGCGGCAGCCAGTTGAACGTCCGCAGTGGCGGCACCGCAAGTGGCACTACTGTGAACAACGGCAGCTTCGAATATGTCTCCTCCGGCACCGCTATCGGCACCACTGTGAACAGCGGCGGCTTCGAATGTGTCTCCTCCGGCGGCACCGCAATCGGCACCACTGTGAACGGCCACGGCGAGCAGGATGTCTCCTCCGGCGGCATCGCCAGCAATACCACAGTGAACAGCGGCGGCCTCGAGTTTGTCTTTTCTGGCGGTACGGCCAACAGCCCAGAGGTCGCAGCCGGCGGCTACATCGTCGTGGTTCCGGGCGGCTCCGTGCTCCATCCGATCAAAAGCGGCGGTGCGGTCATCTCAACCGGGGTTGTGGTGGTTCAGTCCGGTGCTGGCCTCATCGTGCATTCCGCCGTGACCGCCCGCCAGATCATCGACTCCGGGGCGGCAGAATACATCCTCCCCCGTGGTGTTGCGGGCGGCACGACAGTCAATCTGGGTGGTTTTGAAAAAGTCTGCTCCGGGGGCACCGCAATCGGCACTATTGTGAACGGAGGGGGCGTGGAGGACGTCTTCTCCGGCGGCACTGCGATCGGCACTATTGTGAACGGCGGGGGCGTGGAGGAAGTCTTCTCCGGCGGCACCGCGATCGGCACCACCGTGAACCGCGGTTGGCAGAACGTCGTTGGCACCGCAATCGGCACCACCTTGAATAGCGGCGGTACCGAAGGTGTCGCGTCCGGCGGCACCGCGATCAACACGACGGTCAACAGCGGTTGGGAGGCTGTGTCCGCCGGCGGCGTCGCAAGTGGCACCAGGGTAAACACGGGGGGCTACGAGGTTGTCTCCTCCGGCGGCACCGCAAGCGGCAGCGTCGTGAACAGCGGCGGCGTCGAGATTGTGGGCGGAGGCGGCAGCGCGATTGGCACGACGCTGCGCTCTGGCTTCCAGCAGATTTCCGGCGGCACCGCAATCGAGACCACTGTGGACAGAGGTGGCGAAGAGGATGTCACAGGCGGATACGCCTATACCTCTTATGGCGGTCCCTGGACGTCCGGCGCCACGATCGGTACGGTCGTCAATAGCGGTGGCATTGAGCGCGTCGACTCTGGCGGCGCCGCAAGCGGCACCGTAGTGAACAGCGGCGGCGTCGAGCAGGTCTCGTCCGGCGGCACCGCAAACGGCACCAAAGTGAAAGCGGGAGGCTTTGAGGTTGTCTCCTCCGGCGGTACCGCAAGCGGCAGCGTCGTGAACCGCGGCGGCGTCGAGACGGTGCTGGCCGGCGGCAAGGCCATCGGCACCATCGTGAGCAGCGGCGGTACTGAGGTCGTGTCCTCCGGCGGTTCGGCCACCAGCACCACGGTGAACGGCGGTACTCAGGACGTGTACGGCGGTTCGGCCATCAGTGCCACGTTGAGCAATGGTGGCTACGAGTTCGTATCCCACAGCGGGACGACCAGCTTTACCACGGTGAACAGCGGCGGTACTGAGGTCGTGTCCTCCGGCGGCTCGGCCACCAGCACCACGGTGAACAGCGGCGGCGCCCAGTATGTGTCGGCCGGCGGCACGGCGAGCGGCACGATCGTGACCCTTGGCGGCCGCGAGTATGTCTTCGCCGGCGGCATCGACCAGCTTTCGGTCGTCAGCAGTGGCGGCGTGGAGTTCATCTCCTCCGCCGGAACGGTCAGTGGCGGAACGATCATCAGTGGTGGCAAGATCACCGTCGGTTCGGGCGGCGCCGTGCTGGACGGCCTAAGTATCTCGGGTGGAACCGCGGTGATTTCGGGGTCGGTGGCGGCCGGGCAGACCGTGACGTTCGCTGGCTCGGGCGGAGATCTCGCGCTCTACAACCTCGCCCACTTCGCGGCGGTCATCAGCGGATTCGGTGCGGGCGATCAGATCGACCTGGGTGGCTTTGCCTTCAGCAGCAGCGGCGAGACACGGACCTTTACCGAGGCGGCAAGCAAGACAAGCGGCACGTTGACGGTCGTCGATGGCAGCAAGACGGCGCATCTGACCCTGGCCGGCAGCTACGTCACCAGTTCCTTCTTACTCGCCAGCGACGGTGCCGGAGGAACCCTGGTGACGTTCACCTGAGACGTGTGAATACGCACCGAACCAGGACCCCACCCCAAAACAGCAGCACAAAGCTGGATTTGCAACCGGAATCGACAAACTGGTGGGGTCCCGATCGGCGCCGATGGGGACCCCACAAAGGTCACAGTTTATTTGGCGAATTCAAAGCCTTATTCGACGTCGGCGCTGGGGTCCCGTCGGCATGCCGGATCACAGCCAGGCTTCGCGCGGGACGAGCCAGGCTCTCGGGAAAACCCGACACATTCATGAAATGCCGATATCACTTCATGCGGTTTATGGCGTGTAATGGATCGGCACCGACGAGCGTATCTTCAGGACAATGCGACGGCTGGCCGTCGGCGAATGACTGGAGGACGAAAAATGCAAAAGCGCGTACTTGGCAAAAGCCGCCTGGAGGTATCGGCCATCGGCTTCGGCTGCATGGGCCTGAACTTCAGCTACGACCACTCTCTGAGCAAGGAGGAGAGCATCACGCTGATCCGCCAGGCGGTGGAGCGCGGCGTCACTTTCTTCGACACAGCGGAGATCTACGGCCCGTTCACTAATGAGGAGATCGTCGGCGAGGCGCTCGCGCCGATCCGCGACCAAGTGGTGATCGCCACCAAATTCGGGTTTGCGGTCGATCCCGCCACGCGCAAGCAGACCGGCATCGACAGCCGGCCTGAGCACATTCGCGCGGTCTGCGATGCGTCGCTCAAGCGGTTGGGCATCGAGGTGATCGATCTCCTTTACCAGCACCGCGTCGACCCCAATGTGCCGATCGAAGATGTGGCCGGCACCGTCAAGGATCTGATCGCCGCGGGCAAGGTCAGGCATTTCGGCCTGTCCGAGCCCGGTGCGCAGACCGTCCGCCGTGCTCATGCGGTGCAACCGATCACGGCGCTACAGAACGAATATTCGCTGTGGACACGCGGGCCGGAGACCAACGGCATTCTCGATGTCTGCGCGGAACTCGGCATCGGCCTCGTCGCCTACAGTCCGCTCGGCAAAGGCTTCCTGACGGGTGCGATGTCCAAGGACACGAAGATCGGCGCGAACGACTTCCGTAAGATCCTGCCGCGCTTCACGCCCGAAGCAATGGAGAAGAACCAAGCGCTGATAGCCCTCCTGAGGCGCATCGCGGGCGAAAAAAAGGCGACGCCCGCCCAGATCGCGCTGGCTTGGCTGCTGGCGCAGAAGCCCTGGATCGTGCCGATCCCCGGCACCACCAAGCTTCACCGGCTCGAAGAGAATCTCGGCGCCGCCGACATCCTGCTGACGGCCGACAATCTCACCGAGATCGAACGCGCGGCGGCCGAGATCCATGTCGCGGGCGAGCGCTATCCCGAGCACCTGATGGCGACAACCGGTCTCTGAAGTCGCTGACCGTCCGAGCCCGCGCGCTGCCCGCGCGGGCTCTGCCTTTTCGGGATCAGCGCACACCACGTCACAGAACATCGACGGCAAGGTTGTCGTCGTTGCCGACGATGACACTGTCGGGCTCCTGGTTCACGGACGTTGCGCGACGTCAGGCGTCGTCGGCCAGCCCAAGCAGGCGACGTAGCCGCAGCAGGTCGGTGTTGGCGCGAAAACCAGGCCCGTGGCGCTGGAAGCTCCTGGCAGCAGCAAGGTCGCCGACCACCAACGGTTCGCACCCCGCATCGCGGACGAGCTGGACCGCCGTTTCGACTGCTTCCCGGTCGTCGCCCGCCAGCGGCACGGCCAGTCGCTTGCCTCGGCCGATGCCCGATGCCTCGATGGCGGTCGCATCCACCGCGCTGAATGCACGCACCAGTCGCGTGCCAGGCATCAGCCGGGCCGAGGTCAGGCCCACGCCATCCCGCTCGGCATCGCGAGTCAGCGGTTCGGACGGCGATGGGTTGGTGGCGTCGAGTACGACCTTCCCGTGCAACGCCTCCGCATGATCCCGCCCGATCGCCGGCAACGCGGCATAGGGCGTGGAAATTAGCACCACGGGCCCGAACGCTGCTGCCTCGCTGACAGTGCCTGCCGAGGCGCGGGAGCCGAGTTCGCGTGTGAGGCTTTCGAAGCGTTCGGGATGCCGAGACGAGAACAGCACCTCATGTCCGGCTTTGACCCATTGCCGGCCGACCGTACCGCCCAGCCAGCCCGCACCGATGATCCCGATACGCATGGATAGTCCTCCTCGTTCCCAGAGCTCGTCGCGATCGGCATCAGAACCCGATTGCCGCATCCTCGTGTGATTGGTCCGGCGAGCCTGAGCGGACCGCATAGCGCAGGTGCACGATGCCGTGGTCCAGCGCTTCGCAGGAGGTCAACGACAGCCGCACTTTACCGGCCAGCCCTGCGTCACCAGCCTCGACAATCGCCCGGCCGTCCGATCGTCCGTCGAGAGCGGGTGCGACCAGCAGACTGAACTCGTCCACAAGACCGTTGGCGAAGAATGAGCCGTTGATGTCAGCGCCACCTTCCAGAAGCAGACGACGGATGCCGAGCTCACGGCCCAGCACATCCAGCATTGCGGCAAGGTCCATCTCTGCGCCATCCGCGACGATGTACGACACTCCGTCCGCCGCCAGTTCGGCCAGGTGGCTGTCGCCCACGTCGCGGCCGAGCAGCACCACGACATGGTCACCATCCATCTCGCCGGCGTCGAAGTGGAGTTTGCCCGAGGGATCGACCGCGATGGCATAGCTCGCGGTGCGGCGCGCGGCGAAATGGTGCGGCCGATCAACCTCGACCGGTCCGGCAGGCGCGTGGGGATTGGTCTTGGTCATCTCGGCCATGGTCACACGCCCGACAATCCAGGCATCGCCTTCGAGCGCATCATGCACTTTCGCATAGAGGGCGGACCAGTCGGCGCGGCTGCCGTCCGGGCTCTCGCTCCAGCGACCGGGATGGAGACGGCCGTCCAGCGAAGCGATCATGTGGCAGACAACGTGCGGTTTCATCGCAGGATCCCCGACGAGGTTGAAGGCGAGACGGCCGCGGTGCCGGCAAAGAGGCTATGTCGATCACAAAGCGACAAGACACGCCGCCGCGGTCCGACTTGCCTGCTATCTCGTCACAGCCCAGTCATTTTCATCGCGGCGGCGGGCAGTCGTTCGCCTTGCAGCATGAGCTTCGAGGCGGCCGCATCGATCCCACGGAGGTCGTCGGAAGTAAGTTCGACGGCGACCGCGCCGAGGTTCTCCTCCAGACGCCCGAGTTTCGTGGTGCCCGGGATAGGGACGATCCACGGCTTTTGGGCCAGCAACCAGGCAAGCGCGATCTGGGCGGGGGTGGCGCCCTTGGTTCTCGCCACGTCGCGAAGCAGCGCGACGAGCGCCATGTTCGCCTTCAGCGCGTCCGGGGCGAAGCGAGGAACACTGGCGCGGAAATCGGAGCCCGCGAACCGGGTGGCCTCGTCCATCTTGCCGGTGAGGAAGCCGGCACCGAGTGGGCTGAAGGGGACAAAGCCGATGCCGAGTTCCTCCAGCGTCGGTAGGATATCGGTCTCTGGGCCTCGGTACCAAAGGGAATATTCGCTCTGCACCGCCGTGACGGGCTGCACCGCATGAGCGCGCCGGATCGTCTTGGCGCCGGCCTCCGAAAGGCCGAAATGCTTGACCTTGCCTTCTCGGATCAGCTCCTTGATCGCGCCCGCGACGTCCTCGATCGGGACGCTCGGGTCAACACGATGCTGATAGAAAAGGTCGATGACATCGGTCTTGAGCCGCTTCAGGGAGGCTTCGGCAACCGCCTTGATATGCTCGGGGTGGCTGTTGACGCCCCCGCGCCGTTCTCCCGTGTTGGGATCGATGTCGAACCCGAACTTGGTGGCGATCACCACCTGGTCACGGAAGGGTGCGAGGGCCACGCCGACGAGTTCCTCGTTCGCGAATGGGCCGTAGGCTTCGGCCGTGTCGAAGAAGGTGACGCCACGTTCCACCGCCGCGCGGATCAGCGCGATCCCCGCCTGCCTGTCGACGGGCTGGCCGTAGCCATGGCTCAGCCCCATGCAGCCAAGTCCCAGGGCCGAGATCTCCAGGCCACTCCGTCCGAGTGTGCGCTTCTGCATTGCTTCCTCTATGTTCATATGCTCCCTCCGCATCGGGGGAGTGACTAAGCTTGGTGGGACGGGGGCTGATGTGCCCCCCGGGTTCCCGTTGTCGAAGCTGCGGATGCTTTCCGCGACTACGCTGCCACTGCCTGCGGGGCCGACAGCGAGGCCATGTCGATCACGAAGCGGTAGCGCACGTCGGAGCGATCGAGCCGGTCGAAGGCCTCGTTGATCTGGTCCATGCGGATCATCTCGACATCGGGCAGCACGCCCTTCTTGGCGCAGAAGTTCAGCATCTCCTGCGTCTCGGCGATCCCGCCGATGGGCGAGCCCGCGATCCGGCGACGGCCGAGCAGCAGCGGCACCGTGCTCGGTTCGGCGAGCGGGCCGACCTGCCCGACCAGAACCAGCGTACCGTCCACATCCAGCAGCGGCATGTAGGGGTTGATGTCGTGCTTCACCGGCACGGTGTCGATGATGAGGTCGAAGGTTGACGCAGCCCTAGCCATCGCCGCCGCGTCAGTGGAGACGAGCAGCCGGTCGGCGCCGAGCGCCAGCGCGTCCGCTTCCTTGTCCTTCGTGCGGCTCATCACGGTCACATCGGCGCCCATCGCGGCGGCAAGCTTCACCGCCATGTGGCCGAGGCCGCCCAACCCGATAACGCCAACCCGGCTGCCGGGGCCCACATTCCAGGTGCGCAGCGGCGAGTAGGTAGTGATGCCGGCGCAGACAAGCGGTGCCGCCTTGGACAAGTCCAGCCCTTTGGGCACGCGGAGCACGAACTCCTCGCGCACGACGAGGTGCTTGGAATAGCCGCCATAGGTCCGCTCACCGGTGATGCGATCCTTGTCATTGTAGGTCTGGGTATTCCCCTCCCGGCAGAGCTGTTCCTCACCCTTGCGGCACTGGTCGCAATGCCCGCAGCTGTCGACCATGCAGCCAACGGCAACATGGTCGCCCACCTTGTAACGGGTGACGTCGCCACCGACCGCGGTGACGCGGCCAACGATCTCGTGGCCTGGCACCATCGGGTATTGGCTCCAGCCCCAGTCGTTACGGACCTGGTGGAGATCCGTGTGGCAGATACCGCAATAGAGCACCTCCATGGCCACGTCGTTCGGGCGCAGTTCGCGCCGCTCGAAGTCGAAGGGTGCAAGCGGCGCGTCGCAGCGCAGGGCCGCGTAACCGGTGGTCTTCATCGGATGACCTCGTGAAATTCCTGGGCATCAGCGTCCTTGAACGCCTTGCGGAGGATCGGCACCGCCGTGTTCGCGACCGGCCAGCCGGCGTAGAAAGCAAGGTGCGTGACGAGTTCGACCAGTTCCTCGCGGGTGACGCCGTTGTCGAGCGCACGCCTGACGTGGCTGGGCAGTTCATTATGGCGATACAGCGCGACGAGGCTTGCGACCGTGATCAGGCTGCGATCGCGCTTGGATAGACCGGGGCGCTCCCAGACCTCGCCGAACAGCACGCGGTCGCTGAGATCGGCCAGCGCGGGCGCGATGTCGCCATAGGCCTTCTGCGCGGGACTCTGTTCGTTGGCCATCATCGCGCCTGCTCCCCGTACTGCTCGTCGGTCACCTTATCCATCCAGGTGACCGCCTTGCCGTCCTGCATTTCGCAGATGGCGATGTGCGTCATCGCGCAGTCGGGCGCGGCGCCGTGCCAGTGCTTCTCGCCGGGTTGGAACCAGACGATGTCGCCGGGGCTGATCTCCTCGACCGGCCCACCTTCGCGCTGCACGCGGCCAAAACCCGCGGCGACAAGCAGCGTTTGGCCGAGCGGGTGCGTATGCCACGCGGTGCGCGCGCCCGGCTCGAAGGTGACCGTCGCGGCACTCAGATTGCCGCTGCCACTGAACGGCGCGTCGACCCGGACGGTGCCGGTGAAATATGCCTCAGGACCCTTGTTCGAGGGCTGTGAGCCGCTGCGCTTGATCTCCATCGCCGATCTCCTTGCCGTCAGGGCCGGCGCCCATGAGGACCGCCGGCGGAAGGCCATAATCTAATCGCAAGACATTGGGAGGATTAGGCGCTATAATACGCATGATGTTATATCGGGGATTCATGAATGAAACGCGAGGAACTGGTCGATCTCAATGCCTTCCTGACCGTGGCTGAGGAGAAAAGCTTCACCCATGCCGCCGCGAAGCTCGGCACCTCTCAGTCCTCGCTGAGCCACACCATCCGGCGACTGGAGACGCGGCTTGGGGTGCGTCTGCTAACCCGGACCACCCGAAGCGTCGCGCCGACCGAGGCCGGCGAGCGGCTACTCGACACGCTGAGGCCGGCGCTCGACAGCATCGGCGCTAAGCTCGCCTCGCTGAGCGAATTGCGTGAGAAGCCGGCCGGGACGATCCGCATCACGACGTCCGAGCACGCAGCCAACGCCGTCTTGTGGCCCGCGCTCGAGAAACTGCTCCCCAGTTGCCCCGACATCCATGTCGAGCTGAGCATCGATTCCGGCTTGACCGATATCGTGACGGAGCGGTTCGATGCCGGCGTCCGGCTCGGCGAGGCGCTCGCAAAGGACATGATCGCGACGCGGATCGGCCCGGACCTGCGCATGGCAGTGGTCGGTTCGCCAGCCTATTTCGAGAAGCGCCCGATCCCCCGCACGCCCCAGGACCTGGGCGAGCATCAATGCATCAACCTGCGCATGTTGAGTGCCGGCGGCTTTTACGCCTGGGAATTGGAGAAGGGCGGCCGCGAGGTACGGGTGCGCGTCGAGGGGCAACTCGCCTTTAATAACGTCCCGATGATCGTCCGCGCCGCTACCGCCGGGTTCGGGCTCGGTTTCGTGTTGGAGGATCACGTCAAGATGCACCTCGCAGACGGGCGGCTGGTCCGCGTGCTGGAGAACTGGTGTCCGCCATTCCCTGGCTACCACCTCTATTACCCAAGTCGGCGCCAGCCTTCGGCCGCCTTCGCGTTGCTGGTGGAAGCGCTGCGATATCGTGCGTGAGGCCTGCTGCGCGACCCGTGGGGGCCGTGCGCGTCGATCCGCTGTTCGAGGCCTCCGGCCTCAGGAATGTCATTGTGGAAGGTTCGCTATCATGCGGCTCTCCCGTCGTCTCGCCATTGCCGTGTTCACCTCGTTCTCGGGATCAGTTGTGATAAAGGGCCGGGCCGCCGAACCCATGCGTATCGGCATCATCGGCGCGGGCTGGCTGGGCGGCACCGTCGGCCGGCTCTGGGTGCAGGCCGGGCACGAGGCGCTGTTCTCCTCCCGTCATCCAGACGAGCTCGTCTCCATGACCCGCCCGCTCGGTCCTCGCGCTTCGGTGGGCACGCCGCGGCAGGCCGCCGAATTCGGTTCGGTCGTGTTGATAGCCGTGCCTTATGGGGCGCTGCCGCAGCGCGGGCACGAGTTGCAGGAGATGCTGCGCGGCAAGATCGTGCTTGATGCCTGCAATCCGGGTCCGTCCGGCGAAGAGGCGCTGATGCGCGAAGCGGAGGCCAATGGCGTCGGCCAGACCTCGGCGAAATACCTTCCGGGCGCGCGGCTGGTACGGGCCTTCAGAGCCGTCGATGCCTCGGCCCGCCGGCAGAGTGGCAAGTTGGGCGTTCCCCTCGCCGGGAACGATGCCGGCGCCATCCGGGTTGCCGCGGAACTGGTGCGCGATGCCGGCTGCGAGCCGGTGGCGGTGGGCGATCTGGCAGCAGCCGCCAGCTTCCAGCGGGGTGGTCCGGGTTTTCGGGCGAACACGACAGCACCAGAACTGCGTCGCCTGCTCGGCCTGCCCGAAGGGAGCTGAGACCGGACTGGCAGCTATCGGCCAACGCTCGCCGGCGGCAGTTCCCGAAAGCCGCTCTTCCGATATCTGTTCTCGGAGGTAGGCCCGGCCGACCCTTAACCAAGCCGACCTGGCTGCTTTTCACCGCAACCGGCGGCCTCGCGTCGCGATCGGCACCCGCTGCATCGACAACCGGGGAGCCGTTGCGTTCGTCACCTACTCCGTCGCCTGCTTCCGTCATGCTTCCATGGTAATGGGATGGTGCTGTGGCCCAGACACGACGAAGCCCGCTAGATCGTTGATCTAACGGGCTTATTTCTGGTTGCGGGGGCACGCAACCATCTTAATTTGCTGCTTGTGGGGTGATCGTGCCCGCCTCGCAGGCGAAGATCGCACGCTCGAATCATGCCTCGTCCGCCAATGCTTTCAATCAGTTGGGGAAATACCGCCAGGGCAGCCGGAACTGATAGCTGCCAAAATCGGGGCGAAGTACTCCCTTCCAGCTCATCAGGCGCAGCCAGCAGGTTCCGCACCGTTCTGTCATGCCACGCACCGTGCACCGTCCGCACCCCGCGTGCATTCAGCGCCGCGGTCATGGCCCCGTTGGTTGTGGCGGTTACCACCGTGATCTGATGACCGAGCGGAAGCACGTCGCCCTATGATTTTAGGCCGCCGGCAGAAATCTGCCGGCGGAGCTTCCCCCGCCCTTCCCCCAAAATGGCTGCCGGTGACGGTCGTTCGTTCCCGTAACTGGCGTGCCGCGTGGGCGGGGGGCCGGACCAAAAGGCGAGCAGGGAAGGCGGCTAGACGGCCGGCGCCCTATTTTCGTGCGATGATGATTCCTGACGCGGTCGGCTGTTAGATAGGCGTCGACGGGTCGAAGATCACGCGGGAGCCGTCGCACTCCGGCCCCACACCACGGACAGCGCCCGGCTTGCCCCCCACCCGGCGGCCCAGCGAGCGGACTCAGGGCAAAATTGGGTGTGAAGCGGCGTCCAACCGGGACTCTGACGCACAACGGTGCGCTGCGACGACCGGACCGACCGTGGAACGTCCCTCGCCCGCCGGCTCACCCCGTCGGCAGCAACTCGCGCGGCGTGCCGTGCACCATCATGGTCATCGCCTTGCCCTCCTCGAGCGTCGCCTGCACGTCCTGGCCGCCCTGCGAAATGTCGAGCCGCACCCTTCGTCCGTGCCAATAGACGCAGCAACTGACGCGGCTCCAGTGCGCCGGCAGCAGCGGCGCCAGCGACAGCATTTCGCCGGCCAGCGACAGCCCGACGAAGCCGAGCATCACCGCCTGCCGCAACCCGCCCAGGGCGGCGATGTGCACCCCGCCGGCGCTCTCCGCCGAGCTTGGCGACAGGTCGATCGCCGAGGTCTCGTGCAGGTAGCGCAACGCCAGATCGGTCATCCCCAGCCGTGCCGCCACCAGCGCGTGCATGGACCGGCTGAGCGAGCTGCCGTGCGAGCAGAGCGGCTCGTAGAAGCGGAAATTCGCGCGCTGCGTCGGCTCGTCGAAGGTCTCCGGCAGCAAGGCCAGCAGCGCCACCACGTCGGCCTGCTTCACCACCTGCGTGTGTTGCGTCCGCTCGTGCCCCAGGATCACGTCCATCGGCACCTTGCGGTCCGCGTAGCGCTCCAGGTTGATCCGCTCCAGCTGGTAGAATCCGGCGAACTGCTCGATCAGCCCGGTCGCCGGATCGAGCCCGGTCACCAGGGTATCGATGACCTCGCGCCACAGGGCCAGTTCCGCCGCGCCCAGCCCGAGCCGGCTTTCCAACTCGCCCCAGCACTCCGCCCAGCCCCGGCGGGCGCCGTCGCGCGCCGTTGCGCGCATCATCTCGACCAGTTCCAGGCCGCGGGCGATGTTCCAGCGCGCCATGCCGTTGGTATAGGCGTTGTCGTCGATGTTCTCGTGGTACTCGTCCGGCCCGATGACATGGCGGATGTGCCGCCGCCCGTCGGCCTCCAGGGTCGCCCGGCTGGCCCAGAACCGCGCGGTTTCCAGGATCATTTCCGCGCCCGCCTCGAGCAGGAAGGCGTCGTCGCCGGTGGCGCGCCAGTACTGCCACACCGCATAGGCGACATCGCTGGCGATATGCTGCTCCTCCTTGCCGGAAAGTACATCCACCAGCGTGCCGGCGGGTCCGATCACCTGGTCGGGCGTGGTTTCCTCGCCGGTATCCGCCGACTCCCACGCATAGAGCGCGCCGCGCCAGCCGCCGCGCCGCGCCTTGGCGCCCGCCCGGTCGATGGTGTGGAAGCGGTACATCAGCAGCGACCGCGCCGCCTTCGGCCAGGTGGAGATGTAGAACGGCATCAGATAGATGTCGGTGTCCCAGAACACGTGGCCGAGATAGGCATCGCCGGTCAGCCCGCGCGCGCCGATGGAAACCAGCGGATCGTCCGGATTGGCGGCGCTGTTGAGGTGATAGGTGGCGAACCGCAGCGCCCGCTCGATTTCCGGGTCGCCCTCGATGGTGACGTCGCTGGCCTGCCAGCGACCCGCCCAGGCCGCTTCATGCGCGGCCAGTATCGCCCGGCCGCCGGCCGCCCGCGCCCGCCCCAGCGTGGCCGCCGCCGGCGGACCCGGGTCCTCCTCCGCGGTGTCGGCGCGCGCCACCGCCACGATCCGCTCCAGCGCCGCCTCCTGCCCGATCATCGAGCGCCAGTGCCAGACCCAGCGCAACGGGCCGGCCGTCTCGGTGACCCGCGCGTGGCCGTCGAGCGACAGGCGCGCCGCGCCCGCCATCGCCACGCCGCGGTCCGAATCGGCGGTGCGCCACACCCCGAGTTCGTCCTCGACGCGGACCGCCATCATGCCCAGCCCCGCCGACTCGAACGAGGCTTCGAGCTTCACCTCCACCCCGTCGCGGTCCAGCTCGAGGGAAAGCAGTTGCAGCCCGAGCGCGCGCTCGGCCTGCGAGACCAGCCGCAGGGTGCGGACATGCGCGATCACGCCGGCCGGCGTGCGTTGCCGCCACTCGGCCAGCAGCAGCCCGCGCCGCATGTCGAGGGTTCGCCGGTGTTCCAGCGTGCGGCCGCGGCGCAGCAGCAGCGTTTCGCCGTCTAGCCGGATGCGCACGCGCAGCCAGTCCGCCACCGGCACCAGCGCGGGCACCGGCGGGTCGGTGTTGGGGGTGTCGAACAGCCCCGCCACGTAGGTGCGCGGCCACGACGCCCAGACCAGCCAGGGCGCCCACGTCAACCAGGTCGGCCCGCGGCTGACCGCGCGGGACGCCCGCACGCCCAGGAAGCCGTTGCCCACCGCGAAGCGCGACTCGATGCTGCTCTCGCGCAGGGGGTCGTAACCGTGCTCGTCCAGCGTCCAGTCCGGATCGTCCGTCAGGTGCATCGTGTCGCGCATGTCCGCCCCGTTCCTCCGCTCGTCCCGTGGGCGCAGCACGCCCGATACCAATGCGTCCGCATCGACTTGGGCCAGGTCCGTCACCACCAGATCGGCGCCGGCTGCCACCAGCAGCGCCGCGTCGTTCAGCCGGGCGAT
>Ga0181520_10005330_pt1 | contig 20580 bp, 15 predicted proteins | sample PEATcosm2014_Bin_29_FD_132451 | JGI IMG/M metagenome (GOLD analysis project Ga0181520, IMG submission 132451) | Peatland microbial communities from MTU Mesocosm Facility, Houghton, MI, USA - PEATcosm2014_Bin02_30_metaG | ecosystem: Environmental > Terrestrial > Soil > Wetlands > Peat | place... | reverse complement strand
TATCGCGCCTCGGCCCGCTATGATGACCAGATCCTGATTGAGAGCCGTCCCGCTCTGCTGCGCGGCTCGATTCTCAAATTCGCCTATCGCATCCTCCGCAAAGCCGACGAGGGTGAGGAGCCCGTGCTGCTGGCTGAGGGCGAAACCGTTCACGTGGTCTGCGACAGCCAGATGCACAAAAAGCATCTGCCGCCGCACTACGTTGCCGTCTTGCGCGCCAGCATGGACTCCAGCCAAGAATCTTAGAGCCTGAAATCACTGAATTTGCTTTCTCTTCTAAGCTCGGCGGTTGTGCTCGACCTGTTAAAATTCTTGTCAATGAACAGCTACGCTTTTGTCTTGTTCACTACTGTTCATCAGGAAGAAACAAGCGTGGACCGGGAGGTCCACGCCACAGCCGACCAGGAGGTCGGCGCTACAGTTTTCTTCTCCGTGATTCGGTGAAAGCCGGAGGAGGACTGTTCCCTGACAACTGAAAACTGACAACTGTCAATTGAGAACTGGTTCACCGCTTGCTCTTCAAATCCATCCCGATCTCATCTCTTTTCGTTGCTCTGCGCGCGCGCGGCTCCGGACAGCGGGCGCTCCTCTTTATTTTGGAGTGCGCGCTCGGCATGGTGGCCGTGGTTTTGGTGGCTGCTCTGGCGCATTGGGCTGGCTGGCTGCTGCCGGTGGCTGCGCTGCTTTACCTGCTGATTGTGGTTCCTATCGCGCTGCTCAGCGGATTCTGGCAATCCGTCATTGTCTCTGCCTGGGCGGTTTTCATCCACAGCGTCTTTTCCACGCGCCAACCCCAGTTTCCCTTTCAATCCAATCTGACCACTGATCCAGCCAACACCATTACGCTGCTGGTTTTTGTCATCGTGGCGCTGGTGGTCAGCCGCCTCTCGGCGCGCGTCAAAGATCACGCTCAGGAGGCGGAGAGTTGGGGCGGCCAAATGCGCGACCTCTACGAGTTCACCCGCCGCACGCTGGAGATGAATCTGCACGTTGAGCCGGGGCCGCAGTTGGCCGAACTGGTGCATGAGATCTTCTCGCTGGAGGCCGTGGCGCTTTTTGATGCGGACTTGCACGAGGTCTATCAGGCCGGTTTCTGGTCGACCGATCCGCGCGAGATGGCGCAGAATGTCTACTACTTTGAAAGCACGGACGACGATGCGGCCACCGGCCTGGGCCGCAGGGTCGTTCGCCTGGGAACCGTTCCGGTGGGCGCGTTGGTGGTGCGCGGCGAAACCGGCCCGCTGACCAACAACGCCATCGCCTCACTGATTGCCATCACCTTTGACCGCTATCGCGCCTTTGCCAATGAGAGCCGCATCGAGACCGAGCGCCGCACGGAGCAGTTGCGCTCAACGGTTCTGGACAGTCTGGCCCACGCCTACAAAACGCCGCTGACCGCGATCCGCGCCGCCGCCAGCGGCCTCAGCGAGATGGGTCATCTTTCGGCAGGGCAGGCGGATCTGATCGGCCTGATCGACGAGCAGGCCGGTGTGCTGGCCAACCTGACCACGCGCCTGTTGACCACCGCCCGCCTGGACGCCGGCGAAGTAAAGGTCAACGCCACACCGGTCGGCGTTGCGCCCATGATTGAAGAGATTGTCACCAGCCTGCGCGACCGCCTGGCCAGCATGAAGGTGGTGATTGATCTGGCGGACGACGAGATGGTGGTCCACTGCGACCGCCAGTTGATGGTCATGCTGCTTACGCAGTACATTGACAACGCCTGCAAGTATTCTATTTACGGAACCACCATCACCATTCGCGTGGTGGCGGCCAAGGCCGAGACCATTTTTTCCGTACACAGCTTTGGCCCGGTGATTCCGATTGCCGACCGGGAGCGCATCTTCAACCGTTATTATCGTTCCAGCGCCAATTCAAATCGCGCCAGCGGAACGGGCATCGGCCTCTCGGTGGCCAAGCGCGTGGCGCAGATTCACGGCGGTTATGTTTGGGTGACCAGCGAGGAGCACGCGGGCACCACGTTTTTTGCGGCCATCCCTGCCTCAGTTCGGAAGGAGCAATCTTAGATGAATCAGCCAGCGATTCGCATTCTTATTGTCGACGATGAATCAGCCATCCGCAGGGCGCTGCGTCCGCCGCTGATGGAGCTGGGTTTTCAGGTGATGGAGGCCTCGCGCGGCGAAGAGGCACTGCAAACCCTGCGTTCAAGCGTCTTTGACGCCGTGCTGCTCGACGTGAATATGCCCGGCATCGGCGGCATTGAGACGCTGCGCCGCATCCGCGCCTTCGCCCCGCGGCTGCCCGTCTTGGTTCTCACCGTACGCGACCAGGAAGAGGACAAGGTCGAGGCGCTGGAGCTGGGCGCCGACGATTACGTCACCAAGCCCTTCAGCACGCGCGAGCTGATCGCCCGCATCCGCTCCGCCGTGCGCCGCGTCCGCGCTCCAGCCCGCGCCGAGGACGCGCCCATCGAAATCGGCGAGATTCGCCTCGATCCCGTCAAGCGCGTCGTCAACAAACGTGGCGAGCCGATCCATCTGACGCGCAAGGAGTTCGACATTCTCCACTGCCTGATGAGCCGTGCCGGACGCGTGGTCACTTATGCCCGGCTGCTCACCGCCGTTTGGGGCGCCGATTGCCGCGAAGAGGTGGAGTACCTGCGCACCTTTGTCCGCCAACTGCGCAAGAAAATCGAGGACGATCCAGCCAACCCCATCTACCTGCTGACGGATGTGTATGTGGGTTACCGATTCGCTGATGCGCAGAGCTTTGTGGATGAATCGGCGGAGGCCGCAGCGGAAGAGCGCGCGCCGGAAGCAGGAAGCATTTTATCGGCCGGCGATTGAGCCGCTGCATTTCGAGGTGCTACGGTCGCCTACCTGGTTCTTCCATGGAATAACCAGGTAGGCGACCATCTGAGTTTTTGCCGGTGCTGCCATGGAGCGGGGAGCTACGGCTTGCCCGACTGGCGCTTGGTCCAATCGAAATCCTTGTCTTCAAGCACCGCGGCGGTATAGGTGCGAATCGGGATTTCGAGGCTTCCCGCCTTGCGCGCCGTCCAATCGTAGACGCCGACTTCCAGGAAGACGGGTATCCGGGGCAGATCGATATCCAGATGAGCCGGAATGCCGGTGCTCTGCGCCGCCGCGAATTGCTCGGCGCTGAGGTCGAGGGGCAACGTACCGCCCGCCCAGTTCACAGGATGGCCGTCTTTGTCGTAGGCCAACAGGCCAACCTGAATCTTGCCCGTGTGCCGTCCATCCGGGGTGAGGTTCAGCTTCAGGTCATTCGGGCGCAGATTGAACTTCACGCGAAACCGGGTCAACGGATCGGAGAGGTTGGCATTGCCGCCAGCCACTTTGTTGTCTAGCGCGTGTTGAGAATCGGCCATAGCCAGACGCGCGCTGAAGACGATCTGCGTGGAGGCAGGCGCGCCGCGGATAAGGAACGGATGCAGCGGATCGGAGTTGGGCGGCGGCTCCGGCGAAGGCGTCTCGTCGGCAAAGTAGCCCCGGCGATAGGCCAGATCGTAGTTGCCCTCCGTCAGGCGTACCTCGATGCGCCGGTAGCCGCCATCCATCTTCGTATTGGTTGGCGTATAGGAGAGTGTGTAATAGTGCGCGCCGTCGTCGATGGCGTGCGCGAGTGCGCCGGCCAGGTCGTTGGTGTTGTTGAAGGCCTTGCCGCCCGTTTCGTTGGCCAACTGGTTCACAGCCTCGGTCGCGATGGCCCGCTGGTCACTTTGCTGATAAAGCGTGCCGATGCTCTTCTGGTTGTAACCGGCGGCCTCGGTGACGTTGTCCATCTGCATCCCCTCGGCGTTGACCGGATAGACGGCCACATCCGAAAGTGCCAGCAGGTTGGAGGCCTCTTTGGCACCGGGAAGATTGTTTTGGCTGCCCAACGAGCCCTTCTGCTCCCGACCGCTGGGAAAGGCCGAGACCGGGAAGGTGCTGGCAAACCAGATCAGATTCTTGCGCCCTTGGATACCGGCCAGATAGCGCGCCAGAAACTCAAGCCCCGTTATCGTCATCCCGACCCGCTCACCGGCCTGGTTGCCGGCGATGCTGGCCTGCCCAGCGCCGATGCCTTCGCGGGAGCGGGAGTAGCCCGTGCCGTTTCGCCCTTGACTGCCTCCCATCATGACGGCGTGGATGTCGGCTTGATCCTGATCATCGGCATCGTCCTGGCGCGAGCGCGAGGCTTCGATCTTCTCTGGTATGTCTCCATTCTTTTTGTCGTTCATGGCTGCGCGCAGGGCTTCGCCATCGGACGTGAATCCCTGAATCAGCCGCAGCCTGCTTCCCAAAACAAAGATGGCCACTTTTGTTCCCGGCTTCATCTTCTGAAGAAAGTCCAGGATCTGCTGATGCACCTTCACCTGATCCGGCAGGGGCGTATTCAGCTTGTCAATCAGCACCACATTGACCGCATCCACCACTGGCGCGGCGGGCAGATTGGTGTAGAGATTGGGCGGCAGCTTTGGCGCATCGCTCTGCGGCGCGGGGGTGACCGTGTGCTCCTCAAAGAAGTTAACGGTCTGCGGCTTGCCGTCTTCCAGCACTTCAAAGAGCTGCCCGCCCAGGCCGGTGACCGGAGCCTGTTTCTTGTCCGTAACCACCACATCCAGTTCCACGGCGCGGGTGTTGGCCTTCAGGGTGAGTATCTGCTCCTTCGGGGCGGTTTGTGCGGGCGCGGGCGGTGCGGGTGCGGCAGCGGCAGGAACCGGCGCGGGCGCCGAGGCATCTTGCGCAGGCGGAGTTGGAGCGGAGGCGGTGGCCGGGGCAGTTGGCGGGGCAATTTCCGGGGCTGCGGGCGCGGGCGGCGCAACCATGGCCGCCGAAGCCGGCTGGAAGTTGGCGAGGCTCGGCTGCGCCACCGCGCCGGTTGAACTCTGCGCCATCTCCTCGCCGTTTTCGCCCAGGATGCGCATCTCCGCGCCCAGCCGGTGATACTGCGCAAAGGCCACGTCGTTCACATAAATCTTGATGGGGTCGTGGTCGAGGATGGAATGTGTGTCGTCGGTGGAGGCGTGGCCATAGCGCAAGAGCGAAAGCGCCACGCTGCGCGAGGGGCAAATATAACTCTTACCGCCGATATCCACCGTGCCATACTCCACCATGGTGGCCGCGCGCTTTACCTTCTCGCCCAGTGGAAGCTCCGCATCAATGGTGATGCGAAGGACTGCGCCGGTCGCCGGGTCCACGGTGATCTCGCCATGATATCCGGTCTTCTGGCGGACGATCTCCTGCGGCGCCAAAGCACTAAGCTCTTCATTTTTGCAGCAGTACTGCACCCAATAATTCGACTTTGGATCAGGCACCGCGTAGCCGAAGACGGCCAACTGCCCGCTTGCGCCCTGCTCCCAGTGGCTCCACGCCAGCTTGCTTTTGGCCGCGTCCAGCAGCACGGTGGTCAGGACTGGCCCAAACTCGCCCCATGAGACCATTCCTTGCGCCGATGGTTCGCTTGTGCCGGCCTTTACAGCAGCCACATCCACCATCTCCTGCCCATCCCGGTAAACCACGTTCTTGCTGGTTTTGCCAACAAAATGCAGCGGAATATATCCGTATTCATATTGCGGACGGTCTTCATAGCGGGTTGTCTCGCGCGTGGCGAAGAAGTTCGGCAGTTCATGAACCGTCTTGGTTGTATAGTGAACGACCTGGGCCATGATTTTGCGCTGGGTGGCCAGATCAGGCGCGGCGGCCTGGGGAATTTCATCGGCGGGAAGACTCAGAAACTCGGCCGAATCAGCCAAGACAAGCAACGCCTGGCGAGCCTGTTCACCGGGCAAGCCGACCTTCAGGCGCGCCAACCGGGCCGCGCTCAGCCGTTCGGTCAGTTCCAGCCCGGAGAGCCGGTCGGCCAGCTTGGCATCCGAAGCGCTGTGCGAAGCGGAAATCGTTTGCTCCAGTTGCGCCACCGTCACTTTGGTTGCCGCTCCCGCAGGAATCGCCATCGCCGCCAGCATTGCCAGCAAGACCAGTTTTCGCATCTCATCTCTCCCGCGTCTCACCGGATATTTGACTCCATCGGTCAGCGCTTCATCCCTACAAAAAAATGCCGAGCAAGCCTGTAGCCTGGATTATATTGAACAGGCCGGGGCGTGCGTCGAATAGATGACGCACGCCCCGGCCTGTTGATTAACTCAAAGTTCTTGATTGGTAAAATGCAGCCCTTTATTTGGCCTCCTCGGATGCTGTGGCAATGTAGGAGTCCACATTTGATTTGTCCACCAGCGAAGTTCCCGTATCCACAAAGACCGGATACGGCGCAAAGGAGTTGGCGCTGTAATCCTTGCTGAGTGATTTGGGCGGATCGTGATGGATGTCATCCAGCGCCTTCAGCCCCACGTAGCCCATGGTGAAAGGCTTTTGCGAAACGGTGGAATCAATGGTTCCATCCTTGATGTCGGCCAGCGTGTCCGGGTCCACATCCCAGGCCACCAGCAGACGGTCCGTTGCTTTGGCCTGCTTCAGCGCATCGGCAATCGCCTTGCCGGAGGAGGCCTCCAGGCTCACAAAGGCATCCACCTTCTTCTCTCCGGCAAGCGCCAGCGCCTCCTGCGTCCAATCAAAGGCATAGCGCGCATCGCCTTTGGTATCCACCACATCCACAATATGAATATCCGGCCGGGTGGCAAAGGCCTCCTTGAAGCCCTTCAACCGCTCCTCCAGATTGGGCTGGCCGGGAATGGTGAAAAAGACCACATTGCCTCGCCCGCCCAACCTCTCAATCACCCGCTGCGCGCCCAATCGCCCTGACTCAAGATTGTTGGTCCCGATAAAGTAAAGCCGGCGGCTGCCGGGCGCATCCGAGTCCACGGTAATCACCGGGATTCCGGCATTGATCGCATTGTTGATCTCCGACTGGAGCAGGGAAGCATCCACCACCGAAATCAGAATGCCCGACGGCTTGGCGGCAATCGCATCGTGCAGCGCCGCCAGTTCGGCCTGCGGATCAAAGTTCTCCGGCCCCACCACCTTGGCCTTTACGCCATACTGCGCCGCCGCCTTGGTGAAGCCGGCCGCCGCCGTCTGCCAGTAAGGTAGAGCCGAACGCGTGATTACCATGTAATACACTTCGCTGCTCGAATGTCTGCCGCAGCCCGACACGGACAGAACCGCCAAAGCCAGCAACAACCCAACCATCTTGATCGCTTTCATACTTGCCTCCGATCGGATCTTTCAACTGCCCATCCGGCGCGCGCGAAATCTGCCGCCCGCGCCCACCTGCATACACATCCCGGCTGCATCCTACGCCAGTTTCTCAGGATGTGTCTGCTCAATCCTGTGCACTTTATAACTCCCATGGAAGAAATTCGCGCCTGCAAATCTCCTTCTTTGAGCGAAAGATTCCCGTTTGCGGTATAACCGAGTTGGAAGTGCAGAATGCGGAGCGATGATTTGGGCGTATTTTTGTTGAGAGAAAGAGGATTGGGCACCCCGCCCGTTGGGTGAAGGAATGAGAGCCTCAAAAGATTGTGTGCTCCACCCTCGCCACTTTTTTGTTTTTGCGGCCAGGGTGGGATACCATGAATCCCAACCAGCGATTTTCTGTCCACTGTCTACTGTCTGCTGACCACCGTCTACTGACCCATGACCAACCCGGAGCACAATCCGCCGCTCAACGCGCTCGCTGTTCCAGCCGACGGCGCGCTCGCCAGCCGCGCCTATCCTGATCCGCCTCATCCCTACCGCACGCCTTTTGCCCGCGACGCCGCCCGCGTTCTGCACGCCCGAGCCTTTCGCCGCCTGGCCGGCAAGACGCAGGTCTTTGCCCGGTTGACCGCCGACTCTCCCTCGGACCACTTCCGCAGCCGCCTGACGCACACTCTTGAAGTGGCGCAGATCGCCCGCACCATTGCCCGCGCCCTTGGCCTGAACGCCGAACTGGCCGAGGCTCTCGCGCTGGTCCACGACATCGGCCATCCGCCCTTTGGCCACGCCGGAGAAAAGGCCCTCGACCGGTGCCTCCGCGCCCACGGGCTGCGCTTTGACCACAACCTGCACGCGCTGCGCATCGTCACCTGGTTCGAGGAGCGCTATGCAGGCTTTCGCGGACTCAACCTGACCCTTGGCGTGCGCGAGGGCATCGTCAAGCACTCCCGCGACTACTCCGCCCGTGAGCATCCCGAACTGGCCGAGTACTTCCTGGACCTGTTCCCGCCGCTCGAAGCGCAACTGATTGATCTGGCCGACGAGATTGCCTACACCATCGCCGATCTGGACGACGGCCTGGACTCCGGCATCCTGTCGCTGGATCAAGTGTGCCTGGGCGTCCCGCTCTTCCGCGGCTTTCACGGCGCTGTCTGCGATGATTTCCCGGGCGCGCAGCCCAAGCCAACCATTTATGAGGCGCTCAAGCGCCTGCTCGATGCCCTGGTCACCGATCTGATGGAAGAGACCACCCGCCAGGCGGGCTTGCTCGGCATCTCCACGCTCGAAGAGCTGCGCCGCGCACCGCATCGCATCGCCCAGCTGAGCCCGCCGATGGAAGCCGTCCGCGCCGGCGCCAAGAAGTTCCTCTACGCCAGCCTCTATGGCTCTCCAGAACTGGAGGAGGCTCACCATCACGCCACGCGGGTTGTGCAAGGGCTCTTTGCCGCGTTGATGAATGATCCCAGCCTGATGCCGGAGGACGATCAAGCGCTGATTCGCTCTGAAGGCCTGGCCCGCACCGTAGCCGACTACATCGCCGGCATGACCGACAGTTATGTCGAGCAGCTTTGGGCGCGCTATGCCCCCAACTGACGCTCGCCGGCACCGGCTGGCGAAATGCTTCCAAGGAATGTGTTTATAATGGTTCCTCATGGCGGGCCGATAAGATTTACAAGTTCCCCTGTCGCATGATGGGAGTGCGAACAGAGAAGGCGGATGCGCACTTTGGTAGCTAGAACTTCTATTGCTGATCGCGAGAGTTGCCGTCAGCATACCAAGGTTTCAGCCTCGGCAACCAAGCATGGGATCGAGCGGGCGTCTGTCTGCAAGTTGCCCAAGTCAAGCTGCGCGCCGTTTCCGTGGCGTGCCGCTTTCAGCGTGGCGATGGTCCTGATCTCCCTGCTGTTTTCGCGTACTTCTCGATCCGAGCCCTTGTCTCCCCAACAGAGCCTTCCAACGCTCGTCACCGCACGCGCCGTGCATACTCTCTCTGAAGTGGAAGTTCAGCGCTCCTACCCGGTCCACTTGCAGGGCGTGGTCACCTATTACGACCCGGATTATGGCTCTGGACTGCCGGCCATCTTCATTCACGATGAAACCGGTGGCATCTTCATCCGCATGAACGGCAAGCCAAGCGAAGCTCTCTTCGTTGGAGCCCTGATTGAGGTGAAGGGGGTCAGTGCTGCCGGAGGCTACGGACCTGTCGTCGGAAACGCGCAGGTTCACCTCCTCGGACGCGCTCCTCTTCCCAAGACGGCTCCACGCGTGACACTGGCCGAGATCAACTCGGGCAAGGAAGATGCCCAATGGGTCGAGGTCGAGGGTTCCGTCCATGAAGTTCTCGAGATTGGCCACATGATCGTGCTGCGCCTGGAGATGGTCGATGGTCCCATCGTCGCCATCCTGATGAAGACTCCGGGCGCCAACTACTCCCATCTGGTGGATGCCTTCATCCGGCTTCGAGCCAATGCCGCTCCCGCGGTGAATTCAGACAATCAGATCATCAGCTTCCTGTTGCAGGCACCGGATCTCTCCACATTGCAAGTGATTACGCCGGCTCCCGGCGACGCTTTTGCGCTCCCCCTGGTTCCTATCGGGAAGTTGTTGCAGCGGGAGTACTTTTCAACTTCGATGCATCGCATTCGCCTGCGCGGCAATGTGACCCTGCAATGGCCCGGCTCGCTGGTCTGCATCGGCGACGGAGGCAACGGAATCTGCGCGGAGACCAGCCAGCGCATCCCCGTCGCCGTGGGAGATCTGGTGGATGTGGCCGGATTCGTGGAGCTTGTAAATCATGCCCCGGTTCTCACCAATGCCGTCTTCAAAAGCGTCGGGTCTAATCGCCCGATTGCACCTGAATCGGTAACCGCGGAGAAGATCTTGGGTGGAGGGTATGGTTCCGAAGTGGTACAGATGGATGGCCAGTTGATCGGCTACGATCTGACCTCTTCCGATGCCATCCTGCAGCTCTCCTCCGGCGACGCGATCTTCCCGGCGATTCTGCCCAAAAGCCTTGCGGAGTCCAAACTGATGGCCTGGAAGGTGGGAAGCAAGCTTCGCATCACCGGCATCTGTTCGGTCAGCGTCGATATTCAAAACCGCGTGCGCGCCGGCGTGGTTGTGCCCGATTCCTTTCGTATCCTGCTGCGCTCACCGGCAGACGTAACCGTTCTGGAGCAGCCCTCCTGGTGGACTCCGGTTCATGCGCTGTTTCTGCTCACGTTGGCCTTCACCCTCACTCTCTGTGTCCTAGCCTGGGTGGTTATTCTCAGGCGGAGGGTAGAGTTGCAGGCCAATTTGCTCCGCGATAGCGAACAGCGATTCCGTCATCTTGCGCAGCACGATTCCTTGACGGGCCTGGCCTCCCGCCTGGTGTTGAGAGACCGGCTGAAAGACGCATTCGAGAAGGCCCGCCGCCAGCAATGCGGGCTCGCGTTGCTGATGGTGGATCTGGATAAGTTCAAGCAAGTCAACGATACGTATGGCCACCAGGCCGGCGATGAGGTTCTGCGGATGTCTGCCCAGCGGATGCTGGATGCGGTCAGGATCAGCGATACCATCGTTCGCCTGGGAGGCGATGAGTTTGTCATACTGCTGCCGGAGATTCGCCTTCCCAATGATGCGGAGGTGGTGGCCGACACCCTGGTCACCTCACTGGCGCGGCCCGTCCATTTTGAGGGTACGGAGATACCGGTTTCCGTCAGCATCGGCATTGGAACGGCCTTTGGCGAGGAGTTGGATGCCGAGGATCTGATGCAGCAGGCCGACCTGGCGCTCTATCAGGCCAAGAGCCGCGGACGCAATTGCTTCCAGGTCTTTGAGGCAGGCATGGGTGAGAACCTTCCGGATAAGGAAGCAAAGCGGAATAGCAAATGGAACGATAAAAAGATCGCCTGATCCAAGCAATCCGGCGGAGTGGCCGGCAGGTAAATCACATCCGCGGATTCGCCAAAGCTTCCGCGCGGCGGATGCTTTCTTCTTTACCTAGAAACTGTTCTTTGCCAGCCGCTCAAGCGGTGGCGCTGACCAGCGAGCCGCTCGACAGATTCTGCATGAACTTGTCCATGGTGGATTGCACGCGGGTCAGGTTGCCGGTGTTGAGCGCCGCGCCGATCTGCGCCATCAGGCTGTAAAGCGAGCCGCTCTCCGCATTGCTGCCAAAGAGATTCCCCGCGTTGCCGGCGCTGTTCTCCAACAGGTTGTTCAAAGTTCCATAGGCTGCCTGCGCGCTGCCGGCGTCGCCGGAATGAATGGCGCTGAAGAGGTTGAGCAGATCGGGCCCCACTGCGCCCACGCCAGGCCCGGAGGCCGCGCTGGGGGCCAGCATCAGCGCCGAGGCCGGAGTGACCGCCTCAACGCGCTGCGCCGAGGAGGCTTCAAACGCGCCCAGAGCCTTCTGCGCCCCGCTAATGTTGTAGCTGGAGAGCGAGGCGCTGACGCTGCTCAGGAAGAGTCCCAAGGCGCTGTCGGGATTGACGTTGGTCTGGCCCATCATTTGCAAGTCGGCCAGGCTGCCTTGGGCCTGGGCGGTATTTCCCGACTTGATGGCCGAGATCAGGCTGGAGAGCTCGCCGTCCACGGAGTTGCTGACCTTCCTGGTGGTCACCGAGGTGGCCATCAGCGAGAGCTGCGCATAGACAATCGTAGTGTTCTGCAAGCTGGAGGTCTGCATTCAAGGCGCTCCTGTCCCGATAAACTTCTCAGAAAACCGGCCGCCGAAAGTGGCCTGTTCCCGGACTATCTGTCTCATTGCAATTCAGTGCGACATTAGAGGGATTCGCTGTGCGAGGGAGATGGAGGGATTTCAGAATGGGAACAGCTCAGCGGAGGGTCCAAAACGGGAGATGATCCGCTCTACTTCCTAATCCAAACAAGGCGGCTAACTCCTTTGCTCAATCGACCGTTGTGATTTTCGGTTCAAAAGGGTGTCTTGTTTTGATACACAGAAGAATGTTGGATTGCTGGCCGCAGCCGCAGCGTTGCGCGGCATGGATTGCAAGACGGAAGTTCACTTCACTCCAAAGTCATTAGCGCAAACTAATCATGCTTCGGGGAACGAGTGGCTGCATCTTCGTCCGCGAAGCCGCAACTGCCGACGCAGATCGTTTGGGCGCCAATCTTGATGGAGAGAGGAAGAACCTGGGCCGGTGAGAAGACCGATTGTCCTGCTCTTCGGCAGCCGGATGCCGAAGAACCGGAGTCTATTCTGGTTGCCGCAGAGAATACCATTGTCGAAATTCACATCCGCCTTGGAACATTCCCATGGTTTGAGCGTATCATTCAAGGAAAGAGCCTTGCCAGGAAAGTGACATTCCACCTTTGCCGAGAGTTCCGCGACGGAGATGCGCTTTTCCTGGCTTTACCAAACCCCATCGTGCGCGGGAGAGAGATGCCGGAGAGCGTAGCCAAACCGAGAATTCTGGTGGCCGATGATGAGCGGGTGATTGCCGACTCGCTGGCCATGATTCTGAACCTGAGCGGCTTTGAGGCGCGCGCGGTGTATTCCGGCGAACGGGCGGTCGAACTGGCCGCCGAATTCAAGCCGGAGATGCTCATCTCCGACGTCATCATGGCGGGACTCAGCGGCATCGATGCGGCGATTCAGATTCGCACGCTCTTTCCGCAGGTCAAGATTCTGCTTTTCTCAGGCCAGGCGGCCACCGCCGACCTGCTGGAAAAGGCCCGCGCCCAGGGCTACGAGTTCGACATCCTCTCCAAGCCGGTCCATCCGCAAGATTTGCTGGCGCGGCTGCGGGCGTAGGGCGAGGCGATTCTCCTTCCATTCCTGAAACCGGGTTATGATGAGAGAAAGGCCGCCAGGGGGTATAAACCGCATGAAAGAACTCATCTTTGAAGGCTTGCAGGAGGCCGATGGCGGCTATACCGCCGAGGCTCTTGGCGAGAGCATCTTCACCCAGGCTGATAGCTGGGATGAGTTGAAGGCCAACGTCCGCGAGGCCGTGCAAGCCTTCTACTTCGACTCTGCCGCGCCTGCCTCCATCCGTCTTCATCTGATCCGCGACGAGGTGCTGGCCGTCGCATGAAACTGCCACGCGACCTAAGCGGAGAAGAGCTGGTCAAGCACCTCAGATGCCATCCTCAAGGATATTTAGATCAATTCTCTGTAGAGTGAAGCGTGGACCGGGAGGTCCACGCCACAGCCGACCAGGAGGTCGGCGCTACTCTACACCGTTCGGGATGAGGCTCCACGCCGGTTCTGAATCCGCCGCAACTCTCGATCCGCATTACCAGACGCGGCAGCGCGTGGCGTGCACCATGGGCTGGCCGGCTTTGCAACTGTATGCCTGCTGGAACTCCGGCATATTTCCCAGCACGTTGTTGACGCGCAGTTCGGGCATGGAGTGCGCATCGGTCAGGACCAGGTTCCGCGCTGCTTCCGGCCGAATCTGGTCGCACCAGCTTTGTCCATAGGCGATGAAGAAGCGCTGTAGATTGGTCAGGCCGTGCGCGTCCTTGTCCTCCAGCGTCTTGCCTTGCGGCTTTAACTGCTCGACGAGCGCCGACAAGGCCAGGTAGATGCCGCCGTTATCCGCGGTATCCTCGCCCTGGGTCAGCTTTCCGTTCTGCTGAACGCCTGTTACGCCGGGCACCGGGCCGGTGTATTCGTTGGCGATGCAGGCGCCGCGCTGGTCGTATTCCTTGGCGTCTTCCGCCGTCCACCAGTCGCGCAGATTGCCCTTCACATCATATTTGCGGCCCTGATCGTCAAAGTCGTGGGTCAGCTCGTGGCCCATCACCGCGCCTTCCGCGCCAAAGTTGATTACGTCGTCCTGGCTGACATCGAAGTAGACCGGCTGCAGAATGCCCGCAGGAAAGTTGATGGTGTTGGATTGAGGATCCTCGTAGGCATTGACCGTGGGCGGCGTCATCACCCACTGGGTGCGGTCCAGCGGCTTGCCGATGAAGTTGAGTTGCCGCTTAAGCTCGAAGGCCGTGGCCCGCTCCACGTTGGCCGGGTAGCTATCGCGGGCGATGGCCAGAGTGCTGTAGTCGATCCATTTATCCGGGTAGCCAATCTTGTCGAGCACCGCGGCCAGCTTCAAATGCGCCTCGCGCTTGGTGGCCGGTTGCATCCAGGTGGCGGCGTCAATGTCGCGCCCCATGGCGGCTTCGATCTCTTTGACCATCTTCAGCGCGCGCGCCTTGCTCTCGGGCGGAAAGACCTGCGCCACATAGGCCTGACCGAGCGCGTCGCCCAGGGATTCATCCGTCGCCGAGGTGCAACGCCGCCAGTCCGGCTGCTGCCGGCTCTGGCCGGTGAGCGCCTTGCTGAAGGCAAAATTCGCGTCGCGCCAACTGTTGCCCAGCGTAGACGCGGCGCTATGCAGCAGTTGCCAGCGCAGATAGAGCTTCCAGGTGGCCAGATCTTCGCTGACCAGCAGTTGGTTCAGGACGCGGAAGAACTCCGGCGCCGTCACTTCGTAAAGCGGAACCGAGGGAGCGCCCAGAGCGCCCAGATAAGCGTCCCAGTCGAAGGCCGGGGTGAGCGCCTTGAGCTGCGCCAGCGTATAGCGATTGTTGGTCTTGTTGGGATCGCGGCGGTTGACGTTATCCATCTGCGCCCGCGCCATGGCCGTTTCCACGCGCAGAATGGTGGCGGCATCCTGCGCGGCTGCCGCTGCGCTTGCGCCGTTCATCTTGAGCAGCGTCTCGATCAAGACAACATACTGATCGCGAATCGCCTTGGTTTCCGCGTCGCTGTTCAGGTAGTAATCGCGCCCCGGCATCCCCAGTCCGCCCTGATCCACGCCGGCCACCACGCGGCTGACATCGTTGAAATCCGGCGTCGGCCCATAGCCGAAGAGCGCCGTATCGGTCTGGTTGTCGCTGCCGCTCCAGGCGCTGCCGAAGGAGCTATGCAGCGCGGCCAGCACCGCGGCGATCTCGCGCTTCTCGCGGATGCCGTCAATGCGCTGAAGCAGCGGCTGGATCGCCGCCCGATCGTCGGCCTTGGTGGCCGCCTGAGTTGTGCAGGCCGCGTAGAAGTCGCCGATCTTCTGCTCGTTGGCGGTGCGCTGGGCGCTTGCGGCCTGGTTCTTTTCCAGAATCTGCCGCAGAACCAGGCGGTTCCATTCGGTCAGCTTGCCGTCCGGGCCCCATGCCACTTGATCGGGCGGAATGGGATTCGCCGCGTTCAGCTTTCCGCAAGCGTATTGGTAAAAGTTGACGCAGGGATCGACGGCGTTATCCACCTGCATCACGTCGATATGCTGCAACTCGGGCAATGCCTGGCTCTGTTGCGGGGAAGACTGGGCCCAACCGGCGGCGGAGATGGCCGCCAGCCATACTGCGCAAAGTACCTTCATATATCTCTCCACATAGAAGATAATAGGCCTTCGCACTCCGGTTGGGACAATCCAGACCGCTGGCCAGGTTTGTGAAGGGACCAGGATCTTCTCTTGGATGAGCGAGCGTGGACCGGGAGGTCCACGCCACAGCCGACCGGGAGGTCGGCGCTACATTCGGCGGTTCAGGCCGAGCAGACGCCGGGGTATGAATTTGCTTTTCATGGATCATTTTGACGCGGTCAAGCTGCCAGGCCTTCATTCCGGCCCCCGGAAGCGCCGTCTTCATCTACCATCAAAGAAGCCCATGCCCGCCAAACCCAAGCTCGGTCAGAACTTCCTCGTTGACTCCGAGGCCATTCAGCGCATTGCCGCATCCATCGGCGATCTCAACGGCCGCACGGTGGTCGAGATCGGCCCCGGACGCGGAGCCATCACCGCCGCCTTGGCCAGCCGCGCCGCGCATGTCGTGGCCATTGAACTCGACCGCGAGCTGGCTGCGGGATTGCGCGTGCAGTTCATGCTGGGCGCTTCGGCCCGCGTCACGGTGGTTCCGCTGGATGTGCTGCAATTTGACTTTAACGCCGCCTCCGCCGAGGCTACCGAGCGCCTGTTGGTGGTCGGCAATCTGCCCTACGGCATCACCTCGCAGATTCTGCTCAAGCTGGCCGCCGCACACGCCGCTCTCGACCGCGCCGTGCTGATGGTGCAGCGCGAGGTGGCCGACCGCATCGTCGCCGAGCCCGGCTCCCGCGACTACGGCCTGCTCTCGGTCACCGCCCAGCTTTACGGGCCGGCGCAACGGCTTTTTACGCTGCCTCCCAGCGCCTTCTCGCCGCCGCCTGAGGTCTATTCCACCGTCTTCCGCTGGCGCTTTGCTCCGCGCTTTGCCGAGCTAGGGGTCGAGGAAGCCAGCTTCTTGCGCTTCGTCCGGCAGTGCTTCCATCAGAAGCGCAAGACGCTGGCCAACAACCTCCGTGCCGTCGGCGTAGCGCCCGCAGTCATTGCGGCAGCATTGGCAGAGGCCGCAATCGACCCCCAAGCCCGCGCTGAAGCTCTGTCGGTGGAGAGCTTCGCCGCTCTCTGGCGATGGCTGGAAGGCAGCCATCAGCGCACCGCCAGTGTGTAACCCGTGTTTGCCTTGGGTGTGTCATAGACGCCGAAATCGCAACTGAAGACTGTCCAAGCCTCGGTTGAGTCGGCGTCGTCGGTGGTCGAGGTCCAGTAGTACTGATACGCGTCAAAGTTGCTAAAGATGGACTTATGGAAGTAACTTCCATCTGGATTCAGAAAATACGCGTCAAAAAAATCCGCGAGATTGTTTTCGTTTCGGTCGGAAAGGCTCAGCATCTCATTGCGGTTGGGCATACGCCAGCTTCCGGCGGTGGAGTTGTCGGTCAGTCCGCATTGGCCGCTGGCGAGCGCATTCACTGCGCTGATCGCGCTCGCCCAGTCCGCGTTGATGCAATTTGCCTGCTTCAGCCAGATCAGTCCAGTTACGGTATCGGTGAGCGATCCGTTGCCATTATCGATATAGCGCTCAAAAGTGGCAGGCACGCCTGCCTGATAACTTCCATCGTCGCCCGCCGTAAAACCGACGTATTGCCCCGTGGCTTGCAGCTTGATGGCGCCGCCGGTGCCCAACCCCTTGACAGCCCAAACGCCATTGTTGGAAGTCGCTTTCACATTCAACAAAGAATCGTTGATGAAACGTCCGTCGCTCAAGCGAATTGCCCATGCATCGGGAGAGCCTTCGTCGCCGCCGAAGTAACTGGTGGAGGACCAATAAATTGCATTGGAAACATTGGTAAATGGATAGCTTGCGGCGAGCGCGGGATTACTGCGCGAAGGATCCACCAGGCTTTCCAGCTCGTTGATGTTCGGCATTCTCCAATCGCCCGCCTTGGATCCGTCGGTCAGGCCGCAAGCGCCGTTCGCCAGTTGATTGGCATCCGCAAGCGCAGCGGCAAAGAGCGAGGGGGCAAAGCATCCCGCATCCTTCAGCCAGACCAGTCCAGTTAGATGATCGGTGACGGTTCCATCCTGATGATCGGTGAAGCGGACTCCGGGCCAGGCAACTCCTTTCTTGATAGCTCCGTCATCACCGCTCGCATAACTCACGCTCTGCCCGGTGACGGGAAGAGTTACCAGGGGATTGCTGCCGTCATAAGCTGTGAAATCCGCGCCGCTCAAAGATTGTCCGGCCAGGGAGCTATATTGAATGACCGTCAGGTAGATTGCCGAAGATTCCCAGGGACCTTTGAAGTTGCCCGTGTGATCGAAGCGAATCACTTCGGCGCCCGCTCCGACCGAGGGATAGAAACCATAACCCGCCTTGGTGGCCCAAAGCTGATAGACCGCGGTTGCGTCGCCGGTGGCCGATAGGCCTGAAAAACTGTAGTTGCCGCTGGCATCCGTCGTCGCTGTCTGTTCAACGGTGTTTGTATTCGTCAGCCAGAGAGTAATGGTCACACCAGCCAGCGGCGCGCCCTTGAATTGAACGGTGCCGGTAACCGTATTTGTAGCCGGCGGCTGCGCGGGATCCGTGTTGCCGGGATCATTTCTGCTGCCGCCGCAGGCGCTCAAGATGCCAAGGCCGGCCATCGCCAGAAAAAGTTTGATTCTGCTCATTGTTTTTGCCATCCTTTATCCGTGATCTACGGCGCAAGATTCCAGTTTGCCCCTCCCTCGAAGTGAATGCGGAGAGGGGCTACAACGGAGTATCGGAATTTTCTAATGAAATAATCAGCGCGATGCCGCACCGAGGTAATCGACGCCGGCTCTTTGGCGGTGGCCTGTACGCCAGCGGGGTCGGCTGGCAGTGGCGCTTCGGCGCTTCCAGCATCCGCGCCAACGGCTCCGCTCAGAAGGATGGATTCATTGGGTAATCGGGAGGGCGGAGTGATGGGGTGGCTTGGAGGCTGATCGCGGGGAGTTTGCTGAGATTGGCTATTGTTGTATACTCCAAGCCGTATGCAAGTATTTGCGATTTTGCCAGCGGCGGGGCTGGGAACCCGGATGGCCGGGCCTCAGCCGAAGCAGTTTCTCACCCTGGATGGGGTTCCCATCCTGATTCACTCGCTGCGCGCCTTTGCCTCCGTGGCGCGAGTGACCGGGATTTATGTGGCCGTGCGCCTGCCGGAGATGGAGCGGGTGCAGGCCCAGATTGCCGAGTATGGCTTTACGGACCGGGTGCGGGTGGTGGAGGGCGGCAGCCATCGGCAGGAGTCGGTGGAGCACGCGCTGGCTGCGCTTGCCGCTGAGGCGGAGGACGTGGTGCTGGTGCACGACGCGGTGCGGCCGCTGATTGACGCAGCGACGATCGACCGGACGATTGACGCGGTGATTGAGCACGGGGCTGCGATTGTGGGCCTGCCGGCGGTGGACACCATCAAGCAGGTGGAGCGGACGGCGCACGGAGCGCTGGTGACGGCGACGATCCCGCGAGAGTTTGTAGTGCTGGCGCAGACGCCGCAGGGCTTCCGCTATGGGTTGCTGCGGAGCGCCTTTGCCGAGGCTACGGCGGATGGCTTCATCGGCACGGATGAGGCGTCGGTGGTGGAGCGGGCAGGGCATCCGGTGGCGGTGGTTCCCGGCTCGGCGATCAACTTGAAGATTACGCAACCGGGGGATCTGGCGCTGGCCGAGTTCTATCTGCGGCAGCGCAAGGGATGAGGCGCGGGGGTAACAACTGATAGAACCCGCATTAGAATTATTTTGATTTACACCGATCCGGGGTTACGATGAAAATTGGCTTCCCGCCGATAGAAACAAAAGGACAGGCACGGAGAGCATGGAAACTCGGATCGGCTTTGGATTTGACTCGCACGTCTTCAAGGCGGGCGTGCCGCTGCATATTGGCGGGCTGACGCTGGATCACCCGGAGGGGCTGGAAGGCCACTCGGACGGCGATCTGCTGCTGCACGCCATAACCGACGCGCTGCTGGGCGCGGTGGCGGCGGGGGATATTGGCACGTTTTTCCCGCCCGGCGACCCGCGCTGGAAGGATGCCGACTCGGCGGTGTTTCTCAAGCTGGCGATGGATACGCTGCAGCACGCCGGCTACCGGATTGTGAATATTGATACGACGCTGATCCTGGCCGCGCCGAAGATTTCGCCGATCTCAAGCGCCATGCGCGCCCGCGTCGCCGACCTGCTGGGCCTGGGCACGGATCAGGTGAGCATCAAAGCCAAAACTCCCGAAGGGCTGAACCTGGACCACGTGGCGCAATGCCACGCCGTAGCGCTGATTGAGCGCGTGATCGAGCCGGATGAGCTGAAGAGCATGAGCGCGGTGATCGAAAGCCAGCGGCAGTTGGAAGACGTGGTGGAGGATTTGATCAGCTCAGTGCATGGGATTCCGAAGAAGCGCGGCGGGCTGGTGTATGACACGGAGGATATTACGTAGAAGCAGGGAACAGAGGACAGGGATCAGGGAATAGTTTGAGGACCTCCCAAAAAGATGAGGAAATTCAGCGAATTCCATGATGGCAGGTTTGAAGGACTATGGATAGACGGTAAGACCGTTCATGTTTTTCTGGCTACCGAAGGACGTGAGCGGTTTGTGTTTGTAGCAGAAGAAGTGGTAGAACTTTGTGCGGATGGGATCAGGTCTGGAAATATAATTTTCGAAGCTCTGCTGCGTGAGACTGAGGAGGTAAATCTTCAGGACATCCACACGTTATACAGGCTACAAGCAGGTCCTTCCGACGAAAAACAAAGCAATATTCTGTTCGAAAAAGCGCGCCTTCAAAATAGCAAGATTTTGGAGATTCATCCGTCCTACGGGGCAAGTTGTCTCATTCTTGGCAGCTCATTCGAGCTTGTTCGCCGCGAAGAATGGCTCAAGCAATATTTCGCAATGAGCGAAATGGTTACTAGTTGACAATATGAAACATGCCAGCCTGCTCTCGTCTGAAAGTTCGCGGTTGAACTGTTAGACAATCAGGACTGGAACTCCATACTTGAGCAATAACTTATCTCCGGTCACGAGTATCAGACCTTCAATCATCGCCTGCGCAACCAGTAAACGGTCGAAAGGATCGCGATGATGCAAGGGCAAGTCGCGTACGGCTTCTCCATGTTGAATGGTCACCGGAAGTTCTGTCATGCTATGCGTGCGAAGCATCTCTGAAACCGGCTGAAGCAGC
>Ga0181520_10005328_pt1 | contig 20582 bp, 14 predicted proteins | sample PEATcosm2014_Bin_29_FD_132451 | JGI IMG/M metagenome (GOLD analysis project Ga0181520, IMG submission 132451) | Peatland microbial communities from MTU Mesocosm Facility, Houghton, MI, USA - PEATcosm2014_Bin02_30_metaG | ecosystem: Environmental > Terrestrial > Soil > Wetlands > Peat | place... | reverse complement strand
GTGTGCCGTGTGCCCGCTCCCACGTTTCTCGAAGGCGAGCGCGCCTTGTGGTTCCAGGAGCAGCTCCGCGGGCTCGGCTGGGACGCCACCCTTGATAAAGCCGGCAACGTGATCGCCGTGGATGGCTCCGGCCCCTACATAGCTCTTACCGCGCATCTCGATACGGTCATCGCCGCGCGCGGCAGAGACGATATCTCGGTGGATGCCGACGGGCGCTTCCGCGGCCCCGGCGTGGCCGATAACGGCGCTGGCTTGGCCGCCCTGCTGGCCCTCGCGCGCGTGTGGAAATGCGTGGCCAAACTGCCCGAATTCCGCCTGCGCCTGCTGCTGGCGGCCAACGTGGGCGAGGAGGGCGAAGGCAACCTGCTGGGTATGCGGTACCTGGCCCGCCAATCGCCTCTAGCCAAGAAGATTGAGACCTACATCGTGGTGGATGGCGCCAACATCGATCACGTCACCAGTCGCGGGTTGGGCAGCCGGCGCTTCGAGCTGACCTTCACCGGCAGCGGCGGCCATAGCTGGAGCGATTACGGCGTCGGCAATCCGCTCCACGCGCTGTGCCGCGCGGTGGCCTGGTTCACCGAGCCGCGTCTCGAGGGCGCGCCCAAGTCGGCCGTCAACGTGGGCCTGATCGAGGGTGGAGCGGGCGTGAATGCGATCCCTCAGATGGCCCGCGCCAAGGTCGATATCCGCTCCGAAAGCAATGAAAAGATGGACATTCTGGTTAAGGACCTGGAGGCGGCCATGGAGCGCGCGCGGGATTTCGAGAATCAGCGCTCGACCGGCGCCAAAGTCTCCGCCAAGATGAAAGAGATCGGCTCGCGCCCCGCGGCGGCCCTCTCCGACGATGCCCCTATCCTGCAATACCTGCGCGCCGTGGATGCCCACCTGGGGATCCGCTCGCATCTCGATTGCTCCTCTACCGACGCCAATATTCCGCTTTCCCTCGGCGTTCCGGCCATCGCCGTCGGCGGGGGTGGCATCGGCGGGGGTGCCCACACAACCCAGGAGTGGTTCCGGCCCGAAGGCCGCGACCTCGGCTTGAAGCGCATCTTCCTTTTGTTGCTGCTCCTGATGCGCGGAGCGGAAAGCGTCGCGGGGAGCGGCCGGTGAGCCGGCAGAGGGTCGCCGAGGCGGCCCTGGTTTTCAACACCATCGTTTGGGGCTCCACCTTCGTGCTGGTCAAGGCGGCGCTGGCCGACGTCTCGCCTGTCCTCTTCCTGGCCTTGCGCTTTGCGCTCGCCACGGCGGCCCTGCTGCTGGTATTCCGCCGCGCCCGGCCCGCGCCCGGCAGAGCCTGGAAAGCTCTTGCGGCCGGCGCCCTTACCGGCACCTTCCTGTTCGCCGGGTACCTTTTCCAGACGCTCGGGCTGCGCCTCACCACGGCGCCCAAATCGGCCTTCATCACGGGCCTCTCGACGGTGATGGTACCTTTACTGGCCGCGCTCGTCTATAAGATCAGACCAAGAGTTTCGGAGGTAGCCGGGGTGATCGTGGCTACCGCGGGGCTCGGCCTGATGACGCTCGAAAGCGCCATCGGTCCGGTAGGGCGAGGGGACATGCTGACGTTGTGCTGCGCGGCCGCTTTTGCCGCCCACATCGTTACGCTGGGCCATTTTTCCGAGCATATGAGCTTCGAATTGTTATCTCTAGCACAAGTAGCCGCCGCTGCCGTCTGGTCTCTGGGGCTGTTCTGGTGGGTGGAAACCCCCCAAGTGCTTTGGCATCCAATGGTCGTCTGGGCCATACTGATAACGGGGCTGGTAGCCACCGCGCTGGCATTCACGATTCAGGCGTGGGCTCAACAGTACACGACTTCGACGCGAACGGCTCTGATCTACACTCTGGAGCCGCTGTTCGCCTGGCTGACCTCTTTCGTCTTTGTGGGTGAGGGCCTTTCGGGACGCGCCGCCGCGGGCGCCGCCCTCATCTTGAGCGGGGTTGTGTTGGTGGAAATGAAACCCTTGAATTCGCGGAAACATCCACCCAATTAGCTGGTGCGGCGTGGAATCGATTCGGTCGCACATACCCAAGGAGTAAGAGATTCAAAATGAGTATTTTCGACAGGTTGCGTTCGCAGAAGCTGCTTTCCTTCACGCTGGTCCTTTTTACGCTGTCGATCGGGATCGTCATCGGTACCCTGATCAACTCCGGCGTAAAGGCAGCCAAAGATCCGAGCCCCGCGCCCGGCGCGACGGCTCTCCAGATTCCCAGCCCCGTCGAGCTTTCGACTACCTTTTCGCAGATTGCCAAGCAGGTCGAGCCGTCGGTGGTAAATATTTCAACGACCTATCTGCCCAAGGCGCCCTCGCGCACGCGCAACAACAGCCGGCGCCCCCAGGTGGCGCCTCCCGGTGACGATGACGACCAGGATCAGGGTCAGGGCCAAGGCCAAGGCGGCATGGATGAGTTCTTCTACCGCTTCTTCGGTAACCCGCTCGGCGGCGGCGGCGGCGAGGACGCGCAGCAGCACCGCACCGAAGCGCTCGGCTCCGGCGTGGTCGTGGATCGCGCCGGCTACATTCTGACCAATAACCACGTGGTCGACAAGGCCGACCGCATCCAGGTGAAGTTCCCCGGCGATCCCACCGAGTACGATGCCAAAGTGGTGGGCGTGGACGCCCCCACGGACCTGGCGGTGATTCGCGTGGAAGGCAAGAGCAATCTGGTTCCCGCCAAGATCGGCAATTCCGACGCCGTGCAGGTGGGCGACTGGGCCGTGGCCATCGGCTCCCCGTTCGGCTTCCAGGCGACTGTGACGGCCGGCATCATCAGCGCGACGGCGCGCGATATCCCGGGCGAAGTCTCGCAGTTCCAGCACTTCCTCCAGACCGATGCGGCCATTAACCCCGGCAATAGCGGCGGCCCGCTGCTCAACGCGCGCGGCGAGGTCATCGGCATCAACACGGCCATCGCGTCCCGCTCGGGCGGATATCAGGGTATCGGCTTCGCCCTGCCGATCAACATGGCGGCCAAAGTCTACAACGACATCATCAAGAGTGGCAAGGTGGTGCGCGGCGGCATCGGCATTTCGTTTACCCCGTCGGATAATCCCGGCGCCACCGCTCTGCTGAAAGCCAATGGCGTCAGCGAGGGCGCGTTCGTGCAGAGCGTGGCTCCCGGCGGACCGGCGGAGAAGGCCGGCATCAAGGATGGCGATATCATCCTCTCCATCAACGGCAAAGCCATTCACGATGGCAACCAGCTCATCGACATCGTGACCGCGACCTCCATTGGGACTCCGCTGAACCTGACGGTCCTGCACGAGGGCAAGCGCGATAATCACTCGGTAATGGTGGGCGATCTGGCGCAGATCTTCCCGGATCGTTTCGGCGGGTCCAGCGAGAATTCCAACGGCAAGAAGGAAGAGACCGCAGCCAGCTTCGGGATGTCCATCCAGAACCTGACCCCGGCCCAGCGCGAAAACATGGGCCTGAAGCAGGCGACCGGAGTGAAGGTGGTGGAAGTCGAACCGAATTCCTTTGCCGAGGATATCGGCCTGCAGCCGAACGATGTGGTGACCGAAATCAATCACAAGCCGGTGAATTCGGTGGACGACGTTTCGCATATCAAGGCCACGCTCAAACCCGGCGAGGCGGTAGCCTTCCGTGTCCTGAGGAAAAACGGGAACGGGCGCAACGCCGACTGGGTGACCAACTTCGTGGCTGGCATTCTGCCCAACAACCCGTAGGGCTTTCGCTTTTAGATTAGCGGCTTGACGCGGCGGCCGGGCGGTCCCCCCCAGGGGAACCCGGCCGCCCTTTTCGTCGGGCCCCTGATAAACTGGAAGAACACACGCATGCGAAAGATTTTGTGCTGCGCACTGGGTATCGGGATGACCATCCTTGGATGGAGCGCCCAAACCTCCACTCCGGCTACCCAGAAGGCACCCGCCAAAACCCGCGCCACCGCCGCTAAGAAGAGCTCCACGAGCGCCAGCAAGTCCTCTACCGCGCTCCACAGGAAGGGCTCCGGCGTCACCAAATCCAGCGCCACGCACAAGCCCGGCTCAACCTCTCACAGGACCTCCGCGGGCGCGGCTACCGGCCCGGGCACAGGCTCCTCCACCGCCGGCAAAAGCGCCTCCGCTAGAAGTTCCGCGTCGCGGCGAGGCAAGAAGGGAGCCGCGACGACGGCCGCGCGCCGCCCCGCCACCACCTGGCGCAACCGGCAACTGGCACCCACGCCGGATCGCTACAAGGAAATTCAGAATGCTTTGGCGGCCAAAGGCTATCTCAAGCCCGAGGAAGCTACCGGCACCTGGGGCCCCTCCTCGGGCGAAGCACTGAAGCGCTTCCAGGCCGATCAGAACCTCGATGCCAGCGGGAAGCTCACGGCCATGTCGTTGATCGCCTTGGGTTTGGGACCCAAGCACGAAACCGCCATGGCGAAACCGCCCGATCCTCGCTGAGCTTCCGTTTAGCCTCCTTGAACCCGGATTGCTCCGCGCGCCCGCCTGCCCTATAATCTGAAAGGCCTCAACGGGTTTTCGCCGACATTCCGTACCGGGGCCCCTTCTGTGCCGGCGCGCTCTTTGACATGAGGCCGCGGATTCAATAGAGGAGATAGCCAATGCTCAAGCGGACGTTCCTGCTCGCATTCATCGTTGCTCTGGCGCTGGTTCCGGTCTACGCACAACAGAAGCCGGCGCTCGTGGTCCATGCTTTCACCGTCGCTCCCGACGTGGCGAAGTGGCCTTACGATTCGAACCAACTGCAGAACCAGACCATCGCCGTAATCAAGGTTAAGAATGAGATCCAATTCGACGTGGTTCCCGATGCTTCTTCAACCCAAGCCCGTGTCTATACACTCGATGGCGAGGTCCTGGAGTGGCACAAGGGAAACACGACGGAACGTATGCTGATTGCCGCCGGTACGGTGGCGGGACGCGAAAACGCCAAAATTCACTTCTGGCTGACCGACAAGGACGGGAAGAAGGTCTTCGAGCAGACCGACACCATCCGACAGGAATTCATGCGCAACCGACATGAAAAGAACATCGGGATGCTCACCAAGCCCTTCGCCGACAAAATTGCCGAGCGCTTGAAAGAAGCCAAGCTGGACGTCCAATAAATAGCCGGGGGCGAGGTTGAACGCCGATCCGGCGTCGCCAGGATCCACACCCCGCCCCCGATTTTCCGGCGGCAACCCTATTCCGAGCGCGGCCCGCGCCCGATGCGGCACTGGCTCCCTGTTAAAATAGGCAGTTCACACCCATGCCCGTTTCTTCAATCGAGGAGCTTGAGTCCCGTGCCCTGGAACGCATCGCGGCGGCCGGCTCGGCCGAGGAGTTGGAAGCCGTTCGCGTGGAGGCCATCGGCCGCAAAGGCCGCCTCGATCAGCTCTTCAAGGAGATGGGGAAACTCGCTCCGGAGGAGCGCAAGAGCGCCGGCCAGCGCCTCAACGCGGCCAAGCAGAGGCTCGAAGCCGCCCTCCAGTCCCGGCAGGCACAGTTCGCCGCCGCCGCGCTCGGCGCGCGCCTGGACGCCGAATGGCTCGATCTCACGCTCCCCGCGCCCGGCCCACGCCGCGGCCATCTGCACCCCATCACACGCGTCCAGCGCGAACTCGAAGAGCTGTTCGTTTCGCTGGGATTCGCCGTGCTCGACGGTCCCGAGGTCGAGACCGAGTATCGCAATTTCGACGCACTGAACATCCCCGCCGACCACCCCGCGCGCGACGCCCAGGATACCTTCTGGCTGGCCGGCGGCAACCTGCTGCGCACGCACACCTCCCCGGTGCAGGTGCGCGGCATGGAACGGCTCGGCCCGCCGCTGCGCATGATCGCCCCCGGCCGGGTCTTCCGCAACGAGAGCGTGGACGCCTCCCACGAGCATACCTTCTACCAGATCGAAGGCATGATGATCGACCGCGAGGTCTCCGTCGCGCACCTGATCTATTTCATGAAGCAGATGCTCACGGCCGTTTTCCAGCGCGAAGTCGTGGTGCGGCTGCGTCCCGGCTTCTTTCCGTTCGTCGAACCGGGCTTCGAGTTGGATATTCAGTGCCTGCTGTGCGGCGGCTCGGGCTGCCCGGTGTGCAAGCAGAGCGGCTGGGTGGAGCAGTTGGGCTGCGGCCTGGTGCATCCGCGCGTGCTGCGCATGAGCGGCATCGATCCCGATCAGTGGAACGGCTTCGCCTTCGGCCTGGGTCTCACGCGCCTGGCCATGATGCGCTACGGCATCGACGATATTCGCTGGCTGCAAAGCGGGGACCTGCGTTTTCTGGAACAATTCTGATCGTCCGCCGCATCGGGGCGGTTCATTGTCGAGGCCATTTTGAAGTTCTCATACAACTGGATTCGCGAGCTGGTCGAGGATTTGGATTACGCCCCCGGCCCGCTCGAACATCTCATCACCATGAAGACCGCCGAGTGCGAGCGAATCGAAGCCACCGGCGCTCTTCTCGACCGCGCCTGCGCCGCGCGCATCGAATCGGTCGAACCCATCCCCCACAGCCACAACGTCAAGGCCGTGGTGGAGGCCGGCCGCTACGGCACGCGCACGGTGGTCTGCGGCGCGCCCAACTGCCGTCCCGGCCTGCTCACGGTCTACGTGCCCGTGGGCACCAAGGTCATCGACGGCGTCGAAAGCCAGGGTATGCTGGCCAGCGCGGCCGAGCTGGGAATCAATCGCGACCACACGGGCATCGTCGAGTTGGAGGGCCGCGCGGCCGTTCCGCCGGGTTCGCCGCTCCCCGGCTGCGTCCCCGACAGCGTCATCGAGATCGATAACAAATCGATCACGCACCGCCCGGATTTGTGGGGCCATCACGGCATGGCCCGCGAAGTGGCCGCCATCCTGGGCCGCAAGCTCAAAGACCCGGTGCACGCGGAGCTCCTGCCGCAAGGTCCCGGCGCCATTCAGATCGCGATCGAGGATTACACGCTATGCCCGCGCTACAGCGCGCTGGTGTTCGAGAACGTGGAGACGCTGCCTTCGCCCCTCTGGTTGCAATACCGGCTGACCGCCATCGGTCTGAACCCCATCAGCAACCTGGTGGACATGACCAACTTCGTGATGGCCGAGCTGGCGCAGCCCATGCACGCGTTCGACGCGGACCTGCTGGCGGGCGATACTATCTTCATCCGTCCGGCCCGCCCTGGCGAGCGGCTCCGCGCACTCAACGATGAGGAGTACGCGCTCACGCCCGCCAACCTGGTGATCGCGGATGCCTCGGGGCCCATTGCCCTGGCCGGCGTGATCGGCGGCATGGCCACCGCCATCAACGATAAGACCCGCCGCGTGGTTCTCGAAAGCGCCAATTTCAACGCCGCTTCGATTCGCCGCACCTCGGCAGCGCTCAAGCTGCGCACGGATGCCTCCATACGCTTCGAAAAGGCCCAGGACCCCGTCAGCACGGTTCGCGGCCTGGCCCGCGCGCTCGAGCTGCTGGGAGAGATTTCGCCCGGCATGCGCGTGGTGGGGGGCGTGGCCGACCGGATGAAGGAGATCCCCGTGCCGCCGCTCATCGACCTGCCGCTCGATTGGCTGGAGAGCAAGCTCGGCCGTGCCGTCGCGGCCGCCGAAGTGCGCCGCATCCTGGAGAGCCTGGAGTTCGGCGTCAGCGAGCCCGAGCCGCGCCGGTTCTCCGTGCGGGTGCCCTCGTGGCGCGCCACCAAGGACGTTGCCATCAAAGAGGACCTGGTGGAAGAGGTGGGCCGCATGGTGGGCTACGACACCATCACTCCGCGGGCGCCTCTGTTCCCCTCCGTGCCGCCGCCTCCCAACGAAGGGCGCGAATTCCAGCACGAAGCCCGCCAGATTTTCATCGACCTGGGCTTCACCGAGGTCTACAAGTACTCGTTCATCAGCGAAGAGAGCGCGCGGGCTTTCGGCTTCGATCCGGCCGCCCACGTGCGGGTAGGCAACCCCATCGCCTCGGACCAGGCGCTCATGCGCACTTCTCTGCTGCCCGGCCTGCGCCACGCCATTCTGGAGAACGCCAAGCACCGCGACGGCTTCCGCCTGTTCGAGATCGGCATGGAGATCCACGCCCAACCGGAGGGCTTGCCGGAAGAGAAGCCGCACCTGGCGGCGGCCATCTACGACCGCTATGGCGATGGCGCGGCCGGCCTTTTCGAGCTGAAGCGCGCCGCCGAATGCCTCCTGCCCGGCGCCCAGACCTGCCCCGCCGAGGCCGCCCCGTACGAGCACCCCGCGCGCGCGGCCCGCATCCTGTGGCAGGGCGAGACCGTCGGCCGCCTCTTCGAGCTGCATCCTACGCTGGTGGAAACGGGACGTGCGGCCATCCTGGATTTGGATCTCGGGCCGGTCGAGGCCCATTGGAACGCGGACACACGCTACACGCCCATCCGCCGCTACCCCTCTAGCGCCTTCGATCTTTCGGTGATTGCCGGAGCGCGCGAGCTGGCGGGCGAGCTGGAGGCCAAGCTGGCGGGCCTGGCCGGACCGCTGGTGGAATCGATCGAGTTCGTGCGCCAGTATTCCGGGCCGCCGCTGGCCGAAGGGACCAAGAGCGTATCCTTCCGGCTCACGGCCGGCTCGCCCGAGCGGACGCTCTCGAGCGACGAAGTGGGCGAGATCCGCGCCCGCATCATCGAAGGCATGCGCCGGCTGGGCTACGAGCTGCGCGTGTGAGCACGCGGCGCGCCAGGTGGGGCATGCTTTAGCTTGCCGATGGTGCGGCGGCGAAGTGCCCTGCGGCCGCTTGAGCTTCTGCGGCCCCGTCTGCGTGCACCACTTCCGGCTGCGCGCCGATCCGGCCTACCTGCGCCGGGAGATCTTCGCGCGCGACCGCGGGGTGTGCGCGTTGTGCGGCCTGGATACCGAGGCGCTGCGTAAAGGCAAGCGCATCCTGGACTATCGTGCGCGCCGCCAGTTCGAGAAAGAATGGGGCGGCCGGCGTCAGTTATGGGATGCCGACCACGTCCTTCCGGTGGCCGAAGGCGGCGGCGAATGCGATCTGGCGAATATGCGCACGCTCTGCCTGAAGTGCCACCGCCAGGTGACCGCGGCGCTGCGGCGGCGCCTGGCCTCAGCTCAGGCCTGAAGCCGAAGGCCTGAATCTGCACACCACGGTCGGCCATCCCGGTATATGATATGGACAGTTCCGCCACCCGCGCGATCGGGCGGCGATCTGCTCAGAAGGAGACAAAACGACATCATGACGAAGTGGACTGTCGCTGCCGCTACCATCCTGTTCGCCGCCGGGCTCTCCGCGGCCAATAAACCCGTAACCGTCGATGTGAAGGACGCCAAAGGCCAGAGTGTGGGCACGGCCGTCATCAGCGACGCCAAGAGCGGCGGCGTCAACATCAAACTCAATCTCAAGGGTCTACCGCCCGGCGAGCACGCCGTGCACGTTCACCAGAACGCCAAGTGCGAGGCCCCCGGCTTCACCACCGCGGGCGGGCACTTCAACCCCGAGCAGAAGCACCATGGCCTGCAGAATCCGGACGGGCCGCACGCCGGCGACATGCCCAATTTCACGGTAAAGCCCAACGGCACCGCCAAGGTGACGGTCACCGATCCGCGCGTAACTTTGGGCGATGGCAACAACTCGCTGTTCACCAGCGGTGGGACGGCCCTGGTGATTCATGCTAAGGCCGACGATATGAAATCCGATCCGGCCGGTAACGCCGGCGAGCGCATCGCCTGCGGAACCATCACGAAGTAATCCTCCCCGTCCCCGATCCCGTCTGCGATTGCTTAGGACTTTCCCGGAGCCTCCGCTCCGGGAAAGCGCTCGAGATTCGTACGTGCCGCGCCACCCCCCGGCGCAGGCTAGTCGCGGCGCCCCGCTCCGATCATAGCTGTCAGCTTTCCGGCGATGTCCCGCAACTCTTCCGATTGGTGGGTCAGTTCCTCTGCCGCGGCCGCGCTCTGTTCCGCGCCCGCCGCGGACCGCTGTGTGACCTGGCGCATTTCGGCAATCGCACCCACCACGTGTTCGATTCGGGCCGACTGCTTTTCGGTGGTATCGGAGAGCCGCTCGGCCACCCCCTGCACCTCGGCCCTTATCCCGGCGCTCTGTTTGAGCGTGCCCAGCACCGATTCCAGCCGGGTGACGGCTTCGCGGACTTTGGAGTTGTTGCCCTCGACCAGTTCCGCGGTGTCCTTGGCCGCCTGGGCCGAACGCTGCGCCAGGGAGCGGACCTCGTCCGCCACCACGGCAAAGCCCGCCCCGGCCTCGCCCGCGCGGGCCGCTTCAACGGCCGCGTTGAGCGCCAGAATATTGGTCTGGAAGGCCACGCCATCGATCACGTTCAGTACTTTCGAGATCTTCTGGCTGGATTCCTTCATCTCGCCCATGGTCTCGGCAAGCTGCGATACTGCTTCTAACCCTCCCCGCCCGATCTCCTGCGCGCGCACCATGGTCACGGCGCACTCCCGCGCCAGAGTTGCGTTCTGCCCGGTGAGATTGCTGATCTCCTCGGTGGAAGCGGAGGTCGCATCCAGAGAGGCGGCCTGCTCGGAGGAGCCTTGCGCCAGCGATTGGCTGGCCGAAGACAGCTCAGACCCCGATGCGGCCACCTGTTCGGCCCCCGCGAGCAGCGATTCCGCCATCCCCCGCAGCGTCTTGAACAGTCCGGCCACAATCCAATAGACTCCTACACCGGCCAGCGCCGAGAGAAACGCGAAGCCCCAGGCAAACAGCTTGGTCATCGATCCGATTTCCTCCAGAGCCTCGGTCGCGACGCCCGTCGCCGCCCTCTGGCTTGCGGCGCTGGCCTCGCTGATCCCGACGGCGCTCTTTTCGAGCGCATCGATGATGGGCGTGGTCTTCTGCAGCGTGATCAGATGCGCTTCTTCCACTTTTCCTACCGCGCAGAGGGCCGCAAACACCTTGAAATTGTCCTTCCATTGCTCGAGCCCCGTCCGCATCCCCTCCAGGGCCTGGCGGTCCTCCGGCGACAAATCCGCCGCATCCGCCCGCTGGATGGCATCCGCAATCCGGGCGGCCGATTCGTCGAATAAAGCCCGCGCCTTTTCCACCTGGTCCGGGTTCTTCTGCAGGGTAAACAGAGTCACGCCCCGCATGGCGCTGCGCATATTCGCGATAGCCACCGTGATCTGCCGCGCCTGGTCCAACCGCGACCCGCTGCTCATCATGTCCGCCACCTGCCGCTGGACATTGTGAATCGTCGAGAGGGATTCAAGCGACGCGATCAGGGCCACCGCGAGAATCAAGCTAAAGCAAGCCAGTAGCTTCAACTTCAAGTTTTCTTGCTGTTTCATTCTGTTTCGCTCCGCTGGGCCGCTACCCGCCGGGCAGGATCGTCTCCACCCCGGCCGGATATACATGTTTGTTGTTCCTTGCCGTGAATTCCTCGCTTGGACAGGTCAGCCGACTGAATTACTTATCGGCTGATTCGAGCTTGAAGATTAGGCGGCAAAGGGGTGAGTTGCAGGACCCAATCCGGCAATGCGACGATCCGAGCCGCGGAGCGGCACCTCGGTGGCCTCCGCCATCTCCGCGCGCCTGCTCGGGCGCGTTCATGGCGTGAGGTCATCCGCCAAATCGTTCTCCGATCGCGCTTCTCCGCGAGGCTCCGCGCCTCCGCGTCTTCGCGGTGAGTTCCAGCCCCGCCCGACGCTACTCGCCCACCCGTATGCCCCGCGCCTCGATGGTCCGCGCCGTGGCCCGGTCCAGGTTCGCCAGCGCCTCGGCCACGTCCGCGCGCGCCCGCACTTCGCGGCTGCGGGCGGTAATCAGGTCCGTCTGGCGCTCGAAAACCAGGAACACGGTCGAGGTGCCCGCCTGGAACTGGCGCTGCTCGCTCGAATATTGCTCCTCGGCGGAGCGGCGCGCCAGCGCGGCGGCTTCCAGGCGCGCGCGCGCCGAGGTGGCGGCTTGGAGGGTGTTGCGCACGTCCGCCTCCACGGCCATCCCGATCTGGTCCTGCAAGGCCCTCAGCCGGCGCCCTTCGGCCACCGAAACCGCCGCCTGGGCCTCGGCCGTGCGGTTGCGGATGGGCAGCGATACCTGCACCCCCACCTGCACCGAGGGAAAGCGGCCCGAGGCCAGGTTGCTCAGCGACTGCCCGTAGCTGCCCAGAAACATCGGCGGGATTCCGACGCTTCCGAACGAGAGATTCGTTACCCCGGGCAGATTGTTCAGGGCCGCCAGTTGATCGAGCAGCGTGACCATGGGGGTGAACGCCGCCGTCAGCGAGTTCGGCCCCGCGGGAAGTTGCGCGCCCGCCAGGCCCGAGGTGCTCAGGTTGGCGTAGGCGTCGACGCGCGGCCGCGCGTTCTCCCGGCTGAGGCGCGTATCGAGCATGTTCATGGCGATCGAAATATCGCTTTCGGCCAGCTCCGGCCGCCCGGCCAGCGCCCGCTTGACGGCTGCCTCGAACGCCGGCAGCTTGGCCTCCGGCTGCGCCTGCGTCTCCGGCACTAGGGCGGCGCCCCACAGCAGATCGGCGCGGTTCGGCAGCATCATGGATTTCAAATTGTTCTCCGCCTGGGTGAGCGCCTGCTGCGCCAGCAGCACGCCCTGCTGGAAGGTGGCCACCTGGGTTTGCGCGGCCACCACGTCGATGGGCGCCAGAATCCCCGCCTCCGCCTGCCGCCGGTTGCTCTCGTACTGCCTCTCGGCCAACCGCACGGCCTCGCTCTCCACGGCCATGTTCTGCCACGCGAAAACCAGCTCCCAATAGGCCTGGACGGCCTGCGTAACTACCTCCGTCACGCGCTGCCGCAACTGCTGTTCGGTGAGGCTGGCGTTCTGGCGGGCCACCTGCACGCGATGGCGGTTCTCATCGAAATGCAGGCCGCGCCACAAGGGCTGGGTCAAATTCAAGGCGAGCTGCGTGGGATAGAGCGGGTTCAGAGTGTTGAACGAGCTGTCGCTGGTCTGGCGCGAGTTGACGAAGCTGAGCGCGTACGTCCCGCCCAGCGCGGGAAACGCGCCGCTCAATTGCGGCGTGGCGTTCAGCTCTCCCTGGGTGAGCTTGCCATCGGCCGTGCCGCCCAACACCGAAGCCACCGGCAGCACGGATTTGGTGCGATAGGCGCGCAGCCCCATCACCGGGTCGTAGACGCCCAGCGCCGCGCGGATATTGGTGAAGGCCTCGTCGCGTTCAATGCGCGCCACTCTCAGATCCGGGTCGCTCGCCAGCACCCGCTCAATGGCTTCTCCCAGCCCCAGCCGGGCCTCGCTCAGGATACCGATCCGCGCCGGAATCTCCACCTCGCGCAGCGGCTCCAGGTGCACCGCCACGGGCACTTCGGCGGGCGCGGCGGTCTTCTGGACCTGTCCGAAGGCGCAAGCCGCCAGCGCGAAGGCCATGAGAGAGAGCAGCCTGGGCAAGCTAAACGGTGGGGCATGCTTTAGCTTGCCCTTACACAGGTGGATTCGCAAAACCGCATATTTACTGGCAAATAGCATTTACAGTTTCCCTTGTCCCACCGGCTCGCTCAGGGCCGGCTCAGCGAGCCGGGCCCCGCGCCGTGGCAAACTGTCGCGCAATCCCCGCGCCAGCCGCGCCAGGCGGCCCGTCGCGAAGGACGCTCCCAAATCTTCGAAAACCGAGTAGAAGACCGGCACGGCCAGCAGTGTGAGCAACAGGCAGAGCGTCTGCCCGCCCACCACCAGCACGCCGATCGAGCGGTTGGTGGCCGCTCCCGAACCGCGCGAAATCACCAGCGGCAACATGCCCGCCACCAACGCGATAGTGGTCATCAGGATGGGCCGCAGGCGGTCCCGGTTGGCCTGAATGATGGCCTCGTAACGGGGCATGCCCTGTGCGCGCAGCCCGTTGGTGTGGTCGATCTGCAAAATCGCGTTCTTCTTGACGATCCCGAACAGCAACAGCAGCCCCAGCCCCGTCATGATGTTGACCGTCTGGCCCGCGATCAGCAGCGCCAGGATGCCGAATGGCACCGCCAGCGGCAGGCTGATCAGAATCGTGATGGGGTGCAGAAAGGATTCGAACTGCGCCGCCAGCACGATATACATAAAGATGAAGGCCAGCGAAAACGCCAGCGCGAAGTAATACCCGGTGCGGCCCAGCTCCCTCGAGGTGCCCGTCAGGCCGGCGCGGTAATCCGTCCCCATCCCCATCTGCGCCGTGTACTGGTTCAGCTCGTTCAAAGCGGCCGCCTGGGAAGCTCCCGGCAGCAGGTTGGCCGAGAGCGTCACCTGGCGCTGCCGGTTGATGCGGTTGATCGAGGATGGCCCCGTGCCCGGCCCGATGCGCACCACGTCGTCCAGCCGCACCGAGCCGACCTTGGCCGAGGGCACCGTCAGCTTGGCCAGTCCCGCGGTATCCCCGCGAAACTCCTCCATGGCCCGCACGCGCACGTCGAACTGATCGTCGCCGGCGTTGAACGTGGAGGCGACCTGTCCGGCCACCAGCGTATTCAGGGCCTGCTCGATGTCCATCACCGAAACGCCCAGATCCGCCGCGCGCGGACGGTCGATCTCCAAACGCACCTCCGGCTTCCCGCTGCGCAGTGTGGTATCCGTGTCGGCCAACCCCGGAATCGACCGCAGCTTGGCCACCAGTTGGTCGGAGTATTTGGCCAGCCGGTCGAGATCGGGACCCTCCACGTAATACTGGATGTCGGCGTTGCTCTGGTTCCCGCCCACCGAGCTGACCAGCTCGACCCCCGTGTGGATCTCCGGCGGATAGCTCCGCAACAGGGAGCGCGTGCGCTGCATGAGGTCCTCCTGCGTGAGCCGCCGGTCTCCGATATCCGCCAGCCGCACGTAAATCGAGGCGTTGTTGACCGATTTATCGGCCCCGCCGCCTACCGTTGCCAGGGTGTGGCGCACGCCCGGAAACTTGCGGATCTCCTGTGCGATGCGCTCGGCCAGGTTGGTGGTGGCGGCGAGCGAGGTGCCCTCCGGCGTGCGCACCAGAACGTTGAATTGCGACTGGTCGTCGTTGGGCATGAAGTTCTTGCCCACGAACATGAAGAGCGGCACGGTGCTGAGCACCACGCCCACCGAGAGCCACACCACCGCCCGGCGATGGTTCACCGCCCACATGAGCATGCGCGTGTAGACCCGGTCGATATGCCGGAACACGAACGATTCCTTGGAGGAGTGGTCCGCCGCTCCCGCGCGCGCCGGCTTGAGGAACCGCGAGCACAACATGGGCGTGAGCGTGAACGAAACCAGCAGCGAAACCGCCACCGCGAAAGCCGCCGTGAAGCCGAACGAGCTCATGAAGCGGCCCACGATTCCGCCCATGAAGCCCACCGGCAGAAACACCGCCAGCAGCGAAAACGTGGTCGCCAGCACCGCCAGGCCGATCTCCCGCGTGCCCTCGATGGCCGCCTGGAAGGGTGACATCTTCTTCTCTTCGATGTAGCGGAAGATGTTTTCAAGCACGATGATGGCGTCGTCGATCACGATCCCCACCATCAACGTCAGCGCCAGCATGGTGACCATGTTCAGAGTGAAGCCCATGGCCGCCATCAGCCCGAAGGTCGAGACGATCGATGTCGGAATGGCCAGCGCGGCGATCAGCGTGGTCCGCACGTTGGCCAGAAACAGGAAGATCACGACGGCCGCCAGCAGGCTGCCCTCCAACAGGTGGGTGCGTATGGATTCGACCGACGCCTTGATGAACACCGATTGGTCGCTGACAATATCGGCGTGCACGTCCCTGGGCAGCGAAGCCGAGATCTGCTTGAGCCGGGCGGCCACTTCGTCGGCCGTGGCCACGGTGTTCTCGCCGGATTGCTTGGCCACCACCAGCGTGACCGCCGGGAGCCCGTCCAGGCGCGCGGCGCTGCGCGGTTCCTCGTAGCTGTCCTCCGCGTAGCCGATGTCCTTCACCGTCACCGTGTAGCCGTTGCGGTTGGCGATGGCGATCTGGTTGAATTGCGCGGCATTCGCCACGCGGCCGGTGGTGCGAACGGTGATCTCCCGCGCGCCCGCGTTCAGGTTTCCGCCGGGCAGCTCCAGGTTCTGTGCGCGCGCCGCGTTCACCACATCGGTGATCGTGAGATTGTAAGCGCGCAGGCGGTCGGGATCCACCACCACATGGACCTCGCGCCGTGCTCCGCCCAGGATGGTGATCTCGCCCACGCCCTTGGTGTTTTCGAGCTTCTGTTTGATCAGCTTGTCGGCGATGAGCGTGACGTCGCGCAGGGAGCGCCGCGCCGATACGGCGATCTGCAGAATCGGCTGGGCGTCCGGATCGAACTTCAGCACCACCGGCTGCTTGGCCGTGGAGGGCAGGTCGTTGACGATCAGGTTGACCTTGTTCTGCACCTCCTGCGCGGCCACGTCGCCGTCCTTGGACAAGAGAAACATGATCACCACCAGCGACTGGCCCTCGGACGAAGTGGAGCGCACTTCGTCGATCATGCTGATGGTGTTGACAGCATCCTCCACCTTCTTGGTAATCTCGGTCTCGACCTCTTCGGGCGAGGCGCCCGGATCGACCACCGTCACCGAAACGGAGGGAATATCGACCTTCGGATACAAGTCCACACCCAGGCTGAAGTAGGAGAAGATCCCCACTACCACCAGCGCGAGGATCAGCATGGTCGCGAAGACCGGCCGGTTAACGCAGAGTCTGGCTAATGCATGCATGGCACAATCCTCGGCGCTAGGTGCGCGGTTCCACGGGCGCGCCGTCGTACAGCTCGCTCAGCCGATCGGTCGCCACGGTTTCGTGCCCGCTCAGGCCGCCGGTGATCCGTATGAAGTCGCCTTGCGCCTCGCCGGTCATGACCACGCGCAAGTGAGCCGCCCCGTTCTCGATGGTGAAAATCTGGTAGGAGTCGGTCGTTTTATCCCGAATTACCGCCGAGCGCGGCACGAAAATCGCCTCCTCGCCGCCGGGCAGCAGCACGCCGGCGGTGGCGAACATGCCCGGCCGCAGTGCCGCATCGGGGTTGTCGAAGCGCGCTTCCACGATGAAGACGCGCGAGCTGGGGTCCACCGAAGCGTTGATGGCGGTCACCTTGCCGGTGAATTGGCGCTCGGGATAAGCCGCCACACGCGCCACCACGCCCATCCCGATGCGCGCCCGCGCGGCCCTCTGCTCGGGGGTCTGCAACTGGAGCTTCAACGTGCTCATGCGGACGATGGTGGCGATCTTGTTGCTCAGCCCCACGTACTCGCCGGCGGCCACCGGGCGCGCCGTGATGTTGCCCTCGAAGGGCGCGCGAATGGTGGTGTCCTCGAGGCCCTTCTGCGCCTGCGCGAGCTGCGCCTTGGCGGATTCTACGCCGGCCTGCGACATCTCGACCCCGCTCCGGCCCTGGCGCGCGCCGTTGAGGGCGGCCTCGTATTGCTGGCGGGCGGCATCGGCCTGGGCTTCGGCGGTTTCCTGCTGCGTGCGGGCTCGCTCGTAGGCGCTGCGAGAAACGTCGCCGGAGGCCACCAGGTTGGCAAAGCGTTTGGCGTCCGCGGCCGCCTGCCGGGCCAGAGCCTCGGCCGATTGGAAGGCGGCGCGCGCCGCCACCGCTTCCGGCATATTGGCCGGATCGAACGCCGCGCCCGTCATTCCGATGCGCGCCTCGGCCTGGCGCTCGGCGGAAACGGCTTGTTCGAGCTGCGCGTGTGCCTGATCCAGGCGGAGCTGCGCGTCGCGAGGGTCGAGTTCGCAGATCACCTGCCCCTGCCTGACGAAATCTCCCACATTCACGGGAGTGGTCAGGACGCGGCCCGCCACCAGCGGTGCGATATCCGAAGTTTCATCGGCCACGAACGTCCCGGTTTCTTCGAAGGATGCCGGCACTGTGCGCACGGCGGCGTGCGCAACGCTCACCGCGAGCTTTCGCGCGACCGGAGCGGCACTGGCCGATTGGGTCGATGGGGAGCATCCGGTCAGCAGCGACATCGTATAAATGCCGAGCGTCCAAACAATAAAGCCGTTCATGAAATTCCCTTTTCTGGGGGTACGGAAATGGGGCGAATTCCGTTCAAGACAATTCCCGTGAATGCTTCTACCATTTCATCGTCCCGTAGCTTGGAACTGTAGCCGAACATCTGGGTCAGCATGGCGTAGAACTGCGACATACCCGTGATCGCCAGGATCACCGAGCCGGCGTTGACCTCGCGCAGGGCCCCTTCCTGTTCTCGGCGCGAAAAGTAGTCGTGCAGCAGATCGAAAACCGGCAGCGACAACTGCCGGTGGTGGGCCAGCCCCTGTTCATGCCCCTCCAGCGCCGCAAAAAGCATCAGCCGCTCGAAGCGCACATCCTTGCGATAGCTCGCCATGACCGCGGAGGCCAAGGTACGCAGAAGGCCGGCATCGTCGTTGCGCTCCATCTCCTCCCGAATCTGTTGCATCCAGACTTCTGAACCGCAGAATTCCGACTCATACTCTAAGACGGCGGCGTATAGCGCCTGCTTAGTCGGGAAATGCCGGAAGACCATGGCCTCGGTAACTCCCGCGGCAGCCGCGATCTCCTTCGTGGTGCTGCCTTCAAAGCCTTTGCGCGAGAAGACTTCCAGAGCCGCTTCGAGCAACTGACGGCGGCGGTCGAGAGCCGGCAATCGGTGGTTGGCGCTGCGGGACTGTATCACGGCCCGATTGTAAGTAAGTACTTACTTACAAGTCAAGACAAATCTTTGGCCGTTCACTTGCTTAGACCTGTCCCCATGAGACCTGATTGCCATATTTCGGAACGCGTCAAGGGATGCTGCGATATTTGCCGGAACTGGCCCACGCGTTTGCACATGCCGGAAGAGGTCCACGGCTGGTACTGCGGGAGCTGCTGCCCGGTGTGCCACCCCGCGGCCGTAATTCGGCCACCTGTCGAGATTCCGGATAGCGCTTCGCAACCGGCGTAGTTTTTCGCGCTCGCGACGCGCCCCTTCTGCCGGTATTTGGGCAGAGGCAGTTTTCTCTACCCGGATACCGCGCCCAACCCTATATTTTTCAATACAGTCGTCATGGCCAGCCTCGTGCATTCTAATGTTCTGGTCTAGCCATGCTTAAGATCACGCTCCACGATGGCGCGGATGAACTGCGCTTTGATCTCGAGGGGAAGCTGTCCGGCCCATGGGTGAGTGAACTGCGGCAATGCTGGCACACAGCCCGCTCTACCACGAGCGGCCGCAAGACCATCCTGGACCTTGGTGAGGTGGATTTCGTCGACGTTGAGGGGCAGACGCTGCTCGCCGAGATGCACGGCCAGGGAGTGCGCCTGACGGCCTGCACGCCCGTGATGCAGGCCCTGGTGACAGAAATTTGCCACCCGGTACGGTGTGCTAGCGTTGAGGAAAGCCATGCTTCGGCCTCCGCTCAGCGACCCGGGCGCGGACCGCGCACGCGATGAGACTCTGCTCGAAGTGGCGGAGTCGATCGCCTCGCACCGCCAACTTTCCACTTTGTTCGCCGACCTGCGGGTCTGCCTGAAGCGCCTGGTCTCCTTCGATTTCATCAGCTTAACGCTGCTCGATCCCAAGGAAGGCGTCGTCCGGCTGCATATTCTGGAAGCCGACCAGCCGGTCCAGCCCAGCCCGCTGACCGCTCTTCCCATTGGCGACAGTCCGACTTTCCTGGCGCTCCAGTCGCGCGAACCTTATTACATGCCCGACAGCACCGCGGAGAGCCGCTTTCCGGTCATTCGCGATCTGCTGGCGGATTATGGCATCCAGTCCTATTGCACTCTGCCGTTGTTCACGGCCCAGCGCGATATCGGGGGGTTGCACTTCGGCTCGCTCCGCACCCACGCCTATACTCAAGAAGACATTGCCTTTATGCAGGAGGTCGCGCGCGAGGTGGCGCTCGCGGTGGACAATGCATTAGCCCACGAAGCCGCGCGCGTCGCCGAAGCGCAACTGGCCCGTGAGCGCGACCGCCTGCGAACCCTGCTCGAAATCAACAACGCCGTGGTGAGCTGCCTGGCCAGCCAGAAGCTCTTCCAGACCATCGGCGCTTCTCTGCGACGCACCTTCGGGCTGGATTACGCCAGCCTGCTGATCTACGATCCGGAAGTCCGCGCGCTGCGCTTCCATATGCTGGATTTCCCTGAGAGCACGGGAGCGATCCGCGAGGACGCCGTAGTTCCGATCGAGGATTCGCTGGCCGGCCAGGTATTCCGCAGCCTCGAAGGCCGCATGTTCACGGGCGAGGAAATACGCGCCACCTCCGTGCTGGAAGCCGAAGGCCTGTGCTCGGTCTGCTGCTCGCCGCTGATCATCCGCGGCCAGGCCCTGGGAACCCTCAACGTGGCTTCGCGCCGCGAAGGCTTCTTCACCCCGGAGGACGTCAGCTTTTTCACCCAGGTGGCTGCCCAGATCGCGATCGCTCTCGATAACTCCTTATCCTACAAGCGCATCGAGGAGCTCAACGCGCGCCTGGAGGAGGAGAAGGTTTACCTCGAAGACGAAATCCGCACCGAGAACCGCTTTGAGGAGATCATCGGCCAAAGCCCGGTGCTGAGGGCCATGCTAAAGCAGGTCGAAACCGTGGCTCCCACCGATTCCACGGTCCTGATTTGCGGCGAAACGGGCACGGGCAAGGAGCTGCTGGCGCGCGCTATCCACGAGCTGAGCGACCGCCGCCAGGGCACTTTCGTCAAGCTGAACTGCGCCGCCATCCCCACGGGATTGCTGGAAAGCGAGATGTTCGGCCACGAAAAGGGGGCCTTCACCGGCGCCATCGCCCAGCGCATCGGCCGCTTCGAGCTGGCGCATCG